>ERZ724512.371-NODE-371-length-20237-cov-11.532405_pt1 | contig 20237 bp, 19 predicted proteins | sample MGYA00376045_ERZ724512 | MGnify/ENA primary metagenome ERZ724512 (study PRJEB28724, sample SAMN07190883) | activated sludge metagenome | isolation source: activated sludge of sewage treatment plant in Hong Hong | place: Hong Kong | collected 2016-03-17 ... | reverse complement strand
GGCCACCTCGGCCAGCCGGGTCATGACGCCGCGGTCGACCTTGAGACCGCCGCCCGCGCCCATGACGGCAGACGCTACAGTAAGCAATTCAGTATGGTCAACGCCGTGAGGACACCGCGATGAGCAACGCGCAGGACTGGCAGGAGACGCTGCACGATCTGAGCCGCCGGCGCCAGCAGGCCCACGAGATGGGCGGCGCGGAACGGCTGGCCAAGCATCGCGGCAAGGGCAAGCTCGACGCCCGCGCCCGCATCCACCATCTGGTCGACGAGGGCACCTTCCAGGAGTTCGGCACCCTGGTGGGCGGTGAGATCGCTGCCGATGGAATCGTCACCGGGGCCGGCCGCATCGACGGGACACCGGTGATGGTCGGTGCCGAGGACTTCACCACGCTGGCCGGTTCCATCGGTCCCGGCGGCAACGCCAAGCGGTACCGACTCGCCGAACTCGCTCTGCGGCAGAAGATTCCGCTGGTCATGCTGCTGGAGGGAGCCGGCTTCCGGCCGCGCGGCGAGCATTACGGACGCAGCCCCACCGATCTGATCGCCCAGGCGCAGTGCTCCGGCAAGGTTCCCACCGTCTCGGCGGTGCTGGGTCCGTCGGCGGGCCACGGCGCCTTGGTCGCACCGGTGTGCGACTTCACCATAATGAGCGGCCAGGGGGCGATCTTCACCGCGGGCCCACCGGTTGTGAAAGAGTCCACCGGAGAGGAGATTTCGAAAGAGGACCTCGGCGGCCCGGATGTCGCGCTGCGCAGCGGGGTGATCCACAACTTCGCCGAGTCCGACGAGGCCGTGCTCGACGAGATCCGGCGCTACCTGTCCTACTTCCCCTCCAGCGCATGGTCGTATCCACCGACCCGGCTCCACGACGACTCCGCGGAACTGCGCCCCACGCCGGAACTGCTCGACATCGTCTCTCGGGACAACCGTCGGATCTATGACATGCGCACCGTTCTCGACGTCGTGTTCGACGAGGACGACTGGCTGGAGGTCCAGCCGCGATTCGGACCCGCAATCATCTGCGCGCTGGCCCATCTCGGTGGCTATCCGGTGGCCGTGGTGGCGAACCAGCCCACCAAGCTCGCTGGCTCCATCGACGCCGACGCCGCCGACAAGGCCGCGCATTTCATCATGGTCGCCGACTCGTTCCACCTGCCGATCGTGTTCCTCGCCGACAACCCGGGCATGCTTCCGGGTAGCCGGTCGGAGCGCTCCGGCGTGCTGCGCAGCGGTGCCCGGATGTTCGCCGCCCAGACCGCGGCGACGACGCTGAAGTTGCATCTGACGTTGCGTAAGGCCTTCGGGTTCGGCTCGATGGTGATGTCGCTGTTGGGCTTCGACAGCCAGGTGGCGACCTTCGCCTATCCGGGCGCGACGATGGGGGCGATGAGCGCCGCCGCCTTGAGCAAGGCCGCCAACGCCGACGAGGACGTCACCGAACTGCTCAAGCAGATGGAACTCGACGCGTCCTTCCGATCGGCGGGCAGTCTCGGCTTCGACGAGCTGATCGCACCGGAGGAGACCCGCAACGCACTGCTGCTCGCCCTGCAGCGCGGCGTGCAGGCCCGGCAGGAGGCGGCAGCACCGGTGGCGCGCACGGTCATCACGCCGTAGCGCGATACGCCGCCACCACCGGCTCCAACTCGTCCGGGGTGGCGCCGTGCATGATCAGCGCGTCGGCGCCGTAGTCGAACTCCTTGCGGATCCGGTCGACGCACTGCTGTGCCGTCCCGGTGGCCGAGGGCTCGAGCCACTCGTCGGGGAGCAGGGTGGCGATGTGCTCGATCTGTTCGGCGGTACCCTTGTGGTCGATGCCGCCGCCGAAGGACTGCACCACAGAGTCGGCCCGGAAGCGTTCCAGCACAGCGGGATCCCAATCGTTGGTCTTGACCAGCAGGTCTCCGTAGCCCTGCAGGTAGGTGGCCAGGCGGGCGACGGTCTTCTTCAACCGCAATTCCTCCGGCAGGTGATCGCCGACGGTGGCGAAGCAGGACCACACCCGTACGCTGTCCGGGTCGCGGCCGGCCTGCTCGGCGGCGTCCTTGACGGTCTTCACACAGCGCTGCAGCGTTTCCGGTGTGAAGTAGGTGTGCAGGATGACGTCGTCGAAGGCGCGGCCACCGAGCCTGAGCGTGTTGGGGCCGAACGCCACCAGCGCGAGCCGGATGTCCTCACGGAAGTCCGGATCCAGAAACAGGATCTGGTACTTCCCGATCGGACCGTCGTGGTTGAAGATGATCTCGCCCTGCCACAGCCGCCGCATGACGTGTGCGAAGTCCTCCATCTGCGCGGTGGTCACCGCCGGGATGCCGAACGCGGAGTAGATGGCGCCGATACCACGCCCGATACCGAGGGTGAAGCGCCCGCCGGAGAGCCGGTGCATGGTGGTGGCCCACGAACCGGTGATCAGTGGATGGCGGGTGTTGTGATTGGTTGCGGCCGTGGCGATCTGCATCCGGTCGGTGACCGCGCACGCGGCCCCGGTCAGCGACGAAGCCTCCTTGACGTTCCAGCGCTCGGAGATGAAGGCGGTACCGAAGCCGAGTTCCTCGCCGCGGCGCGCCTCGTCCATTAAGGTTGCCGGGCCTTCGCCCCCGGCCCCGGCCAGCAGGTAGTAGCCGAGCTCGTCGAGAACGGGTTGAGTCATGCCCACACTCCTTGTTTGTAGCCACAGTTCCACACCTCGGTGATCCGGCCGTCGACCACCCGGAAGATCTCCATGCTTCCGATCGTCACCTCGGTGCCGTCCGTGAGGGTCATCGGTGACTGGTAGACGATCGCGACGTGTTCACCGTCCTCGCCGGCGACGACCAGGTTCAGGTCGAATCTGATCTCGTCGAAGAGCGCGAGGTGGTCGACGATCCGCTTGAGGGCTTCGTCATGGGTCAGCACAACCGCCTCGCCGACCTCGTGACGAGTCACCGTCTCGCCCATCAGTTCCTCGGCCAGTGCGAGATCACGCGTGTTCCACACCACCAGGTTGTACAGCTCGACCACCTCACGGGCACTGCGCGTCACGCGAACTCCTCCAGGGCGTCGATGTCGTCGATGGCGGCAACCGCGCGGTCGGTGAGGGTAAGGCAGAGCTGCCGCGACCGCTCCGGTAACGAGTCCCACCCGATCAGGGTGATCACCGGCAGCACCATCAGGTAGGCGACGGCGAACCGATAGTGCCGCCATGCTTCGTCGAACGAATAGTCCGTACCCCCGAGCTGATCCAGGTAGTGGCGGACCAGTTCCTCGTCGCGGCCGCGGCGGGTCTCTACGGGCAGGCCCTGGCTGACGAGGTAGGCGATGTCGTTGGCACCGGTTCCGAGGCAGGCGAACTGGAAGTCGACAACCTTGAGCCGGTCGCCGTCGAAGAACATGTTGTCGGCCCGGATATCGCCGTGCAGCAGCATCGAGCGTTCGGTCAGGGCCGCCAGCGCCGACGGGGCGTGTTCGGCGAACCGCTCGGCGAAACGGGCGACCCGGCTCGGCACCGTTGCGCCGGTGTGCTCGCGGTAGATCTCCCAGCCCGGCCCGAAGGCGGGCACCAGCAGATCGCGGACCGCGGGCATGTCGAGGGCGGGAAATGACTGCAGAACAGCAGAATTCGACGGTTGCAGCGACCATCGATGCAGACCCGCGAGCGCCGCGACGGCCAGTTCGGCCCGCTGCACGGACAGCCCGGCCAGGTGATCGGCGTTGTCCCAGTCGCCCAGGTCCTCGAGGAGCAGCACGAAGTCGACGGAGTTCTCCGCGATCCGGGCGGCATACACCCGCGGGGTGCCCATCGGTGCCCGCCCGGCGACCTCGGAGTAGAAGGCGAGTTCGCGGCGGTAGCCCCCGAGCAATTCCATCGCACCACGGGCCTCGGACTGCGCGGGCAGCTTGACGATCAGCGTGGGGGGCACGGTGTCGGCGCCGGTCAGACGCAGCCGATACAGCAGCGACGAGAAGCCGCTGTCCTCCGCGATCCGCTCCGCCGTCACACCCGCGACCGTGGCACCGAGCGCCCCGCTGAGCCACTCCGGATCGACGGCGTCGATACCGGAAGGCACCCAGACAGCGGCTGAGGTCACGGGCGTCACCCTACAACTCGCGCAGGAAGCGCTCGGTCTGCGCTTCCACCGACCGAGACAACAGGTGACCGACATGACCCCCGTCGTGCCAGTGCATCCGGCCGCCCCAACGTTCGTGCAGGGCCAGCGCGCTCTGCCGGTACGCCATCTGGTCATGCCACGCCCCGACGATGAGCCGTCGGTGCGGCGGGGGTGTCGGCTCGACGGCCAACGGGTCGATGACCGAGGTGAGTTCGGTGACGATGTCGGATGCCATCGCGGCACCGACGACGTCGGCGGCCGATCCCCACCGGTGCAGGTGGCGGCCGATCATCCCGTTCAGGCCGAGGATCGGCGTGTAGAGCGCGACCGCTTCGATCCGGTCGTCGAGCCCGGCGGCCAGCGCCGCGACGGCACTACCCAGCGACAGCCCGGACAGGGCGATCGCCGTGGCCTGCGGTTCGATCCAGCCGATCACCGCCCGCACCTCGGACACCGCCCGGACCATGCCCGCGACGTTGGCCATCGGGTCGGTGCCGGGATAGGCCGGCCAACGGTTGCGCCGCGGGCCATGTCCGGGCTGGACCGGCATCGCGACATTGAAGCCCAGATCGCGGTGGATGCGCCCGGCGCGGGCGACCAGGATGTCGGACATCCCGCCCTGTCCCGCGCCGTGCACCCACACCAGCCAGGGTCGCGGGCCGTCGTCGTGGCGGAACAACACCACCTCGGCCAGTGCCGGGCCGCCGTGACCCTCCGCGGCCAGCGGCCCCGCGAGCTGCGGGTCGTGTTCGTAGCTCATCCGCTGGTAGGACAGCACTCCGGCCCGCACTCGGCGACTCTGGCCGACCCGCAACGGTTCCGGGTCCCGGTGAGCGCCGCGCACGCCGAGGGCGGCCAGTTCCCCGGCCGCAGCCGCGTACTCCTCGATCGGCCGGGGCAGCTCCGGCGGTGAGGACAGCAGCGTCATCCCGGTGACCACCAGCTCATCGAGCGCGACCTCGGCGGCTTGACGTATACCGTTGATAGACAGGGCGTTCCAGTCAGCCGATTCCCGAAGTGCAGCAACCGATCGGGGCAGCACCCCGCCGAGCTGGGTAGTCAGCCGATGAGCGTGGGCGGTCAGTCGCACCGGATCACCTCAGCACGAAGCCGGTGTAGCCGTCGGCCGCCACCTCATCGCATCGGCGGCGGTATTCCGGGATGCCGGCCGTGTACCCCATGTACATCCGCTTCTTGCCGGGCACGTTCGCGCCGTTGTACCAGGAATTGCAGCTCGGATGCACCAGGACCGTCGGCGCCACAAGGGAAGTCGTGTGCTCGATCCACTCGCGCTGCGCCTCGGGCTGCGCCTCGATAGTGCGGTGGCCGCCCCCGCGTAGGAAGGTGATGCAGTCACCGATCCACTCGACGTGTTGCTCCATCGCGGCGATGAAGTTGGTCGCGGCCGAGGGGCTGCCCGGCGCCTGAATGATGAACAGGTTCGGAAAGCCGGCCACCGCCAGCCCGAGATAGGCCAGCGGCCCTTCGGTGGCCCACAGGTCGCGCAGCAGTACACCGCCGCGGCCGCGGATGTCGATTCGGGTCAGCGCCCCGGTCATCGCGTCGAAGCCGGTGGCGTAGATGATCACGTCGAGGTCGTGGTGGTGGTGTTCGGTGTCGATGCCGGTGGTGGTCACCGCTCGGATCGGATCGGAGCGCAGGTCGACCAGGGTGACGTTGTCCCGGTTGAACGTCTCGTAGTAGCCCTGGTCGATGATCGGGCGTTTGCAGCCAAAGGGGTGGCTGGGCACCAGGGCCGCCGCGGTCTGGGGGTCGTCGACGATCCGGGCGATCGCCTCGCCGTAGAGTTCGGTGGCCATCCGGTTGGCATCGATGTCGAAGAAGATGTCGCCCCAACTGAGTGCCCCGATGATGCCGCGCTCGTCGACCGCCCGCCGCCGCTCCTCGGCGGTGGCCGACTTGATCGGCGGGCAGCTCAGCATCTCGATCAGCACCGAGAACGCCGACAGCCGGGCGGCGCCCACCGGGTGCTCGCGCTGGGCGGCCCGGATCTCACCGTAGTGCGCCTTCATCTCGTCGAGTTCGCCCGATTCCAGGGCGCGAACCGACCAGGGCAACGTGTAGGCCGGCGATCGCTGGAACGCGACGAGTTGCGCGACGTCGGGCGCGATCTCCGGAATCAGCTGCACCGCAGTGGATCCGGCACCGATGACTCCGACCCGCTTACCGGACACGTCGACTTCCTCGCGCGGCCATCGGCTGGTGAACAGCGAGGTGCCGGTGAAGCTGTCTATGCCGGGGATGTCCGGCTCCACCGGTACCGACAGGATGCCGGCGGCGGCGACTACGAACGGGGCGATGTAGCGCTCCCCCGACTCGGTGTCCACCATCCATTCGGCGCCGGCCTCGTCGAACGTCATCGCCACCACGTTGGCCCCGAAGCCGATGTCGCGGCGCAGGTCGAGTTTATCGGCGACGAAGTTCAGGTACGCTTCGATCTCCGGCTGCGCCGGCATGGTCTCGGTCCACACCCACTCCTGCTGGATCTCCTCGGAGAAGCTGTAGGAGTACTCGATGCTCTCGATGTCGCAGCGCGCACCGGGATACCGATTGAACAGCCATGTACCGCCGACGTTTTCGGCCTTCTCCAGAATCCGGGCGTGCAGTCCGAGTTCGCGCAGCCGATGCAGCATGTAGAGGCCGGAGAATCCGGCCCCGATGACGATCGCGTCGAAGCGTTCCGTAGTCACTCAGTTGGACCCGAGAACCGAAGCAGGGTTCTGGTGAGGTGCAACGACTTGATCAGCCAGCCGCCGTCACGCTTCTCGTAGGTCTCGTGGTAGTGCCCGGCACCGTGCAGTCGGTTGCCGTCGGGAAAGAAGAGCAGGTCCTCCATCGCCCAGATCCCGGTCGCGGTACTCGGCGAGGTCAGAGTGATCTCCGGCGTGTGGCAGTGGTGCACCGTCGCGACGCCCTCGAGCGTGCCCAGCACCATCGGGACGAAACTGTCCACACCTTCGATCGGCGGGCCGGTCTGCGGGTCGGCGCCGGCGGTGGAGACGGCGCCGTCGAGCAGGACCGTCAGATCGGGCGCGAACAGTCCGCGCCACCCGTCGACGTCGCGGGTGTCGAGGTATCGGCAGTAGCGCGCCTTCAGTTGGCGGATGGCCTCGAGTTCGTCCGCCGTCGATGTCATTCGCCTACCTTCCGATCGCCGTACCGGAAACATATACCGTAATACCCATAGTATGAGGAGGGCGACGTGCGACTGGACGAACTGGCAGCTCCCGGACACACCGCCGTCGTCACACAGGAGTGCCAGGGGGCGGTGGTCGGCCCGGACGCCGGGCTGCGAGCGCTGGCCGAGGAAGCGCGCCGCCAGGCCGTCCCCAACATCGCCCGGCTGCTGCCGGCCGCCCGCGCGGCCGGGATCCACGTCGTGCACTGCCTGGTACAGCGGCGGGCCGACGGCCTCGGCGCCAACCACAACGCCAAGATCTTCCGGATCGGCAGCAACGACGTCGCGATCGCCCCCGGTACGCCGGGCGCCGAGCTACTGCCCGAACTCGGGCCGGCACCAACCGATCTGGTGCTGCGACGCTGGCACGGCATCGGCCCGATGGGCGGCACCGACCTCGACGCGACCCTGCGCAACCTCGGGGTCTCCACCATCGTCGCGGTCGGGGTGTCGGTCAACGTCGCGATCACCAACCTGGTGATGGACGCCGTCAACGCGGCCTATCGCGTGGTCCTCCCCCGGGACGCAGTTGCCGGGGTTCCCGCCGCCTACGCGGACGCCGTCATCGACAACACCCTGTCCCTGTTGGCCACCGTCACCACCACCGACGAACTGCTGGCGGCCTGGCGGTAGCCGCCCTGTTGTCGTGGGCGCATCTACTGTAATCTTTACAGTACGTATCGCAGGAACGCCGACGGGGAGGTCTGACGTGGAGAGCCCGGTGCCGGAGGCACTCGTCGACGAGCCGTTCGACCTGCTGCGCAACCCGTACCCGTTGTTCGCCGAGAAGCGGCGCACCTCGTCCGGCATCTTCGCGGGCTCCGTCATGGACTGGTCCAAGGCCGAGGAGATGCGGCCGAAGGACATGTACGCCGCGGTGTCCTTCGACGCGGTCAACCGGGTGTTCCGCGACAGCCAGACCTTCAACTCGCGGATCTACGACTCCACCATCGGGCTGTTCATCGGGCCGACGATGCTGGCGATGGAGGGCAAGAAGCATTGGCAGCACCGCAATCTCGTCTCGGCGGCGTTCAAGTCCAGGTCACTGCAGCGCTGGGAGCCGGAGATCGTTCGCCCTGTGGTCGACGCGCTGATCGACGAGTTCATCGACGACGGCGAGGCCGACCTGGTCAAGCAGTTCACCTTCGAGTTCCCCACCCGGGTCATCACGCGCCTGCTCGGCCTGCCCGAGGAGGACCTGACCTGGTTCCGGCAGCGGGCCATCGAGTTGATCAGCTACCACATTCGTTACCAGCGGGCGTTCGAGGCGTCGGCGGCGCTGAAAGACTACTTCCTGCAACAGATCGAGCTACGCCGGTCCAAGCCCACCGAGGACATCATCGGCGACCTGGTGGCCGCGGAGATCGACGGTGAGAAGCTCACCGACGAGGCGATCTACTCGTTCCTGCGACTGCTGCTGCCCGCGGGACTGGAGACCACCTACCGGTCCTCGGGCAACCTGATCTACCTGCTGCTCACCCATCCCGACCAGTTCCGCGCCGTGCAGGGCGACCGTGAACTCGTCGCGCCGGCCATCGAGGAGGGCCTGCGCTACGAGACACCGCTGACCACGGTCCAGCGATCGGCGAATGCGGACACCGAAGTCGAAGGCGTGCCGATTCCCAAGGGCGCGGTGATCGACGTGTGCATCGGCTCGGCCAACCGCGACGAGAAACGCTGGGAACTTTCCGATCAGTTCGACATCTTCCGGAACCGACTGCCGCACATCTCGTTTGCCGCCGGCGAGCATACCTGCATGGGCCTGCACCTGGCCCGGATGGAGACCCGGGTGGCGTTCGAGACCCTCCTCGACCGGATCACCGACATCGAGCTGCTGACCGAGGACAACCCGCACATCTGGGGCCAGCCGTTTCGTTCACCGACCGCGATACCGGTGCGGTTCACCGCCGTCGGCTAGTTTGGCCGCCCGCGGCGGCCGTTGCCGTAGATTCCCGAGAGAGATCGAGGATCCCAGCCCCAGGAGATGCGCAGATGGTAAAGGTCATGGAAGGTATCCGCGTCCTGGAGGTCGCTCAGTTCACCTTCGTTCCCGCCGCCGGGGCGATCCTCGCCGACTGGGGTGCGGACGTTATCAAGGTCGAACACCCGGTTCGCGGGGACACCCAGCGCGGTTTCGTCAACATGGGTGGCTTTCAGTTGAACCCGGACCGCCACCCGCTGATCGAGCATCCCAACCGGGGCAAGCGTAGCGTCGGCATTGATGTGTCGACACCGGACGGCCAGGAGGTGCTCTACGAGATCGCGAAGACCTCCGACGTGTTCCTGACGAACTACCTTCCCTCGGTGCGGCAGAAGAACAAGTTCGACGTCGAGCACATCCGTGCGGCCAACCCGAACATCATCTACGCCCGCGGCAGCGCCTACGGCGACAAGGGGCCCGAACGGGATGTGGGCGGCTTCGACGGTACCGCGTTCTGGACGCGCAGCGGAGTGGGCTGGGCGCTCACGCCCGAGGAGCTGGGTGGGGCGCTGTCTCAGGGCATTCCGGCGTTCGGTGACTCGATCGGGGGGATGAACATCGCCGGTGGCATCTCCGCGGCGCTGTTCCACCGAGAGCGGACCGGCGAGGCCGTCGAGATCGACGTGTCGCTGCTGAGCACCGCGTGGTGGGCGGCCGGGGCGAGTGTCACCCAGGGCATGGAGACCGGGGAGACCATGCGCTCACTGATGCCCGACAGCCTCTCTCCGAGTGTCAACCCGTTCATGGGGAACTACACGACCTCGGACGGCGGCACGATCAACCTGTGCATCGTCAGCCCGACCGGCTACATCCGCGACGCATTCGAGCACCTCGGCCTTGCCGAGCTCGCCGACGATCCACGGTTCTGCGATGTGATGCCTCTGATCCAGAATGCCTCGGCGGCCGCCGAACTGGTGGCCGACGCGATCCGCAGCAAGCCGTTCGAGTATTGGCGCCAACACCTCAGGACGATGCGCGGCCAGTGGGCGCCGTTCCAGAGCCTGATCGACCTGACCGATGACGACCAGGCGATCGCCAACGACATGATCGTCGAGGTCGAAGCGAATGACGGCGGCGCGCCGTTCAAGGTGGTGCGCGGTCCTGTCCAGTTCAACCACGAACCGCTGGAGACCACGCGGGCGCCGCAGGCCTCCGAGCATACTGAAATCGTGCTGATGGAACTCGGCCTGGACTGGGACCGCATCGAGCAGCTGAAGGAGTCCGGTGCGATCGCCTGACCCGGCGGCGAGCCCACTGTTGGCCCTCTGTATGGATTTTCGCCGATGACAAGGACTACGCATGACCAATGACGTCGCCATCATCGGGGTTGGGCTGCACCCGTTCGGCCGGTTCGACGGTAAGTCTGCGATGCAGATGGGTGTGGACGCGATCTTCGCCGCGGTGGCCGACGCGGGCTTGGAATGGAAAGACATCCAGTTCGCAACCGGCGGCAGTTGGACCGTCGCGAACCCCGATGCCATCGTCGGGATGGTCGGGCTGACCGGCATCCCGTTCACCAACGTGTTCAACGCCTGCGCCACCGCGGCCAGCGCCGCCAAGGCATGTGCAGACGGAATCCGGCTGGGCGACTACGACATCGGCATCGCGATCGGGCTGGACAAGCATCCCCGCGGCGCCTTCACCGAGGACCCGGCGCTGGTCGGCATGCCACGCTGGTATGCCGAGAACGGGCAGTACCTCACCACCAAGTTCTTCGGCATGAAGGCCAACCGCTATCTGCACGACCACGGGATCTCCCCCGCCACCCTGGCCAAGGTGGCGGCCAAGAACTTCCGCAACGGTGCGCTGAACCCCAACGCATTCCGCCGCAAGCCCATCGCGGAGGAGGAGATCCTCAACTCGCCGATGCTGAACTATCCGTTGACCCAGTACATGTTCTGCGCCCCCGACGAGGGCGCGGCGGCGGTGGTCATGTGCCGGGCTGACATCGCCCACCGCTACACCGACAAGCCGGTGTACCTGCGGGCGGTCGAGGTGCGGACCCGACGCTACGGCGCGTACGAGGTGAACACCACCTTCGCACCCGTCGTCGAGGACGTCGCCCCGACGGTATACGCGGCGCGAGCGGCCTTCGAGCGGGCCGGAATCTCGCCGCAGGACGTCGACGTGATCCAGTTGCAGGACACCGATGCCGGTGCCGAGATCATCCACATGGCCGAGTGCGGCTTCTGCGCCGACGGTGAGCAGGAGCGGTTGTTGGCCGACGGTGAAACCGAGATCACCGGTTCCATGCCGATCAACACCGACGGCGGCTTGATCGCCAACGGTGAGCCGATCGGGGCATCCGGCCTGCGCCAGATCCATGAGTTGGTGCGCCAACTGCGCGGTGATGCCGGCGACCGTCAGGTACCCGGGTCACCGCGGGTGGGCTTCGCCCAGCTTTACGGCGCGCCGGGAACCGCCGCCGCGACGATCCTCACCCGCTAGGTGGGCTTCTTCACCGGCGGCGCGTAGGCCGGCTTGCCCAGCCCGAGGACGTACTGGGCGATCATGTTGCGGAACACCTCCAGCGTCCCGCCGTAGATTCCCGACAGCGGCGCGAACCGGTAGATGTACTCCGCCGCGCCGTCGTCGGGTGCGCCGTCGGTACCCACCGGCAGGGTCGAGGCCGTCCCCAGCAGATCCATCAGGTCCGGGGCGATGTCGCGCATGGTCTGCGACAACGCCACCCGGCCGTAGATGCTCGGTGCGCTGAGCGCCGCCTCCAGCCGTGCCGCGCTGCGGCCCAGCCGGTAGGCCACCGCTCCGTCGTCCACCGCCCGGTGGCCGGCCGAATCGCGCTGTCCCACTTCGGCGGCAGCCTTGTCGACCGCGGTGGCCATGAAGCCGCCCTGGTGCATCATGATCGAGACGTCGGCCAGTCCGTCGGTCGCCGCCTCGACCGCGCCGTGCTCGGCGTTGAGCGGTTCGCGAAGCACCGTCCACCCGCCGTTGACCTCGCCGAGCCGGTACCTGTCGTCGACGCGGACGTCGCTGTAGTAGACGATGTTGGTGCGGTCACCGTCGACGGTCCGGATGCCCTGTATCTCGATACCGGGTGTGTCCAGCGGAACCAGGAACATGGTGAGGCTCTGGTGTTTCGGCGCGTCCGGGTCGGTGTTGGTGATCAGGAAGACATATTGGCAGTTGTGCGCACCGGTGGTGAACATCTTGGAGCCATTGATAATCCACATTGATCCATCCTTAACCGCGCGGGTCTTGCAGGTCGCCACGTCCGAGCCGCCCTCGGGTTCGGTGTAGCCCAGGCACAACCGGATGTGACCGCTGAAGACGCCGGGCAGCACCTCCTCCTTCAGCTCCGGCGACCCGAAGCTCGCCACCGACCGGGCCACCATCGCGGTGGTGCCCCACGTCACCCACGGCACATGCGCGCGCCGCTTCTCCAGCTCCCAGATCCGCCGGCGCACCCGGCTGAAGCCGCCGTCGGCGGTCGGCTTCCATTCCTTCTCGAGGAAGCCGCGGGCACCGAGGGCCAGGTGCACACCTTCGTGGAAGTTGTCACCGGTCTCGCGGTCATGGCGGATGACATCCTCGGTGACCTGCGACCCCAGGAAGTCGCGGACCTGGTGCAGAAAAGTCTGGTCCTCATCGGAGAGTTCGACGCGGGAGAAGTCCATTTCGGTTGGCTCCTAGCTTGATTCGCGGGCTGATTCGCGCTCGGCGAGGATGTGGGCGATTCGCTTGGCGGTGGCCGCGGGATCGCCTCCGGCCAGTGCCCAGCCGCGGGCACGCACCAGGTACGCCGTTGCGGCGGCTTCGGCCGAGACCCCGAGGCCGCCCTGGATGTGGACGGCCATGGTCGCAGCCCTCGCGGCCTCCTCGGCCATGAACACGAACGCCGACGGCGCCAGTTCGGGCCGCTCGTCGGGCTCGTTGTCGCAGAACCAGGCCGCCCTGCGCGCGAGGTTGCGGCCCGCCTCGACGGTGATCGCCATGTTGGCAAGCGGGTGCGAGATGGCCTGCAGCGTGGAGATCGGCACCCCCAGGGTGTAGCGGGTCTTGGCGAACTCGGCGGCGATCGTCATTGCCTCCTCGACCAGACCGACGAGGGCGGCGGCCGTCAGCACCCGCCACTCGTCCAGTGCGCGTTGGTATTCCCGGAAAGCGGCGGCACCGGTGCCGATGACCGTGCGGGTGTCGGCAGCGGCCGGGTCGACCCAGGCCATCGGCAGCTTGCCGATGTTGTCGACCTTCACCGGCCGGGTGCCGAAGGTCAGCCGCACGATGTCTTGGCCGTCCCGGACCACGATGTGGTCGGCGATCGAGCCGGTGGGGATCAGCCTGCGGCCCGGGCCGGCGTCCTCGCGGGGGTCGAGGGCGACCAGCGCGCTCCCCTCCGCGACGTCGCTCGACTCCAGTGCGCCGAGCCGGGCGAGCAGTCGGATGGCGCAGACGTGGTCGATCCACGGCGCCGGAGCCACCGCGCGCCCGATCTCCTCGGCCACCAGGGTGAGGTCCACCAGGCTTGCGCCGTCACCGCCCGCCGACTCCGGCAGCGCCATGGTCGTCGCCCCCATGGCGCACAGGCGTTCCCACAGGCTCTTGTCGAAGCCGGACGGCTCGGCAGCCCGTACGGTCTCGATCGGGCAGTGCGACTTGAAGAACTGCCGGTAGGCGCTCTGCACTGCGGTGTGGTCGTCGGAGAGGCTGTAGTCCAGCCGCCGCAGCTCGTAGCGATCCATTCAGCGCTCCCTGAAGAAGAAGTCGTCGGCGTTGTTGTAGAGGTAGTTGTCCAGGACATCGGGGGGAAGGTCCAGCGCGAGGGCTTCGGGGACCAGTCGGCCCATCTTGAGCACGGGCCAGTCCGAGGCGTACATCACCTTGCCGGGGCCTCGGGTGCGCATGTAGTGAAGCAGGCTCTCCGGCAGGCGTTTCGGTGACCATGCCGAGGTCATCAGTCGCAGGTTCTCGTACTTGATCATCAGCCGGATCGCCACATCCCACCACGGGTCGGCGCCATGAATCATGCACAGCCGCAGCTCCGGGAACCGCACACACACCCGGTCGAGGTGGATCGGATTCTGCACCTCGCCGGGAATCGGGGGCCCGGGCAAGCCGGTATTGAGGCACAACGGCAGGTTCAGTTCGACGCATTTGGTGTAGAGCGGGTAGTAGACGGCATCACTCGGCGGGTACTGGGCGTCACCCCAGAAGCTCGGTCCCACAGCGGCATACACCACCGGCAGGTCGGCGACGACGGCGGTGAGCTCACGCAGGGTGGGCATCGGCGTGAGCAGGTTGAGCCCGCCCATCGCCAGTGCGAAGCGGTCCGGCCGGGCCTGCGCGAACCTGCGCGCGGTGACGTGCGGCTTGGCGATGTTGTCCATCAGGATCGCCTTCTGCACGTCCTGTGCGTCCATCTCCTCGAGCAACGCGCCGAGATCCACCGGCGCGAACATCGACGCCGGGCCCTTGAAGTAGTCGTCGCGGACCTTCAGCATCCAGCCCGGCTGCTGCTCGGCCTCGCCGAAGTGGACGTTGACCAGGCCATCGATCACCGGCCGATTCACGCTCGCGGTCACGACAGCGGTGCTTCCTGTTGGACGGCCACCGATTTCGCCCAGCGATAGTCGGCCTTGCCGTTACCCAGCCGCTTGACCTGGTCGACCACGATGAACTCCTTGGGTGCCTTGTAGCGAGCCAGCTCGGCGGTGCAGTGCGCATGCAGTTCGTCATGGCCGGCGACGCGGTCACCGAACGCCACCACGGCGACCAGTTCCTCACCCCAGCGCTCGCTGGGCCGCCCGACCACCAGCGCGTCGGCGACGCCGGGATGGGCCCGCAGCACCTCCTCGACCTCCTCGACGAAGACCTTCTCCCCACCGGTGTTGACCACCAGCGAGTCACGGCCGAACAGCCGCAGTGTGCCGTCCGGGGCCAGCGACCCACGATCCCCCGAGATCACCACCCGCCGACCGCGGACGACGGGGAAGGTCTTCGCGGTTGCCCGCTCATCGTCGAAGTAGCCCAACGGAATTCGCCCGGCCCGTGCCACCCACCCGATCTCGTCGTCACCGGGGCCCAGGAACCGGCTGTAGTCGTCGGCCAGTACCAGCGCCCCTTCGCGCAGCTCGAAGGTGTCCTTGCGGTCGTCGCGCATGCTGCGGCCAAATCCCACGTTGCCGGTCTCCGAGGATCCGTAGCCATTGATCAGGATGATGTTGGGCAGGATCTCCAGCAGGGCCCGCTGATGCTTGGGGTTGGTCGCCGCGCCCCCGGTGGCCACCGCGTACAACGACGACAAGTCATAGCTGCCCGCCTGCAGTTCGGCGGCCAAGGGGGCGGCATAGGCGTCGCCGACCATCGTCATCAGCCCGACCCGGTGGCGTTCGGCGGTCGACAGCACCCGTGCGGGCTCGAGTCTGGTCGAGTCGTAGAGCACCACCGTCTGCCCGTTGAGCACCCCGGCGAACGCGGTCCACATGCCGGCCGCGTGCATAAGGGGCGATACCGCGAACCACGGTGGTCCTGGGGTGCCGAGCTTGGCGTGAATCTCGGCGGCGGACTCGTGGTCGGCGCCGTTCATCGAGACGGTGTAGGTGTCGGCCTGTCGCCACATCACCCCTTTCGGCCGCCCCGTGGTTCCGCCCGTGCAGATCATCAGCACGTCATCGGGCGACGGGGTGATGTCGCGGTCGGTATCCCCCTGCGCCAGGGCGTCGTCCAGGTCGACGGCGCCCGGCAGATCCGCGCCGTCGTCCACGTCGTCGATGCAGATCAGCAGCCGGGCACTGGCCGGCGGCAACACCTCGGCGAACTTCGCGGCCAGCGACCGGTGGTAGATCACCGCGGTGGGCTTGACGTAGTCGAGCAGGTCCGCGACTTCGCGGGGGCTGTAGTGATAGTTCACGTTGACCGGGACCGTGCGGGCCTTGAGACAGCCGATGACCATGTCGGGGTAGAGATCGTTGTGCATGATCAGTGCGACACGGTCCTGCCCGCACTCCCAGTTCTGCAGCTCCGCCCGCTCACGATGCGCACCGAGGCCCTGGGCGGCAAGGAAGTTGGCCAGCCGTCGGGTGCGGTCGGCCGCCTCGGCGTAGCTGCTGACCCGGTCGCCGCACACCGTCATCGGTCGGTCCGGGACGGCCTCGGCAATCGCGTCGAGGACCTCGCCAATGGTCCATTCGGGCATCGATGGATCCTCAGGCCGCCGACGGCACCTTGGCACCGAGCAGATCGATGGCGTTGTCGCGCATGATCTTTCGTACGTCGTCGGCTCCGAACGCGGTCAACTCCGCGGTGTAGTCGATCGGGGATTCCAGACCCTCGCCGTGCGGCCAGTCGGAGCCGAAGAGGATCTTTTGCACGCCGATGATGTCCGCAAGCTCGGCCAGGTCGTCCTCGTAGTACGGGGCGATCCACACATTGCTGCACAACTGCTCGACCGGGTCGACGGCGAAGTGGCGCGGGTGGTTGTTGGCCGCCTTCTTGAGCCGCTTGATCAGCCGGTGGACGAAGTACGAGCCGTTCTCGATACTGACGGCCTTGAGCGTGGGATGGCGGGTGAAGACGCCGTGCACGATCATCGACGCCATCGTGTCGTGAATGGCACGGTCGTCGAGCAGCACCTGATCCAGGGGGTCACGTGGCCCGAAGCCCTCGAATGTGGACTTGCCGCCCCACATTCCGCGGATCTGAAGATAGCCGCTGTCACTGAGGTGGAAGCCGACCGGCACACCCGCCTCGGCCAGTCGTGCCCATACCGGATCGTGCAGCGGATCGCCGAGCGAGCGGGGCTTGACGACACCCGGCACCGGGGCCGGCCGGACCAGCACGATCTTGGCGCCCCGCGACAACACGAAATCGAGCTCGGCGGTGGCGGAGTCGGGGTCGGCGAGGGAGATGATCGGGGCGGCGATGACCCGGTGGTCGGGCCGGTCGAAACCCCAGTCCTCGTCCAGCCAGAGGTTGAAGGCGTGGATCGAGGCCATCGTGGCCTCGATATCGTGTTTGAGCGCCTCCTCGACCCCGCAGGCGAATGTCGGCAGCATGAACACGGTTTCGAGATTCTGCCGGTCCATCACCGAGATGCGGGCGTCGCGGTTCTGATACTCGGGGTGTTCGGCGAGGCGCTCGACCTTCATCAGCGACGCCGGGTCGACGCCGTCGGGAATCTCGCCACGGAACAGCAGATCCAGGCAGCCGGGCACGATGATGGGATCGAACGTCGGGTTGGGGATGAAGTGGTTGACCTTGTCTCCGATGACGGCCTGGGTGTGCCGGCCGTCGCTGAACATCTGCACGCCGCGCCGTTTGAATTTCTTGTCCAGGTGCCGGGTGAAGGCATCCAGTGGCTCGTAGTAGTGGTTGTCGACGTCGATCGGCTTGTAGTCCAGTTCCATCGGGGTTTCCTCTCCGGTCACGTCAGGGGCGGGAAGTTCGGGGAGCGCTTCTCGAAGAAGGCGGTGATGCCCTCGATGAAGTCGGGGCGGCGCATCGACTCGTGCATCAATGTCTCGGCCAGGCCGCTGCTCTCGGCGAGCCCGCGCATGGCGTCGCCGTAGACCTGTCGCTTGATCACCGCCAGCGAACTCGGCGCACAGTTGGCCGCGATGTCCTCGGCGTAGGCGATCGCGCGCGGCAAAAGCTCGTCGGGCGCGACGACCTCCTTGACCATGCCGAGTTCGGCGGCCTCCTCCGCGAGGAAAACGCGGCCGCTCAGCAGCAGGTCCAGCGCCGGACCCCAACCGATGACCCTCGGCAGGATCCAGGAGATGCCGTATTCGGCGATGAGCCCGCGCCGGGCGAAGGAGGTGGTGAACTTCGCTCCCGCGGCGGCGAATCGGACGTCGCACATCAGCGCCTGGGTCAGCCCGACTCCCGCGCAGGCACCGTTGATGGCGGCGATCACCGGCTTGGTCAACGTGGTGAGGAATAAGGCGTGCCGTTCGCCGACCATCGCGGACAGATCCGCGTCACCGGCGCTCTGAACGGTGGCCGATCCGATGCTGTTCAGGTCACCCATGTCCGCGCCGGCGCAGAACGCGCGACCCTTGCCGGTCAGGACGATCGCCCGGACACCGGGATCCGCCTCGGCCCGGTCCAGGCCCGCGTAGAAGCCTGCCGCCAGTCCCCCACCCCAGCCGTTCATCCGTTCCGGCCGGTTCAGGGTGAGGACGGCCACGCCGCTGTCGAGCACCTCGTAGAGAACGGCCTGGCCGGCGGCGGAGCCCGCGGTGACGTCAGCCTGCTCAGTGGTCACCTGTGCATGCCCTCCCACCTCGGTATTTATCGTTACTGTACACCTATCGGTATCACCTTCCGCAATCACAATTCAAGCGGGCGAGGGCTCAGGTGAAGTCGCTGCCGCCGTCGACGTTGATGTTCGCACCGGTCATGTAGGAATTGCGCCGCGAGGCCAGGAACGCGACGACCGGACCGATTTCCTCGGGCAGCCCCGCCCTGGGCAGGTGCGCCGGATGGCCGAAGTGCTTGTCGATCGCGGCCATCAGGGCGTACGGATCGGTCCCGTCGACGCCCACGGTGCCGGCCCAGCCGACCAGCGCCTCCGAGGCGATGCTGCCGGGTGAGACGACGTTCACCATGATCTCGTCCGGCGCCAGTAGCTGCGACAGGTTCTTCGAGACACTGGTGACCATGGCCTTGGCCGCGGTGTAGGCGACCAGATTCGGGCTCTGTCGTTGGGTCGACTGCGCCGAAAAGTTCACGATGCGCGCCCAGGCCGCCCGGCGCAGCAGGGGCAGCGCCGAACGCACGCAGTGCACCATGCCCAGCACGCCACCGTCGACGGCATTGCGCCACTGGTCGTCGCTGAGTTGTTCGAAACCGCCCTGGACGGCGGGGCCGACAGTGTTGATGAGGATGTTCAACTCGCCACCCCATCGGTTGGCGATCTCGTCGAAGACCCGCCGCGCCTGGTGCTCGTCCGCGACGTCGGCGACGATCCCGACGGCATCCGGGCTACCGCGCTCGCTCAGATCCGCTGCGGCACTGTCGAGTACATCCCGGCTGCGGCCCACGAGTGCGACCCGGGCCGCATCGTCGGCCAGACACCGCGCCGCCGCCAGACCCATCCCGCGCCCGCCGCCGACCACGACCGCGGTGGCGTCCTTCAGCCCGAGATCCACGACCCTGCGTCCGGCACCGGCAACCTCCACGTCGCGTTCGCTGGTATCGGTAAAACCTACTATAGGCTTTACAGTAACTCAGAAGCGGCCGCGCGGTGCCCACGGCCGAGCTCGACGGAAGGTGGACGTGCAGTGGCCAAGCCGGCGACCGCGGCGAAGCGACCCCGGCGCGAACGCGGGTCGATCAACCCCGATGACATCATCACCGGTGCCTTCGAACTCGCCGAGCAGGTGTCGATCGACAACCTGAGCATGCCGCTGCTGGGCAAGCACCTCGGGGTGGGCGTCACGAGCATCTACTGGTACTTCCGCAAGAAGGACGAACTGCTCAACGCGATGACCGACCGGGCGTTGCGGCAGTACGTGTTCGCCACCCCCTACGTCGAGGCCGACGACTGGCGGGACTCGCTGGCCAATCACGCGCGGTCCATGCGAAAGACGTTCATGGGCAACCCGATTCTGTGCGATCTGATCCTGATCCGCTCGGCATTGAGCCCGCGCGCCGCGAAGGTGGGCGAGCAGGAGGTGGAGAAGGCGATCGCCGGTCTCGTCGAGGCCGGTCTGTCACCGCAAGATGCCTCCGACATCTACTCGGCGGTTTCGTTGCATGTGCGGGGTTCGGTTGTGCTGCACCGGCTCCACGAGAAGAACCTGGATGCCGACCAGGACTCGCATGCGCTCGAGGACACCATCCGGATCGGGGCGGCCGACGACCACAACTTCGAGTACGGACTGCAGTGCATCCTCGAGCACGCCGACCGGTTGATAGACGCGGGAAAGGCGTCCGGCACGAAGGCGCGCAAGAAGTAGCCGCTAACCCGTGAGCAGACGCAAAGTCGCATCCGCGCGGCCGGTTCG
>ERZ724512.369-NODE-369-length-20246-cov-7.577931_pt1 | contig 20246 bp, 23 predicted proteins | sample MGYA00376045_ERZ724512 | MGnify/ENA primary metagenome ERZ724512 (study PRJEB28724, sample SAMN07190883) | activated sludge metagenome | isolation source: activated sludge of sewage treatment plant in Hong Hong | place: Hong Kong | collected 2016-03-17 ... | reverse complement strand
TGGATCTGTTCGGCACCCTCGGCGCGTTCCGGGCGGCTTTCCTGTCCTACTACGACTGGCTCGACACGGGCAGTTCCCAGGCATGGCAGCAGTGGCAGGCCGACAAGGCCGCCTATGACGCGGCGGTGGCACAGCACCTCGCGACGTATGCGGGCGATCTGGACACCCCGGCCTACGAGTTCGGCGCCGTGGACGTCGGTTTCGCGCACGCCGAGCGCACTCGGTCCTCGCAGCTCGTCACGCTGGCGGTGTTGCTTGGGATCCTCGCCATCGTGGTGCTCGGCCTGTTCGGTCGCCCTGCGGCTCGGGGTTTGCTGCTCGGTGCTACCCGGCCATGGCGGCTGCCGGGGACAGGTCCGAAATGGGTGTGGGTGGTTGCGGCGGTGCTGCTCATCGCCTCCCGGGGTGCCTTCTCCGGCTGGTTGTCCTGGAGTTACGTACTGGCCACGATCGGTTCCATGGCGGCCTTCACCGTGACGGTGCGGCTACTGGTACGAGGACGCGACCCCTTCCCGCTTTACGCGGCGCTGGGTGGCGCGTTCCTGCTCAAGACTGTGTTGCTGTCACTGGTCGTTGTGCTGCGCGGACCGTTGTTCTACTGGTACCGGTTCTGGACCGATGAGACCTACCGCACGGTGTACGTGACGCTGAGCGTGGCGGCGTTCCTGTGGCTGTTCTGGGTGACGTATGTGGTGTTGCGCGCCCCGTACGGGCTCGGCCGGCGGGCGTCGTTGGGGCGCGTGTTGATCGGGGTCGCCGCTCCTGTGCTCGGGCTCGGGGCGCTCATGCAGGTCTCCGGCCTGGAAACCGCGCTCACGACGTTCAACAACCAGATGGCGCTGCTGCCGCTGGGCCTGTCCCGCATCCTGGGGATCACCGTGCACCTGGGGATTCCGACGTCGATCCCGCTCTACCTGCTGGTACTCGGTGCCGTGCTCGCAGTGGTGGGGTTGCTGCTGGGCGCCTGGCGGCGGCCGACGATAGCGCCGACGCCCTGACCCGGCGGCGAGAGTTGCATGGTTGCCCATCCCAGGTCATCAAGCGGGAAACGGTGCGACTCGCGGTGCACGAGAAGGGCAACATCGCGACTCTCGCGCTCAGCGAGGCCGCGACGCCACCCGGTAGGCCGCAACCAACGCACCCGTGAGCAGCACACTCAACAGCCCGGGTACCACAAGCGCCGCCCGTGGTCCCATCGCGTCGGCCAGCAGGCCGATCAAGGGTGCGCCGACTGGGGTGGTCCCGAAGAACACGGCCATGTACAGCGCCATTACGCGACTTCGGTGGTCGTCGTCCGTGCGTGTCTGCAAGTAGGAGTTGGCTCCGGTCATCATCGTGAGACTGGCCCCGCCGGCCGCAATTAGAGCAGCGGCGAACGTCAGCGGGTTGGGCATCAGCCCGGCGATGACGGCGATGACCCCGGCACCCCCAGCAGCGAGTGCCACCATCCGCAGATCCGTCCGCGCGCGCCGGGCTTGTACGAGGGCGGCGGCCAACGAACCGACCGCCATCAGCGAGGTCAGCACACCGAAACTGCGTGCACCGGCGCCGAACTCGTCAGTCACCATCAGGGGGATCGTGATCGGGAAGTTGAAGACCAGCATCGCGACCGCGCCCGCAGTGGTGATCACGAACCACAGATCGGGCCGCCGCCGCACGTAGCGCAGGCCCTCCCGCAGCCCACCCCGTGGTCGCTCGCCGTGCGCGGGCGCCAGCCGGATGCGGTGCAAAGCCCCGAGCATGATGACGAACGTCAGGGCGTTGACCAGGAACACCGGCCCCGGCCCCCACATGGCGATCATCACGCCGGCCACGGCCGGACCCACCAAACGGGCGGCGTTGAAGTTCGCGCTGTTCAACGCGACGGCGTTGACCACCTGATCGGCGGGAACCAGGTCCGACACGATCGACTGCCGCGCCGGACCGTCCAGCGCCGTGAACAAACCGAGGAGCAGCGCGAAACCCAGTACTAGCGGCCCGGTCGCCAGGCCGGCGATCGTGAGTATGCCCAGGCCGAGCGCCTGCAGACCCATGCCGACCTGCGTGATCTGCAGCAGCCGGCGGCGGTCGTAGCGGTCAGCCAGCACGCCTGCCCAGGGCGCGAGAAACAGCATCGGGGCGAACTGGAACGCGACCACCAGCCCGAGCATCGTCGGGTCGGACGTGACCTGCAGTACCAGCCACGACTGCGCGACCCGGTGCATCCAGGTCCCGGCGTTGGAGAACAGGGCGCCGGTCGCATAGCGCCGGTAGTTCGGGACCGCCAGCGCGGAGAACGTCTCGGCTAGTCCAGAGCGAGCCGGTTCAGCAGTGGGATGGCTTCCTCGATCGCCTGCAGTTCCTCGTCGGTCAGTTCCGCGAGGCGCCGGGACAGCCACCGGTCGCGGCGTTGCCGGTCCTGCTGCACCATCTTCTCGGCTTGTGCCGTCGCCTGGTACCTGACTTGCCGGCGGTCGGTCGGATGCGGTTCGCGGCTGACCATGTCCTGGGCCAGCAGGCTGTGCAGGATGCGGGTCATGGACGGTGGTTGCACCCGTTCCGCGTCCGCCAGCTCGCCCGGGGACATCGGGCCGGAGCGCAACAGGGTGGCGAGCACGGCCATCTGGCTGGGCGTCATCGCATCGCTGGCCCGCTCGGTCCGCAACCTGCGTGCCAGCCTCATGACCGCGATCCGTAGATCGGGTGCGTCGGAATCGGCGGCCATCCCGCGCTCCTTGCAGAAGATCTATATTCATTACTCTTGCTAACGATATCGGGTGGAGCGATATTCCGCCAGTAGTCAAGACGGGCTCCTCAGATGTCGAATTCCTAAGCGTGAGGACTGTGGTGAGCGGCTTCGTGGCGGCGTTGCTGCTCACCCTTCCTGCCCCCGTTGCGGCCGACACGCAGCGCACCGTGGTCCTTGTGCAGCGGGCTGGCGACAGCCTGCAGGTCACGACCCAGTCGGCGGAATCGGCGGCCGACGCGCGCCGGATCATGACGCAGGAGAAGGCCGATCCCGACACGGTGTCCGTCGAACTGGACTCTCCCGTACAGGCCCTCGGCGACCCCGTCGCCCAATGGGGACTGGACGCGATTGGTGCACCCGTCACATGGTCGCGGACGACAGGCGAGTCGGTAGTCGTGGCGATCGTGGACACCGGCGTCGATGCCAGTCACGAGGATCTCGCCGGTCACGTGCTGCCCGGCCGGGACCTGACCACGAGGGTCGTTGCGTCCGCCGACACCGACCCGAACGGCCACGGCACGCATCTGGCCGGGATCGTCGGTGCCACTGCCGGCAACGGCCTCGGCGGCAGCGGCGTCGCCCCCGGTGTGACGATCCTGCCCGTGCGGGTGCTGGATGCCACTGGCGCCGGTTTCAGCAGTCAGGTCGCGGCCGGCATCGTCTGGGCGGCGGACAACGGCGCCGACATCATCAACCTCAGTCTCGGCGGCCCGGTCCGCAGCCAGGCTCAGGCCGAAGCCGTGGCGTACGCCGTGTCGAAGGGTGTCCTCGTGGTTGCGGCGGCTGGCAACGACCACCCCACGGATGCCGCGCAGTACCCCGCGGCCTTGCCCGACGTCGTCGCCGTCGGCGCGCTCACGCCCTCCGGGGAGCCCGCCAGTTTCAGCACACGGGGGGACTACGTGGACCTCGCCGCACCCGGCACACTGATCAGTTCGACGGTCCCGGGTAACCAGTACGCCGCCTATTCGGGGACCTCGATGGCAGCGCCGTTCGTCAGTGGCGTCGCAGCGCTGCTGGACGCCCTGCACCCTATGGCTCCCGCCGACCTCACCGCATTGCTGCAGTCCACCGCTGTCGACGTGGCGGACCCCGGTCCTGACACCGCCACCGGCGCCGGCCTGGTCTCGGCCAGCGCTGCGGTCACTGCGCTGGTGGGTCCGTTGTCCGCCGCCGCATCCCCGGCCAGCGCCGCCGTCTTGAGGCCCATCCGGGTCGCGACCGGCACGGTCCGGGTGCACCGCGGCAAGCGGGTCGTGCTGCGCTTTCCCGAGGTGCAGGGCGACTCCTACACCTGGTCCATACGCCGGCCGGGCACTGACTGGCGGGTGCTGCACCAGGACTCCGCCACGCTTCGCACGCCGCGGCTGACCCGAGGCTTGAATGGTGTGCGGTTCAAGCTGGTCGCACAGGCCGCGCCACCGGTGTACGGGATCGTGCGCATCAGGGTGCTGCCCTAAGTCTCACCGTTGGCGAACGGTGCAACATCGTCCAAACGGTGACATGCAGCGATCGCAGCGCCGCCGATCAGACAGAATAGGCCCCGTGGCATTGGTCGGTGAGGGTCTGGCAGTTGCTGCCGAGCCCGGTCCCGTGGACATGCCGCAGCTCGCCCGGCAGGCTGCCCGGCAGGCGCTGGCCCATCTCGGCAGCATCCCGAATCTCGCGTTCGTCTTCGTCGCGGCGCCCAATGCCGAGGACGCCGAACAGGCTCTGCTCGCCGCCCAAGCGCACTTCACGTCGGCCACTGTTCTGGGTACTTCCGCTGCGGGTGTGATCGCCAGCGGACGCGGCACCGACGAGGGCACGGCAGTCGCGATCTGGGCCGCGCGGATCCCCGGCTTACGTGCCCGTTCGTTCCACCTCGAGGTACTGCCCGCTTCCGATGGGCACCAGATCGTCGGCCTGCCCGGTCGCCGCCGCGATGACGTGCTGGCACTGCTGTTCACCGACCCGTGGTCGTTCCCGGCCACCGACTTCGTGCTCCACGCCGACGCACTGCTCACCAACCTGCCGCTCGCGGGCGCCGTCGCGTCGGGCCCCGCCCCGGCCCGCACTACTCGCTTCCTGCTCGACGGCCGCATCCACACCCGCGGTGCCATCGGGGTCATGCTGGGTGGTCATGTGGAGGTCACGACGTTGATGAGTCCGGCCTGCCGTCCGGTCGGCCCCGTGCTCACGGTGACGGATGCCGAGGGCTTCCTCCTCAAATCGCTGGCCGGCATCCCGGCGGCGCTGCGCGCTCAGGAGGTGATCGCCGCACTGGAGGAGCCAGATCGGTCGCTAGCGCTGGCCGGACTGCAACTCGGCGTGGCCACCGGTACGCAGGACCCACGCATGGGCGACTTCGTCGTGCACGAATTCCAAGCCGCAGAGGGCGAGCGCGGCGCATTGCAGGTGGGTGCGCCGGTGCCGGTCGGCGCCTCGGTGCAGTTTCACGTGCGTGACGAGACAGCGGCCGACGAGGACCTCAACGTGGTGCTGGAGGGAGTGGCCGCCCAGATGGAATCCCGGCTGGAGGGCGCTTTGTTGTTCGCCTCCACCGACCGTGGCCGGTTCATGTTCGACAGTCACGATCACGACGCCGCCATCGCACATGCCCGGCTGCTGGTGCCCGTCACCGGCTTCTTCGCCGACGCCGAATTCGCCCCGCTGCGGGCAACGACGGCGCTGAACCGCGGGACCGCCACGGTGGTGGCCATCGGTGCCGGACCGCGGGCCAAGGCGGGTCACACGCAAGCCGTCCGACCGCAGCAGGTGGCCGAGATGGATCCGATGACCCGCGAAGTGCACAAGATGCTGGCAGAGCTTGCCGAGCCCCCGGAAGAGGGGCTTCTGTGATCGACCTGGAGCAGGCCCGGCAGCGGCTGTCCGGCGTGGTGTACAAGACCCCCACTGTTCCGGCTCGCTGGCTCAGTGACGTGGTCGGCGGTCCGGTCTACCTGAAGTGCGAGAACCTGCAGCGCACCGGGTCGTTCAAGATCCGCGGGGCCTACAACCGGATCGCCGGGCTCAACGCACAAGAGCGGGCCCACGGGGTGGTCGCCGCCAGCGCCGGCAATCACGCGCAGGGTGTGGCCTTGGCGGCTGCCCTGCTCGACGTGCCCGCGACGGTGTTTATGCCGGAGGGGGCGTCGTTGCCCAAGATCGAGGCCACGAACGCGTATGGCGCCCAGATCGTGTTCGCCGGTTCCACGGTCGACGAGGCGCTGGCCGCCGCGACCGAACACAGCGAACGCACGGGAGCAGTGCTGATCCATCCCTTCGACCACCCGGACATCGTGGCGGGTCAGGCCACGGTGGGTCTGGAGATCGTCGAGCAGCATCCCGAGGTGCGGACCGTCGTGGTCTGCACAGGGGGAGGTGGCTTGCTTGCGGGAGTGAGCCTGGGGGTGGCGCAGACCGACGCTACCGTGATCGGGGTGCAGGCCTCCGGGGCCGCCTCCTATCCGGCCAGCCTGTCGGCCGGGCATCCGGTTGCGCTGCCGCAGATGCACACGCTGGCCGACGGCATCGCTGTCGCCAAGCCCGGCCAGGTCGACTTCGACATCATCGCCGCCGCCGGCATCGAGTTCCTCACGGTGGATGACGAACAGATCGCCCGCGCCGTGGTCACCTGCCTGGAACGCAGCAAGCAGGTGGTCGAACCCTCCGGCGCCGCGGGCATGGCCGCAGTGTTGTCCGACCCAGGGCGCTTCGAGCCGCCGGTCGTGATCACGCTGTCCGGCGGGAACGTCGATCCCTTGTTGCTACTGCGCATCGTGCAGCGGGGACTGGTCGCGTCGGGGCGCTATGTCGTGCTTTCGGGTTTGATCCCGGACCGCCCGGGTGCCTTGGAGCATTTCCTGACCCAGATTGCGCAGCACCGCGGAAACGTGGTCACCGTCACGCACAACCGCACCAACCCGCTGCTCGCCGTCAACGAGTGCGCGGTCGTTGTGGAGGTCGAGGTGCGCGGTCCGGAGCACGCCGCGGAGATCACCGCTGCCTTGCGCAACGTCGGATTCCGGGTTGCGGCCGACTAATAAATACCCCCCATGGGTATGATTGAGGGTATGCGCAGACTGTTTGTGTTCGTGTTCGCCCTTGTGACTCTTGTGGGGTGTTCTTCGGGTTCGCAGTCCTTGAGTCCCACTGATTTCCAGAAGCTCACCAGCGAGTCCGGGGTGATCACACTCGACGTACGCACTCCTGCCGAGTTCGCTGCCGGGCATCTGTCCAACGCCGTCAACGTCGACGTCGAATCCCCTGACTTCGCCACACAGATCGGACAACTGGACCCCAAGGCCAGTTACGCCGTCTACTGCCGCAGCGGTAACCGGTCGAAGGTCGCTATGGAGCAGATGAGTGCAGCCGGCTTCACCACCACACACGACCTGGACGGCGGGATCGTCGCCTGGCAGGCCGCCGGGTTGCCGGTCACGACGGGCTAGGTCCTCAGTCGTGAACTTCGATGATCTTCACACTCATGCTGCGCCCGTTCGGCAGGTCGTAACTCACCTCGGTACCCGCGGTCTGACCCATGAGCGCCTTGCCCAGTGGTGAGTCGGGGGAGCAGATCTCGAGGTCGGTGTGATCCTTCTCCTCGCGGCTGGCGACATACATGTGCTCCTGGTCGCCGCCGGGAAACTCGATGGTCACCGTGGACCCGTGGGTGATCGCGCCCTCGTCGGCGTCATCCGGCCGGCCCACCTTGGCGTGCTCGAGCAGGTGCTTGAGTTCGCGGATGCGTGCCTCGTTGCGGCCCTGGTCCTCCTTCGCGGCGTGGTACCCGCCGTTCTCCCGCAGGTCGCCCTCCTCGCGTGCCAGCTCGATGAGCTTGGTGATCTTCGGGCGGGTCACCTCGGTGCGTTCGGTGAGTTCCTCCTGCAGCCGGTCGTAGGCCTCCTGTGTCAGCCACGTGGTGCTCACAACGTCTCCTTGTCACAAACGACAAACCCACCGGTTGTGCGGTGGGCTGACATCCATTGTGCCCCGATGTTCGCTGTTCACGCAGGCGGTTGCCTAGGGTGGGCTGCGTGGAGGAACCGCTGCGGTTGATGCACGTGCACGCCCATCCCGACGACGAGGCCAGCAAGGGTGCCGCGAGCACCGCGAAGTACGTGGCCGAAGGTGTGCGGGTGCGGGTGGTGACGTGCACCGGCGGCGAACGGGGTGATGTGCTCAACCCGGCGCTGCAGGTCGAGCCGGAACGGATGGCGGAGTTGCGCCGCCAGGAGATGGCGCGGGCGGCCGAGATCCTCGGCATCGAGCATGTCTGGCTGGGCTTTGAGGACTCCGGCTTCCCGGAGGGTGACCCGCCCCCGCCGCTGCCATCCGGCTGCTTCGCCGCCCTGCCGCTGGACCAGGTCACGCCGCCACTGGTCGCGCAGATCCTGGAGTTCAAGCCCCACGTCGTGACCACCTACGACGAGAACGGGGGCTACCCGCACCCCGATCACGTGCGCACGCACGAGGTGACCATGGCTGCGGTCGCGCAGGCTGCACCTGAGTGGCAGGTCAGCAAGGTCTACTACCACCAGACGTTCCACCGTTCCAAGATCCTCGCGCTGCACCAGGCCGCCGTGGACAACGGTTTCCCGTCGCCTTACGCAGACTGGATCGAGGACGTGAAGATGCGCCCGGCCGACGACCACCGCGTCACCACGCGCGTTCCCTGCGCGCAGTACTTCCCGATCCGGGACGCCGCGCTCAAGGCCCACGCGACCCAGATCGACCCGGAGGGGCACTGGTTCGCCCTGCCCAGCGAGATCGCCGGGCAGGTCTGGCCCACCGAGGACTTCGAACTGGCGCTGAGCGTGCTGCCGTACGACGGGCCGGAGGACGACCTGTTCCACGGCCTGCGCTGACGGTTTTGCCGCGTTGTCGTCGCTCACCTCGGCGTGTCGCCACTTCGGCACAAAAGCCGCCGGAAGCGCCCGCATGACCCCGACGTAGACTTGAGCCCGTGCTGATGCTTCTGGCTGCCGAGGAGATCGACCCCACGAAGGTCACGCCGGGTGCAGGCGGGTTGGTGGTGTTCATTGCCCTGCTCGTCGCCGGGTACTTCCTTTACCGCTCCTTGCGCAAGCAGCTCAACCGCGTGGACTTCGAAGAGGCACCCGAGAAACCCGACGAGCGGGCGTGATGCGTCGCTTCATTCTGCAGCCCCGCTGGATCCCGTGGCACGTGTTGTGCGTGGCGGTCACGGTGCTGTTCGTCCGGCTCAGCGCGTGGCAGTGGAACGTGGCACACCTGCAGGCGCGGCTGGACTGGCAGAACTTCGGCTATTCGATCCAGTGGATCTTCTTCATCGGCTTCGTGTGGTGGTTCTGGTTCAAGGTCATGAAGGACCAGCGCACGATCGAACTGCAGCGCGAAGAGGAAGAGTTGGTGGACCGATGAGTGCCGCGCTGACCCGCTACCGGGTGATGGCCTACGTCGTCGGCGTGCTGTTGTTGCTGCTGGTCTTCGTGCACATCCCGCTGCACTACATCTGGGACATCGACTCCCCGATCGCGATCATCCATGGCTGGATGTTCATGATCTACGTCGTCACTGTGATCGACCTCGCGATGCGCTGCCGCTGGCAGATCTTCCCGCGGACATTCCTGATCGCACTGGCCGGCACCATCCCGTTCTTCTCGTTCTACGCCGAGCACAAGGCGACCCAATGGGCCCGTGCGAAGATGGCCGCCGACGCTGCGCGCGGGAAGCCGCTGGACGTGACATTCGAGCAAGACGGGCAGCGCGTCGAGATCCACGATGCTTTCGCAGTGGAAGCCGATCCCGACGAGTCGCGGTCCAACAGTCCATCCGTGGACAACTAACATCGGCAGCATGATCTCCGACATCGCCCGGCTGCGCAGCGCGCGCCGGACGATCGGACTGATGGTCCGCCAGGATCTCAAGCAGCTCTACCGCCGCTACCGGCTCGGGTTCGTCTGGACGCTGGGGGAGCCGTTCCTGCTGGCCCTGCTGATGTGGTTTGTCTTCACGTTCATCTTCGCCGGCGGCCGCGGCATCGGACTGCAGCCGTTCATCGTGTTCCTGATCACCGGTATCTATCCGTTCCAGTGGCTCTCCGGCACGATCCGCAAGAGCCCGCGGGCGTTCCGCCGCTACGGTGACGTCCTGCAGACCAGCCCGCTGCCGGTGGTCGTGTGGCCGATGCGCTCGGTGCTGGTCGGCATGGTGGAGTTCCTCACGTCGCTGCCGATCATCGTCGCGTTCATCTTCGTCACCGGCGCCCACCTGACCTGGGGGACCGTTCTGTTCCCCGTCGCTATAGCGATGCAGTTGCTGCTGTGCGTCGGGCTGGCGATGTTCGAGGCCGGACTGGCGCTGCGGTGGCCGGACATCGAGGTGTTCTCGTCGCTGATCACGCGGGCATTGTTCTGGGGCAGCCCGATCATTTGGTCCCAAAAGAACTTCCCGGAGTGGCTGCAGAAGTGGCTGTACATCAACCCCTTCCACGGCATCCTCGACGGCTACCGCGCGGCGGTCTGGCCCAATGTCCTGACCCAGCCCATCAACTACCTCATCTCGTTGGGCGTCATCATCGTCATCTTCGTTGCCGGACTCGCCATGGTGTACGGCAAGGGCAACCGGTTGCGGGCGATGGAATGAGCCTGGCCGCGTTCGAGCACGCCGGCATGCAGGGGATCCGGCTGACCCGCAAGAAGCAGTTCATCAAGGGCGTGCCGCGCATGACGAGTACGCATGCCAAGGAGAACTACTGGGTATTCCGCAATGTCGACGCCGAGATCAGCCCGGGACAGGTGATGGCGATGCTGAGCCGGGACCCGGAGCGGACCGGTGCGGCGATGAGGGCCTGGGCGCGGCTGTTGCCACTGGACGAAGGCGCGATGACCGCCCCGCCGCGCGCCACGCTGGTGGCGACGCCACAGGGGCGCTGGCTCAAGGAACTCAGCGTCGAGCAGACCATCCGGGTGATCGCCGGGCTGTACGGGATGACTGACGCCGAGGTGGACGAGATGGTGCCCGCCGTGGCCCGGACCGCGCACGTCGACTCGATGATGCATTGGCCCATCGACAACGTGCAGAAGGGCTACCGCGCCCAGATCGCCTTTGCCGTCGGTGTGCACGCGCCCACCGATCTGGTGATGTTCGACTACACCGCATTCGTCGGCAACCACGACTTCCGTCCGCTGTGTCTCAACCATCTGCGCTCCATGCGGGAGGCGGGCAAGGCCATCGTGATCGCCACCAACAAACCGCAGTTGGTTCTGGAGGTGGCCACCGACGCGGTGATCCTCAAAGGCAAGCGCTCCGAGCAGGTCAGTGTCGCCCAGGCTGCGGAGTTCCTGATCAGCGACCGGGTGAAGAACCGGCGCAAGGCCCGCCGCCGGGCGCAGGAGGACGACGACGACGGCGGTCTGGACTTCTGAGGTCGCGCAGCTGGCCCGCGAGTCCCGGCTGCGGAGGTACGCTGCCGACATGGCCCTGCGCGATGTGGCGTACTCGCTGTACGAGCGGCGTCTGCTCGAGGGTCTGGACCACGACCGCATCCCGCGTCACGTCGGCGTGATCCTGGACGGCAACCGCCGTTGGGCCTCCATGCAGGGCGAGACCGCCTCCACGGGCCACCGGGTCGGAGCCGGCAAGATCGAGGACTTCCTGCAGTGGTGCGACGACGTGAACGTGCAGGTCGTGACGCTGTGGCTGCTGAGTACCGACAACCTCGCGCGGCCTGCTGAGGAACTGCAGCCGCTGCTCGGAATCATCACCGAGACCGTCGAGGCGCTGGCCGCGACCCGGGCCTGGCACATCCACCCGGTCGGCGCGCTGGACCTGCTGCCGGCCGACACCGCGACCGCGTTGAAGGCCGCGGACGCCGCGACCCGCGACATCGACGGCATGACCGTGAACATCGCTGTGGGTTACGGCGGCCGACGGGAGGTCGTGGATGCGGTCCGATCGCTGCTGGCCGAGCACGCCGCTCGCGGCACCTCTCTGGACGATCTCGCGCAGGTACTGGAACCCGAGCACATCGCCGAACACCTCTACACGCGCGGGCAGCCCGATCCGGACCTGGTGATTCGCACCTCGGGGGAGCAACGGTTGAGCGGGTTCCTGCTGTGGCAGAGCGCGCATTCGGAGTTCTACTTCTGCGAGGCCTACTGGCCGGATTTCCGCCGCGTGGACTTCCTGCGCGCCTTGCGTTCGTATGCCGACCGGCAGCGTCGCTTCGGCAACTGAGCCAGCGGCCACTTCGGCAGCCCCGGGCCCGGGGGCTTTGTGAGTCAGCGACCAGTTTCTGGTCTGTCAGTCACAAAGCCTCGTCCGCCAGGCGGCCCAAAACCCGCTCCACCCGGCGTGGCGCCTCTACATCGGCCAGCCACCGGCCTAGCGTGTTGCGCATCGTTGAACCGGAGGTGCATGTGCCGTTCGACCCTCGACGTACCTACGTCCTGGACACCAGCGTCCTGCTGTCCGACCCCCACGCGATCCTGCGATTCGACGAGCACGAGGTGGTGCTGCCGGCGATCGTGATCTCCGAACTCGAGGGCAAGCGCACCCACCCGGAACTCGGGTATTTCGCGCGCACCGCCCTGCGGCTTCTGGACGATCTGCGGATCGAGGCGGGACGGCTCGACGAGCCGGTGCCGCTGCCGGAGGGTGGCACCCTGCGCGTGGAGCTCAACCACACCGACGCGGCCGTGCTGCCCAGTGGTTTCCAGCTCGGGGACAACGACACCCGCATCCTTGCCGTGGCCCGCAATCTGGCCGCCGAGGGTCACCAGGTGGTTGTCGTCAGCAAGGATCTACCGCTGCGAGTCAAGGCGTCCGCTGTCGGTCTGCACGCCGAGGAGTACCGCGCGGAGCTTGCCGCCACCAGTGAGTGGAGCGGCATCGAGGAGATCGAGGTCTCTTCGGACTGGATCGACGAGTTGTACCGCAACGACCACGCGGATCTCGATGAGGCGCGGGACCTGCCCTGCCACACCGGGCTGATCCTCACGGGGGAGAGCTCCTCGGCGCTGGGCCGGGTCACCGAGGGCAAGCAGGTCCGGCTCGTGCGCGGTGACCGGGAGGCGTTCGGGGTGCACGGCCGCAGCGCCGAGCAGCGGATCGCTCTGGACCTGCTGTTGGACCCCAACGTCGGCATCGTCTCGCTGGGCGGGCGCGCCGGAACCGGCAAGAGCGCGTTGGCGCTGTCCGCCGGACTGGAAGCCGTGCTTGAGCGCCGCCAACATCGCAAGGTCGTGGTCTTCCGTCCGTTGTACGCCGTCGGCGGCCAGGAGCTGGGCTATCTACCGGGAACCGAGCACGACAAGATGGGCCCCTGGGCGCAAGCGGTGCACGACACACTGCAGGCCGTGGCCACCGAGGAAGTGCTCGACGAGATCGTTGATCGCGGCATGCTCGAAGTGCTCCCGCTGACCCACATCCGCGGCCGTTCGCTGCACGACTCGTTCGTGATCGTCGACGAGGCGCAGTCTTTGGAACGCAACGTCCTGCTGACCGTGCTGAGCCGGATCGGGCGGGACTCCCGGGTGGTGCTGACCCACGACATCGCCCAGCGCGACAACCTGCGAGTCGGCCGGCACGACGGTGTGGTTGCCGTGGTCGAGCGGTTGAAAGGCCACCCGCTGTTCGCGCACGTCACTCTCACTCGCTCGGAGCGGTCGCCGATCGCCGCACTGGTGACCGAGTTGCTGGAGGACTTCCCGGGCTGATGTGACCGGGCTCACGGTTCGCCTCGTCGCACGCGGGGCATGTCAGGGGCATGTCTGTTCGTAGGCCCTTCGTCGTGGCTGCCGTCGCCGCCCTTCCGCTCGGTGTGCTGCTCATGACCTCGTCGAACGCTGCCGAGACGACTGGCGTGGCCGGGTCCATGAGCGTCTCGAACCCCTCGCCGGTGAAGGACTCGGTCCTCAAGGCAAGCACGAAGACCTCCTGGCGAGGTGCTGCATCGCGGGAGGATCGCGCCAGCCGTGCCGCGTCCCCGCACGAATTCGGGACGATCGCCTACAACAAGTGGTTCGCGCGTGTGTACATGGCCGACAAGTACGGCTGGGGCGCCGATCAGTTCCGCGCACTCGAGCAGTTGTGGCAGCGGGAGTCCGGCTGGAACCAGCACGCCCAGAACACGTCGTCGGGCGCCTACGGCATCCCGCAGGCGCTACCGGGCTCCAAGATGGGCAGCTTCGGTGCGGACTGGACCACGAACCCCGAGACCCAGATCAAGTGGGGGCTGTCCTACATCAAGAGCGTCTACGGCACCCCAAGCGGAGCCCTGGCGTCCTCTCTGAGCCGCGGCTGGTACTGACAAACCACACAAATCACCGCTAATCGGACCCTTCTCGTGAGATACCTCACAGGAAGCGCGGTTGCCCGGCGTGGTGGCGATGGGGATGGTGGAAATTGAACCGCCGCCCATACGAAGGTGATTGATGAAACGCGCGCTCGTTGTTCCTGCCGCCATGCTCGCCGTGCTGGGGACCGCTTCTGTCGCCCAGGCTGGCACGCGCGATGTGCCGCGACCGAGCCGCTCGGAGGCGCCTGCCCGCTTCGGAACTGTCGCCTACTCCCAGTGGTACGCCCAGCAAGCCGCCGCAATTCGCTACGGCTGGAACGGCAAGCAGTTCGCGGCGCTGAAGTGGATCTGGTTCCACGAGTCGGGCTGGAACTACAAGGCCGTGAACCGCTCCAGTGGCGCCACGGGCATCGCCCAGGCACTGCCGGCCAGCAAGATGCGCACCTACGGCGCCGACTACCGCACCAACCCTGAGACGCAGATCGACTGGGGCCTGGACTACATCAAGACCCGCTACGGAACCCCGATCAAGGCCAAGCAGTTCTGGCTGCGTCACCACTGGTACTGACCGCCTGTCCGGATTTGCAAACGGTTTCGCGGGTCAGCGGTCAAAAGCGGCCGGATCGGGCCGATCCTGGCCGAGCGGTTTGCACATCCGGACACGTGACCCGGCTCACGATTGTTCGCCCGGGCCACCGGGGATCACGAGGGTGCACGCATCACACCCCTCAGGAGTTTCTCGATGTCCAAGATCCTCGCCGGCGCTCTCGCGGCGCCCCTGCTGCTCGGTTCCCTGGCCGCTGTTCCGGTTGCCGCCGACAGCACCACGACCACCGCGACCGCCAGCGCCACCGGGCAGGCGAAGAAGGCCTCCCGCACCGTGGCCCCGTCCCGCTCGAGGGCGCCGTATCGCTTCGGCAGCATTAACTACAACAAGTGGTACGCCAAGCACTACATGGCCTACAAGTACGGCTGGGGCAAGAAGCACTACCGCGCCCTCGTGAAGCTGTGGAACCACGAGTCCGGCTGGAATCAACGTGCGCACAACGGTGGATCGGGCGCTCACGGCATTCCGCAGGCCCTGCCCGGTTCAAAGATGGCCAGCGCCGGCAAGAACTGGCGCAGCAACCCTGAGACCCAGATCAAGTGGGGTCTGTCCTACATCAAGGGCCGCTATCACACTCCGGCCTCGGCCTGGAACTCCTGGCAACACAAGGGCTGGTACTGACCCGGACACGACAAGACCCCCGCAGGTTTGGGCCGCGGGGGTCTTTCGTTTCACCAAACGGTGAACTAAGGAACCACTGATCAATCATGTCCCGGCTGCAACGCGCCTGAGCGGGCGATCTGCGTCGCCCCGCATCTAGGGCCATAGCGCTGCTATGACCCACGATGTGGGGCTTGCATCTCACCCTCTCAGCCACGTTTCGCGCAGGACACAGCATTAATCAGTACTTCCCTAAGCGCAGGCTACTGGGCCGGCGGGCCGACGGGGATCCGCGTGGCGATCGGGCGCATCGTCTCGGCGAAGAAGTCGTTGCCCTTGTCATCGACCACCACGAACGCCGGGAAGTCCTCGACCTCGATGCGCCAAACGGCCTCCATGCCGTTCTCCGGGAAGTCCAGCACCTCGACCTTGCGGATGCAGTCCTTGGCCAGCCGTGCCGCGGGTCCGCCGATCGACCCCAGGTAGAAGCCGCCATTGTCCTGGCAGGCCTTCGTGACCGCAGCACTGCGGTTGCCCTTGGCCAGCATGACCATCGAGCCGCCGGCCTTCTGGAACTGGTCGACGTAGGAGTCCATCCGCCCGGCCGTCGTCGGGCCGAACGACCCTGACGCGTAGCCCTCGGGGGTCTTGGCCGGACCGGCGTAATACACCGGGTGGTTGCGCATGTACTCCGGCATCGGCTTGCCCTGGTCGAGGAGCTCCTTGATCCGCGCGTGGGCGATGTCGCGGGCGACCACCAGCGTGCCTGTCAGGCTGACGCGGGTCTTGACCGGGAGTCGGTGCAGGTCGTTGAGCACTTCCGCCATCGGCCGGTCGAGGTCGATGCGGACCACGTCGTCGTCGAGGTGCTCGTCGGTGACATCGGGCAGGAAGCGCGCCGGGTCGCGTTCAAGTTCCTCGAGGAAGACGCCCTCCGGCGTGATCTTCGCCAGCGCTTGCCGGTCGGCCGAACAACTCACCGCTATAGCGATGGGTGCGCTGGCGCCGTGCCGCGGAAGCCGGATCACACGCACGTCGTGGCAGAAGTACTTGCCGCCGAACTGCGCCCCGATCCCGAAGTCCTGCGTCTGCTGCAGGATCGCCTGCTCCATGTCCAGGTCGCGGTAGCCGTTGCCATAGGGACCGCCTTCAGTGGGCAGGCTGTCGTAGTAGCGCGCGGAGGCGTACTTCGCCGTCTTCAGCGCGAACTCCGCACTCGTGCCGCCCACCACCACGGCCAGGTGATACGGCGGACACGCAGCCGTACCCAAGGCCCGCAGCGACGTGTCCAGGAACGCCCGGAAGCGCTCGGGGTTCAGGACCGCTTTCGTCTCCTGGTACAGGTACGACTTGTTCGCGCTGCCGCCGCCTTTGGCCATGAAGAACAACTCGTACTGCAGCTCGTGGCCGGGTTTGGTGTCGGCATACAACTCGATCTGCGCAGGCAGGTTCGTGCCGGTGTTGACCTCGTCCCACATCCCCATGGGACTCATCTGCGAGTAGCGCAGGTTCAGTTGCTGGTAGGCGTCGTACACGCCCTGCGACAGTGCCAGTTCGTCCGGGCCCTCGGTGAGCACCCGCTGCCCGCGTTTCCCGGAGATGATCGCCGTGCCCGTGTCCTGGCACATCGGCAGCACCCCGCCGGCGGCGATGTTCGCGTTGCGCAGCAGATCCATCGCGACGAAACGGTCATTGGGGCTCGCTTCAGGATCGTCGAGGATGTTGCGAAGCTGCTGGAGATGAGTGGGGCGTAGCAGGTGCTGGATGTCGCGCATCGCCTCGAATGTGAGCGTCCGCAGCGCGGCTTGCGGCACTTTGAGGAACTGCTGTCCACCGAGGTCGATCACCTCGACCCCATCGCTCGTGATGAGCCGGTAGGAGGTGGTGCTTTCGCCTCGAGGGAGCAGGTCGGCATAGCGGAAATCGGCCATGTGACCAGCCTATTCCGCGCTCAAGTCGGGTCCGAACCGATGCGATACTCACAGTGTGCGTAAGGGGATCTGGATCGGGGTTCTGGCCGCTGCCATGAGCCTTGGCCTGACCGCTGCCCCGGTGTCTGCCGCCAAGCCTGCGCCGCGCAAGATCGTGTACTTGACCTTCGACGACGGTCCCAACAGCGGCAACGATCCACGACTGCTGCGCATCCTGCGCCGGGAGCAGGTGCAGGCCACGTTCTTCATCGTCGGGCAGAGCCTGGCGGCCGACCCCGATGCCGTCAAACGGCTGTACCTGGCCGGGCACGCGATCGGTAATCACACCTGGGCGCACGAGGACTTGACCCATCTTTCGACGACCGGGATCGCGTCGACTCTGCGCGCCACGCAGCGCCTCATCGGTCCGGTCGGCGGTGCCTGCATGCGACCGCCTTACGGAGCCGTGAACACCAGCGTGGTGGCCGAGGTCAACCAACTCGGGATGCGCATGGTGATGTGGGACGTCGACCCGCAGGACTGGGCCCACCAGGACTCGGTCTACATCGCCAACCACGTGATCAGCCACGTGCGCAACCGCTCGGTTGTGCTGCTGCACGACGGCGGGGGACCGCGGGTGGCGACCGCGACAGCGGTGCGGACGATCATCCCGGCGCTCAAGGCGCGTGGCTACGAGTTCCGTACAGTCCCGGCCTGCCGCGTGCCGTTCCGCATGGATCTGCTCGGCGCGGCCAAGATCGACCAGCCGAAACCTGAGCCGACACCGACGCCGCAATTGGCGGTGCCCACCCCGAGCCCGACCTCTCCCTAGACTTACCCGGTGGCCGACGATCGCTCGAAGCGCGGATTCCGCGATCTCATCCTCAGCATGGCCGTCGTCGCCGTGTTCGTAGCTTTCCTGTTCGCCGTGGTCTGGCGTCCCACACCGGAAGCCGTGAAGCCCGTCGAGACCAAGTTCGCGCTGGAAGCCGCTCGCTCTCAGGCCGACTATCCCGTGCTCTTCCCGCAGGGGCTGCCTGCGGGCTGGACCCCCACTTCTGCGCGGTTCGAGGGTTCGACCTGGTTCCTCGGTTATGTCACCCCCGAGCAGCAGTATGTGGCGGTGACCCAGACCGATGGCGACGTTGCCGAGTTCGTCAAGGAGCAGACCCTGGAGGGCCAGCCGGACGGTTCCCGGACGATCGCCGGCCAGCAGTGGCAGCAGTACGTGGCCGGTGATCAGCGCTCGCTGGTGCGCACCGGCAACGGCTCCACGACCGTAGTCACGGGCACTGTCGATTACGACCAGTTGCAGGCGTTCGTCGAGAAGTTGCAGTCATGACGTCGCTGGAGGAACCCTGGCCGCTGCGGGTCATGCTCTCGCAGTTCAACGACTATGTCGGCAAGCTCGGCCAGGTCTGGGTGACCGGTGAGATCTCCAAGAAGCGCGTGACGAATGGCAACGTCTTCTTCACCCTGCGGGACGAACTCGGCTCGCTGAGCGCCGACGTGATGATCCACCCGAAGTCATTCGCACAACTCCCGCGCACGCCCGCCGAGGGCGACCGCGTGATCCTGCGGGTCAAGATGCACGTCACCCGGCAGACCCGGATCCTGCTGCGCGCCAGTGAGATCCACCTCGCGGGTCTGGGCGACCTGCTCGCCGAGATCGAACGCCGCCGGCGGTTGCTGGCCGACGAGGGGCTGTTCGCGCCTCATCGCAAACGCCGCCGGCCGCTGATCCCACGGGCGGTCGGGGTCGTGACCGGCCGCAACTCCGATGCCCTCAAGGATGTCCGGCGGATCGCCACCAGCCGATTCCCAGGCGTGCGGTTCGAGGTGCGCGAGACCGCGGTACAGGGTTCGGCTGCGGTGCCCGGCCTGATCAAGGCGCTGCGCGAGCTCGAGGCTCACCCGGACGTCGACGTGATCATCGTGACCCGCGGCGGTGGGTCGTTGGAGGATCTGCTGCCCTTCTCCGACGAGGGGTTGGTACGTGCCGTCGCCGCGATGTTCACACCGGTCATCAGCGCAATCGGACACGAGGCCGACCGGCCGATCCTGGATGACGTCGCCGACGAGCGGGCGGCTACTCCGACCCACGCGGCCACGCTGGCCGTGCCGGACGTCACCGAAGTCGTCGCCCACATCGCACATTTGCGGCAGCGGTTGCGCAATCGTGTCGTCGCGCACCTGGATCGTGACCGCAAGCTTCTCGAGGCGTGCCGCACGCGCCGGGTCCTGGCTGATCCCGCCTGCCTTCTGCAACCCCATCGGGAGCGGCTCGTGCGATTGCAGGAGCGGCTGCAACCTTGCACCGAACGAGCGGTGGAGCGCAACCGTGTGGACCTCGCCGGGTTGGAACTGCAGCTGCGCGCGTTGTCCCCGCAGGCCACTCTGGACCGTGGCTACGCATTGGTGACGGACGCGGATGGGATGCTGGTGCGCGAGCCCCCGGCGGCTGGGTCGCGCGTCCATGTTCGCGTGCAGTCGGGCGGGTTCGGCGCGGAGGTGCGAGATGAGTGAGGAACCGCTGACGTTCGAGGCCGCCCGCGACGAGCTCGAGCAGATCGTGCGCCGGCTCGAGGACGGCAACGTCACCTTGCAGGAGTCGCTGGACCTGTGGGAGCGCGGGGAGAAGCTCGCGGCGCACTGCGATCAACTCCTCGGCCAGGCCGAACAGCGCCTGCAGGCGGCCACAGCGCAGGAGGACGAACCCACGTAGCATTGAATGGTGGGTAAGGTTCTGCTCGCCGCTCCGCGCGGCTACTGTGCCGGCGTCGAGCGGGCGGTGATCACCGTCGAGAAGGCGCTGGAGTTGTATGGGCCGCCGGTCTACGTCCGCAAGCAGATCGTGCACAACGTGCACGTCGTGGCCGACCTCGAGGCCCGCGGCGCGATCTTCGTCGACGAGACCGAAGAGGTCCCGGAGGGCTCACGGCTGGTGTTCAGCGCGCACGGTGTCGCTCCGGCAGTCCACGATCAGGCCGACCAGCGCAATCTCACCACGATCGATGCGACCTGCCCCCTGGTGACCAAGGTGCACAACGAGGCCAAGCGCTTCGCCGACGCCGGCTATCAGATCCTGCTGCTCGGTCACGAGGGGCACGAACAGGCCGAAGGCACAGCCGGCCAGGC
>ERZ724512.368-NODE-368-length-20249-cov-9.791225_pt1 | contig 20249 bp, 16 predicted proteins | sample MGYA00376045_ERZ724512 | MGnify/ENA primary metagenome ERZ724512 (study PRJEB28724, sample SAMN07190883) | activated sludge metagenome | isolation source: activated sludge of sewage treatment plant in Hong Hong | place: Hong Kong | collected 2016-03-17 ... | reverse complement strand
GAAAAATCAGGCCATTTCTCGCAGAGGATTCACACTCGGCGGATGAAGCGCGGCGGTCAGTCCAGGACGCGCTTGCCGGGGGTGAACTCCACCGGCATGGCCTCCAGACCGGACACGAAGTTCGCCGGGCGCAGCGGCAGGCGGCTGTCGTCGACCAGTCGCAGGTCCGGAAGCCGGGTCAGCAGCTTGGTGAGCATGATCTTCAGTTCCAGCCGGGCCAGCTGATTACCCATGCAGAAGTGGGTGCCGAAGCCGAAGGCCAGATGGCTGTTGGGGTTGCGGTCGAACCGGAAGCTGTCCGGGTCGTCGAACACGGTCTCGTCGAAGTTGGCCGACTCGAACATCAGCATGAGCTTCTCGCCGGCCTTCAGCTCGGTGCCGTGGAACTCGGTGTCGGCGGTCAGCGTGCGGCACATGTTCTTCACCGGTGATGTCCAGCGGAGCATCTCCTCGATGGCGCCCGGCAGCAGCGCCGGATCGGCGACCACCGCAGCCCACTGGTCGCGCTGCCGCAGCAGCTGTTCGGTGCCACCGGTCAGGGTGTGCCGGGTGGTCTCGTCGCCGCCGATCAGGATCAGCAGTGTCTCCATGACGATCTCGTCGTCGGACATCCGCTGCCCGTCCACCTCGGCGTTGACCAGGATCGAGAACAGGTCGTCCTCCGGCTCTGCCCGGCGCTTGGAGATGAGATCCATGCTGAAGGCGGTGTAGCCGGCAAAGGCCTCCATCACCGTCTGCATCGCCGCCTCGTCGAGGTGAGAGCTCAGCCCGCACACCAGGTCGTCGGACCAGTTGAGCAGCATCGACCGTTCCTCGGGCAGCACACCGAGCATGTCGCCGATCACCGCCATCGGCAGCGGGGCGGCGATGTCGCGGACGAAGTCGCACTCGCCACGCTCGATCACGTTGTCGATCAGGGTGTCGCAGAGCCGCTCGATCGACGGGACCTTGTCCATCACCCGCTTGCGCGTGAAGCCGGCGTTCACCAGCTTGCGCCGCAACAGGTGCGCCGGGTCGTCCATGTCGATCATGTAGGGCATGCCCGGCTGATCCGGTCGGATGCCGCCGGCGTTGGAGAACACCTCGGGGTTGCGCTCGGCGTCCAGTACGGCCTGATAGGTGCTGGCCGCGGCAAGCCCGTTGCGATCCCGGAACACCGGCTGGTTGGCGCGCATCCATTTGTAGGCCGCGCGGGCGTTGCCGTCGGCGTAGAAGTTGCCGTCGGTCAGGTCGACGTCGGGCTTGGTGGCGGCCAGTGTCTGGGTCATGCGATCTCCTGTGCGTCAGCGAAGGTCATATCGACGTTATCGGCGGAACCGGACATGAAGGCGCGTTTGGGCAGGCCCAGCGCCGCCAACTCCTTGGCATAGGGATGGTCGCCGAGCCACAGCCGAACCCCGCCCGGCCGGTAGCGCACCCCGGTGAGCAGCGACGTACCGATGGTCTCGCGGGTGACGCCGCCGGTGTGCGAGAAGGTGCGGTATTCCTGCGTCTTGGACGTGAAGCGGTCCGGGATCGGCAGACCGGGCCGGAACTCCATCCCGGCGATCAGCTTGCCCTCGTGGCTGACATCGAAGCCGAACTGGCGACCGTCACGAATCGTGAAGTCCGCCAACACTTTCGGGTAGCCCCAGATCTTGCGGCCGGCCTCCAGGGTGAAGCTCTGGTCGACGGGCAGGTGGTGGATGAACGCACCGGCCGACTGCATGTCGCGTGGGCCGGCGAGGGTCTGCCCGGGCGGGCTGACCATGACGTTGGTGCCGTACTCGTAGTACTGGCCCAGGTCGCTGTCGAGGTAGTGCATGAGCATCAGCACCACGACCGCCCGGTTCGGCCCCAGCCGGAAGACCTTCAGGCCGCTGTAGGCGATCATCTTCTGGGCCGCCCCGGCGTCGACGGCGAACATCGCCATGTGCTGGGTGGCCCGGCGGACCCGCACCGGCATCGTCAGCACGGTGCCTGCGATGGTGTGGGTGGACACCTGCGCTGTGTCGGTCATCACGCCAATCTAGAGCGCGCAGTAGACAGCCTGCAATAAGTGTTCACTAGACCAGCTCGGCCAGATCATTGATCTGCTCGACCGAGCGTGCGCTGACGACCATCATCGTCACGCCCGAGGCCTCCCACGCCACGATCTGCTTTCGGACGTAGTCCAGATCGCCGACGATCGCCGAGTCGTCGACGAGTTCGTCGGGGATGACCTTCGCGGCTTCGTCTTTGCGATCGGTGCGGAAAAGCCGAGTGACGTCGTCGACAACCTCGGAATATCCCATCCGGCGGTACACCTCGGCGTGGAAGTTGGTGTCCTCGGAGCCCATCCCGCCCATGTACAGGGCCAGATGCGGTTTCATCAGCTCCATGATCGCCGGGCGGTCATCGGTGACCACCACCTGGGCCGTCGCGCAGATCTCGAAGTCCTCCCGCGAGCGTCGGGCGCCGGGCCGGGCGAATCCCTCGTCGAGCCACTCGTTGTACATCGGCGCGATCCGCGGCGAGTAGAAGATCGGCAGCCACCCGTCGGCGATCTCGGCGGTCAGGGCGACGTTCTTGGGGCCCTCGGCGCCGAGCATGATCGGGATGTCGGCGCGCAGCGGGTGGGTGATCGGCTTGAGCGCCTTGCCCAGTCCGGTGGTGCCCTCGCCGGTCAGCGGCAGCGGGTAGTGCGGCCCGGCACTGGTCACCGGCGCCTGGCGCGCCCACACCTGGCGGATGACGTCGACGTACTCCCGGGTGCGGGCCAGCGGTTTGGGGAACTTCGCGCCGTACCAGCCCTCGACCACCTGCGGGCCCGAGACGCCCAGGCCGAGGATGTGCCGGCCGCCGGAGAGGTGGTCGAGCGTCAGCGACGCCATGGCGCAGGCCGTCGGGGTCCGCGCCGACAACTGCACGACGGAGGTGCCCAGCCGCATCCGGGTGGTCTCGCGGCCCCACCACGCCAGCGGCGTGAAGGCGTCCGAGCCCCAGGCTTCGGCCGTGAACACGGTGTCGAATTCGGCCGCTTCGGCCGCCGCGACGAGCTCGGCGTGGTTCTCCGGCGGCTGCGCGCCCCAGTATCCGAGCTGCAGACCCAGCTTCATTCCCGATCGTCCTTTCGTCCCGGCGGACAGGTTGTTGCGGCCATTCTTAGAACCTGTTCTACTCGATGCCGTGAACGCCAGTCAGAGCAGCCCGGCCCTGATCGATCAGCATGAGCCGCCGCTTTCCGCCCCGCTGAAACTCGCATTCGACTACACCCGTTCGGTCGGTCCGATCCTCGGCCAGTTCTTCACCGCGCTGCGTGAGCGACGCCTGGTGGGCACCCGCGGATCCGACGGCCGGGTGTTCGTCCCGCCCGCTGAGTATGACCCGGTGACCTACGAGCCGTTGACCGAGGTGGTTCCGGTTGCCGCCGTCGGAACCGTGGTGTCGTGGACGTGGCAACCCGAACCGCTGGAGGGCCAGCCGCTGGACCGGCCGTTCGTGTGGGCGCTGATCAAGCTCGACGGCGCGGACACCGCGCTGCTGCACGCCGTCGATGCGGGCTCGCCGGAGGCGATCAAGTCGGGTGACCGGGTGCACGTGCACTGGGCCGAGGAGACGACGGGGTTCATCACCGATATCGCGTACTTCCTGCCCGGCGACGAGGCCGAGAAGACGCCGCCCCCGGTCGAGGGCCTCGACCCGATCACCATGATCGAGGTACCGACCGCCATTGAGATCCAGCACACCGCCTCGCTGCCGGAGAGCGCCTATCTGCGCGCGCTGGCCGAGGGCAAACTGCTCGGCGCCCGCACCGGCGACAGCGGCAAGGTGTATTTCCCTGCGCGCGAGGCGGATCCGGCGACGGGGCGGCAACTCGACCAGTTCGTCGAGCTGCCGGACAAGGGCACGGTGACGACGTTCGCGATCATCAACATCCCGTTCGCCGGTCAGCGCATCAAGCCGCCGTACGTGGCGGCCTACGTGCTCCTCGACGGCGCCGACATCCCGGTTCTGCACCTGGTGTCCGACATCGACGCCAACGAGGTGCGGATGGGCATGCGGGTGCAGGCGGTGTGGAAACCCCGCGAGGAGTGGGATTTCGGCATCGACAACATCGAGTACTTCCGGCCCACCGGCGAACCGGACGCCGACTACGACTCCTACAAGCATCACCTCTGACAGGAAGACGTCGACGTGACTGACTCAAACGATGTAGCTGTCGTGGGCTTCGCCCACGCACCCCACGTGCGCCGCACCGAGGGCACCACCAACGGCGTCGAGATGCTGATGCCGTGCTTCGCCTCGATCTACCAGGAGCTGGGTCTGAAACAGACCGACATCGGCTTCTGGTGCTCGGGGTCCTCCGATTACCTTGCCGGACGGGCGTTCTCGTTCATTTCCGCGATCGACTCGATCGGCGCGGTGCCGCCCATCAACGAGTCCCACGTCGAGATGGACGCCGCCTGGGCGCTGTACGAGGCCTACATCAAACTGCTGACCGGCGAGGTCGACACCGCGCTCGTGTACGGCTTCGGCAAGTCCAGTGCGGGCATCCTGCGCCGCGTGCTGGCGCTGCAGACCGACCCGTACACCGTGGCGCCGCTGTGGCCGGACTCGGTGTCGATGGCCGGCCTGCAGGCCCGCGCCGGACTGGACGCCGGTACCTGGACCGCCGAGCAGATGGCCCAAGTGGCACTGGACTCGTTCGCCGTTGCCGGCCGCACCGACTCGGTGGAGCCCGCCGACAGCGTGGAGGAATTGCTGCAGCGGCCGTTCTTCGCGGATCCGTTGCGCCGGCACGACATAGCGCCGATCACCGATGGCGCCTCGGCCATCGTGTTGGCGGCCGGCGACCGCGCCCGCGAACTGCGTGAGCGCCCGGCCTGGATCACCGGTTTCGAGCATCGCATCGAAACGCCGATCCTCGGTGCGCGGGACTTGACCACCTCGCCGTCGACCGCGGTGTCGGCTCAGGCGGCCACCGGCGGTGACGCCGGATCGATCGAGGTGGCCGAGTTGCACGCGCCGTTCACCCACCAGCAGCTGATCCTGACCGAGGCGATCGGACTGGGATCGTCGACGAAGGTCAACCCGTCGGGTGGCGCGCTGGCCGCCAATCCGATGTTCTCGGCGGGGCTGGAGCGCATCGGCTTTGCCGCCCAACACATCTGGAACGGGTCCGCCGGGCGCACGCTGGCGCATGCGACCAGCGGGCCGGCGCTGCAGCAGAACCTCGTCGCCGTCATGGAAGGCCGGGACAAGTGATCGGGCCGACGACGATGCAGAGCGAGGAACGAGCGATGAGGAGGAGTGGCGCAACGCTCCAGCCGACGACGATGCAGAGCGAGGAACGAGCGATGAGGAGGAGTGGCGCCAATGGCTAACAAACGACTGGCCGCGGTGCTGGGCACCGGGCAGACCAAGTATGTCGCCAAGCGTCACGACGTGTCGATGAACGGCCTGGTGCGCGAGGCCATCGACCGGGCCCTGGCCGACTCCGGTTCCACGATGGCCGACATCGACGCCGTGGTGGTGGGCAAGGCGCCGGACTTCTTCGAGGGCGTCATGATGCCCGAGCTGTTCATGGCCGACGCCACCGGCGCCACGGGCAAGCCGCTGATCCGCGTGCACACCGCCGGGTCGGTCGGCGGCTCGACGGCGATCGTGGCGGCCAGCCTCGTGCAGTCGGGCAAGTACCGGCGCGTGCTGACGATGGCGTGGGAGAAGCAGTCCGAGTCGAATGCCATGTGGGCGTTGAGCATTCCGGTGCCGTTCACCAAGCCGGTCGGCGCCGGGGCGGGCGGGTACTTCGCCCCGCATGTGCGGGCCTACATCCGCCGGTCGGGCGCACCGAACAACATCGGCGCGATCGTGGCCGTCAAGGACCGCCGCAACGGGGCCAAGAATCCGCTGGCGCATCTGCACCAGCCCGACATCACCGTCGAGAAGGTGATGGAGTCGCCGATGCTGTGGGACCCGATCCGCTACGACGAGACCTGCCCGTCCTCGGACGGCGCCGCCGCGATGGTGATCGGCGACGAGGCCGCCGCGGACGCCCGGGTCGCCGACGGCCATCCCGTCGCCTGGATCCATGCCACCGCGCTGCGCACCGAACCGCTGGCGTATGCCGGTCGCGACCAGGTCAACCCGCAGGCCAGCCGCGACGCCGCGGCCGCGCTGTGGATGGCCGCCGGGATCACCAACCCGGTCGAGGAGATCGACGTCGCCGAGGTGTACGTGCCGTTCTCCTGGTACGAGCCGATGTGGTTGGAGAGCCTGGGTTTTGCGGCCGAGGGCGAGGGCTGGAAACTGACCGAAGCCGGCGAGACCGAGATCGGCGGCAAGATCCCGTTCAACCCGTCCGGCGGGGTGCTCAGCTCCAACCCCATCGGGGCGTCGGGCATGATCCGGTTCGCCGAGTCGGCGATCCAGGTGATGGGCAAGGCGGGTGCGCATCAGGTCGAGGGCGCCCGCAAGGCCCTGGGCCACGCGTATGGCGGTGGGGCGCAGTACTACTCGATGTGGGTGGTCTCCAGCGACAAGCCGGCGGCGGGCTGACCCGGGTGGCGACAATGAAGTACACCTGCAGCATTGCGATGAGTCCGGTGCACGAGCTGACCGAACTCGCCCGCACCGCAGAGGAAGTCGGATTCGACTCCATCGCGCTGCCCGACTCGCTGTTCTACATGGAACAGCAGTCGGTCGACTACCCGTACACCGCGGACGGGTCGCGGATGTGGAACGAGGAGACGCCCTGGGTCGACCCGCTGATCGTGGCCGCCTCGATGGGGGCGGTCACCTCGACGCTGCGGTTCTACACCAACGTCATGAAACTGGGTTCGCGCAATCCGGTGCTGCTGGCCCGCCAGGTCGGGTCGGTGGCGAATCTGACCGGCAACCGGTTCGGCTTCGGCGTCGGGATCGGCTGGGCGCCAGAGGAATTCGAGTGGTGCGGCCAGCCCTACGCCAAACGCGGCGCCCGGGTGGACGAGATGATCGAGGTCATCAAGCTGCTGCTGGACGGCGGGATGGTCGAATTCCACGGCAAGTTCTACGATTTCGACCGGTTGCAGATGAGCCCGGCGCCCACCGAGCCGGTCCCGTTCTACGTCGGCGGCCACACCGAGGTCGCCCTGAAGCGGGCGGCCCGGATCGGCGACGGCTGGACCAGCGCGATGATGACGCACGCCGAACTGGCCGAGACGATCGCGCGGATCAACGCCCTGCGTGCCGAGTACGGCCGCGCGGACCTGCCCTACGAGTTCCAGGCGGTCTGCATCGACAAGTTCGGCGTCGACGGCCACCGCGAACTGGCCGAGATCGGCGTGACCGACAACATCGTCATCCCGTGGATCTTCGACGGTCTGGGTTTCGACGCGCCGCTGGAGAAGAAGAAGGACTCCCTCGAGCGGTTCGCCGACACCTACATCCGGTCGGGCTGGCAGGACTGACGGCGGCGTTCTCGCGGCGGCTTGCCGGTAGCGTGGGCGTCAACCCACCCAGATGTCCGCCGAGGGAATCTCGATACCGTGTCTCCGCCGCACCGTGCCGTTCGCACCCACGTCGTCGTCGCATCAATCCTCATCGGACTGACCAGCACGGGATGCGAAACCACCGACGCCGCCCGAGACGCGCGGTCCGGCAATCTGCAGATGCCGTCGTCCACTACCAGCGCAACGGCAGCGGTGCCGAGCACGTCCCCTACCCCGTCACCGCATCTCACCGACTACAGCGCGCTGCTGCTGCAGGCCGGCGATCTCAGCGACGCCGAGGACACCTTCACCGAACGATCGTCGCAGCCCACGCCGGACAACGTGCCCGGCGCGAGCAAGCTGTTCGTCAATGCGGACGACACCCGCGCGATATCGGTCACCGTCGGGGTCTTCCCGGGCGCGTCAGCCGCCACCGAAACCCTGCACCAGGCTGTCGCCACGGCTGACACGGTGATCAGCGGCGCGACTGCGCAACCGCTGGCCGTCGGCACCGACGGAACCATGCTGAAGGGCACCGCCCCGGACGGCAGCAAGGCCGTCACGCTGGTGCTCTTCACGCAGGGTCGCGCGCTGGCGCGCCTGCAGTTCGCCAGCGCACCGGGCGACGTCACCACCGAACGGTTCGTCACCGATATCGCCAAGATGCAGCAGATCGCGCTACGAGTGGGTATTCCTGACGGGACCAGATGACGGGTTCCGGCCAGGGACCTTAGTCACAATTCTTCGCAGCTAGACGTGGTTGCATTGCGCCCCGGGCGGGCAAAACTGTAACGTGTTCTAGTTAGAAGGACGGACCGGGAGGCGCGAAGTGACCACGGAAACTGCCCACAGCGGCGTTCGCGATATAGACACGGGTGCATTGCCCGACCGCTACGCACGCGGATGGCACTGCCTGGGACCCGTCCAGCAGTACCGGGACGGCAAGCCGCACTCGATCCACGCGTTCGGCACCAAGCTGGTGGTGTTCGCCGACTCGCAGGGTGATCTCAAGATCCTCGACGGCTACTGCCGGCATATGGGCGGCGACCTGTCGCAGGGCACCATCAAGGGCGACGAGATCGCCTGCCCGTTCCACGACTGGCGCTGGGGCGGCGACGGCAAGTGCAAGTCGGTCCCCTACGCCAAGCGCACTCCGAAGCTGGCCCGCACCAACGCCTGGCCCACCGATGTGCGCGGCGGCCTGCTGTTCGTCTACCACGACGTCGAGGGCAACCCGCCCCCCGACGAGGTGCGCATTCCGGAGATCCCGGAGTGGGCCAGCGGCGAGTGGACCGACTGGAAGTGGAACACCTTGCTGATCGAGGGCTCCAACTGCCGCGAGATCATCGACAACGTCACCGACATGGCGCACTTCTTCTACATCCACTTCGGGCTGCCGACGTACTTCAAGAACGTCTTCGACGGCCACATCGCGTCGCAGTACCTGCACAACGTCGGCCGCCCCGACGTCGCCGACATGGGCACCGCCTACGGCGAGGCCAAGCTGGACTCCGAGGCCTCCTACTTCGGGCCGTCGTTCATGATCAACTGGCTGCACAACACCTACGGTGACTTCAAGGCCGAGACGATCCTGATCAACTGCCACTACCCGGTGGACCAGAACAACTTCGTGCTGCAGTGGGGCGTCATCGCCGAGAAACCCAAAGGCCTCGACGACGCCATGGCCGACAAGCTGGCCACGACGTTCACCGAGGGTGTCACCAAGGGCTTCCTGCAGGATGTCGAGATCTGGAAGCACAAGACCCGCATCGAGAACCCGCTGCTGGTCGAGGAGGACGGCGCGGTCTACCAGATGCGCCGGTGGTACTCGCAGTTCTATGTCGACGCCGCCGACGTGACGCCCGAGATGACCGACCGCTTCGAACTCGAGGTGGACACCACCGCGGCCGTCGAGAAGTGGAACGTCGAGGTCGCCGAGAACCTGCAGAAGCAGGCGGAGCAGGCGGAACAACAGCCGGCGACATGACGCCGACCGGAAAGGACACACCCGACGTCGATCGGCTGGCCCGGTCGATGCTGCTCCTGCACGGCGCCGGTCATGACCACGACGACGATCATTCGCACGGCTCCGACGCCGCCGACGACGCCCATACGTGGATCAAGGCACCGGACTTCGCCTCGGATCCCGAGCGGGCCGCCGCGCTGCATGCCGCGACGGAGGCCGACCGGCAGCGCTACCTGACCTCCGGGCTGGCCCCGGTGGACTGCCGGTTCTGCCACGCCACAGTGTCGGTGAAGAAACTTGGTCCGGAATACACTGCGGTGCAGTGGAATTCGGACGCCTCAGGCCGGTGCGCCTACTTCGCCGAGATCCGCGCCGAGGGCGGTGACAGCAGCAGGGTCCGCGGCTGCCCCCGGTTGACCGACAGCATCAAGCACGCGGTCGCCGAAGGCTGCCTGGAGGCGATGTCCAGCGCCCCGTCCCCCGGCGACGGCTGACCCTTCTCGCCGAAGATCTCGCTGCCGCGTCACAGGCCGGCGAAGCGCTCCTTGACCTGCTCGGCGGTCAGACCGTAGTCGGCCAGCGAATAGGTGTGCTTCGGCGCGCGCGGGCCCTGCTTGCTCTGCTCGTCGGTGTCGGAGATGGCCGCGCGGGCTTCGTCGGTCATCTCGATGCCGAAGTGGCGGTAGATGTCCGCCACGGCGCCGACGGGATCGGCCACCAGCGCCGAATAGTCGAGATCGTAGAACTGCGCCGGATCGTGTTTGGCGCGTTCGGTGTTGAACAGCCGCAGACCCCGCGACCAGGTCTCCAGCGCATCGTCGCCGATCACCTTGCCCTGGAAGGTGTTCGACCATCCGGCCGTGGTGTGCTGTGCCAGTGAGCACATCGACGCCATGATCGTCTCCGGCGGCCGGTGACACTGCACCACCAACGCGTCCGGATAGGTCGCCATCAGCGCCTCCAGAGCGAACAGATGGCTGGGATTCTTGAGGACCCAACGCTTCTCGACATCGTTGAGACCGATCAACTGCAGATTCTTGCGATGCCGCCGATAGGACTTGGTCCAGTCCTGGCCGGCCAGCCACTGCGCGTACGACGGAACGTGCGCCAGCGTCTCGTAGGAGATGGAATGCAGCGACTGACGCAGCAGCTGCCAGCACTCCTCCACCTCGTCGGGTGTCATGAAGTGCAGCCCGGTGTAATCGGGGTCGGCCTCGTGCGCCTTGGCGTACTGGGCTTCCATCTGCTGGAAAACCGGGTTATCCGACCATGTTTCACGCGGGGGGCGCGGTTGCGGGAACTCCGCCAGCCACAGCTGCAAGCCCTGATGCCGTGGGTCGGCCGCGAGCAACCGGTGCACGGCCGTGGTTCCGGTGCGCGGAAGTCCGGTCACGAAGATGGGCCGCTCGATCGCGACGTCGGCATGCTGCGGGTACTGCTTGAACGCCGCCTCTGACACCAGCCGGGCGACCAGTGCGTTCCGGGCGAAGAACCGCTGCATCTTGCTGCCGAACTCGGTCAGGTCGGCCTCGGTGCGGTAGGCGTCGAGCAGGACGGTCAGGGCTTCGATGTAGTTGTCGTCGTCGCCGCCGAAATCGTCCAGCCCGCAGGCCTTCACCGCCGACGCGTGCAGATCCTCGACGGTTCCGACATCCGTACGTGGGGCACTCGCGGTCATGCTTTGAACTCCCCGCAGTTGACATCCAGCGACTGCCCGGTGATACCGCTGGACAGGTCGCTGGCCATGAACAGGATCGCCGACGCGACCTCGTCTTCCGTCGGCAGGCGCTTGAGGTCCGAACCGGCGGCGGACGCCTTGTAGATCTCGTCGACGGTGGTTCCGTACTTGCCGGCCTGATGCTCGAAATAGGACTTCAACGTGCCGCCCCAGATATAGCCGGGCAGCACGGAATTCACCCGGATGCCCTGCTCGCCGAGCTCGGTCGCCAGCGTTTGCGACATCGCCAGCAGCGCCGACTTGGCCATCTTGTAGGCGCCGTATTTGGCCTGCGAGTGCCGCACCACCATCGAGTTCACGTTGACCACCGAACCCTTGGACTCGACGAGCGCGGGGGTGAAACCCTGGATCAGCCGCAGTGCGCCGAACACCGTCAGTTCGATCGCGTCACGCATGTGCTCGAACGTGGTCTGGGCGAACGGCTTCATCGACGGCACCCGGAAGGCGTTGTTGATCAACACATCCACTTTGCCGTACGCGTCGAGCGCCTCGCGGACGAGATTGTCCACCTGGGCGTCATCGGTGATGTCGGTGCCGACGGCCAACGCGCGGCGACCCATCCCGGCGACTTCCTTGGCCAGGTCGTCGAGGCGGTCCACGGTGCGTGCGGCGAGCACCAGATCCGCACCCGCATCCGCGCAGCGGCGGGCGAGCGTTGTGCCCAGCGCGGGCCCGACCCCGCTGATGACGACAACCTTGCCGTCGAGCAAACCTGGCATGTGTCAACCCACCATCCTGTCGGCAATCTGCTTCTGGCGCAACGCGATCCGTGCCCGCCAGTCCTCGTCTGAGATCTTGTTGGAGTCGTAGTACGGCAACGCGGCGGCGACCCCGTCGACGTCGAGCACCTCGACGGTCGGGCCGTCGGCCTCGGTGAGTTCCCGCGACAGCCGCTGCCAGCGGAACTGCACATACCCCTTGCGGTGGCCCAGCGTCTCACACCAGTTGGTGACGCCGGGGTTGGCATCGGACACCACGATGCGGATCTTGCCATCCGGATCCGCTTGGGCCTGAGTGCCGTTCAGCGACGTCTGGTGGTTGATGTAGTCCAGCGAGATGTACCACAGGCTTCCCAACTGGAACCCGAGGTATGGCGCGTCGGACACCGGCAGCGTGATGATCATCGCCTGCTCGGGTGTCAGCTCGAAGTGGCCGGCGGACGAGTACTGGGTGGACAGGCCGCCGGGGGTCAGGCGCGGGGCGACCATGGTGTTGACCGGCAGGGTGTTGTAGAACCACTGGGGGAACTGCAGCCACGTCTTGACCCGTTGCACCAATTGCTTGCCGGCCACCGCGTAGCGCTTCTCGATGAGGTCCTTGGTCAGCGGCGGCGGGGCGGTTCCGGCGGTGTCGGTGCGCGCGACGCTGACGACGCCGCGCCGGGCCGACCAGTCGTTGTAGACCTCGCGAATCAGCAACTGCGACGGGCTGTTCGGGGTGACGCGCCATTCGAAGGTGCCATCCGAGGCGACGTCGAGTTCGCGGTCGTCGAACGCGGCCTGGCTGACCGGGACGTTGTCGTCCGTGTACTCACCGCCGAGCATCTGGAAACTCAGGTCCGTGGTGGTGCCGCGGGTACCGGTCACGACGTACTCGTGGCCGGGCTGGACCCGGGTTCCGAAATACAGCGTGTCCGGGTTGTCGAGACCCATCTTGGTGAACGGCCCGGTGCCCGACTGCAGGAACGGATGGTCCCGGTCGTAGTCGAACGCCAGGTGAGTGCAGGCGGCGACGCAGCCGGCCAGATACTGAAGGCCCTCGAGCAGATCGGCTTCCGATTCGATGAACGGTGCGGCGGCCACCAGGCGTTCGGACTCGGCGATGGCGTCGGCCAACGGTTGGGAGTACACGCCGTTGAAATTAGAACGCGTTCTAGACAGTGTCAACTATCGACCATAGTGATCCAAATATGGAACGCACGCTATGGTGCTGGAGTGTCCACCGCCGCCGCCCGCACGTCCCCGCCGACCGATCGGGTGGTGCGCATCCTCGATTTTCTGGCGGTTCGTCACGACGAGCGCTTCGGGGTTTCCGAACTCGCCCGACGCGTCGGGCTGAGCAAGCCGACCTGCCTGGGCATCGTGACCTCACTGGTGGCTGCCGGATACCTGGTGCGTGACCCCGATGACAAGTCGTACCGCCTGGGGCCGTCGCTGATCACACTCGGACACAAGGCGCAGGAATCGATGCGCGTCAGCCCGGCGGCGCGCGAGCAGTTGCGGCGGCTGTCCGCCCGATTCGACGTCACCGCGGCCCTGTCCGCGGTGATCGACGACCGGATCACGTTGCTCGATCTGGCCGTGCCGCCCGGTGCCCGGCCCGGCGTCGATGTGGGTCAGAGCTACCCGTTCGCTCCGCCCGTCGGGCTGATGTTCGTGCTCTGGGACGACACCGCCCTGCGCGCGTGGCTCACCAAGGAGCCCACGATCCGGTTACGCACCAACACCGACCGGCTCGATCGGGTGATCGGGGAATGTCGCGGCGACGGATATCTCGTCGAGCGGCTCACACCCGGCGGGCGGCGGCTGTACTCGTTGCTGGCAGGCATGTCGAGCGACCTACCCGACGAACTGCGGGCACTGCTGGGCGAGTTGGTCTCCGACATCGGCGAGCGGGTGTATCTGCGCAGCGAACGCGGAACAGCCGGACAAGGCCGCGGCGCCCGGTCGGACATCAGCGTCATCTCCGCACCGGTGTACGACCACTATCAGCGTCAGACCATGGTGGCGTCGATGCACATCGGAAAGTCATTGACGGACAGCGAAATCCGGGAGAGGGCACGCGCACTGGTGGCGACTGCGGACGCGGTCACCGCCCAGCTGGGCGGCGTGAAGCCGACACATCCGTAGGTCGGCCGTGCCGTCAGCTGACCGCCGCGATCGCGAACGGCAACACCTCGTCCGCTCCCGCGGCACGCACCACGCGGGCCGCCATGGTCATCGTCCAACCGGTGTCGGTCAGGTCGTCCACCAACAACACCGGGCCCGTCACCCCGCCGAGATCCGGTGTCTCCCAGCATCCCCGCAGCGCGGCTACCCGGTAGGCCGAATTGACCGCGGTCACCGGTCGGTGCTGCGGCGAATACCGCAGTACCCCGAGGTCGGTCAGCCGGCCAAGTTGCGACAGCCGCCCCACCAGGGAGCCGATCAGCCGCGGATGGGTCAGCGAGTCCAGGCCCAGCACGGCCGTGGGACGGGTCTGCCAGTCCCAGGCCGCCAGCACGTCGACGGCGGCGGTGACGACATCCTCGGGTACCTCCGCATCGGGCTCGGCCAGCAGGGCACGCAACCGGGCGCCCCAGCCCAGGTCCGTCAGCCGGCCGATCGCCCGGCCGACTTGCGCTCCGTCGGTGATCCGGCCGGACATCTCGAGGCCCAGCTTGGCCAGGCCGGTCGGCCACTGCTTGCGCGGGGTGATTTCCACCCCCGGACGCGACAGGGCCGCCCGGACGGCCTGCGCGGAGGCCTCGGGCACGCCGGCGTCGTACCGTTGCCCCGTGCAGTTGTCGCACCGCCCGCACCGTTCACCGTCGCGAAGATCCGGGTCGTCGAGTTGCCTGCGCAGGAACACCATTCGGCATTCGGTGGTGTCCTGGTAGTCGAGCATGGCTTGTTGTTCGGCGGCGCGGGCCGCCGCCAGCCGACGGTAACGGTCCTCGTCGTAGACCCAGTCCGCTCCGGTGCCCAGCCAGCCACCCTTGACCCGGCGGACCGCGCCGTCCACGTCGAGCACCTTGAGCACCATCTCCAATCGCGTGCGATTCAGATCGACCAACGGTTCCAGCGCCGCCGTGGACTGCGGGCGCTCCGAATCGAGCGCGCGAATCACGTTGCGCACCAGTACTTCCGACGGGAACGCCACGGATGCGAAGTACCGCCACACCTCCCGGTCTTCCGGACCCGGCAACAGGATGGCCTCGGCGCTGTCGGTGGACCGGCCGGCGCGGCCGACCTGCTGGTAGTAGGCGATTGGTGACGACGGGGCGCCCAGGTGAATGACGAAGCCGAGGTCGGGTTTGTCGAAGCCCATCCCGAGTGCCGAGGTGGCGATCAGCGCCTTGACCCGGTTGTCCAGCAGGTCGGCTTCGAGCTGCTCGCGTTCGGCGGCTTCGGTGGCACCGGTGTAGGCCGCCACGGCGTGCCCGCGCTCGCGGAGCAACGCTGCCACGTCGTGCGCCTGGGCGACCGTGAGTGTGTACACGATGCCCGAACCCGGCAGCCTCCCAAGGTGTTCGGCGATCCAGGCGGCCCGTTGTGCGGGATTCCCCGCCCGCACTACCGACAGCCGCAAAGACTCCCGATCCAGCCCGCCGCGCAGCACCAGGGTGTCACCGGCGCCGACGCCCAGTTGCGCCTCGATGTCGCCGACCACACGGTCGTTGGCCGTGGCGGTGGTGGCCAACACCGGTATGTCCGAACCCAATTCGGCGATCAGCGTGCGGATGCGCCGGTAGTCGGGCCGGAAGTCGTGGCCCCAGTCCGACACGCAGTGCGCCTCGTCGACCACCACCAGCCCGGCATCGGCGGCCAGGGCGGGCAGCACGTTGTCGCGGAAGTCTGGGTTGTTCAGACGTTCCGGGCTGACCAACAGGACGTCGAGTTCGCCGTTACCGACGCGACGGTGGATGTCATCCCATTCGGCCACGTTCGCGGAGTTGATGGTGGCGGCGTGCACACCGGCCCGGTCGGCCGCGGCGACCTGGTTGCGCATCAACGCCAACAGCGGCGAGACGATGACCGTCGGGCCCCGGCCGGCGGCCCGCAACAGTTTGGCGGCGATGAAGTAGACCGCCGACTTGCCCCATCCGGTGCGTTGCACCACCAGCGCACGGCGCCGCCGCACCACCAGCGCTTCGATTGCCGCCCACTGATCGTCGCGCAGCACCGCGTGCGGACCGGCAAGTTGCTCGAGGATCTCCTGTGCCCGCGCGCGCGATGTCATGGCCTCATCCTGCCGGGACGGTCCGACGCGATGCGATCGAGGACCGCAGATTCGAAGAGCGACGGCAACCGCGATTGCGGCGCCTTGCGGCCGGCGAGACCTTATCCTTCCTGATGACGGGGAGGTGCGACGCGGTCGCAGATGGGCGGTTCGCGCATGACGCCGGTGGGGGTGACGTGCACAGCGTGCGGCACTGCGCTGCGCGACAGTGCCCGGTTCTGCGACGCCTGCGGCACCCGGCTTCCGGCATCGGTGCAACCCGCCGAATACAAGCAGGTGACCGTCCTGTTCGCCGACGTGGTGCGCTCGATGGACATCGCCGCCGCCCTGGACCCGGAACGACTACGCACGGTCATGACCGAAGTCGTGGAGCGCTTGGCGGCGATCGCGCGCCGCTACAGCGGGACGGTGGAATACACCGGCGACGGCGTGATGGCGTTGTTCGGCGCCCCGATTGCGTTGGAGGACCATGCGTTTCAGGCATGCATGGCCGCGCTCGACATCCAGCGGGAGGCGGACCGGATGTCGGAGGAGGTGGCACACCGCGACGCGGTGGCACTGCAGCTGCGGGTCGGGCTGAACTCCGGTCAGGTGATCGCGGGTGACATCGGCTCCGGCTCGCTCGGTTACGTCGCGACCGGCGAGCACGTCGGGATGGCGCAGCGGATGGAATCGGTGGCTCCGCCGGGCGGGGTCATGCTCTCGGAATCCACGGCGCGACTCGTGGAACACCTGGTTTCGCTGGCCGACCCGGAACAGGTGCGTATCAAGGGCTTCGACGAACCCGTGTACGCACGCCGGTTGATGGCGATCGGCCCGCGCGACGTCCCGCCCGCGCGGGCCGAAACCAGCCTGGTCGGCCGAGGTTCGGAGATGGCGACCCTGCACGCGGCGATGGACCGCGCCGACGACGGCCGCGGCGGTGTCGTGAATGTGATCGGTCCGCCCGGCATCGGCAAGAGTCGGGTGGCACGGGAGGCGGCGGCCGCCGCACGCACGCGTCAGGTGCCCGTGTTCTGGACCTTCTGCGAGGCGCATGCTCGGGACGCCCCGTTCGGTGCGGTCGCGCGGCTGATGCGGGCGGCCACCGGCGTCGCCGGTCTGAGCGCGGACGCGGCCCGCGCCCGCGTCCGCGAGCACACGCCGGACGCGGACCCGCAAGACCTGTTGCTGCTCGACGACCCGTTGGGAATTGGCGACCCCGATCTGCCTCCACCGCAGGTCGACTCCGACGCGCGGCGGCGCCGGCTGACCACACTGATCAGCAGCATGGCGCTCGCGCACTCCGAGCCCGCGATGTTCGTCGTCGAGGACGCGCACTGGATCGACGGGGCCAGCGAGTCGCAATTGGCCGAACTACTGACTGTCATCCCGCACACCAGGGCGATGGTGTTGGTCACCGCGCGTCCGGAGTATGACGGCACGCTCAGGACGATGCCCGATGCTCAGACGATAAGCCTTGCGCCGCTGGCCGATTCGGATGCGGCGGCCCTGCTGTCCGAGCTGCTGGGTCCGGACCCCTCGGTGGGTGCGCTGTCGGCGATCATCGCCGACCGGGCCGCCGGCAACCCGTTCTTCGCCGAGGAGATGGTGCGCGAATTGGCGCAGCGGGGGGTGCTGACCGGAGAGCGTGGCCGCTACATCTGCCGCGCCGAAGTCGACGAGCTGAAGGTGCCGGCGACGGTGCAGGCGACCATCGAGGCGCGGATCGACCGGCTCACTGCGCCGGCGAAGCGGACGTTGTCCGCCGCGTCGGTGATCGGAGCCCGCTTCGATGCAGCCCTTCTCGCCGACATTGGCGTCGACCCCGTACTCGACGAACTACTCGCGGTCGACTTGATCGACCAAGTGGAGTTCGGCCCACGTTCCGAGTACGCCTTCCACCACCCGCTGATCCACGCGGTGGCCTACGAATCGCAGCTGAGATCCGATCGAGCCCAATGGCACGGTCGCCTGGCCGCCGCGATGCAGGAACGAATGCCCGATTCAGTTGAGGAGAACGCGGCGCTCATCGCCGAGCATCTCGAAGCGGCCGGCGAACTGGCAGCCGCATACGGATGGCGCATGCGCGCGGCGGCATGGTCGGCCACCCGCGACGTCGACGCGGCCCGAGTGAGTTGGCAACGGGCGAAGCGGATCGCCGACATGCTGGCGGCCGACGAATCCGACCAGTTGTCACTGCGCATCCCACCACTCACGATGCTGTGCGCCACTGCGTGGCAGGCCCGCGCCGTGCACGAAAGCCAGGGACACTTCATCGAGTTGCGTGATCTGTGCGAAGCGGCCGACGACAAAGTCTCGTTGGCGATCGGCATGACGGGGTTGGCCACCGAACTACTCTATGCCGGCCGGCCGGGTGAGGGATCGCGGCTTGCGTCCGAACAGATGGCACTGCTGGACTCGATCGGCGATCCGAACCTGACGGCGGGACTGGCGTTCGTGGCCTTCGCCAACTGGTTCAACAGCGGCGACTTCGGCGAGATCCTGCGCTGGTCGCAGACCGTCATCGACCTGGCTGCCGGCGACCCCACCGTAGGCGCGGGCTTCGGCCTGGACTCACCGGTGGCGGTCGCGACGGCGTTCCGCAGCGTTGCCCGCTGGTGGTTGGGCCATCCGGGCTGGCGGGAGGACATCGACGCGGCGATCGCCATGTCGCGCGACAGCGATCGAACGACCCGCGCCCTCGTCGTCTCCTGGACCTACGGCCTGGGAACGGTTCACGGGGTGCTTCGTGCCGATGACTCCGCGATGCGCGCGATCGAGGACGCGGCGCAAACCGCCGCGCGGGCCGCGAACGATCTGGGACTGAGCGGTACCCGGTTTGCACTCAGTACCGCACTGATGTGTCGGGACAGCAAGGCCGAGCGTCACCGCGGATTGGAGATCCTGACGGAGATCCACCACACGTGGCTGCCCGAACGCACGCCGTCTCTGGTCCCGGTGGTCGAGCTGGTCATCGGACGTGAGCGGGTCAGGCAGGGCCACACGGATGCCCTGCCAAGCATGCGCAGTGCCCTGGACGATCTCTATCGACAGGAACGCCTCGGATGGTGCGTCTTCGGGACCGCATACTTCGTGGAGGCGCTGCTCGAGTGCGGCAGCGCGGACGATGTGGCCGAAGCAGCAGAACGGATTGAATCATTGGCGGAATTGCCGGATACCGCCAGCGGAGCAATCCAAGCCGTTACGGTGCTGCGCCTCAGAGCGCTACTGGCACGCGCCCGCGATGACGAGGACGCCTACCGGGAATCGGTGAGCCATTATCGCGCGATGGCGAATGCGCTTGGCTTCCAAGGACATATCGCGCTGGCTGCCGCTCTGGATTGATACGAGAGTCCCGCTGTTGACTAATGCGAGAGCAGCTTGACCAGTTCCTCGCGGCTGCCGGTACCGGTCTTGTTCATCGCCCGGTAGATGTGACTCTCGACGGTGCGGACCGAGAGCGTGAGCCGCTCGGCGATCTCGCGATTGGACTTACCGGCGGCGAGCAGCATGACCACCTCGCGCTCGCGATCGGTCAGCGGCAGCGACTCCGAAGCCTGACGAAGAGCAGGGGTGCTGAGGCCGCCACATCGTTCGGCCAGGGCCGCCGCACGTGTCGAGCACGTCAGCGCCGATCCGCGCAGATCCTTGCTCCGATGCCGCAAAGCCGCGTGGGCCATGGCATCGGCGGCGGCGACCAGATCACCGATCTGCTCGAAATCGCCTGACAAAGACGACAACTCGGCAGCGTCTCCGGCACGCACAGCATGAGCGAATCGCGCCGCCAGTTCCACACGCGGACCTTCGACCAGAGATTCCAGCTCACCCAGTCGGGGCGCGCAGGTTGGGTCGCCGAACTGGACGGCAGTCTGCAGGCACATCACCTCGGCCGCGAATCGTCCGTTTCCGGAACATCTTTCGGCCGCGGCGCGCAACATGGTGATCGCTTCGCTCACCGCGCCCTGTGCTGCGGAGACCCACGCCCGGGCCAGGCTCTGCTCCTCGTCCAGGGAACGGAAGGTGCGCCGAACACCACCGAGCTCGACAAGCCCGTTGGCGGCCTGATCCGTCGAGCCGCTCATCGCGAGGGCCGCCACGCTCGGGATCAGATAGCGGAAGGCCCAGCCGGCGCCGTACCCCGCGGCGGCCAGCCCGGCCGCCGCGCGCCCGAGCAGCCCACTCGCTTCGT
>ERZ724512.366-NODE-366-length-20292-cov-8.435341_pt1 | contig 20292 bp, 16 predicted proteins | sample MGYA00376045_ERZ724512 | MGnify/ENA primary metagenome ERZ724512 (study PRJEB28724, sample SAMN07190883) | activated sludge metagenome | isolation source: activated sludge of sewage treatment plant in Hong Hong | place: Hong Kong | collected 2016-03-17 ... | reverse complement strand
GGCCAGCCGAGCGCCCGGTGGCCGTCGGCGCTGGCGCATTCGAGCAGCCGGGACGCGGTGAACAGACCCCGTTCGCGGCGGTTCAGCCGTTCGTCGAGTTCCACGGCACGGGCCTCCTCGAACAGGTCGATGACGGCGTGGCTGTCCGAACCGAGACTGAAGGGGCCGTCGATCAACGCCGGAGCCGGCCCGATCCCGTCGCCGAGATCGCGTTCGGTGGTGGGGCAGAAGCACACACCCGTGCCGCTGCCCGTCAGGTCGACGATGTCCCCGTCGGTCAGGTGGGTGGCGTGCACGGCGGTGGTGCCGGACCCGAGCACGCCGTGGTCGCGCATCAGGGCGGTCGGGGTGCGGCCGTATACCGCCAGGCACTGGTCCACCTCGGTGGCTTGCTCGGAGGAGTGGATGTGCAGCGGCGTCCCGCGGCGGCGTGCCCACCCGGCGACCTCCGCCATCGCAGCCGGCGGTACCGCCCGGACGGAATGGATTGCGGCGCCGACCGATACGTTGTCCGGCGCCTGGAGGGCATCGACCCGCTCGGCCCAACTCGCCGCGTCACCGTCACCGAACCGGCGCCGCGGCCCGGCCTCGAGTGGTGCGTCGTCCAGCCCGGCCCGCAGATAGCAGGTGTCCAGCAGCGTCATCCGCAGTCCGGCCGCGCCGGCCGCGTCGATCAGCGCGTGGCCCATGGCATTGCGGTCGGCGTAGGGCCGGCCGTCGGCGTCGTGGTGCAGGTAGTGGAATTCGCCGACGGCGGTGATGCCGGCCAGCGTCATCTCGGCGTACACCGCGCGGGCCAGTTCGCGGTACAGGTCCGGGGTCAGCCGCGCGGCCGCGTCGTACATGACGTCACGCCAGGTCCAGAACGATCCGCGGCCGCGCTGGGTGCGTGCGCGCAGCGCCCGGTGGAAGGCGTGCGAGTGGGCGTTGGCCAGGCCGGGGATCACCAAGCCGCGCAGCACCTTTCCGGTGCGCGGGCTGTCGGCGCGGACGTCGGTGATGATGCCGTCGTCGACCGTGACGGCGACGGCGGCGCGTACGGTGTCGCCGCCCAGCCAGGCGTGCTCGCACCACCAGGTGCTCACGCGACCCAGTCCCGCATCACCAGGGCGAGTGCCCGCGCACCGGCGTGGCAGTCGGCGATCTCGGCATGTTCGGCCGGGGAGTGCGACACGCCCGTCGGGTTGCGGACGAACAGCATCGCGGTCGGCACGTTCGCCGACAGGATGCCCGCGTCGTGGCCGGCGGCCGTCGGCAGCACGGGCACGTCACCGAAGTCGACGGCCAGGGCGCGCTGGATCCGCGACCGCGGTGCATCGGGGAAAAGAACTGCCGGAGAGACGGATTCGGCTTCCGCGCGCACCGACGTGCGGTCGGCTCCCGCGCTGCGCTCGGCGTCGGCGGTGATGGCGCCGACGAGTGCCCGCAGCGTCTGCTCGTCGGGTGCGCGGGCGTCCAGCCAGGCCTCGACCCGGGACGGGATCGCGTTGGCGCCGTTGGGTGTGACGCGCAGCTTGCCGAACGTCGCCACCGCATCGTGGGCGGCCGCCCGGGCGCGGGCGTCGTGCACCGCGGAGGCGAAGGTCAGCATCGGGTCTTGGCGGTCGGCCAGCCGGGTGGTCCCGGCGTGGTTGGCCGCGCCGCAGAAGGTGAACCGCCAGCGGCCGTGCGGCCAGATCGCCGATGCCACCGCGACCGGCTTGTCGATGAGATCCAGTGCGCGACCCTGCTCGACGTGCAGTTCCACGTAGACGCCGACCCGGTCGGCCAGGCTTGGGTCCGCGCCGAGAAGGTCCGGGTTGCGGCCCGCCGCGCGCAGTGCCTCGGCCAGGGTGGTGCCGTCGCCGTCGCGCAGGCTCAGGGCCCGTTCGGGTGTCAGCGCGCCGGTCGACAACTGCGAGCCGACGCAGGCGACGCCGAACCGGGCGCCCTCCTCGTCGGAGAACGCGACCACCGCGACGGGCACCCGCGGCTCGATGCCGTCCGCGCGCAGCAGGTCGATCGCGGTGAACGCCGACACGATCCCGAGTGGACCGTCGAACGCCCCGCCGTCGGGAACCGAGTCGAGATGCGACCCAGTGACGAAGGCATCGTGTGGATCGCCGGTCACCCCGGCGGGCAGCCACCACGCCCACAGGTTGCCGTTGCGGTCCTCCTCGACGGTCATTCCGCGTTGCTGCGCCTCCCCGGTGAACCAGTCGCGCAGCGTGAAATCGGCTGCCGTCCAGGCGAACCGGCGGTAGCCGCCGCTGTCCGGGTCGCGGCCGACGTCACGCAGGGAATCCCACATCGAGTCGAACGTCACGACTGCTCCCGCATCGGGATCCGCACCCCGCGCTCGGCGGCCACGGCGGCGGCGTGCTCGTAGCCGGCGTCGACATGGCGGATGACGCCCATGCCCGGATCGTTGGTCAGCACGCGTTCCAGTTTCTGCGCCGCCAGTGCGGTGCCGTCGGCGACGGTGACCTGCCCGGCATGGATCGAGCGGCCGATCCCGACGCCGCCGCCGTGGTGGATGGACACCCAGGAGGCGCCGGATGCGGTGTTCACCAACGCATTGAGCAGCGGCCAGTCGGCGATGGCGTCCGATCCGTCGGCCATCGCCTCGGTCTCCCGGTAGGGGGAGGCCACCGAGCCGGAGTCCAGGTGGTCGCGGCCGATCACGATGGGTGCGGCCACCTCGCCGTTGGCCACCATCTCGTTGAACCGCAGGCCGGCCCGGTGCCGTTCGCCGTAGCCCAGCCAGCAGATGCGGGCCGGCAGGCCCTGGTAGCTGACCTTCTGCTGCGCCATGGTGATCCACCGGCGCAGGTGCTCGTTGTCCGGAAAGAGTTCCAGCACCGCACGATCGGTTGCTTCGATGTCCCTCGGATCACCCGAGAGTGCGGCCCAGCGGAACGGGCCGAGGCCCTCCTCGAATTGCGGCCGGATATAGGCCGGTACGAAGCCGGGGAAGTCAAAGGCCCTCGGGTACCCCGCTTTTCGTGCCTCGTCGCGGATCGAGTTGCCGTAGTCGAACACCTCGGCGCCGGCATCCATGAAACCGACCATGGCCGCGACGTGTTTGGCCATCGACGCCTCGGCCTGTTCGGTGAACCAGGCGGGATCCTTCTCGGCGAGTTTCTTCATGTCCTCGAACGCCACCCCGATCGGCAGGTAGGACAGCGGATCGTGGGCCGAGGTCTGATCCGTGACGATGTCGATCGGGGCTTGGCGGGCCAGCAGCTCGGGCACCACCTCGGCGGCGTTGCCCAGCAGGCCGATCGACAACGGCCGCTTGGCATTTCGCGCCTCGACTGCTTTGGCGAGCGCGTCGTGGACATCGGCGGCCTGCACGTCCAGGTAGCGCTGCTCGATGCGCCGCGTGATGCGGGTCTGGTCGCACTCCACGCAGATCGCCACGCCGTCGTTCATGGTGACCGCCAGCGGTTGCGCGCCGCCCATGCCGCCCAGGCCCGCCGTCAGGGTGATGGTGCCGGCCAGCGTGCCGTCGAACCTCTTGCGCGCCACCGCGCCGAACGTCTCGAAGGTGCCCTGCAGGATGCCCTGGGTGCCGATGTAGATCCACGAGCCGGCGGTCATCTGGCCGTACATCGTCAGCCCGGCCGCCTCCAGTTCGCGGAACGTCTCCCAGTTAGCCCAGTCGCCGACCAGGTTCGAGTTGGCGATCAGCACCCGCGGCGCCCACTCGTGGGTGCGGAACACCCCGACCGGCTTGCCCGACTGCACCAGCAGCGTCTCGTCGTTCTCGAGTTCGCGCAGCGTCGCGACGATGGCGTCGAACGCCGCCCAACTGCGCGCCGCGCGCCCGGTGCCGCCGTAGACCACGAGGTCTTCGGGGTGTTCGGCCACCTCCGGGTCGAGGTTGTTCATCAGCATCCGCAGCGCGGCTTCCTGCTGCCAGCCCTTGCAGGACAGGTCGGTGCCGCGCGCAGCGCGCACGGTGCGCGGGTGTGTCGTGTCGCCCATGCGTTCAGCACACCCGAACCGCCGCGATTGCTGAACCCCCGCAGCCCGGGTACCGTCTCGTATCCGAGACTTTGTCCCGCCCAACCGTACGAACGGACGGGAAACTGCCAGTCTCCGGGCGGTCAGGAGCCTCATGTCCAGCACGTCCCCCGCGGTCGGCAGGGCCCTCGATCTGCTGATGTACCTGGCCGGGAAATCGGGGCCGGTGACAGGGGCGGCGATCGCCCGTGACCTGAAGATTCCCCGATCGTCGGCCTATCACCTGCTCGACGTGCTGATCGGCCGCGGCTTCGTCGTGCATTTCCCCGACCAGCGCAGCTATGGCCTCGGCATGGCCGCCTTCGAGGTCGGCTCGGCCTACCTGCGGCACGAACCACTGGAGATGCTGGCCCGGCCGATCCTGACCCGCCTCGTCGCCCGGGCGGGGGAGACGGCGCACCTGGGTGTGCTGCACGGCGCCGAGACCCTGTACCTGCTCAAGGAGCAGCCGGCGGTGGCGCGGATCCCGGTCACGCTGGTCACCGACGTCGGCGTGCGGCTGCCGGCGCAGCTGACCGCCAGCGGCCGCTCGATCCTCGCGCATCTGCCGGCCGCGCAGGTCCGCGCACTGTTCCCGTCGGCACGCGGTTTCGTCGACCGCACCGGCCGCGGGCCGGACTCGCTGCCCGAGTTGCGCCGCCTGCTGCGCGTCGAACGGCAGCAGAAGTGGGCCGAGGAGGTCGGGCAGGTCAGCGACGGGCTGCAGTCGGTGGCGGCGTGCGCGTTCGACCATTCGGGCCGGCCGTGCGCGGCCATCAGCGTGACCTGGCGGCACGACCGGGCGCGCGCACCGAAGGCCGCGCTGGTGCAGGCGGTGCGGACCGGTGCGCAGCAGCTGACCTGGGCGCTGTCGGGCCGGGCGCCGGACGGCTGGTTCGCCGGCTGACGATCGCAATGCCCTCGACCTTTCGCGCCGGTTCGTACGTCTCGGCGGAGGAGGGGACCTACCGTCTCAGGGGTGACAGTCATCGTCGGAGTCGGACCCGTCAGCGTCGACGACGTCGTCGCGGTCGCCCGGACCGGGCACGCCGTCGAGCTCTCCGGTGAGGCCGTCGCCGCGATCGAGGCGAGCCGGGCACACATCGAGGCGCTGGCCGCCAACCCGGCCCCGGTGTACGGCGTGTCGACCGGCTTCGGAGCGCTGGCCACCCGCCACATCCCGCTGGAGATGCGAAAGCAGTTGCAGCGCAGCCTCATTCGATCACACGCCGCCGGCTCCGGGCCCGAGGTCGAACGCGAGGCCGTCCGCGCGATGATGCTGCTGCGACTGTCCACCCTGGCCAGCGGCCGCACCGGGGTGCGCCGGCAGACCGCACAGGCCTACGCCGACCTGCTGTCGGCCGGGCTGACGCCGGTGGTCTACGAATACGGCAGCCTGGGCTGTTCGGGCGACCTCGCGCCGCTGGCGCACGTCGCGCTCGCCGTGATGGGGGAGGGCGAGGTGCGCACCGCGGCCGGCGACCTGATGCCCAGCGCCGAGGCCCTGCGGGCCCACGGCCTGTCGCCCGTCACGTATGCCGAGAAGGAGGGGCTGGCCCTGATCAACGGCACCGACGGCATGCTCGGACAGCTGGTGCTCGCCCTGGCCGACCTCGCCAACCTGTTCCGGCTGGCCGACATCGCGGCGGCGATGAGCGTCGAGGGCCTACTCGGCACGGACCGGGTGTTCGCCGCCGACCTGCAGGAGTTGCGGCCGCACCCCGGCCAGCTGGCGTCCGCGGCGAACATCCGCCGGCTGCTCGCCGACTCGGCGATCGTGGCCAGCCACCGCACCCCGGACTGCACGCGGGTGCAGGACGCCTACTCGCTGCGGTGTTCACCGCAGGTGGCCGGGGCGGCCCGGGACACCGCGGCCCATGCCCGCGCGGTCGCCGAACGCGAACTGGCCAGCGTCATCGACAACCCCGTCGTCACCTCCGACGGCCGGGTGGAATCCAACGGCAACTTCCACGGCGCCCCGGTGGGCTACGCGCTCGACTTCCTCGCGATCGTCGTCGCCGATCTCGCCAGCATCAGCGAGCGGCGCACCGACCGGTTCCTCGACGTGGCCCGCAACAACGGCCTCAACGCCTTCCTGGCCGACGACCCCGGTGTCGACAGCGGCCACATGATCGCCCAGTACACCCAGGCCGGGATCGTCTCAGAACTCAAGCGGCTGGCGGCCCCGGCCAGTGTGGACTCGATCCCGTCCTCGGCGATGCAGGAGGACCACGTGGCGATGGGGTGGTCGGCGGCACGCAAACTGCGCCGCGCGGTCGACGGACTGACCCGGGTACTCGCGATCGAGGTGCTCACCGCCGCACGCGGCATCGAGATGCGGGCGCCGCTGAAGCCGGCCCCCGGGACCGGCGCGGTGGTGGCGCTGCTGCGCAACCAGGTCGACGGGCCCGGACCGGACCGCCATCTGGCGCCGGAGATCGCCGCGGCGGTGGAGTTGGCGCGGTCCGGCGCGATCGTGGCGGCCGCCGAGGAGGCGGTCGGCCCGCTGGCGTGACGGGTTTGCTCGGGCGGTCGATGGCCCTGCCGGGTGCGGGTAGTCTGTCCTGAGTTGATCTCGGGATCAGCCGTACCACCCGGAGGCCGGAATGTCGTCGAGCGGAATTCGCGCACAGTTGCTGCAGAGCGACGAGGAGTGGGCCGCCCGCTGCGAGATACTCAGCCGCAGCCTGGCCGAGCTGGTCGACGAGCACGCCGCGCCGGGTGCGGCCGACGGCATCGAGATCGGTTGCCAGCGTGGCGCGCTGACCGACCAGATGGGCCGGCTGACCCGGGTACCGAACTGGACGGGAATCGATCCCACGCTGCCGGAGAAACTCGTCACCGAACACGGCTGCGAGCTGTATCCCGCGCGGGCGAGCAAGCTCGACTTCCCGGACGGCACGTTCGACGTCGCGTTGTTCGCCAACGTCTTCGAACACATCCCGCCCGACGACCGCGACGCGAGCCTGGCCGAGATCTTCCGCGTGCTCAAGCCGGGCGGCGTCGTCGTCGGGCAGATTCCCAACCCGTACTTCGTCATCGAGTCGCACAGCCGGCTGCCGTTCATGGGCTGGCTGCCGACCACGTGGCAGCACCGGTACTGGAAGCTCGCGCCCGTCAGCTGGAACCACGACTTCTATGTCGTGACGATGAAACACCTGAAGCCGGTGGCGCGGCGCGCGGGCTTCGAGGTGGTCCGGATGCGCAACTTCAACTACCCGCCCGAGGCGATACCGCAGAAGGTCCGGTGGGCGGCCCGGCTGATGGAACGGCGACCGCTGAGCTACATGCCGTGGTCGTGGCAGTTCGTGCTGCGCCGGCCGAACTGATCCGACGTCAGCCGGTGGCTTTGGCCGCCCCGAGCGTTTCCTGCCACGCCTCGGTGTTGGCGAGTGCCTTCTTGATGAACGGTGACCTCTGGATGGCGCCGATGAAGCCGCGGTTCATCGCCGACAGATACCACGGCAGCTTGCGAATGACGTCGACGAACAGGACCACCCGGATCTCGTCGCTGTCATTCCAGGCCTCGTGTTCGAACGTGTCGTCGAACACCAGACTGCGGCCCGAGTGCCACTCCTCGGTGCGGCTTCCGACGCGGATACGGGCCAGGGACTCGTCGGCCGGGGTACGGAGCGCAAGGTGGTAGCGCAGCACTCCCTTCCACGGGCCGACGTGGGGCGGAATGTGCTTGTGCGGGCGCAGTACGGAGAACATGGCCGTGGTCATGCCGGGAATCGATTCGACTACCGCTGCGGTACGCGGGCACCGCCGGCAGTTGTCGTCGGCGCGGGAGCCGTACGCGTAGAAGAGGAAGACCTTCCAGTTGTCGTCCTGGGTGAGACTTCGCTGTTCTTCTTGGATGTCCTGGAAGTTGGGCAGCTGATCGATGTGGGCGAGCAGGCCGTCGAGTTCGGCCCTGATCTCATCCGCGTGTGCTTCCACTTCGGCGATCCACGGGAAGTCGTTCGGCTCGAAGAACTCAGTGCGGCCCGACGGCGTCCGGACGACGAGCCGGTCGAAAGCACCCTGCGCGCGGGACGCGATCGCCGTGGGGACCAGCCCGAACTTCGAAGCCATGGACGAACTATATCCAACATCGGTGGTGGCCTATCGTGGTGCGCATGCAGCTGACCCGTCGGTGCTCACAGGACGGTGTCGGCGACTTTCACCAATCCGGCGATCCGCGCGGCGGAGGCGAGTAGTTGCGTCACGCTTGGCGCCGCGTTGCAGGTTTCGGTTGCCGGCGGCCGGTGCTCGCGACTCTGTTGCTGTTGGTGTCCCTTTCGGGGTTGACGAGCTGTGCGACGCGGTTGCCGTCCGCCCCTAATGCGCCGCCGGTGGAGGTGCCGCTGCCCGTCGTCTCGGCGGAGGCGTGGAACGCCCGCGGCCACGTGGTTCGTCAGGAACCGTTCGTCGATCCGCCGTTGCCGGACCGGGAGGCGGTTCTCGGCGAGGCCTGGCGAGCGGTCTACACGTCGGTGTCGGGTTTGGACGGCGGTATGCGGGAGGTGTCCGGGGCATTCTTCGTTCCGCGCGGGAGCCCGCCCCAGGACGGCTGGCCGGTGGTCTCGCTCGCCCATGAAACGACCGGTATCGGACACGACTGCGGGCCGTCCCGGCAGCCGAATCTGATGGAGTACGCGCCGCTGGTCCAATCCCTGCTGACCGCCGGGTACGCCGTTGCCCTCAGCGACTACGAGGGTCTGGGTGAGAGCGGGTCGCATCCCTACCTGGAACCCCGGACGGTGGCGTTCAACACCATCGACGCCGTGCGCGCCCTGCGCGAGATCTCGCCGGCCGCGTCCGCGCGATGGGTGGCGCTCGGTTTCTCGCAGGGCGGGCAGGCGGTATGGGCCGCCAACGAGTTGGACTCGTACTACGGCGACGGCCTGCAACTGCTCGGAAGCGTCGCACTGGCGCCGCCGGCGAACGTCACCGGTCTGGCCGAGCTCGTCCGGACGGGGGCGATGACCGCGAACCAGCGGGCGCGGTTTCCGTTGGTCATCACCGGGTTGGCGCGCTACAACCCCGATCTGGACGCCCAGGCGTTTCTGCACGACTCCACCGAGGCGTACCGCAACCAGTTCAGCCGCTGCGAGACGACCCGCGGTCGCTCGAACGAGACCCGCTCGGCCCCGGTGCCGTGGGGACCGGTCGTCGATCGTCTCAGTGAAGCCAACGAGGTGAAGCCGGCGACCGCCCAAGACACCGCGGCGCTCGAGGATGCGTTGCGCCGGGTGGCCCTGCCGCAGCGCCCGTTGGACCGGCCGATGCTTGTGATCAACGGCGAGGAGGACGCGGTCGTCCTTCCGGACTGGATTCAATATGCGGTTGCTCGCAGTTGTGCACTCGGCGGCCGAATCGAGTATCTGCAGATACCCGGCGTCAACCACGAGCGCCTGATCGCCAAAGTCACTCGGCCGGTCGGGAGTTGGATCGCCGACCGGTTCGCCGGCCTGCCCGCGCCGTCGAACTGCCCTGCCGGGCAGAACTGAGGCGCGGACGCTGCGTCAGTTCGCCGCGTTCTCGATGGGGGTGAAGCGGATGCGGTGACGGAACAGCAGCCAGCGCTCCTCGCGTCTGGCGAAGGGCGTCGCCCCGTGCTTCTCGCCTCCGCGCAGCGATGCCGAGTTTTCCTGGACGATGTAGCCCAGGCTGTACTTGATGCCGAGGTCACGCGCCTGTTGCATCATCTGGTTCGTGGCGTCACCCATGATTCCCAGGCCGCGATGGGTCTCGGCGGTGTGCACGCCCTCGACCATCCCTTCGTCCGGGCGCAGGTCGGGGAAAAGTCCACGCCACCTGGCCCGGATGAAATCGTTGTCCCGCGCCGTGAGCAGCCATGCCATGAAACAGATCTGTCCGTCGGGGTCGACCGCGACCCAGCAGTTGGGAAGCTCGGCCCTCAGGAACCAGCGCTGGTCGGCCCGCCGCTGCGCCTCCTGTACAGAAAGCCCGGGAGCCGCGGCGATGAAGGAGAGGTCGTCGTCGGGCCGCAGCGGCCGGACGACCAGCGGAATCTTGGCCGGCGGAACGTCATACGGAACGCTCAGGTCCCGCCGGATGCCGATGGCGACCCGGCGCGAATAGAGCCGCTGCCGCGCCGTCCGCCACAGCCAGCGCCGGCCGTGCGGCGAGCGGATGAGTTCAACAGCCTCCTGAACCCGCATCACATACCCTTCCGCCCGCGAATCCGTGCCTCGAGCGCGAGTGTCACCTTGCCGCGTACGCTGCCGACCGCCTGGACCGGACCGGCCGCGCGCACGTCGGTCCCAAAGAGCCCGACCTTGAACGAGTAGACGCCCGGGTTGCCGTCCGGGTCGATGCCGCCCTGGTCGTAGCTGACGCAGCCACGTTCGCGGGCGGCCTCGATCGTGCGCCACTGGATCAGGTAGGACGCCTTGCAGGTGAGCGCCTCGGGCGACGTCGCGGCGAGCAGGGACACGCAGGTGTCGCCGAGCATGCTCGTCACGTGGCCGGCCAGCAGCCGGCCCGCTCGCTCGGCGAGAAGCACGACGTAGCGTTCGCCCGGCGGCAGATCGCGATGCACGCGCTGGTAGAAGTCCGCGCCGTACGCACCGACATCGAAGCCCTTGCGGACGACGAACTCCTCGAACAGTGCCGCGAACCGGTCGAGCATCTCGGACTCGCTGCCGACGCTCACCTCGACGTGCTCGCGCTCGGAGCGGTTCAGGTGGTTGCGCCATTTCGGGTTGAGCCGCTTGCGAATGTCCGCCATGTCGTCGTCTATCGGCAGGAGGAGCGTCCGGTGCGAGTGCGCGGCATCGGTCGGCTCGAAGCCCAGTCGCGCGAGCCCGGCGTTCAGCGCGTCGTTCCACTCCGGCGGACCCACCGGGGGAAGGATCCGCAGCACGCAGCCGCGCTCGCCGACGTAGTGCCGATGCAGCGCCGTCACGGCCGCCAGATACCGGTCGGGATCGAAGTGGTGGTCGATGCGGGTCAACGGGCCGCCCGTCACCAGCGCCAGCCCGCCGCCCAGCACGGGCAGCTCGCGGACCCGCAGATCGGCGATTGCGACCACCTCGCCCGCCTGTCGCAGCGCCACGTGCTCGGACTTCGCGCCCACGCGCGCCGCGGCCTGGACGCCGAAGTCCCAGCACTGCCGGAAGTTGTGATCGGCGAACCCGTGAGCGAGCTCGATCCAGCGGCCGCGTTCGACGGGTTCGACTTCCGTGCCCAGGACCAACGGCGACGTCATGACGCCCACCATCGACGGATCACCTCTTCGGCGGCCTTGCCGCGAGGGGAGAAGTCGAGCGGTTCGGCATCGATTGCCGGCGGGGTTATCCACACCCACCAGAAGACTCCGGCCCACCACGGCTGCCCACTGAAAGTGGCCAGCAGCGCTTCATAGCCGGCCGATTGTTCGGCCTGGTTCGGCGTCCTGCTGATCCGCCAGTTGGACGGGTCGGTGGTGGTTCCGTCCTGGCTCGTGAAGCCGGCCTCCGTGAACAGAACCCGGCGGCCGTACGTGGCCGACATCGCCGCCAACTTGTCGACATAGGGCTCGAACGCCTGCCGCAACGCCGGTACGTCGGCGGTCGGCCCCGAGCTCAGTGAGGGATAGGCGTCGATCCCGATGAGATCGAGGGCATCCCAGAACGGGACCCGATCCCAGTCGCGGCCCGCCGCATAGGTCAGGGTTCCGGTGTAGCGATCTCGCACCGCGCCGATCACCCGCAACCAGGCCGGCCGGTCGTCGGAGACCGAGGACAACTCTGTGCCCACCGCGAATTGCTCCACTCCCGATTCCTGCGCCATCGACGCGTAGTGGGTGATGAACGCCGTATACGAATCGAACCAGGCCGCCCGGTCATTCGGGTTGATGGTGTTACGGCTGTCCCGGAGCGGATCCGTCAAGTCGATGTGAGGTTTGAGGAACACGTTCAGCCCCAACGTATGAGCCAGCGTGACGGCCCTCCGCAGGCCCTGGTCGCTCACCGTGCGCGCGGTCGGGAAGACCTCGCTGGAGTTCCTGCCCTGCTGAGACCACGTGGGCGTGAACTGCACCCAGGTGGCCCCGACCGCGGACATCTCCCGCAGGGACTGGTCCAGGCTCGGACCGTCGTACCCGTCCACCTGCCAACTCGGCAGGGCGAACCCGCGCTGTTGTTCGCCGGGCTCGGCCCCGGCCACCGGGGCCTGGCCACCGAGCACCGCCAGGAGGATCGTGACGAGGACGAGGCCGAGGCATGCCCGGACGGCGCGGGTGACCGGCCGGTCTAGCGCGTCAGAGGTACTCCACATGAGACCCCTTGACACGATGCCGGCAATCGAGGATGTACTTCGCATGAGCCACAATCTCGTCGAAATCGAACTGGTCATGGTCGGTCAGGAGCACGACCGCGTCAGCGGACGCCAACTCCTCGGATGTCACCTCGACGCGAGTGAGCAGGCCGTCGATCGGCGTCGCCTCCACGATGTGCGGGTCGGCGCCCCGCAGTTCCGCGCCCATCGCGGCGAGCAGCTGGGCCACCCTCACCGACGGTGACTCGCGAGCGTCACCGGTGTTCTTCTTGTACGACAGACCCAGCAGCAGGATGCGGGAACCGTTGACGGCGCGCCGTTTCGCATTGAGGCCCATCGTGATCCGGTGGACCACATGGTCGGGCATGTGTTCGTTGATGTCGTTGGCCAGCTCGATGAAGCGGAAGTTGTGGCCGAGCGCCCGCTCCACGCACCAGGACAGGTACGACGGGTCGATGGGCAGACAGTGCCCGCCGACACCGGGTCCCGGGGTGAAGCGCATGAATCCGAACGGCTTCGTCGACGCGGCGTCGATCGCATCCCAGATGTCGATGCCGAGTTCGCGGGCGAAGATCGCAATCTCGTTGACGAGGGCGATGTTGACGTGACGGAAGGTGTTCTCGACCAGCTTGGCCAGCTCCGCCTCGCGTGGCGACGTCACCGTGATCGTCTTGTCCACGATGGTGTCGTAGAAGCCCTGTACCGCGGCCAGCGAAGCCGGATCGACACCCGAGACGATCTTCGGCGTGTTCACCAGGGTCCACGTGGAGTTGCCCGGGTCGATCCGCTCCGGGCTGTATCCGAGATGGAAGTCGGTGCCGGCCACCAGCCCGGAGCCGTTCTCCAGGATCGGCGCGACCAGGTCCTGGGTGGTGCCGGGATAGGTCGTGGATTCGACGACGACCGTCGCACCGGGCCGCAGGTGCCGCGCCAGGGTGTGCGCGGCCTGCTCGATGTAGTTCAGGTCCGGCGCGCCGTCGCGCAGCGGGGTGGGCACCGCGATGATCGCGACGTCGAAGTCGGCGCAGGCGTCGGCTTCGGCCGACGGGTGAAACGTGCCCGCCGCCAGAACCGCGCCCAGATCGTCGTCGGAGATGTCCTCGATGTAGGACTCTCCGGAACGGAGGCGTTTCATCCGGGCCTCGTCGACGTCGTATGCGACGACGTCGTGGCCGACCTGTGCGGTACGGACCGACAGCGGCAGGCCGACGTACCCCTGCCCGACAACCACGACGCGCATCATCGACCACTCCGGTATCGCCGGACGCCGACCGGGTTGCCGACGGTCACCGCCGAGACGACCCGCTTCGCCTCCAACCGCCATGAGGTGTCACCTTCGTGCACCAGCGTCCGAGGAATGGCGTGGCGGCCGATCTCGGGACCCGCCTTCACCGCGCAGGCGTAGTCGTAGCCCGCGGCCCGGGCCGCCGCCACGACCCGCGCATCCAGGTAGCCGTACGGGTAGCAGAATCCCGGAACCGGCCGGGCGAGCAACTCCTGCAGCATCTGCCGGCTGCGCGAAGTCTCCGAAGCGAGCATCTCGTCGTCCGCCTTCAGCAGCGAGATGTGCTTGAGGCCGTGCGACCCGACCTCCATGCCGGCGTCGGCGATGTGTCTCACCTCGTCGGCGGTCAACAGCGCCTTGGTCGGTCCGGGCCGGCTCCACTCGTTCTCACCGCCGAGCCGTCCGGCAAGGACGAAAACCGTTGCGGTGAAACCGTATCGCTGCAACACGGGCAGGGCATTGGTGATGAAGTCCTGGTACCCGTCGTCGAAGGTGAGGCCCACCAGCCCGCGCGCCCGGCCCCGATCGGCCGCGGCCAGCAGCTCGCCCATCGACACCCCGCGCAGGCCCCTGCGGCGCAGCCAGCGCATCTGCTTCTCGAAGCGCTTCGGGGTCATGGTGACCTCGTAGGGATCCTCGTCGTAGGGCGCGATGGAGTGATACATCCACACCAGCGGCATGGCGGCGAGCTCCGCGCTCATGGCGGAACCCGCGGTGCGAGAGGCGGTCATGCCTGAACCCCCTTCCTTTCAGTGGGTTGTCGCCGGGCCGGGCCCGCCACGTGCCGGGTTAGAGCCTGCAGGTAAACGGCGTCGACCTGAGGCGCCACCCGGGACAGCGTGAAATGCGCGGCCTTGGCCGGGCCGGCCGCACCGAGCCGCGACCGCAGCCCGTCGTCATCGAGCAGGCGCTGGATCGCGCGGGCCAGTTCCGTCGCGTCGCCGGGCCGCACATGCAGGCCTTCGACACCGTCGCCGACGATGTCCAGCAGACCGCCGAGCGCCGAAACCACGCACGGTGTTCCCGCCGCCAGGCATTCCACGGCGACGCGCCCGAATCCCTCCGGCACGACGCTCGGCACCACGCCGACGGTGGCGTGCCGCCACGCGGCGACAACCGCCTGGTGCGGAACCTGGGTGGCGACGACGACCCCGGGCCGGTCTTCGATCGAGAAGTCGTCGCGGGGCAGACCCGCGAGCACCAGCGGCGCATCCACGCCGGCGGCGCGCAGCCGCGCATACGCATCGAGAAGCACGTCGACGCCCTTGTGTGCTCCCAGTGCTCCCGCGTAGAACAGGTAGGGCCCGGTGGTCGGGACGAAATCGGGACGCTGCGCGGTCCGCTCGTCGCGGGCGAGTTCGAGCAGGTCGTCATCGATGAACGTCGGGATCACCGTCATCGCGCCGCGGTCCGCGAGACGGGGCGCCGAACCGCGGGCGGCGAGCGCCGAGGAGGTGGCCGTCCAGAGCGCGACGTCGCGGTGCCGCCGCGAGCCCAGCTGGTACAGCCCGGCGGCCAGTGGGATTCCCTTGAGGCCGTAGTGCGAGCGCGCGCAACCGATGCACTTGGTCAGGGCCGGACCCGAGCAAACGCTGTTTCCGCGATAGAGCATGACCTTGTTCGCACACACCTGGCTGTGGTCGTGCGCGCTGGCGACGACGGGGACACCGGCGCGGTGCGCTGGACCGAGCACGCTGTAGAGAATCCAGCCCCGGGCGTGGATGACGTCCGGGCGGAACCGGCGCAGCAGGTCGGCGAACGCGCGGGTGAAAAGCGGATCCGGAACCGGCGGGAAGAAGAGGTGCGTCGGGGAGGCGTATGCGCCCGGCAGGTGCGCCATCGCCATCGGCAGACGGTGAACTTCGACGCCGTCCAGATCCTCCCGGTCCGGGGCGTCGGGATGCCGGGCGGTTGCCATCGCCACCACTCGGCCCCGGCGCACCTGCATGCGCGCGAGTGCCGCGATCGACAGTTCGAGGCCGCCGACGTTCGGCAGGAAGCTGTCCATGGCGTGCAGGATGCGCAACCCGTCCAGCCGTTCGATACCCGCGGGCGAGGAGGTCATGGGCGTCCGATCCGCAGCTTTCGCCGACCGGACGTACCGGCCTCCGAAGGCGCATCCGCCGATTCGCCGTGGACCAGGAATCGGAGCGGTCCCATCACAGCGAAGGCGGTCGCCACGATCATCTGAGAACCGAACACAGCCACGCCGGCGCCGAAGATTCCGAGATGGGGCATCAACAGCCAGGCGCCGACGATGCTCATGGTCGCTCCCGCCACCGTCACCGCGGCCACCACGGCGAGTCGGTGCTGCACACGCAGAATGGCTACCGTCATGTTGATCAGCGCGTCCGGGAAGGTGGACAACAACAGCACGATCAGCAGCGGGCTGTAGTCGGCGTAATCGGGGCCGAAGAAGCTGAGCACCTCTTTTGCGAACAGGCAGGTGAGCAGGACGGGAACGACGAGCAGCACGCCGATCAGCCGGAACGCGCGGCGCGCCTGCGTTCTCAGCTGCTGCGGATCGTCGGCGCAGTGCGCGAGCAGGGCATTGGACACGGCGGCGGCGACCGCGGAGAACACGCTGATGACCATGGTCACCACCGCGAGATAGCCGATCTTGGCCGGCGGGAAGTGCGCGGCGGCGAGAATCGGGATCGTCAGAGGTGGTGCCCGAACGGCGATCATGGCGACGTGGTCCCAGCCGATCGACCGGCGCATGCGGGAGATCCAAATGCGGTGCGGGTGGAATCGGAAGCCCGGTGTCGCACGGATGAGCAGCCAGATGGACAGCACGACGGACATGGCCAGGGAAACCACCCACACGATGAGGATCGTGTGAGTGGCGTTGGTGTCGGCGCCCGCGACGAGCACTCCGATGGCCAGAAACGCCCCCACCGCACCGAGTCGCGCCACGCTGCCCATGACGTTCCCGTAGAGCGAGAGCTCGGCTCGGCGAACACCCAGCAGGGCGGCGCTGACCACGAGCAGTAGGGCGGTCCCGACGGTGCCGGCGCCCAACAGGGCCACCAGCCAGCCGGTGCCGACTGCGGCTTGCACGCGGGCCGGCATGAGCAACGCCGCGGCGACGCCGGCGACGGCCGACACCAGGGTGGTGACGACGAACGCCGTACTGCACAGGCCACTGCGCTCCTCGGTGTCCGCGCCCGGCAGCAGACGGGTGAGCATCGGCACGAATCCGGACACGGCCACGATCGCGACCAGGGTCATCGCCGAGATCACGGTGTTGGTGGCGCCGATCACGCCGGCGGAGAAGGCGCGCGCGCAGAGAACCCAGAACACGTACCCGAAAACCGCGGTGATATGGGTGGTCGCCAGGAGGGCGATGCTGTTTCCCAGCAGGCCCCGCGCTGTCTGGGTACGGAGGGCGGTCACGTGGCGCACCACCCGTCTGGGACCACGGCCTGGGCCTGGACGCCCGAAACCTGATCGCGGATGGTGAGTTTCGCCCGCCGACCGGGCCGGCACAACGTCGGTTGGGTGCCCTGCTGCAACGTCACCAGCAGTGTCGCCGTCGCCGCGTCGTCCGCGGGTGCCAGCCGCGTCTCCACCGGCACCGCGCGTCCGGTGTCATCGGAGGCGACGAACTCGGCCTGTCGAATGAACTGGGAGCCCGCCGGCCCGATTCCGGTCAGGGCGAACGCCATATCGGCGCCGGCCGGCGGCGCGACCGGTTCGATGCCCAGCGCGGACGGCATCTGCTGGCCGGGCGGCCACTTGTCGTCCGCGACCGCGATGGTCGCCAGGGTGGCCGCGATCAACGCCAGCGCGACGAGAATGACGCGGATGTTGTGGGCCGATCGGACCGGCAGGGTGGGACGGCTCAGTGTGCCGACCGCGCTCAGCGCCGCGCAGGCGAGCACGATCAGCCACTCCAGACGCCGGATGTGCGCATAGTTCATGCCGTAGGTCCACACCGCCATCCATGCCCAGATCGTGGCCTTGGCGCAGACGGCTCCGGCGGCCGCGGAGAGCAGCGCCCGGAGCCAGGGTCGGGCGGGCCGGGGTGACAGGCCGAGCGCGACGCCGAGCGACAAGGCGGCCGCTGCGGCCACCGTCGCGATGAGGATGCCGCCCGTGGTGACCTGGGCGCCTTGACCCAGGAAGTGAATGACCGGGCCCGCCAGCGCGTACCAGCACAGTGTCGTCGCGATCCGGCATCCCAGCCACGCCGCCAGGCCGGCCCCGGTGCGCATCATCACCCCGGACAGCAAGAGCCCCGGCACCAGCCAGACCCCCGCGACGCCGCAGAGCAACGACGCCCAGCCGCGGACATCGGAGGGCGGGGCGAAGAGCGAACCCGCGTCGGGTTGAAGGCGCTGCGCGACGATGAGGCCGGCGATGCCGAGCGCCGACCAGAACAGCAACCGCAGGCGGACCGTCCGGTCCAGCGGAACCCTGTGCCGATCGCCACCGGTACGCAGACCTCCGGAACGCCGGTGTCGGCCGCTTCGACCGGACACCTCAGATGCGGCCGGAGAGCCTTCCGCTTCGGAGCCGGCCGGGAGCTGCGGTTCGGACTCCGCACGTTCGGGCAGGGCTTCAGCCAACGCAGTGCCACCGTCACCGTTCATGTCGCCGGCTCCGCACAACTGCCGGCCGCCGTGCGGCGCAGGACGTCGGCATCGACCTCGTACACGGTCAGCGGACCCGCGCCGAACACCGCCTGCAGCCACGGCAGGCAGTTGAACCGGTCCAGGGCCGCTTGCGGGAACAGGTCCTTGCCGCCGACGCCCGGCTCGTTGCGGGTGAACCAGTAACCCATCTGCGGACGGGTCGTCGCCATCCGCGAGTCGACGACGAAATAGCGGATGTCCGAATCCCAGATCTGCTTCAACACCTCGGGCCGCACCGGTTCGGCGCTCATGTACAGCTCCCAGATCGGGAAGGTGGCGCTGGGCCGCAATGCGGACATCCGGCCCAGCGAACCGATCTGCTGCGACACGTAGCGGTCCGCCAACACCGGAGTGTCGACCGGCGCGTGCGCGGCCATCCACTCGGCCACCGCACCGCCCTCCTTGGACACCGACCGTGCGTCGTCACCGACGTGCGCGCTGCCCGGAAAGCGGGAGGACAGGTTGACGCCCAACGCGGCGCCCCCGAACGCCAGGACGGTGAAGACGACTCCGGCCACGCCGGCGCGGACGGCCGGCCGGCCGAACGTCGCCGACACCGCGCGCCACCGGGTCGCGCCGGCACCGGAGCGAAGTCGCGGCCCGTAGGACCAGGCCATGCCGCACAGCACGGCGATCCCGATGAAGCTGAACGCCCATGACCGATGTGCTCCCTCGGCCCCGCCCCTGGTCAGCACCATCGGCATGCTCGCGAAGAACATCGCGCCCAGCACCGCGAAAGCCCACGGGGCCGAGCCGACCCGGCGCCGGAGCCGCCACAGGACGGCGGAAGACCACAGGAACAGGCCCAACACCACGACCGGGAACAGATATCCGGAGACGACTTCGTAGACCGGGTTCGGGGCATTGCCGAACAGCGACCGCTGCCCCGACGACTTGCCGACGCCGTTGAGAATCTTCGAGAGCTGCGCCAGCCCCTCCGTCCAGGCCGGGCTGAGATAGGACAGCAGCCAGTCGTATTTCTCCGACCACCAGAGGTGAATCGACAGGATCAGCGAGAACCAGATCAGCCCCAGCGGCCACAGGCGCTCCCGAACCTGGTCCGTGGGGGCGGCCACCGCGCGTGGGTACCAGGACACGAGGCGGGCAGTGACGAGCAGCGTCAGGATCAGGAACAGCATGATCGTGCTGAGGTGATGGATCATCGGCAGCGCCGCGATGCACATGAGCGCCATGGCGATGGGCCGCAGGGCGGGTTTCGTGGTGGCGCGGCCGGCCGCGACGGTGGCTGCCAGGCACCACAGGACCAGGGGCAGCGCGAGGCTCTCGTAGGAGAACGAGACGTCGAAGAACAGCCAGGACGGATTGAGCGTGTAGACCACCGCGCCGACGGCGGCGCCTGGGGCGGGTACGTCCACCATCCGGATGAGCTGGTAGACGGCCAGGACGGACAGGGCGTGCGCCAGTGCGATCACGCTCATGCCGGCGTACCACAGCGGCAGCCCCGTCAGCCGGGCGATCGCGCTGGTGGCCTGGTGCAGGCCGAAGAACTCCTTGCTGATCGGCAGCAGGTACAGGGTGTGTCCGACGTCGCCGCCGAAGAAGGCCTCGATGGCCTGGCGCATGTGGATGAACTCGTCCGATCCGGCGGGCCCGAGTCGCTGCAGTCTCGGGACCATCCCGAACAGGCCGACGCCTGCCAGCGCGCAGGCCCGGGCCACACCACCGGTCCGCCGGGCGCAGGCGAGGACGGCCAGCGGCAGCATCCCGCTCAGGAATCCGGCCCAGAAGATCGCGAACTGGAGGTCGTCGGGCTGGGCCAGGCCGGCCGCGTGGTGACAGGCCACGATGATGAGGACAGCGCCGACGGGCACCAGGACGACCGGCAGCAGCCCGGAGTAGCTGCGCTGGTTGATCTCGACGTCCAGGACGGTGTCCGGCGCTGAGGTCACGACAGGCTCACCATCGCACTCGCCGCGGTGAGCGTGTCGACGAGCTGGCGGACCATGTCCGCGGTGCGGGGCAGCGTGCACCGCTGCGCGCGCTCGGAGCGGGACGCCGTCGTCGAAAGCTGCTCGGCGATCGCATCGGCGAACAGCGCGCCGGCTTCGGCGCCATCGGCGTCCTCGGCCACGGCGCCCAGCCGGGCCGCCGCCG
>ERZ724512.364-NODE-364-length-20379-cov-7.906465_pt1 | contig 20379 bp, 21 predicted proteins | sample MGYA00376045_ERZ724512 | MGnify/ENA primary metagenome ERZ724512 (study PRJEB28724, sample SAMN07190883) | activated sludge metagenome | isolation source: activated sludge of sewage treatment plant in Hong Hong | place: Hong Kong | collected 2016-03-17 ... | reverse complement strand
CCCGTGGCCGGACCGGCCGACGCGGTTGGCCGCCCGGCACCACGGAGTGACGGCACACACATGACCAAGGCTCACACGGCGGCCGTCCCGCTCCTCGAGGGGCAGCTGCAGGGCTACCTGGACCACCTCGCCATCGAACGCGCGGTGGCGACCAACACCCTGAGCTCCTATCGCCGGGATCTGCGCCGCTACCACGAGCACCTGACCCTGCGCGGAATCAACGACCTCACCGAAGTGACCGAGACCGACGTCAGTGAATTCCTCGTCGCGCTGCGCCGCGGCGATCCCGACACCGGCGCCGCACCGCTGTCGGCGGTGTCGGCGGGCCGCGCGCTGATCGCCGTGCGGGGGCTGCACAAGTTCGCCGCTGCGGAAGGCGTCACCGATGTCGACGTCGCCCGCGCCGTCAAACCCCCGACCCCGGGCCGCCGGCTGCCCAAGAGCCTGACCGTGGCCGAGGTGCTCGCGCTGCTCGAAGGCGCCGGTGGGGACAGCCCGTCGGACGGGCCGCTGACGCTGCGCAACCGGGCGCTGCTGGAGGTGCTGTATTCGACGGGCGCGCGGATCTCCGAGGCGGTCGGCCTCGACGTCGACGACGTCGACACCCACGCCCGCTCGGTGCTGTTGCGGGGCAAGGGCGGCAAGCAGCGACTGGTGCCGATCGGCCGCCCCGCGGTGCAGGCACTGGACAACTACCTGGTCCGGGGCCGGCCCGGCCTGGCGCAGCGGGGCCGCGGAACTCCCGCGATCTTCCTGAACGCGCGGGGTGGCCGGCTGTCGCGGCAGAGCGCCTGGCAGGTGCTGCAGGACGCCGCCGAACGGGCCGGCATCACCAGCACGGTGTCGCCGCACACGATGCGGCATTCGTTCGCCACCCACCTGCTCGACGGCGGCGCGGACGTGCGCGTGGTGCAGGAGCTGCTGGGCCACGCCTCAGTGACCACCACGCAGATCTACACCCTGGTCACCGTCAACGCGCTGCGCGAAGTGTGGGCCGGCGCGCACCCGCGGGCCCGCTAGCCACTCCGTCGAGCGAGGACTGACGCAGACGAATCGCGAGTGACGCCCTGCGTGACTCCTCACTCAACGCGGCCCAGGAACTCCGACTCCAGCATCAGATCGGGCGCCAGCGTCTGGTACTCGACATGCGTGTGGTGCTCGCGCGTGCGCCACCGGTGGCCCTCCTGCTCGCGCATGTACGCCCGGTACTTCGGTGACCCCGGCAGACCCAGGTTGTCGGCCAGCACGATCGAGCCGGCATGCAGCCAACCGCGCTGCAGGATGCTCAGCAGGTCCGGCAGATAGGCCGATTTGTCGTGGTCGATGAACAGGAAGTCGACCGACCCGTCGGTGAGGCCGTGGTCGGCGGTCAGCGCGTCCAAAGTCGTGCCGCCGTCGCCGATGGTGCCGGGCAGGCAGTGCACGCGATCGGCGACGCCGGCGTGCGCCCAGATCCGCCGGGCGTTGGCGGCGTTGGCCGCCGAGAGTTCGACGGATACGACGGTGGCCCGGGGCGCCGCCCGGGCGATCCGCAGGGCGCTGTACCCGCAGTAGGTGCCCAGCTCCAGCGCCAGGGCGGGGTCCGCCCGGCGCACCGCCGCGTCGAGGATCTCGCCCTTCTCGTCGCCGACGTTGATCAGGAAGGACTTCTCGTAGGCGAACCGGTCGATGGTCGCCAGCACGTCGTCGACGTCGCCGGGCCGGGCGTTGGCCAGCACGTAGTCCACCGCGGCGGCCTCCCGGCCGTCGCCGATCTGACCCGTCCGGGTGAAGGTGCGCATGCCCAGTCCCATCCGAACCAACGACCATCGCAACATCGGCAGCCGCCGCCTGAGATCCATGCGGTCAACAGTAGGCCGCGAGCTTGCCCGCGGGTCGGCCTTCGCAGGCCAGCTCACCCGTTAGACTTCCGTGCAATGTCCGCCACCAGATCGACCGCGGGGGGAACCGGGCTTGACTGACGACGCTGACAGCGCTGCCGAAGTCGGGCTGACCGGCCGCCCGCCGCGAGCCGTCCCCGAACCGCAGCCGCTGAGCACACACGGCCCCGCGAAGGTCATCGCGATGTGCAACCAGAAGGGCGGCGTCGGCAAGACCACCTCGACCATCAACCTGGGGGCCGCACTGGCCGAGTACGGCCGGCGGGTACTGCTGGTCGACCTCGACCCGCAGGGCGCGCTGTCCGCCGGACTTGGCGTGCCGCACTACGAACTCGAGCACACCGTGCACAACCTGCTGGTCGAACCGCGGGTCTCCATCGACGAGGTCCTGATCAAGACGCGGGTCAGCGGCATGGATCTGGTGCCGTCCAACATCGACCTGTCGGCCGCCGAGATCCAGCTCGTCAACGAAGTGGGCCGGGAGCAGACCCTGGGCCGCGCGTTGCACCCGGTGCTGGACCGCTACGACTACGTGTTGATCGACTGCCAGCCGTCGCTGGGGCTGCTCACCGTCAACGGGCTGGCATGTGCCGACGGGGTGATCATCCCGACCGAATGCGAGTTCTTCTCGCTGCGCGGGCTGGCGCTGCTGACCGACACCGTCGACAAGGTGCATGACCGGCTCAATCCGCGGCTGGCGATCAGCGGGATCCTGATCACCCGCTACGACAGCCGCACGGTCAACGCGCGCGAGGTGATGGCGCGGGTGGTGGAGCGGTTCGGGGACCTGGTGTTCGACACCGTCATCACCCGCACGGTGCGGTTCCCCGAGACCAGCGTGGCCGGGGAGCCGATCACCACCTGGGCTCCGAAATCGGCTGGCGCGGAAGCCTATCGGTCGCTGGCCCGTGAGGTCATCGCTCGGTTCGGCACGTGACCGCGACGGTGGAGCGGCAGGACGAAGCGCAGGCCGGCTTCCAGGTTCGGCTGTCGAACTTCGAGGGTCCGTTCGACCTGCTGCTGCAGCTGATCTTCGCGCACCGCCTCGACGTCACCGAGGTGGCGCTGCACCAGGTGACCGACGAGTTCATCGCCTACACCAAACAGATCGGGCCGGATCTGGGCCTCGACGAGACGACGGCCTTCCTGCTGGTCGCGGCAACACTGTTGGACCTCAAGGCCGCTCGGTTGCTGCCCGCCGGCCAGGTCGACGACGAAGAAGACCTCGCGCTGCTCGAGGTGCGCGACCTGCTGTTCGCCCGCCTGCTGCAGTACCGCGCGTTCAAACATGTGGCGTTGATGTTCGCCGAGCTCGAGGCCGCCGCGCTGCAGAGCTACCCCCGGTCGGTGTCGCTGGAGGACCGGTTCGGCGAGCTGCTGCCCGAGGTGATGATCGGGGTGGACGCGCAGGCGTTCGCGCAGATCGCCGCCGCCGCGATGACGCCGCGGCCGGTCCCGACGGTCGGCACCGGACACCTGCACCACCCGAAGGTGTCCGTGCCCGAGCAGGCGCGTCGCGTGCTGGCCCTGCTCGAGAGCCGTGGGATGGGACACTGGGCCTCGTTTTCCGAGCTGGTCGCCGAGTGCACGATGCCGATCGAGATCGTCGGCAGCTTCCTGGCCCTGCTCGAACTGTACCGGGCCCGCGCGATAACATTCGAACAGCCAGAACCGCTTGGTGTGCTTAAGATTTCGTGGACCGGCGGTAATCCCACGGCTGACGAACTGCATGACGACGAGCTGGATGCCGACCCGGTGGAAGAACAAGATCAGCCATGACCGAACACATCCCGGACACCGAGTCGGACGGGGACACCGACCTCGATTTCGAGGTGGCCACGGCCCCGCTGCTCGACGACGACGAGCTCGGCCGGGTGCTCGAGGCGCTGCTGCTGGTGGTCGACACCCCGGCGAGTGTGGAGTCGTTGGCCGCGGCCACCGAACAGCCGCCGCACCGGATCGCCGAGAAGCTGCGGGCGTTGGCCGACGAGTTGGCGCTGCGGGACAGCGGCATCGATCTGCGCGAGGCCGGCGGGGGGTGGCGCATGTACACCCGAGCCAGGTTCGCCCCGTATGTGGAACGGCTGCTGCTCGACGGAGCGCGGTCCAAACTGACCCGGGCCGCCCTGGAAACCCTTGCGGTGGTTGCCTACCGGCAGCCGGTCACCCGCGCGCGGGTCAGCGCCGTGCGCGGGGTCAACGTGGACGCCGTCATGCGCACCCTGCTGGCGCGCGGCCTGATCACCGAGGCCGGAGCCGACCCCGACACCGGTGCGGCCACCTTCGCGACCACCGAACTGTTCCTGGAACGCCTTGGCCTGTCAGAACTTTCGGAGCTGCCCGACATCGCGCCGCTGTTGCCGGACGTAGACGTGATCGACGATCTCAGCGAGTCGCTGGACTCCGAGCCGCGGTTCATGAAACTCAATCCGGCCGCCGCGGCCGATCCGCGGCCCTCGTTCGACCTGGACGACGACTGAGATGAGCGAAGCCGAGGGCGTGCGCCTGCAAAAAGTGTTGTCGCAGGCCGGAATTGCGTCGCGCCGCGTCGCCGAGCGGATGATCACCGACGGGCGCGTGGAGGTCGACGGACGCATCGTGACCGAGTTGGGCACACGGGTGGACCCCTCCGCATCGGTGATCCGGGTCGATGGAGCACGGGTCATGCTCGACGACGAACTGGTCCATCTGGCCCTGAACAAGCCGCTGGGCATGGTCTCGACGATGTCCGACGACCAGGGCCGGCCGTGCATCGGCGACCTCGTCGAGAACCGGGTGCGCGGCAACAAGAACCTGTTCCACGTCGGCCGCCTGGACGCCGACACCGAGGGACTGATCCTTCTCACCAACGACGGCGAACTGGCGCACCGGTTGATGCACCCGTCCTACGAGGTGCCCAAGACGTACCTGGCCACGGTGACCGGCAAGGTGCCGCGGGGTCTGGGCAAGAAACTGCGCGACGGTGTGGAACTCGAGGACGGTCCGGCCACCGTGGACGACTTCGCGATGGTCGACACGCTGCCGGGCCGCTCGCTGGTCCGAATCACGTTGCACGAGGGCCGCAAACGCATCGTGCGCCGACTGCTCGCCGAGGTCGGGTATCCGGTGGAGGCCCTGGTGCGCACCAATATCGGTGAGGTGGCGCTGGGGGACATGCGGCCCGGCTCGCTGCGGGCGCTGACCCGCAAGGAAGTCGGAGCGCTGTACCAGGCGGTGGGCCTGTGAACGATTCGGCGGCGACCGTCGTGGCCATCGATGGGCCGGCCGGCACCGGGAAGTCGTCGGTGTCGCGTGCGCTGGCCCGCGCCCTGCGGGCCCGCTACCTCGACACCGGCGCCATGTACCGGCTGATCACGCTCGCGGTGCTGCGCGCCGGGGCGGCACTCGACGACCCGGAGGCGATCGCCGGGGTCGACGCGGTGTTCTCGGTCGGCTACGACCCCGACGAAGACCGGGCTTACCTTGGCGGAGAAGACGTTTCGCTCGAGATCCGTGGTGATGCGGTGACGGCGGCGGTGTCGGCGGTATCCGCAGTTCCCGCCGTGCGACAGCGGTTGGTGCAACGCCAGCGCGAACTGGCCGCCGGCCCGGGCAGTGTGGTCGTCGAGGGCCGCGACATCGGGACCGTAGTGCTCCCCGACGCGGACGTGAAGATCTTCCTGACCGCATCGGCGGAAACCCGGGCAAGGCGACGCAACGACCAGAACATCTCGGCCGGGCTCGGCGACGACTACGCCTCTGTGCTGGCCGACGTCCGTCGCCGCGACCACCTGGACGCCACCCGGGCGGTCTCTCCGCTGCGCCCTGCCGATGACGCCCTGGTGGTCGACACCAGCGAGATGACCCAGGACGAGGTCGTCGCGCATCTGTTGGAGCTGGTGCGCCAGCACAGCGGGGTGAGCCGATGACCCATTCCGACGACGTCGCCGACGGCACGTGGAGCGACGAAAGTGATTGGGAGATCGGCGATTCGGAGTTCGCTGATGATCTTGAGGAGTTCTCCGGACCGCCACCCGTCGTGGCGGTGGTGGGCCGGCCGAATGTCGGCAAGTCCACGTTGGTCAACCGCATCCTCGGCCGTCGTGAAGCCGTCGTGCAGGACCTGCCCGGGGTGACCCGCGACCGGGTGTCCTATGACGCGCTGTGGTCCGGCCGGCGTTTCGTCGTGCAGGACACCGGCGGGTGGGAACCCGACGCCAAGGGCCTGCAGCAACTGGTCGCCGAACAGGCCGCGGTCGCGATGCGTACGGCCGACGCGATCATCCTGGTGGTCGATTCCATGGTGGGTGCCACCTCCGGTGACGAGGCGGCCGCGCGGATCCTGCGTCGTTCCGGCAAGCCGGTCTTCCTGGCCGCCAACAAGGTTGACGGGGAGCGGCAGGAGGCCGACGCGGCCGCGTTGTGGTCGTTGGGCCTGGGCGAGCCGCACCCGATCAGCGCCATGCACGGTCGCGGAGTGGCCGACCTGCTCGACGCGGTGATCGGCGTGCTGCCCGAGGTGTCCGAATTGTCCGGCGGTGGTGGCGGGCCGCGACGCGTCGCGCTGATCGGCAAACCCAACGTCGGCAAGAGCTCGCTGCTGAACCGGCTAGCCGGCGATCAGCGTTCGGTGGTACACGACGTGGCCGGCACCACCGTCGACCCGGTGGACTCGCTGATCGAATTGGGCGGCAGGACTTGGCGTTTCGTCGACACCGCCGGTCTGCGGCGCAAGGTCGGGCAGGCCAGCGGCCACGAGTTCTACGCCTCGGTGCGCACCCACGGCGCGATCGACGCCGCCGAGGTGTGCATCGTGTTGATCGACGCCTCGCAGCCGCTGACCGAGCAGGACCAGCGGGTGCTGACGATGGTGATCGAGGCCGGCCGCGCACTGGTACTGGCGTTCAACAAATGGGACCTGGTCGACGAGGACCGCCGGTATCTGCTGGACAAGGAGATCGACCGCGAACTCGTGCAGGTGCAATGGGCGCCGCGGGTGAACATCTCGGCGATGACCGGCCGCGCCGTGCAGAAGCTGGTGCCCGCCCTGGAGACCTCGCTGGCGTCATGGGACAAGCGGATCAGCACCGGACAGCTGAACACCTTCCTCAAGGAGGTCGTCGCGGCCACACCGCCGCCGGTACGCGGCGGCAAGCAGCCGCGCATCCTGTTCGCGACGCAGGCCACCGCGCGGCCGCCGACGTTCGTGTTGTTCACCACCGGCTTCCTGGAGGCCGGCTACCGCCGGTTCCTGGAGCGCCGGCTGCGGGAGACGTTCGGCTTCGAGGGCAGCCCGATCCGGGTGAACGTCCGGGTGCGGGAAAAGCGCGGCGCCAAGAAGCGGTAGCCCGACGCAGGTAGGGTCTGCCGGGTGTCGGTGGCCCACATGCTCCTCATCGCGCTGGCCGGTGTCGGCGCGGGCGCGATCAACGCGCTCGTGGGTTCGGGCACGCTGATCACCTTCCCGACGCTGGTGACGCTGGGGTATCCGCCAGTGACGGCGACGATGTCCAACGCGGTCGGCCTGGTCGCCGGCGGGGTGTCGGGCACCTGGGGCTATCGCCGCGAACTGCGCGGGCAATGGCACCGGCTGCGCTGGCAGATTCCCGGCTCGGTGCTGGGCGCGGTCCTCGGGTCGTGGCTGCTGCTGCACCTGCCCGAGAAGGTCTTCCAGCAGGTCGTCCCCGTGCTTCTGGTAGCCGCCCTGGTGCTGGTGGTCATCGGCCCGCGGATCCAGGCCTGGGCGCGCAGGCGGGCCGAGGCCGCCGGAAGGTCGGCCGAGCATGTCACACCGGCGCGGATGGCGGCGCTGGTGGCCGGCACGTTCGCGGTCGGGGTGTACGGCGGCTACTTCACCGCCGCGCAGGGCATCCTGTTGATCGCCGTGATGGGCGCGCTGTTGCCCGAGGACATGCAGCGGATGAACGCCGCCAAGAACCTACTGGCCTTGCTCGTCAATATCGTTGCGGCCGTTGCGTACACGCTGGTGGCGTTCGACCGGATCAGCTGGGAGGCCGCCGGCCTGATCGCGGTCGGGTCGTTGATCGGCGGATTCCTGGGCGCGCATTACGGGCGCCGGCTGTCGCCGAACGCCCTGCGGGCCGTCATCGTGGTGGTGGGGTTGATCGGGCTTTATCGGCTGTTGCAGCTGTAGGTGCTTCGCGTGGCAGGAGATAATCGGCGTAGGCCGACAGCTGTATCGCCATGAGCCCACCGACCGCGGCGACTGGGATCAAGTAGAAGTTGAAGTCGCCGTCGATCACGAAGAACTGGTCGATCTCATCAGGGTCGTACGTCGCACGCGCCTTGCCCGTGTTGGAAATCCATACCGTCCACGTTCTTGCCTGCTTCACCGTCGTCGTCTTCACCTGAATGCGTTCGGCCGAGGTGCCCATCCAGACGAGAAGGTCGTAGCGGCATGGTTCGAGCGGCCACGAGACGTGGTAGCCACAGACCTCGAACCAGGCCGCGGCCATGAGTGAGCCGGCTCGAGCGAGATAGGCGAGTTGAGGACGCATCTCACGATCGGGCACCGACGGCTTCCGTAATGACGACAAGTGCGCCGTGTCGAGGTCGAGCCGTAGCGCGTGGCCGCGGATCGTCGTCATGCTGGATCCTCCGACGAGCCCAAGGGCCTCTGCCACTTGAGTCCACGTGCTGGAGGACTTGATCGCCGCAGCCAACTCCTGGTCGGTCCAACGTCGCTGCCCGGTGAAGTGGCTGTAATCGAGTTTCAGCCGGTCGGCGTGGGCGCGGACCGAGCGCATTGCCGCGGCTGAAGTACCAGCCAGCCCAAGTGCGCGTAGAACGCCACGCCATGACCGGGAGGATTGGACAGCGTCGATCAGCTGGGTGTCGGAATAGTGCCTCATGACGCGACATTACCGCGTCGCGCAACTATGTTGCGCCATCAAAATCGCGTCGGGCTGACAGGATTTGAACCTGCGACCCCTACACCCCCAGTGTAGTGCGCTACCAAGCTGCGCCACAGCCCGCGTGTCCGCCGGAAATCAACCTTTGGACGCCAGAACGATACATCAGCGGCGGGTGGAACTCCGAAACGGCGCCGCGACAATGGCCGGCTTAGTCTGTGCCGATTGATCTTCGTCGTCGATCGCAGGGGTGGCAGGGCCCGAATTATTCGACGCCTGGTCAATCGCCTCGCAGAGCTTGCGCTGATGCGTCTTTACGGCTGAAGCAGCTTCCAGTCTTGTGGTTGGGTGCGGGATAAGCAGCACAGTATCCCCACCAGATTCGAACCCGGCGACAAAGACCTCTCTGACCCACCAGCTTTCCTGGGATAGCCCGGGTGGACGCTCGCAGGTCGGCTTGATGGTGTAGGTACCACCCTGAAATCGAGCGGTAACGCCGCCGTCGAAATCGTCAGGCCAATCGGTTGGCTTCGGAAACCAACTCAAGTTCGGAACCTTGGTGTCGCCCATTCTCGTCATCCCTTCCTCACTGATGCTTTTCTTTCATAACAACGTCTAGCGCATCGGGGAGGAGCTACTCGCCAAATCACTGTCGACGAGAGGCCGCCTCAGCACTTCGATGCCGAACGAGGGTCAACCGTTGCCAGGCCTCGCCCGCACGGCATACGTTCAACGCGTCGTCACCTGAGGAGCCGTCAATGCACGCTGCCGTCGCCCGCGCCGGGCGGGTCGAACTCGAAACCGTCGATGATCCCGTGCCGGCTGCCGGCCAAGTGCTCGTCGAGCCGATTGCCTGCGGACTTTGCGGTTCGGACCTTCACCTGCTCGAAACCCAGGCCGCGATGCCCGACCTGATGCCCGCGATGACGCTCGGCCATGAGTTCGTGGGCCGGGTGCTCGACTATGGACCCGACACCGAGCGCAGACTGCCGGTTGGATCCGTCGTCACCTCCGTGCCGTACCTGGACACCGCCGTGGGACCCCAGTTGGTCGGGATGTCACTGCTGGCGCCCGGCGCTCTGGCTGAGCGGATGGTGCTGCAGGAGCGGCGCCTCCTGCCGGTGCCACCGACGGTCCCGCCGCACATTGCCGCCCTGGCCGAACCGCTGGCGGTGGGGGAGCACGCGGTGAGCACCGCGAAACTCCAGGACTCCGACGTCGCGCTCGTGATCGGTTGCGGCCCTGTCGGATTGGCGACGATCGTGGCGCTGAAGGTTCGCGGTCACGGACCGGTCGTCGCCGCCGACTTCTCCGCCGACCGCCGACTTCTCGCCGAGACGGTCGGCGCCGACGTCGTGGTCGACCCGGCCCAGACGAGCCCCTACACCGCGTGGTCGGAGCTGGCCGGTCCGGAGCTGCCACTCTCCCCGTTGTGGGAACAACCGTTGGATGCGCGCACGGTGGTGTTCGAATGTGTTGGGACGCAGGGCATGCTGCAGACCGTGCTCGACGCGGTGCCGCCGCATACCAGGGTCGTCGTGGTCGGAGTGTGCCAAACCCCGGACACCATCATTCCGGTTGTCGCGATCACGAAGGAGATTTCGCTGCAGTTCGTGTTCGCCTACCGGCCCGACGAATTCGCCGACACGCTGGACCGCATCGCCGCGGGACGATTGAAGGTGGGCCCGCTGATCACTGCGGTGCTGCCGCTGGAGGAGACGCCCAAGGCCATTTCGGAACTCGCGCCACCGTCGAAGCACTGCAAGATCCTGATTACGCCGGGTGCTCAGTGACCGCCTCGGTGCACCCGGATCACAGTTCACCGGGCGGAATGGGCTCGTAATACGGGACACGTGTTGCGCCGTCTGCGATTTCGGCCGCCAGGCCGGCCATTATCGGATGGACCGGGTCGGCGCTGACGCGGATGTCGACACACGCGGGCAGTCCGCTGTCGAGTGCGCGCTCGAGCGCCGGAGCGATGTCGTCGACAGTGGTGACATGGTCGCCTTGACAACCGAACGCCTTCGCGATCAGGTCGTAGCGGGTGTCCGGGAGTTTCACCGCAACGGCTGTGCCCTCGCCGTAGAGCGCGTCCTGACCGTGCTCGGACATCCCCCAACAGCCGTTGTTCATCACCACGGTGATGATCGGCAGCCGATGGCGGACCATGGTGTCGAATTCCTGAAGGTGGAATCCGACGGCGCCGTCACCGGTGATGAGTACGACTCGTTGCGCGGGTCGGGCGACCTGGGCGCCGATGGCCATTCCCTGGCCGACGCCGAGCCCGCCCATCGCGCCCAGCCCGAACCAGGAGCGCGGTTGGGCACGGCCGGCGAAGAACGACAGCCATGCCGCGGTCTCCCCGCCGTCGAAGATCACCACCGCATCCGGCGGCAACGCCTCCACCACCGCCCTGGCCGCCCAGTAGGGATGCAGGCCGCCATCGGATTGCGGCGGTTCCGCGGCGTACATCACCGCGTGCGAGTTGGCGACGCCGCGCACGGTGGTCGTCCAGTCCCGCCAGCCCGGGAGCTGTTGTGCAACACGGGTCAGTGCTCGAAGCGTTTCGGTGGCATCGGCGGTGATCGCCAGCGCGGCGTCGTCGATGCGGCCGGCCTCGGCGCCGTCGAGATCGACCTGGACGACCCGCGCGGTCTTGGGAATCATTGTGGCGCTGCGGGATCCGGTCATCATTCCACGCCGGGCACCGAGCAGCACGACCAGGTCGGGCGGTTCGGCGAGGAACTGCAACATGGCCAGGTCGGCACTATTGCCCGCGGCGCACGGGTGGTCGGGGTCGAGCAGTCCCAGGCCCCAGGACACGCCATAGACGGGCAGCTGAACTTCGTCGAGCAGCGCCTCCAGCGCTGTACGACAGTCCGAACTCATCGACGCACCGCCGCCGGTCAGGATCACCGGGCGCCTGGCCTGACTCAGCAGGCCGACGAGTTGCTCGATGGCGTCCGTCGACGGTGCCGGTGCCAGCGGACGGACCAGCGACGGGGTGGTCGCCAGATCCTCCTTGATCTGCTTGAACATGATGTCGATCGGGATGTCGACCACGACGGGGCCCGGTACGCCCGTGGTGGCGTGCCTGACCGCCAGTGCCACGAGATCGGGCACCCGGGCCACGGTGGTCACCCGATGGGCCCACTTGGCCACCACCTTGGCGGCCGCCACCTGATCGAGGCCGTCCTGCAGCACGTTGAGCTCGGCTTCCCGCAACGGCGCTGAGCTGGTGATGACGAGCACCGGGACGCGGTCGGCGGCGGCGTTGCACAGAGAGGAATAGACGTTGGCGAAGCCGGGTCCGGCGGTGGCGAAGACCACGGCCAGATCGCCGGTGGAGCGGGCATAGCCTTCGGCGGCGTTGCCGGCCGCGGCTTCGTGGCGGTGATCGATGATCCGCATCCCGAGCCGATTGCATTCGACGAGGAACGAATCGAGGTGTCCGCCATGGACTCCGAAGATGTCCTGCACGCCGAAAGCCGCAAGTGTCCGCGCGGCGAGTTCACCGCCAGATACCAATGTCATGAGTCGATCTCCATGTTGGGAATCAGGATGGTCGGAGGTGCGCTCGGAGCCGTGTGTCGTGGGGTGACATCTCCTTCTTCCTTCGGTCGGCGATCACATCATTGTGCGGTGAATGTACGTGCAAAGTGAGTAGTCAAGGAGACCTCAGTCCGCGAGGCCGTAGGGCATGCGGTGTTGTTCCGCGCGGACAATTCTGAAGGTTGTGTATGGCGATCATTCAGTGCAGGAGAATAGCCAGACCGATGTCCTGCAGGAATCGGTCTAGGCATTGACAGTGGCCTGGCAATGGCCATACGGTTCTGTGAATCCGTCCGCCGGTACATAACTGCTGCTGAAAGGGCCGTGATGCCCGTCAACACCGCGATCCCCAGCATCTTCGAAGCCGGACTGCCAACCCTCGACTACGACGTCTTGGCTACCCCCGAAGACGCCTGGATCCACCTGCGGGAGGCCCAGTCGCAGGCTCCGATCGCCATCGGGCCGCTGGGACCGGAAATCCTGTCCTATGGCCTCGCGCGGGCGGTGCTGCGTGACACAAGGTTCACCATTCCTCCCGGCGTCACGCTGATGGCGCAGGGCGTCACCTCCGGCCCGCTTTTCGACAAGGTGATGGCAAGCCTGTTGTGCCTCGACGGCGACGCCCACCAACGGCTGCGCAAGCTGGTGTCCAAGGCGTTCACACCTCGCTCGACATCGCGCCTGCACGGCACCATCAACGATGTCGTCAACGGACTGATCGATCGGGTGGCCTGCGTAGGATGCTGCGACCTCGTCGCCGACATTGCGAAGCCCTACCCGATACCGATCATCTGCGCGCTACTCGGTGCTCCGCCCGAGGACTGGCAACTGTTTTCGACGTGGACCGAGGACGTCTTCAAGGCGTTCAGCCTCGGCACGAACCTCGTCGCCGAGGAGCCCGCGGTGATGCGCGCGTGGGGCGAGCTAGACGACTATGTCGATGAGATGGTTGCCCTCCGGCGGCGCAACCTGACAGATGATCTGCTGTCCGAGCTGATCCGCGCCGAAGACGATGGCGACCGGCTGAGCGTCGATGAGTTGCGGATGCTCGCTGTCAGCCTGCTGATGGCAGGAACGGACACCACGCGGAATCAATTGCCCGCCTCCGTTCAGGTGCTCTGTGATTGTCCGGATCAGTGGGCGATGCTGCGAGATCGCCCTGAACTGGCGATGCGCGCGGTGGAGGAAAGCATGCGCCACTCGCCGGCTGTCTGTGGCACCGGGCGGACGGTGACCCAGGATGTCGATTTCGGTGGCTACCTCTTCCCGGCGGGAACCTTCGTCATGGTGAATACCTTTGCAGCCAACCGTGACCCGGAGGTCTACGACGACGCGAACCGGCTCGACATCACGCGCGAGGATGCGCCGCCGATCCTGACCTTCGGCGGCGGGGCGCACTACTGCCTCGGTGCAAACCTGGCGCGCTTGGAGTTGGCCGAGGCCCTCGCCACCCTGGCGCGACGGCTGCCCACTCTTCGCCGCGTCGAACCAGCTCCATGGAAACCGATGCTGGGTCTGACCGGACCGACAAGTCTCCGGATGGAATTCGACGTCGAATCGGTCGCCACCGCACATGCGTAGTCACGGGTGGGCCGGCGCTAGCCCCACATCGGACGAGGAAGCGATCAGCCGAATCCTCGATGCGGCAGACGAAGTCGTCGCCGAGCGGGGAGCGGCGATGCGCCTCGCCGACGTCGCGCGAAGGCTCGGCGTCACGCGCCAGACCGTATACCGATACTTCCCGGGCACCGATGCGCTACTCATCGCCAGCGCAATGCGCTCGGCAAACGGATTCATCGACCGGCTCGCTGTTCACGTCGGCGGACAGAAGGACCCCGTCGCAGCCATGGTCGAAAGTATCGCCTTCGCTGCCGAACACCTCGCCGGTGATCCGCAATTCGAAAACCTCTTGACGCAGCGACAACCAGATGGCGTGATCACCTCGCTCACCTCAGATGTCGCGCTGACGTTCGGCCGGAAGATCCTGCACCGCTTCGACGTCGACTGGGAACTTCACGGCTTCGATGACGTTGCCCTCGATGAACTCGCCGAACTGAGCCTGCGCACGCTGCACTCGATTCTGCTCGATCCCGGCCAACCGCCACGGGACGGAATCACACTGCGCCGCTTCATCGCCCGCTGGCTTGGCCCAGCCATCCTCTACCCACGATTCGCGGCGGTAATCGACCCGCTGTCGAACTCGTCGAGCACCGCATCGGGCATTTAACGGGAGCCGATCGGCCGGGGTCGGTCACCCTGCCGGGTATCCGCAAGAGTTGCTCGACACGCTTTAGACTCGACCGGATGGTCCGCCCTTCGCCAACTCTTCTGCGGGCTGCCGTGGCGAGCCTGATGGTCGGCGTGATGGGCGTTCTGACCGGTGGCGGCCCGGCCCGGGCGGCAGCGCACCTTCCGCACTATGACCACATCGTCATCGTGGTGGAGGAAAACCACGCCGCGGCACAGATCATCGGCAACAAGTCGGCCCCATTCATCAACGCGCTGGCCGCCAACGGTGCGCTGATGACCCAGTCCTATGCCGTGGCCCACCCGAGTCAGCCGAACTACCTGGCACTGTTCGCCGGAGACACCTTCGGCATGAACTCCGACGCCTGTCCGCTGGCGCTGGGCCCTGCACCCAATCTGGCCTCTGAACTGATCGCCGCCGGATACACCTTCGGCGGGTTCGCCGAGGACCTGCCGGAAGTCGGCTCGACGGTCTGCGGCGCCGGCAAGTATGCGCGCAAGCACGCGCCGTGGGTGAACTTCGCCAATGTGCCTGCTACGGCCTCGATGCCGGTCACAGCGTTCGGCGCGGGGCCGCAGATGCCGACCGTGTCCTTCGTGATCCCCAACCTGGACAACGACATGCACGACGGCAGCGTGGCCCGAGCCGACACCTGGCTGGCCACCCATATCACCCCGTATGCGAACTGGGCCAGGGCGAATCATGGCCTGCTGATCGTCACCTTCGACGAGGACGACGAGACAGCGGGCAACCACATCTCCACCGTCCTCTACGGGGCAGACATCCGGCCGGGGAGCTACGGCGAAACCATCAACCACTACAGCGTGCTCTCGACCGTCGAGCAGATCTACGGACTGCCCAAGACAGGCTTGGCCTCCACCACCGCACCGATCACCGACCCCTGGACGACCACCTCGTAACCGGTGTCAGCTCTCGGCCAGCCACACACCCAGGAACACCACCACGAGCGAGCCGACAAGCGCGGCCATCGAGGCCGCCCGTGCCGCCGATGGCCGCTGCCGCGCGTGGGCCATGCCATGGAAGGCGCTGGCCAGCATGACCGCGGCGAACAGCAGGACCTTGATCAGCAGTATTCGACCGTCACCGGGACGCAGCAGGGCTGACCAACCGAGAGAGCCGTGCGCTGCCAGCGCGACACCGGTTACCAACTGCAGCGGGACGAAAAGCGCGAAGGTGAGGACGGCGAACCGCCTGCCCACCGCCCGCAGCAGGGAAGCGCGCTCACTGGGTGGAAGCAGTCGGTGAGCCTCCGGCATCAGCACCGCGGTCACGGTCAGCTGGCCACCCACCCAGATGATCGCGCCGAGGACGTGGGCGAATACCACCAGCGGCCAGATGTCCGTCATCGCCGCCCCGACCCGTTTACGAAAATCATCGACACGCCTCTGACTTACCATATGTACGGCTCTCGGGACGGGAGGACGGTCGTGACATCCACCATGGAGATGGCACGTGACGAGCGCCGTGAGTTCGCCGATTTTCTGGCGACTCTGACACCCGAGCAGTGGGACGAGCCCAGCTTATGTAGTCGATGGCGCGTGCGTGACGTCGTCGCCCACACCATCAGCTATGACGAGCTCACGACGTTCGGTCTGGCCGTCCGATTTCTCAGAGGCGGACTGATTGTCAATCGGGTCAACGCCATTGGAGTAGCCGACTACGCCAAACGCCGGCCCGAAGAACTTGTTCGACTGGTCCGCGACCATATCCAACCGCGCGGATTGACCGCCGGCTTCGGCGGCATGATCGCACTCCTCGATGGCGTGGTGCATCAGCAGGACATCCGTCGTCCGCTGGAGATGCCACGCGCCATCCCACCCGAACGCCTCCGCGCCGTCTTGGACTCCACGCTTTATGTGCCGCTCATCCGGGGAGCTTGGCGGGCCCGCAGGGTCCGACTCGTCGCCACGGATCTGGACTGGACTCACGGGAAAGGTCCAGAGGTTCACGGTCCCGGGGAAGCGCTTCTGATGGCCATGGCCGGTCGCCGTCACGCACTCCAACAACTCGACGGTGCAGGCAAAAGTGTTCTGGTGGAACGGATCTGAACTAGGGGCGGGTTCCACCCTGAGGAGGTCCCGGAATCCACGCCATCAGATCAGTGAAACCGTCGTTGTAGACGACGCTGTTGGGCACGTCGCCCACGACGTCGAAGTACAGCGTGCCGGGCACCGTGCCGGCGATTGCGCGATAGTTCGCTCCGCTCAGCGCTCGGGCGTTGAAGTTCGAGATCATGGGATTACCCGGGCCTTCGACGGCCACGTTCGCCGCATACAACTGACCGTTGTGCGGCACTGCGTCGGAACTCGGATTCAGCCCGTCGACCGTGTAGGTGATCCGGGCTCCGGTGAAGGGTTCGAGCACCGTCTCGCCCTGACCGAACGGCTTGATGTTGTCGATTGCCGACGCCGGGGCCACCGTTCCGCCGGCCACGCCGATCATGATCGCGGCGGCGCTCACCGGTGCCGCCGCTAGCTTCGCTAGTCCTTTGATCTTCACCCGATACTCCCCACACGTGTGCCGACGGAAACCACAGAATGGCCGTACCCGGCCGCATGCGTCTTAAAACGCGAATCCCGCCGGTGAGGAGATCAGCCGGTCGGGCGTAGGCTCGAACGGCTGGCAGGACCGGCCCGTCGACAGGATTGAGGGAGTATGACCAAACGCATCCTGAATGTCGTCACCAACGTCTCGCACTACGAGGATCCATCCGAGAAGACGGGGCTCTGGCTCTCCGAACTGACGCATGCGTATGACGTCTTCGCCAAAGCCGGCTACGAACAGACGCTCGTCAGCCCCAAAGGAGGACTCGCGCCGCTGGAACCGCGGTCGCTGAAGTGGCCGAACTACGACAAGAGCGCCAAGGCCTGGAAGTCCGACGACGCGAAGATGTCTCTGCTGGCCGACACCGCGTCGGCCGACGACATCGACTCGGCGGACTTCGATGCAATCTACTTCACCGGCGGCCACGCGGTGATGTTCGACTTTCCGGATAGTGAAGGGCTGCAACGCATTACGCGTGATATCTTCGAGCGCGGCGGGATCGTGTCGTCGGTCTGCCACGGGTACTGTGGTCTGCTCAACACCCGCCTTTCGGATGGTTCGCTGTTGGTTGACGGCCGCAAACTCACGGGGTTCGCCTGGTCAGAGGAAGTTCTGGCCAAGGTCGACAAGTTGGTGCCCTACAACGCCGAAGAGGAGATGAAGAAGCGCGGCGCCCGTTACGAGAAGGGCCTGATTCCGTTCGCCTCCTACACCGTCGTCGACGGCCGACTGGTGACCGGCCAGAACCCGGCCTCCGCCAAGGCGACCGCCAAGAAAGTCGTCTCCGTGCTGCAGGAAGGAGCGGCGCGGTGAATCTGGGCCTCTGGGGCGACCTCACGGTCCTCGACGCGGTGATGGTGGTGGTGTTCGCCGCATGCGTGTTCATCTACATCGCCCGGCTGGAGCGCCGGACTCCACATCCGTTGGGCGAAAAGGTGGGCGCCCACAAAGAGGTCCTCGCCAAAGTGCGCAAGCGGCAACCTCTTTCGCGGGAGGAATACGACTACGCGACCGAACTGGTCACCGACGCTCGATCTCCACTGGCCCTCGCGATACCCGCGGTCCTCTTCTTCATGGGCTTCTTCTACGTGGCCGGCTGCCTGTACGAACTGCACGTCCACGGCGGCCACCCGTCCTTCCGCACGTTCATCGGCGGAATCCCGATGCTCACCTCCATCAACATGGCCGCCCAGTTGCGCCGGGTCGCGCGGTTGAAGAAGAAGCTCCGCGACATCGAGATCACCGAGCCGGTCACCGATCCCGAGCCGTCGGACGAGCTCAGTCCGGGCTGACCGCCGGGTCGTCGTCCTCCCACAGCAGCAGCTGGCGGACGGACTCGCGGGTTCCGTACGGCCGCAGCATCGTGCTGGCGGGGCGGGGACGCACCCGCAGCGGCCACCAGAACCAGCGGCCGAGCAGCGCGGCGATGGCCGGCGTCATGAACGACCGGACGATCAGCGTGTCGAACAGCAGACCCAGTGCGATCGTCGTGCCGATCTGACCAAGGATGCGCAAGTCGGCGAACAGGAACGAGGCCATGGTGGCGGCGAACACCAGACCGGCCGCCGTCACCACCGCGCCGGAGCCGGCCATCGCCCGGATGATGCCGGTGTTCAGTCCCGCGCCGATCTCCTCCTTGAAGCGGGAGATCAGCAGCAGGTTGTAGTCCGAGCCGACCGCCAACAGCAGGATGACGGCCAGCGCCAGCACGATCCAGTACAGCTGGATACCGAACAGGTCCTGCCAGATCAGCACCGACAGCCCGAACGAGGCGCCCAGCGACAGCGCCACCGTCCCGACGATGACGAGCGCGGCCACGATGCTTCTCGTGATGAACATCATCACCAGAAGAATCAGGGTGAGGGCGGCGATCCCGGCGATGATGAGGTCGTATCTGGCGCCGTCGCGGATGTCCTTGAAGGTGGCCGCGGTGCCCGCGATGTACAGCTTGGACCCGGCCAGCGGCGTGCCCTTGATGGCCTCCTGCGCGGCATGCCGGATGCGGTCGATGTGCGAAATACCTTCCGGCGTAGCGGGATCCCCATCGTGGGTGATGATCATGCGGGCGGCTCTTCCGTCCGGCGACATGAACAGCTTCATCCCGCGCTGGAACTCGGGGTTGGTGAACGCCTCGGGCGGAAGATAAAAGGAGTCATCGGTTTTCGACGCGTCGTACGCCTGGCCCAGCGCGGTGGCGTTCTCCAGCGCCGCCGCGGCCTGGTCGTTGAGACCCGAGTTGGTGGCGTGGTTCGTCATGACCAGGTCGCGGTTGGTCTCCTGACTGGCGATCTGCGGTGGGATCAGCGCCAGCAGCTTGGGCTGCAGCGCATCCAGCTTGGCGATGCTCCCCGAGACGTTGCCCAGCTGGTCGGTCAGATCGTCGATGCCGTCGAGCGCGTCGAAGACCGACCGGAACGCCGCGCACATCGGAATGTCGAAACAGTGTGGCTCCCAATAGAAGTAGTTGCGCAGCGGCCGGAACTGGTCGTCGAAGTCGGCGATCTTGTCGCGCAGGTTCTCGGCCGTGGCCACCGTGTCCTGGAATGCCTTGCTCTGCTCGTCGGTGATCGCGCTGGCCTGTTGTTGCAGCGCGTACTGCTGGCGCAGGATGTCGATCGAATTGTTGATCACGTTCACCTGCTTGAGCAGGTCGGCGGCGCGGGCCTGCTGGAACGGCAGGTTGTTGATCTGCGCCGCGCTGCCCGCGCTGATCTGGAACGGAATCGAGGTGTGCTCCAGCGGCGTGCCCAGCGGACGGGTGATCGACTGCACCTGGGCGATGCCGTCGGTGTGGAAGACCGACTTGGCGACGCGCTCCAGCAGGATCATGTCGGTGGAATTGCGCAGATCGTGGTCGGCCTCGATCATCAACAGTTCGGGGTTCAGCCGCGCCTGGGAGAAGTGGCGTTCGGCGGCCGCGTAGCCGACGTTCGCCGGAGCCCACGCGGGCATGTAGGGCCGGTTGTCGTAGCTCGTCGTGTATCTCGGCAGCGCGAGCAGACCGATGAGGGCGACGGCGATGCTCGCCATCAGGATGGGTGCGGGCCAGCGCACGATGGCCGTGCCGATGCGCCGCCAGCCGCGGGTGCGCATCGGGCGGGCCGGTTCGAACAGGCCGAAATGGCGACCGACGACCAGTAGCGCCGGCGCCAGGGTCAGCGCCGCCACCACGGCGACGAGCACACCGATGCCGGCGGGGACGCCCAGGCTCTTGAAATAGGGCAACCGGGTGAAAGTCAGGCACAACACCGCGCCGGCGATCGTCAGGCCCGAGCCCAAGATG
>ERZ724512.362-NODE-362-length-20438-cov-8.525340_pt1 | contig 20438 bp, 17 predicted proteins | sample MGYA00376045_ERZ724512 | MGnify/ENA primary metagenome ERZ724512 (study PRJEB28724, sample SAMN07190883) | activated sludge metagenome | isolation source: activated sludge of sewage treatment plant in Hong Hong | place: Hong Kong | collected 2016-03-17 ... | reverse complement strand
GGCGGCACGTCGTGTTGCCCGGCGCGAATCTCGACCGCCGCCGTGGCCCGCTCGCGCAGAGCGAAGCGCCGGTCGGCAAAGCGCGCCTGCTCGGCCAGCGTGCGACGGCTGATGAGGACGAGCAGAGCGACCACGACCACGGCTGCGGCGGCGATGGCCAGGGCGGCCAGGGCGATCTCGGCCGCGGTTAGCAGCGGACGCAGTCGGGCCAGCAGCGCCAGGGCCAGCCCCGGCAACAGGCCGATGGCCAGCGCCCGCGGTAGGGCGTCGAGCAACGTCTGGCGGCGGCGGCGGGCGTCCCACTGGGCCAGGTAGGCGCGCAGGGCGTCGAAATCGGCGTGGGCGATCACGTGTCGCTCACTCGCCGGACGCGGCGCACCGTCGCCCGGTAGAGCCACAGGGCGGCCAGCGCGTGGAGGAGGATGAACAGCGGCCAGGGCATGGGCAGCCAGAGGCGCGTGCTGCCGACGGTCTGGGTCAGGCCGAAAATGGCGTTCTCCTCCAGGAAGAGGGTTTCGCTGAGGATCAGCGTCGCCGGCAGGTTGGTGGCCGCGCCGATGAGGCCGGCGTAGACGGCCAGCGCTTCCATGAGCGGGGCCGGCGTTCTGTCGATATACCACGTGCTGTAAAACACGACGGCCGCGCCGGCCAGCAGCGGCGTGCCGAAGACGACGAAGAGCATCCCGGCAAAGGTGGCCACGGTGGCCGCCAGCGTGCTGCGCATCGCCGCCGAGCACCACAGGCCATAGAGGGCGTAGGTCACGGCGGCGACGAGGATGACCACCTGCGAGACGACCAGTTCGACGGCCGACAGCCCGCCCAGGAGGAAGGCGATGCTCTGCAAGGGGATGGACACCAGCACCAGCAGGAAGACGTAGCTGAGGGCCGAGATGAGCTTGCCGCGGACGAACGCCTCGGCCGGCAGCAGCGTCGTGCGCAGCAGGTCGAAGGTCTGCCGCTCGCGCTCGCCGCTGATGGCCCCGGCGGTGAAGGCCGGGCCGATGAAGGCCACCAGGAAGACCTGCACGGCCAGGATGGCCGCGAACAGGCCCTTGCCGGCCGTGCGCGCGGCGGTGTTGCCGGGCAGGGCCGCGCTGCCGGTGTAGATCAGGTAGACGAAGGCGACGATGCCGCTGAGAGCCAGCAGGTAGAGCGTCAGGACAACGACGGCGCGCCGGCCGCGCATCCGCCCACGCAGTTCCTTAACGGCCACCGGGTTTCTCAACCAGGCGCTCATGAAGCCGTCCCTCGCGTCAGGTGCATGAAGACATCCTCCAGGTCGCCCTGCTCCTCGCTGAAGGCGACGACGGGCAGGCCGCGGCCGATCATCCCCGCCAGCAGGGCGCTGAGCGCGGCGTCGTCGCCGCTGAACTCAAGGCGCAGGGTGTGGCCATCCGCATGGCCATCCGCATGGCCATCCGCATGGCCACCGGCCGGCGGCGCATCACCCGGCTGGCCGTTCTCCGGCGGCGCGTCCGTCCGCGGGCCGATGACGGCGACGACGCCTGGCTGGTCGCGCAGCCAGGCGGCGGCCTCGGCCAGATCGGTCGCGCCGGGCAGCAGCCGCACGGCCATCGTCCGGTGGGCGCGCAGGCCGCTGAGCATCGCCGCCACGCTGCCGCTGGCCACCAGGCGGCCGTGCTCGATGATGCCGATGCTGGTGCAGATGTCGGCCACTTCGGACAGGATGTGGGAGGAGAAGAAAATGGTCTTGCCCATGTCCTGCAGGGCGCGCAACAACTCGCGCATCTCGATGCGGGCGCGCGGGTCGAGGCCGCTGGCCGGCTCGTCGAGGATGAGGACGCGCGGGTCGTGGGTCAGCGTCCGCGCCAGGCAGAGGCGCTGCTTCATGCCCCGGCTGAGCGTGTCCACGAAGGCGTCGCGCTTCGGCCCCAGGTCTACCAGCGCCAGCAGATCGTCGATCATGCCCGCCCGCCGGGCCGCAGGGATGTCGTAGCAGGCGGCGAAGAAGTCCAGGTACTCCCAGACCTTCATGTCCTCGTAGACGCCGAAGAAGTCGGGCATGTAGCCGATAGCGCGGCGGACGGCGCGGGGATCGTCGGTGACGGAGTGGCCGGCGATGCGCGCCGTGCCGGATGTCGGCCGCAGCAGCGTCGTCAGGATGCGCATCGTCGTCGTCTTGCCCGCGCCGTTGGGGCCGATGAAGCCGAAGACGGCCCCTTCCTCGATGGTCAGGGTCAGGTCATCGACGGCGGTCAGGTTGCCGTAGCGTTTGGTCAGGCCGTGCAACTCGATCAGGGCGGTCATGGGCGCAGCGGTATCTCCAGCAAGACCAGGGTCACGGCCGAGCGGGTCACGTCGGCGTTAATATCGATGGCCTGGGGGCTATCGGGCAGCCAGCCGGCCAGCGTCACCGCCGCCGATACCGGCGCGACCGCCGGCGCAGAGTAGTTGTAGAGCGACTGGAGCAGTTGCCAGCGCGGGTAGGCGTCGGGGTCGCTGTAATAGTCGGGCGTGCCCAGGATGAACGTCGGATCGTTGATGAGTGGGTTGGGGATGACGATGCCCGTGGGGAAGAGCGGGTCGGGCGTGGGCGTGGCTCCCAGAGGAACCCCTGGCGTCGTCGTCAGCGGCATTTCGCGCGTCTCGCCCGCGGCCATGTCGCCCACGCGGACTTGCTTGTCGCCGTAGACGAGGACGGCATTCTCGAAGACGGCCCCGCTCTCGTTGCGCAGCGTCACGATGATCGCCCGGCCGTCGTCGGTCGGGCGGGCCTCGCCGGACAGGGCCGGGCGGGGCGCGTAGCCGTCAATGACGAAGGCAACCACCTGGCCGGTGTCGATGCGGATGTCGCGCAGGGTCAGGTCGCCGCTGCGGACAATGGCATCAACGTTGTCGCTGCCGATGCCAACGCCGCCACCGGATAGCGGCACGGCCGTCGTCTCGTAGGGCAGCGCGAGGTCGTAGCGCCCGCGCTGGGGCGAGTAGAGGCCGGCGATGCTCTGCGCGCGCACCTGTTCGGCCTCAATCGAACCCTGGGCGACGGTCAGCGTGTGCAGCACGGCCGCGCCGCCGCGGGTGCGGAAGCCGGTGAAGTAGGTGACGGCGCTGAAGAGCAGCACCAGCACGGGGATGGTGATCCAGGCCAACTCGCTCCGCCGCCGCCGGCGCAGCACCAGGAAGTTGATCGGCCCGATGACGACCGTGTAGGCCAGCAGGAAGAGCAGCAGCCCGCCCAACGACGGCAGCCGCAGGCCGGGAATGGCCGACACTGCCGCGCCGGCCGAATAGCTGTCCTGGATGCCGTTGCTCCACGGGCCGGGCGTGGGCGTCGCCATGGCGATGGCCTGCCAGAGCGCGTCGTGGCCCGCCCAGCCGGCCAGCGGGGCCAGCTTGGGGTCGAGCGCCAGGAAGGTGACGCGCCCCAGGCCGAGATCGGCCGTGGCCAACAGCGGCCGGTCGTCCTGCGCCAGCATCACCTCGCCGCGACGCAAGCTGGCATCGGTCAGCACGAAGGGGCCGGGCGCGGTCGTGGACGCGCCGACGAACTCCTCCAGCGCGGGCAGGGCGGCGACGCTCTCCACGCCGTTGATTGTCACCGGCAGCAGGTCGGCCAGGGCGGCGGCCGTCTTGGGGCCGCCGGGGCCGCCGGTGACGACGAGGTGGCCGCCGTTCTCCACCCACGTCCGCAACGCGGCCAATTGCCCGGCCGTCAGGCGGCTGGTGTCCACGTCGTCGAAGACGAGCACGTCCAGCGCGCGCCAGGCGACGGCGACATCGGGCAGGTCGGCCAGGTCGAGGAAGGCCACGGCCGCGCCGGTGCGACTGCCATTCACTGTCTCCAGGAAGGCCAGCGCGCCGGAGTCAGGGCTGATGACGCCGTAGAGCAGCGATTCGGGCGGGATCAGGGTCAGCAGGTTGCTTGTCGTGGTGGCCACGACGCGCCCGTCGCTAACAAGCTCCACTTTGAGACTCCCGGAGAAGCCGGGCACGTGGACGTAGAGGGCGACGCGCTTATCCGACTGCGTCGGCAGGGCGACGGGCGCGGTGAAGACGTTCTCGCCGCCCGCGCCGTCGTCCACGGCGACGCGAATCTCACCCTCCAGCGGCGCGCCGTCGTTGCGCGCGGAGACGAGAATGGGCACGGCGGCCCCGTTGCGATAGAGGCCGTCGAAGCCGGCGCGGGCGCTGAGCGTCAGGTCGTCGGCCTGGGCCGCCGGGCGCAGCAGCAGCGTTGTCAGCCAGAGGAGTGCCAGAGTGATGCGCATGGCCTAGACGAACTCGATGCTGTAGTCGTAGATGGGCACGTCGGGGCGCTGGGCGACGATCCAGGCCACGGCCTTCTCCATCTGGCCGTGCAGGTAGCGCCGGTCGTTGCCGACGGCGGCCAGGCCGATGACGCCCAGACTGCGGATGTCCATGTCGGCGACCTCGGCCACGGACAGGTTGAACTCGCGCCGCAGACGGGCGATGATCGAGCGCACGATGCTGCGCTTGTCCTTGAGTGAGTCCAAACCGCTCAGGTCGAGGCTGATGACACAGGTAGCGACAACCATGCGGGCAATTGTCCCCATTCGCTGCCGGGCGGCAAGTGAGCGGACGGTTAGCGGCGGCAACCTCCTGCGACGGGAACGCGCCCCCCGCGTAGAGTGTTAAGGTTCTGCATATGCAGATGGGGTATAGTCATGGATGTCAGGGGCAGAGATGCCCCCATCGACCAGGTTGAGTGAACGAATGACGAAAGAAGCGTTTGAGGAGGAAGTGGAGCAGATGGAACCGCCGCGCAAGCGTTCGCGGGCGCGCACGGTTCTGTTGGTGTTGGCCGGGCTGTTGTTTGTGGCCCTGGCCTTTCTGGCCTTGGCCACGGCGCAGTTGGTGCGGACGGTCAATAGCACCGCCGAAGGGGCTGTGTCGGCCGTCGAACCCATCACCGACCGCGTCCGCCAGCTCTTCGTGCCGGCCACGCCCGTCATCCTGCCCGACCCGGCCACCATCGTGCGCCAGATCAACGACCTGGCCCGCCTGGAGACGGCTTCCTATGAGATGGAAAAGATCGTCACCGCCGAGTCGGAGCAAGACGGGCTGCTGGGCCTGCTCCTGGGTGAGTCGATGATCTTCGTGGCCTATGGTAAGGTCTACGCTGGCGTCGATTTCAGCCGCATGACCCCGGCCGACATCGTCGTCGTCGATCCGCAAACCGTGCGCGTCCATTTGCCGGCAGCGGAGATCTTCAACGACATCCCCGTGCTTGACAACGAGCGCTCCTACGTGGCCGACCGCGACACCGGCCTGCTGACTAACGCCGACCCGGAGTTGGAGACGCAGGTGCGCCAGGCGGCCGAGGGCGCTATCCGCGAGGCGGCCACGAGCAGCGATATCCTCGGCCGGGCCAACACCAACGCCCAAACCTATATGCGCAACCTGCTGGGTGGGCTGGGCTTCACCAATATCGAGTTCACCGACACGACCCCGCCGCCAGCCGCGCCATACCAGCAAGAGGTGCCCAAGGGCTACTACCTGCTGCCGACGGCCACGCCCGCGCCCTAACCGGCATAGCTCCAGTTGAGGTCGGGCAGCGTCAGCGAGGTGTGCGCGTCGCCCGACTTCAGCAGGAGAGCGTTGACCACCTCGCCGACGAGCAGGTCGTGGTCGCCGCCGACGTCAATGAGCTGGACGACACGGCACTCGATGACCGCCGCCGCGCCCTCCAGGACGGGGCAGCCGGTCATCGGTCCCGGCGTCCAGATGACGCCGGTCATTTTGTCCGGCTTCTTGGCGTGCGCCTTCGTCAAACTCTTGATGACCTCGCTGTCGTCCTTGTTGAAGACGTTGATGGCGAACACGCCGCCGGCGGCGATCAACTCGTGGCTGTAGGCGATCTTCGACAGACCGAAGAGCACCAGCCGCGGCTCATACGAGACCTGCGTCAGCCAGTTGCCGACCATCGCGTTGACCTCATCGCCGCGGCGCGAGGTGATGCTGTAGAAACCATAGGGGAGACGGCGCAGCGCCTCTTTGATAGGATCAGCGGTCATAGGTGCTCCTTACTTGTTGCCACCGGCGAGTATCCCAAGACTGCCGGCAACCTAGTACTATTGTAGCAGACTTGGCGGCGAAACAACTCTCTCAGCAATGACATTTCCCAGGCAAATTCCCTATCTTCGCCTCCTTGTTTTGCTATGGGGGGCCTATGCCGCCGTCTGGCTGGCACTGGAGGGCGCGCCGGGGCGCGAGCTTCTGCTGGCGGCGTGGACGGTGGGGCTGGCAGCATTGGCCGGGACGGCGCGGGCCGTTGGCGAGCGGAGGCTATCGGCCGGGCAGGTCGTGGCGTTGACGGGCGTGGTGGGGTTGGTCGCGGGCGCGGCCGTCGTGCCCGCGACGCTGGTGGCGATGGCCCTCAAGACGGGGCTGCACGCCCACGGGCCGGAGTACACGGCGGCGCAACTGGCCGCGATGTGGGCGCAATGGCCGCTGTGGCTTGTGGCCGGCGGCGTGGCCGGTGTCGGGCTGGGGCTGTTGCTGGTTGGATTGCGGCGGCCCTGAGCGCGTCAGGCGCGAGCGGTGCTGAGCGAGGCCATATTCATACGCAGTCGCCGGGTCAGCAGTTGCATGATGCCGATGCCAACGCTGGTGTAGTCTTCCAGTAACTCGAAGAACGGTTCCTGGCGCAGTTCCAGCAGAACCGTATCGCTGTTGGCCGTGGCGTCGGCCGAGCGCGGCGCGGAATCGAGCAGGGCCATTTCGCCAAACACCTCGCCCTCGCCCAGGTATTGGTACACCAGCGCGCCATCGTGGATGCGTACCTCACCGGCGGCGATGACGAACATCGATCGGCCGTCGTCGCCCTTGGCGAAGATACGTTGACCGGCCGACACCGGCACTTCCTTGAGCAGCGCCACCAGATCGGCCAGAACGGTGTCGGGCGTGCTGCTGAACAGTTCGACGCCCCGCAGGGCAAGCACTTTCTCGATCGTTGTCAGCATGGGCGGGCCTTCCTTGCTAAGGATACTGAGCACGTAGTCGGCGCACTGCGGATTGGGATCGTCCACCAGGTCAAATACCGCCGGCGGGCAGACCGGGTTGAGATGATACAGCGCCCAGGCGGCTGTCTCGCGCACGATCGGCTCGCGCGAGCACAAGCCGGTTGTTGCGGCCTCAGCCGCCGGCACGCCGCCGGCCGTGCCCAGCCAGTAGAGGGCGCAGGCCTGCACCCAGGGCGATTGTCTCCCGGCATCCGCGGCCAGGTCGCGCAGCCGGTCATCGCGGCTCATCTCCGGCTGCGGAAAATAGGTGGACAGAAGATCTAACGGAGGTGGGCATTCCAACAACGGCCGGATCCAGTTGCGCATCGGGTTGCCGATCTGTATTTCGACCATCTCACGGGCGAAGGCGCGTCCTTCGCGCGCGGCGCGATCATCGCCGGCGTGGCAGAACGTGTCCTCGATCTTCCTGATCAGGCGCGCATCGTGGCCGAAGGCCAGACAGTGGAAAACGTTACGCTGCACGCGAACCACCATGTCATCCAGCGCCACCAGGAGTAGCTCGACGGCCTGCTCAGTGCCGCCCGGTTCGGGATTGGTGGTCAGATCGGCCCTGGCACGTAGCGCCCACGTAGCCCGTGCCACTTCGTTGGCCACCAGTTCCTCCACGACCGCCGGACTAGGCGCGCGGTAGCCGCCGCGCCGCAGCGCGCGCAATACCTGAGTATGAATCTCAAAGTCCGGCACATCCAGCAGGCCGGTCAGCAGTTCATGAGCCGCATCAGCCTCGACGCGGCCGGCGGCGCGAATGAGGCGCGTCAGGCGCGCGCGGTCGGCCGGGCCTGACTGCGTCGGCTGCCGAACGGCCTGCTCAATAGCCGGCAAGGCCCCCAACCCGCCGGCCGCCAGGGCGCTCATGGCCATTTCGCGCTCGGTGGCGCTATTCAGGAGTTCGATCACCTTAGGCCAGAGACGTTGGTGCTTCAGGCGCGCCGCCGCCTGTAGACTGCGCCGGCGGACGCGCGCATCCACGTCGTCCATCAGTTGCAGGATGGGTCGGTAAAGGCTGGGTATCTCGGCGTCGTGCAACGCCTCGGCTGCCAGAAGACGCACGGCCGGGTCGGGGTCGGACATCCAGCCCCGCAACGTCTCCAGGGCGACCATCAAAGCGTCCATGTCGCCGCTGCGCAGCAGGCCGGTCATCGCGCCGACGCGCATGACCGGGTCGGCGGCCTCTAGGGACAGCCCGACGCATTCGATGACATCATTTTCGCACAGGGCGGCGATGGCTCGTTCCAGCGCACCGCGCACGGCCGGGTCCGTTTCGATGCCCCGGCACTCCAGAAGGGTCGGCAACGCCGCCCGTACATTGTTCCGTTCCAGTGCTCTAACAGCCTCTGCTCGCACAATGGCCGCGGGGTGCTCCAGCAGCGACGGCCCCAGTTCGCCCAGGGTGGCCGGCTCTGTCTGCTCCAGGAGTTGGAGCGCGTAAAGCGCTGTGCCGGCATGGGGCTGGCGCAGGCCATTGCGGATCAGTTCCAGGCTGGCGCGTTCGGTCGGCAGCTGGCTCTCGCCGCCGAGCAGTCGCTTGCGCAGGGCGCGCTGGACCTGGGCCGGATACTCGTGGGCCAGCAGCCAGCCAAACAGTGCCCAGACGGCGACGACGACCAGTAGTAGATAGGCAGCGTGGCGTGCCTGGCCACCCAGTACATCGTAGAGGAAGATGAGCAGCGCGCCAGTCAGTGCGGCGGCCACTGGGTCGATGACGCCCGAGGTCAGCGTCTGCACGCGCACCCGTTCGTCGGGCGGCAAGACCTGATAGAGCAGGCTGTAGGCGGGTGAATCGATGGCGTCGGCCACCAATAGACACATGTAGGCCACCGTCACCAGCCCAAACAGGATGAGCGGCGCAACTCCCATCCCGCTCAACAGCGCGTAGGGCGTCATCCACAGACACAGAATGAGCGGTGTGGCCACCAGGGTCGGCCGGACGCCGAAGCGCTCCAAAATCGTACCCGTCAGCAGCAATTGCAGCATCAGCCCCAGCCCGCCCTGAATGCCCGAGAAGACGCCCAGAAAGCTCGCCAGGCGATCGGCGCCGACGAGAAACCCCTCGACCTCTATGTAGAAAATGCTATCGACCAGGTATGTGCCAAAGACGTAGGCGGCAGTAATGGCGAAGATGAGCAGGACGTAGCGGCTGCGCAGCGAGGTCGGGCCTGGCCCGGCGGTCGCCTCTGCCTCGATCTCGACCTCGTCCAGCAGCGCGCTGTAGCGGCGGACCAGGCCGACGAACAGCAGCAGCCCGCCGGCATAGGCGGCGACAGCCAGGAGCAGAAGATTGGTCGTGCCGACAAGAGCCACCAGCACAGGCGCCAGCAAGCCGGCGATGAGCGTGGCAATTGAATCGCCCGAACCGAGCAGGCCGAACAGGCGCTTACCCTGTTGCAGGGTGAAGAGGCGGCCGAGCAAATTCCAGAACAGGGTGTATTGCAGCATCGCCAGCAAGGTGGCGAAGATGGGCAAGGCGAAGAATAGGGCGCGGCTGGACGTCAGGCCCAGCGCCAGCCATAGCAGCAACACACTGAGAGGGAGCAGAACAATCGCGCCGAGCGTCATCCGGCTTAGGGAGACGCGTTCACTGATGCGCAAATAGATGAAGGAGACGAAGGCGCTGGCCGCGCTGGAGACGATGTAGATGTAGGGCAGAGACCCAACGCCCAACTCGGACAAGAATAGCGCGTAGGCCACTGTGCTTGCCAGGACGTAACCGGCCGACAGCAACAGCGAAAATGAAAAGACCTGCACCACCAGGGGGCGTTCGTCTTCACGAACGTTGAAAATGCCCGAAAGCCGCGCCGACAGCGGCATTGTCAGTTCGTCCTTGTGCGCTGCGATCCGTTGGGGCGTGCGGGCCAGCACGTCCCGCTCCTGATCAGGGGAAATCACCTACAGTCTAGCAGAGTGCCCTGTAAGTGGCAAGACCAACCGGCCCAAAACGCTTGACACCGCCAGCCGCGCGTATTATCATGAACGATGTATATACAACCGCGCTGGGTTGCCTATACATCTTTCCTCGACTCGTATAGACGCGTGTGCTGCCCATGATGCCCTTGAACGGTAACGAGGGAATCGCGCTCTATGCTCAGGTGCGCGAAGCCATCCGCGAGCAAATCACCTCTGGCAAGCTGAAGCCCGGTGAACGCCTGTTGCCGGAGGAAGAATTGGCGATCCTGATGGGCGCCAGTCGCATGACCGTGCGGCGCGGCATTCTCGACCTGATCGATGAGGGCGTGCTCTACCGCCGCCGCGGCGTGGGCACGTTCATCGCCCATCGCCACATCGACCGCCATCACAATCGCCTGACCGGTTACTTTGAGTCGGCCGCGGAAGAGGGCTTCGTGCCCCGCATCGAAGTGCTCTTGCGCGAGATCACCGGGGCGACGCTGATGGTCGCCCGTGCGCTGAATCTACGCGAGGACGAACCTATCGTCCGCGTGCGGACGCTGCGCCTGGCCGATGATCAGCCGCTCGCCGTTCACGATGAGCATGTCTCCTATCGCCTCTATCCCGACATCCTGGACGCGGGCATTGAGACCCGTCAGCTCTGGGAACTGCTGAGCGAGCGCGGCGACCCGGTGCGGCGGGCGGTGCAGCGCGTCGAGGCGCGCCTGGCCGAGGACGAAATCGCCCGGCTGTTGGGCGTCGAGGAAGGCGCGCCCATTCTCTATAAGTTACGCACGGTCTACAGCGAAGACGGCCGGCCGGTGGAATTTGCCATCTGTTACAACCGCGGCGACCGCTATTCACTGACGACCACTCTCACCCGTTAAGCTAGGCCCACCTGCGCCGGCGTCGCCTGGCGCCGGCGGCGGTGGGCGCAAGGAGTTGCCACTATGTCCGTCGCCACGCTGCCGGAGATCATGGATCCGGCGTTCAAGCAACGCTATGGCGTCGCCGCTTTCAATGCCGTCGATGATCTCACGACTGACGCGCTGATTAAGGCCGCGGAGAAGTCGCGCTCGCCGCTGATCATCCAGATTTCGGTCAAGACCGTGCAATATTGGGGCGCGCCGGTCGTCATGGACATCTTCACCCACATGGCCGGCCGCGCGTCCGTTCCCGTGACGCTGCATCTGGATCACTGCCCTGACCCGGAATTTGCCAAGGAGTGCCTCCGCCTGGGCTGGAACTCCGTTCTCTTCGACGGCTCGGCGCTGAATTACGACGAGAACTTTCGCATCACGCGCGAGATCGCCGACTTCGCCGCCGGCTACGGCGCGCACGTCGAGGGCGAGGTCGTGCCCATGACCGGCGTCGAAGACGACATCGGCAGCGACGAGGAGGCCGCGCCCGTGCCGTTCGAGAAAGACCTGGAGTTCATCCGCGAGTCGGGCATCTATTGCTATGCGCCGGCCATCGGCACCGCCCACGGCTTCTATAAGAACACGCCCAGGATTCGCTATGAGCACATGGAGAAGCTCGTCAACGCGACCCACATGCCGATGGTGCTCCACGGCGGCAGCGGCCTGGATGACGAGGTCTTCCACCGGCTGATCGCCCTCGGCGCGGCGAAGGTCAACATCTCCACCGATCTCAAGAAGACCTACGCCGACGGCTTCCGCAAGTACCTGGAGGCCAGGCCGACGGAATACAACCCGCTGAAGCTCATCGGCGCGGTGCGCGACGACGTCATCGCCATGGCCCGGCACTACTTCCGGCTTTTCGGCAGCGAGGGCAAAGCATGACGCGGGCGCTTCTCTTCGACTGTGACGGCGTTCTGGCCGATACCGAGAGCGACGGCCATCTGGTCGCCTTCAACCGTATGTGGCGCGAGCAGGGCATCAATTACCAGTGGAGCCTGGAGCAATACGCCGAGAAGGTCAAGATCGGCGGCGGCAAGGAGCGCATGGCCAGCCTCGGCCGCGACGCCGACTTCCGGGCCGTCTACGACGTACCCGCCGATGACGAGGAATGGTGGCGCGTCGTCGCCGGCTGGCACAAGCGCAAGAGCGACATCTACAAGGAACTGATCGCCGCGGGGGCCTTGCCCGGTCGTCCCGGCGTCAAGCGCCTGGCCGACGAGGCCCACGCCGCCGGCTGGCAACTGGCCGTCTGCTCAACGTCATCGCTGTCGTCGGTGCAGGCTGTGGTCGATCACGTGATGGGCGCGGGCACCGCGGGCGCGGAAACTGCCGCCAAGTTCGCCGGCATCTTCGCCGGCGATATGGCCAGGGCCAAGAAGCCCGATCCGGCCGTCTACCTGTTGGCCCTCAACGAGTTGGGCCTGGAGCCGGCCGACTGCATCGTCGTCGAGGATTCGCGCAATGGCCTGCTGGCGGCGACGGCCGCGCGACTGGCCTGTGTCGTCACCGTCAACCCATTCACGCAGAACGAAGATTTCAGCGAGGCGGCGCTGGTGGTATCGAGCCTGGGCGACCCCGGCGGCGAGCAGACCGTCGTCCTGGCCAATCGCACCGCCGCCCGACCACAGGGGTACGTGACAGTCAGCGACCTGGAGATGGTCCTGGCGGCGCGGGCCTTCTGAACATCGCAATGATCGATCTAGCACAGAGGAGGCGCGCTTGAAGAACCCTTAACTGATAGCTCCCACACATTGCTGGCCAAGTAACGCAGGACGTGGCGGCGGGCCTAACACTGCCGTGCCGCGCAAGCCACCTCTCGCACGCCGAGGAGGAAGTATGTCGGATTCTACTCTTGCTGTTACCGAGCGCGTTGTGCGCACTATTGCCGATGTGGCCCTGGAAAACGAGTTCTACTTCGCCGAGTTGGATGGCGTTGTAGGTGATGGCGACTTCGGTCTCTCGCTGGCGAATGGCTTCCGCAAGCTGATGGACGAGTGGGACACCCTCGATCGCAGTTCGCCGGGCACCTTCCTGAAGAAAGTCTCCATGATCATCACCAGTCGCGTGGGCGGCGTCTCCGGAGCGATCTGGGGCACCGGGTTCATGCGTGCTGGTTTCGCCGCGGGCGACAAGGCCGAACTGACGGCCGATGACGTCATCGCCATGCTGCGGGCGGCCGAGGAGGGCATGAAGAAGCGCGGCCAATCCGATGTGGGCGACAAGACTCTTCTGGACGGGTTCATCCCCGCGGTCGACGAACTGGAACGTGTGCTGAAGAGCGGCGGCAGCACCCAGGAGGCGCTCGATGCCGCCGCCGTCAAGGCCCGCGAACAGACGGAGGTCATCAAGCCCTGGATCGCCAAACGCGGCCGGGCCGCCTATACGGGCGAGCGCAGCATGGACACATACGATGCGGGGTCTATCGCTGTCGCCGTAATGGCCGAGACAATTGCCGCGTCGTGGCCGGAAATCTCAAACCCATAGCCCAAGGAGTAGTTGACATGAAAAAGCTGATGAATGACCCCAAGCAGTTCGTTCCCGAAATGATGAAGGGTATCGAGCTGGCCAACCCGGGCACGATCAAGTATGTGCCGGAGTATAACCTGGTGATGCGCGCCGACGCGCCCAACCCGAACAAGGTCTCCATCGTCCAAGGCTCCGGCTCCGGCCATGAGCCGGCGCACATCATGGTCGTTGGCAAGGGTATGCTCGATGGCGCGTGCCCGGGCGACGTCTTCTCCGCGCCGCCGATGGACTACGTCGTCGAGTCGTCGAAGATCCTGAACTCGCCCAAGGGCATCCTCCACATCGTCAACAACTACAGCGGCGACCGCATGTCGTTCGAGATGGCCACGGAGATGCTGGACATGGAGGGCGTTACCGTCAAGACTATTTTCGTCGATGACGACGTGGCCGTGCAGAACAGCACCTGGACTGTCGGCCGCCGCGGCGTGGCCGGCAACTTCTTCGTCATCAAGGCCGTCGGCGCGGCGGCCGAGGCCGGCGCGTCGCTCGATGAACTGGTCGAACTGGGCAAGAAGGTCAACTCGCGCTTGCGCTCGATGGGCATGGCCCTGACCGGCTGCACGCCGCCGGCCAAGGGCAAGCCGATCTTCACCCTCGAAGAGGACGAGATCGAGATGGGCGTCGGCATCCACGGCGAGCCTGGCCGGGCGCGGAAGAAGCTGGCCAGCGCCAACGAGATCGCCGACGAGATGCTGGAAGCCATCCTGACCGACCGCAAGCCCATCCCCGGCGGCGACGACCGCGAAGAGCCGATCTTCCACGAGGGCGATGAGGTGGCGCTGATGATCAACGGCCTGGGCGGCACGCCCATCTCCGAGCTGTACATCGTCTATGGCCACGTTCACGAGGAGTTGGAGAAACGCGGCATCAAGATCTGGCGCAGCTATGTCGGCGAGTACTGCACCTCGCTGGAGATGGCCGGCATGTCGATCACGCTGTGCAAGGTGGATGACCAGTTGAAGGAGCTGTTCACGGCCCCGGCGGAGATTCCGATTCGCGTCTTCTAGCATTGGTCGCGGGCCTTTCTGTTGGGCTGCGCCCGATGGGAACCGAACCACGGCCACCTTGGTGAGCAGGGTAAGGGGTGGATGGGTCTTCACTCAGACCCATACCCACCCCTTACCAACCCATCAGGTATTCGGGCAGGCTGCGCCCCTGGTCAGACCCGACTGTCGGGCGCGCCCTCCCAGGGATGGTGAACCCTATGATTCAGAGCGTCATCGAGCGGCTGGTGGAGGCCAACCCAAGCCTGGAGATCTGGTGGGACTCCTCGCCGCTCGTCTACAACAAGTGGAAAGCGGACATGCTGGCGCGCATCCCCGCGGCCCGGCGGCCCCTTCTGGAAGAGCAGCTAGTGCGCATGTTCGACGTAGGCGACCCGGCCGCGGGCCTGGTGCGCGGCTGCACGACCAACCCGCCGCTGGCCTATGAGGCGGTCAGGGCCGATCCCGACTTCTGGAACGAATGGATTGCCGACGCAATCCACGACCACCCTGACCTCGACGCCAAGGAGATCGCCTGGCTGACTTATGAGGAGACGGTGCGCCGCGGGGCGCAGATCATGCTGCCCATCTGGGAAGCCAGCGGCGGCCGCTACGGTTACATCTCCGGGCAGGTGGACCCGCGCCTGTTCACCGAGATCGACGTCATGGTCGCCGCGGCCGAGGAACTCCATAGCCTCAGCCCCAACGTGATGATCAAGGTTCCAGCCAGCGCGGAGGGCATCAGCGTTCTACGCATCCTGGCCGCCAAGGGCATCGGCACCAACACGACGACCTGCTTCACGCTGCCGCAAATCCTGGCCTCGGCCGAGGCGACGCGCGAGGGCGTGGCCCTCAAGCAGCGGGGCAACTACTTCGACTCGGAAACCGTCGATCTCCATCGCTGGCGCGCGGTCATCACGATGATGGTCGGCCGCCTGACGGAGAACCCGGCCCTGGACGTGCAGGCCGCGCGCAAGGGCATCCAATTGAGTTGGGAGGACAAGCACTGGTTCGGCATCGCCGTGTTCCAGCGCGCCTACCGCATCCTGCGCGATGAGGCCTTTCCCAGCAAGCTACTGGCCTGCTCGCTGCGCCAGGGACCATACGTCGCCGGGCGGCAGCACTTCTGGGATGTGGAGTACCTGGCCGGCGACGTGGTCTACACCTGCCCGCCCTATGTCCTGGGGCCGCTCTTCGAGGTCTGCGACGACCTCACCTTCGAGAGCGACGCGCTGGACAAGGTGCAGGTGCCGCCGCGGGTGATGGACAAGCTGCTGCAGATCCCCTACGTCGTTCAGGCGTATGACCCCAACGGGATGTGGCTGGAGCAGTTCAACGCCCACCCGGCGACGGTGGCGACGATCAAGAGCTTTTCCAAGGCGATGGATGGCCTGGAGGAGTACGTCGTCAAGCAGATGGCCTCCTTCGGCAAGCGGGAATTAGTGCCCGCTTAGGGCGTTGCCGCGGAAGCCGGGCGACGGCTTCGCCGCTCAGCAAATCCGCGGCAACATCTCCCCGGCCAGCATATCGACCACGCGCGTGCTGCCGATGGCCGTGCGCAGTAGGACGCGGCCGGCCGGCGTGGCCTGCACGTGGCCGATAATGACCGCCTCTTCGCCGTAGCGCGTCGCCCGCATGGCCGCCAGCACCGCAGGCGCGTCGGCCGCGGCGACGATGGCCAGCAGCTTGCCCTCGTTGGCCACGTAGAGCGGGTCGAAGCCCAGCATCTCACAGGCAGCGACGACCGGCGGCCGCACGGGGATGGCCCGCTCGTCGAGGATGATGGCCGTGCCCGATTGCCGGGCGATCTCGTTCAGCGTCGTGGCCACGCCGCCGCGGGTGGGGTCGCGCAGGACGTGGACGCCTTCGCCGGCGGCTAGGAGCGCGGCGACGAGGTGGTTGAGCGGAGCCACGTCGCTGACCACGTCGGCGTCGAAGCCCAGGTCGCCGCGGGCGCTGAGTACGGCGATGCCGTGGTCGCCGATGGGGCCGGAGAGCAAGACGACATCCCCCGGCCGCGCCGCCGCGCCGCCGATGGCCCGACCGGCCGGCAACTCGCCCACGCCGGCGGTGTTGATGTACAGCCCGTCGGCCTTGCCGCGCTGGACGACCTTGGTGTCGCCGGCGACGATCTGCACCCCGGCCTCGGCCGCCGCGGCCTGCATCGACAGCACCACCTCGGCCAGCACGGCCACGTCCAGCCCCTCTTCGAGGATGAACCCGGCGGTCAGATAGCGCGGCGTCGCCCCCATCATGGCCAGGTCGTTGACCGTGCCGCAGACGGCCAGCCGGCCGATGTCGCCGCCGGGGAAGAACAGCGGCCAGACGACGTGGGAGTCGGTGCTGATGGCCAGGCGGGCGGCGTCGATGGCCACGACGCCGGCGTCGTCGCCCGCGCGCAGGGCGGGGTTGTCGAACGGCGTCTGGAAGAGGCGGCCGATCAGTTCGTGGCTCATGCGTCCGCCGCTGCCGTGGCCCAGGACGATCTTCTCGTCGTGGCGCAACGGAATTGGGCAGACGGGGCCTTCTAGGTCTACTGGTGAGTTGGTCATAGCAAGTAGGAATTAGGAATTACGAATTAGGAATCGAAGAGCAAAGCCTGTTGGCCAATTCCTAAATCCTAATTCCTAATTCGTCATTCTCCAGGTGTCGCCCGTAGCGGTGGTAGGCCGCGCAAGCGCCTTCGGATGAAACCATCGTCGCCCCCAGCGGCGTCTCCGGCGTACACTGGACGCCGAAAGCGGGGCAGTCGTGGGGCTTCTTCAGCCCTTGCAGGATTTGCCCGGCGATGCACAGCGGCGACTCCTGCGGCCGGATGTCGCCCACGTCCCAGCGGCGCTCGGCGTCGAAGTCGGCGTACTCGGCCCGCAGCCCCCAGCCGCTGGCCGGAATGAGGCCGATGCCGCGCCACTGCCGGTCGCGCACCTCGAAGACCTGCTCGATGACCCGCTGGGCGGGAATGTTGCCAGCGAAGGTGACGGCCCGGCCGTAAGCGTTCTCGACGTCGTGCCGCCCCGCCTCCAGCTGTCGCACGGTGGCCAGGATGCCCTGGGCCACGTCCAGCGGCTCGAAGCCGGTGACGACGATGGGCACGCGGTACTGCGCGGCGATGGGCGGGTACTCCCAATAGCCCATGACGGCGCAGACGTGCCCCGCGGCCAGGAAGCCCTGCACGCGGTTCTGTGACGAGCCGAGGATGGCGTGCATGGCCGGCGGCACGCAGACGTGGGAGACGAGGACGCTGTAGTTCCTCAGCCCCAGCGCCCGCGCCTGGACGACGCTCATGGCGTTGGCCGGGGCGGTCGTCTCGAAGCCGATGGCGAAGAAGACGACCTCCTTGTCCGGGTTGGCCTGGGCGATCTTGACCGCGTCGAGGGGCGAGTAGACGACGCGCACGTCGCCGCCGGTGGCGCGAACGGAGAAGAGATCGCGCCCGCTGCCGGGCACGCGCAGCATGTCGCCGTAGGAGGTGAAGATGACGTTCGGCCGCGCGGCAATGGCGAGCGCTTTGTCGATTAGCTCCAGCGGCGTGACGCAGACAGGGCAGCCGGGGCCGTGGACAAGCTCGATCTCCGGCGGCAGCAGTTGGTCGATGCCGTGGCGGACGATGGCGTGGGTCTGGCCGCCGCAGATCTCCATGATCACCCACGGGCGAGGCGACTTGTGTCGCCTGACGACGCGGCCGATCTCGCGCAGGGTCGCGCCGACAAGTTCGGCGTCGCGGTATTCGCTGACGTACTTCATGGTCTGCTCCGGGGGGCGGCGAGCCTAAGCCGGCGCATCTGGCCCCAGCTCCTCTTCGAGGTTGGCGATCTCGCGCAACGTGTCCAGTGTCGCCTGGGCCTCTGCCTCGCTCAGCCGGCTGATGGCAAAGCCGACGTGGATGACCGTGTAGTCGCCCACGGCCGCTTCGGGCACGTAAGCCAGGCACGCCTCGCGGACTGTACCGCCGAAGTCGATGCGGCCCATTCGCAGGCCGTCGGATTCGTAGATGTCGATGATTTTACCGGGGACGCCGAGACACATGGTGCTCCTTGGTCAGTGGTCAGTAGGTCAGTGATCAGTAGGTCAGTAGGTCAGTAGACAGTAGGCCAGTAGACAGTAGATCAGTGGTCAGTGAACAGTAGACAGTAGGCCAGTGGTCAGTGTTCACTCGTCGTGCGTCAATGGCCCCGCTGGCCACTGGCCACTGTACACTGGTCACTGTACACTGCCCACGACTGCCTATCATCCTTCATCCCTCATCCTTCATCCTTATAGCCGTGGCTACGGCCGCCTGGCCGAGGGCGAGGCCGCCGTCGTTGGGCGGGACGAGCCGGTGGGTATAGACGGTGAAGCCGTCGGCGGCCAGCAGGGCCAGCGTTGCCCGCAGCAGGGTCATGTTCTGCCACACGCCGCCGCTGAGCACGATGGCGTCGAGGCCGTGGGCGGCGCGGAGGCGGCGGCAAACGTCGCGGGTCATGTGGGCGACACCGTTGTGGAAGCGGGCGGCCAGGCGCGGTAGGGGCAGCCCGGCGCGGCGGTCGGCCAGCAAGGCGGCCCAGAGCGGCGCGGGGTCGATGAGGTCATTCGCATAGTCGAACGGATAAGCGGCCGTCTCCTCGCCGTCACATGCGGCCTCGAACTCGATAGCTGCCTGCGCCTCGTAGGTCACGGTCTGGCGCACGCCGGCCAATGCCGCCGCGGCGTCGAACAGGCGGCCCATACTCGATGTCGGCGGGCTGTTGATGCCGCGGGCGATCTGTTGCGCCAGCGTGGCGGGAGCGTCGGGCCGCGTGGCGCGCGCATGGGCCACGGGCGGCAGGTCGTCATCCCAGGGCAGGCCGGTCGTGGCCAGCCAGGCCAGGGCGACGCGCCACGGCTCGCGCACGGCGCGGTCGCCGCCGGGCAGGGGCGCGTAGCGCAGGTGGGCGGCCCGTTCGTAGTCGCCATAGCCGGCCAGCAGGAACTCGCCGCCCCAGATTGCGCCGTCGTCGCCGTAGCCCGTGCCGTCAAAGGCCACGCCGATGACGCGGGCAGCGGGCGGCAGGCCGTGCTCGGCCATGCCCGCGGCGATGTGGGCGTGGTGGTGTTGCACGCCGACGGCCGGTAGCTCCTCGCGCGCCGCCCGCTCCAGGGCGTAGCGTGTGGCCAAATAGTCGGGGTGCAGGTCGTAGGCCAGCGCTTCCGGCCGGACGCGGAAAAGACGCTCCATGTGGGTCACGCCCTCCTCGAAGGCCACCAGCGTCTCGTAGTTCTCCAGGTCGCCGATGTGGTGGCTGAGAAAGGCGTAGTCGCCGCGAGTCAGGCAGAAGGTGTTTTTCAGTTCGGCGCCCGTGGCCAGCAGGGGCGGCGCGGGCCGCGGCAGGCGCACGGGGTAGGGCGCGTAGCCGCGCGACCGGCGCAGGGGCACGGCCGCGTCGCCGCCGGACACGACGCGCAGCACTGAGTCGTCGCAGCGGGTGTAGATGTCGCGGTTGTGGAACAGAAAGGCGTCGGCCAGCCCGGCCAACCGCTCGCGGGCGACCGCGTTGGTGAAGGCGATGGGTTCCTCGCTGAGATTGCCGCTGGTCATCACCAGCGCTTCGGGGAAGCCGGGCGCGCGCTCCAGCAGCAGGTGGTGGAGAGGCGTGTAGGGCAGCATGACGCCGATGGTCGCCTGACCGGGGGCGATCTCGGCGGCGATGGCCGAGTCGGGGCGGCGGCGGGCGACGACAATCGGCCGCGCCGGCGACAGCAGCAGCGCCTCCTCGGCCGCGCTCAGTTCGCAGGCGCGGCGGGCGGCGGCCAGATCGGGCAGCATGACGGCGAACGGCTTGCCGACGCGCAACTTGCGGCGGCGCAACTCGGCTACGGCGGCAGCGTTGGTCGCGTCGCCGGCCAGATGGAAGCCGCCCAGCCCCTTGACGGCGACGATGGCTCCATCGCGCAGCAGCGTCCGCGTCAGCGCGATTGCGTCGTCGCCGGCGGCCAGTTCCCCGGCCTCGCCCGGCCTCTCCAGCCATAGCCGCGGCCCGCAGACGGGGCAGGCCACGGGTTGGGCGTGGAAGCGGCGGTCGAGCGGGTCGGCGTATTCGGCGGCGCAGTTGGGGCAGAGCGGGAAGCCGGCCATGCTGGTATTGAGCCGGTCGTAGGGCAGGGCG
>ERZ724512.361-NODE-361-length-20463-cov-7.158124_pt1 | contig 20463 bp, 23 predicted proteins | sample MGYA00376045_ERZ724512 | MGnify/ENA primary metagenome ERZ724512 (study PRJEB28724, sample SAMN07190883) | activated sludge metagenome | isolation source: activated sludge of sewage treatment plant in Hong Hong | place: Hong Kong | collected 2016-03-17 ... | reverse complement strand
AGCGTTACGTGTCCGACCACGCCGGCGAGGTCGATCGCCGCCTCGACGCCGGAGTTGCCGCCGCCGATGACCGCGACCCGCTTGCCGGCGAACAACGGCCCGTCGCAGTGCGGGCAGAACGTCACGCCCTTGGTGCGGTACTCCTGCTCGCCGGGAACACCCATCGTGCGCCAGCGAGCGCCCGTCGCCAGGATCACGGTCTGGGCATGCAGGGCCGGGCCGGAGGTCAAGACGACGTCCCAGCCCTGGTCAGCCTGCCGCAGGGTCTCGATCTCGTGGCCCAGCAGCATCTCGACGTCGTACTCGCGCACATGAAATTCGAGCTCGTTGGCCAGTTTCGGGCCTTCGGTGTAGCTCACCGAGGCGAAGTTCTCGATGCTCAACGTGTCGAGCAACTGGCCACCGAAGCGCTGGGCGATCAGTCCGGTCCGGATGCCCTTGCGCGCGGCGTACAGCGCGGCCGTGGCACCTGCCGGGCCGCCGCCCACGACCAGTACGTCGAACGGGTCCAGATGGGCCAGCCGCTCTGATTCCGCTTCGGCGCCGCCCGTGTCGAGTTTCGCGAGAATCTCATCGAGCGTCATCCGGCCGGACGCGAACGGCACACCGTCCTTGAACACCGTCGGCACAGCCATGATCTGGTGCTCTTCGATCTCGGACTGGAACACCCCCCCGTCGATGGCGGTGTGGGTGTACTGCGGGTTGAGCTCCGAGATCAGGTTCAGTGCCTGCACGACGTCCGGGCAGTTCTGGCACGACAACGAGAAATAGGTCTCGAAGTGGTGCTCGCCGGTCAGTCCCCGAATCCGGTCGGCAGTTGCGTCGTCGATCCGCGGCGGGTAGCCGCCGACTTGCAGCAATGCCAAGACGAACGAGGTGAACTCGTGGCCCATGGGCAGTCCCGCGAAGCGTACGGCCACGTCGGTCCCCACTCGGTGGATGGCGAACGACGGCCGCCGCGGGTCGTCGTCACGCCGTTCCACCGAGATCAGGTCGGACATCCCGGCGACCTCGCTGAGCAACTCGTCGGTCTCCCGCGATTTGGAGGAGTCGTCGAGGCTCATCACGAGCTCGATGGGCATCTGCACCTTCTCGAGGTGCGTCCGCAGTTGCGCGGCGAGTGCTGGATCCAGCATCAGATCTTGCCGACGAGGTCCAGGCTCGGGGCCAGGGTCTCTTCGCCCTCTTCCCAGTTCGCCGGGCACACCTCGTTCGGGTGGGCGGCGACGTACTGCGCGGCCTTGATCTTGCGCAGCAGCTCGGTAGCGTTGCGGCCGATGCCGCCGGCGGTGATCTCCAGGATCTGGATGACACCGTTCGGGTCGATGACGAACGTGCCACGGTCGGCCAGCCCGTCGGCTTCGATCATGACCTCGAAGTTGCGCGTGATGGCACCGGTCGGGTCGCCCACCATCGGGAACTCGATCTTGTTGATCGTCTCGGAACTGGCGTGCCAGGCCTTGTGGGTGAAGTGGGTGTCGGTGGACACCGAGTAGATCTCGACGCCCAGCCGCGCGAACTCCGCGTAGTTGTCAGCGAGGTCGCCGAGCTCGGTCGGGCACACGAACGTGAAGTCGGCGGGGTAGAAGAACACGACCGACCACTTGCCGCGCAGGTCCTGGTCGGACACGGAAACGAACTCACCCTTGTGGAAGGCGGTCGCGGTGAAGGGCAGGATTTCGGTACCGATGAGGCTCACAGAATCACTCCAAAATGAGGGCATTTCGATACCTTTAGTATAGGTAAGGATCCCCTTCCAGACCCAGGTCGGCCTGCGTGATGTGCGACACACCGGCTGCTAAATCCGTCGCAATGGCCCGATTTGGATGACGTCATTCGTTGCCGATTCCTGGTCGGAGTTCCGAAAAGGGGCCCGGCTTGGTACGGTCATGGGAACCCGAAGGAGCACTACATGGCAGCCAACGACCCGCAAACCCGGCGCACCATTCCGCAGTCGTCCACCCCCGTGGACCACGACCGCGTCGAGAAGTTGATGGCCACCGAGTGGGAGCGCTTCACTGCGCAGACCCCGGCCTCCGCCGCGCACCACGAGCGCGCCCAGGTACCGCTGCCGCTGGGCGTGGCTTCGTCCTTCCAGCACTGGGACCCGCACCCGCTGGCATTCAAGGCCGCCAAGGGTGCGTGGCTGACCGATGTCGACGACCGCCAGGTCCTGGACCTGTCGATGGGTTTCGGCGCCATGCTGGTCGGTCACCTGCACCCGCTGGTCGTGGAGTACGTGACCAAAGCGCTGGACACCGGGACGCTGTTCGTTACGCCTTCTCCGAGCACCACCGAGATCGCCGAGCGCTACCAGCGCCGGTTCAATCTCGAGCAGATCCGGTTTGCCAACTCCGGCACCGAAGCCGACATGTACGCGGTCAAGGCAGCCCGGGTGTTCACCGGGCGTAAAGGCATCATCAAGATCGAGGGCGGGTACCACGGCGGTTACGACGCCCTGTCGGTATCGGTCAAGCCGGACGTTGCCGAGGCCGGTCCCGAGGATGCGCCGATTCCGGTGGTCTCGATGGAACACGAGGCCGGCATCGTCCACGTGGTTCCCTACAACGACCTCGAGCGGCTTGAGGCCATCCTCGTCGAGCACGCGGACGACATCGCCGCCGTGGTGATGGAGCCGGTGCTGGAGAACATCGGCATCGTGCTGCCCGACGAGGGCTACCTCGCCGGTGTGCGGGAGGCCTGTGACCGCCACGGTGCCCTGCTGATCTTCGACGAGGTCAAGACTGGGCTCACTGCCGGCTATGCCGGTGCCTCCCAGCGACTGGGAGTGCAGGCCGATCTGGTCACGCTGGCCAAGAGCATCGGCGGCGGTCTGCCATTGGCTGCCTTCGGTGGCCGCAAGGACATCATGAGCACCATCAGCGACGGCCGGATGTGGCACTTCGGTACTTACAACGGCAACCCACTGGTGATGGCCGCGGCCGCCGCCGTGGACGAGATCCTGACGCACGAGACCCTGCAGCACGCCGAGGACATCAACAACGGCGCGCTGGCCGCGATGGACGACATCATCAAGAGTTACGAACTCCCCGCGCACACCGTCGGCTTCGGCGTGAAGGGTGCGGTCACCTGGGCCACTGGTCCGGTTCGGAACTACCGCGACTACAAGCGCACGGACTTCGAGGCTGCCGAGCTGAGCTGGCTGTGGGGGATCAACCGCGGCATCCTCACCCCGCCCGGTCTCGACGAGCAGTGGCTGGTGTCGGTGGCGCACACGCAGAATGACATGGGCCTGCTGGTCCAGGCCTTCGACGAGTTGGCGCAGGCTCTGCGGGGCTGATCTTTCCTCCCGGCTTGGTTGAGCAGTTCGTCAGGTCGTGGGGCAGGCGCCTACATGGCGAGTGAAGTGGCGATCGGTTAGCACGCTGGGCATCGCTTAGCGTTCCGGGCGCCAATAACCCGCCCGTGGTGCTCACGGATACCCGGGATGCTCACGGATCGAAGGTGGCGTTGGCAGACACGTGAAAGACCGGGTTAGACAACGACGCAGCTTCGAGATCTGGACGCCGGTCTACCGACCCGGCCACAACGGCAGCCCGCTGGTCGCATCCGACCCGCAACGAGACATCTAGGCTGACCGGGTGACCGTCGCCTCGCTGCCCGCCTTCGTCCTCACGGTGCTCGTGATCGCGGCGACGCCGGGCCCGGCCGTGGCACTCATCCTGCGCCGGGCCGGGCTGCATGGGTGGCGCGCGGCCCTGCCCACCGTTGTGGGACTGGAACTGGGCCTGTACATCTGGGCGCTCGCCGTCGGACTCGGCGTCGCAGCGCTAGTCACCGCCTCCGAGACCGCGTTCCTGGCCTGGCGGATCGCCGGGGCGCTGTTCCTGGTGTATCTGGGCTTGCGGGCGATCCGGGCTGGTTGGCGGTTTCGCGGAATGGGGGAGCTGGACCCGCTGCCCGCCGTTCCGAGATCCACGCACGGTGCCTTTGCCGAAGGACTGCTGGTCCAACTGGCGAACCCGAAGGCGGCGGTGTTCCTGTTCGCTTTGTACCCGCAGTTCCTGCCCTCCGAAGGTCCGACGCTGGGCTCGGCGGCCCAATTGGGCTTGGTGCAGGTGGCAATAGAACTGCCGCTCTACGTGGCGTTCGCCGCGCTCGTCGGGACGTTCAGTGCCTGGTTCGCGCAAACCCGCATCCGGCGCCGACTGGAATACCTGACTGGAACCGTTCTCGTTGCGCTCGGCCTGAGGGTGGCGCTGAGCCGGGCGTAGTCATCCCGAATCTCCTTGCTAAGGTAAGGCTATCCTTACTTGAGGAGAAGAATGCGCATCATGCTGGCCACCCTGGGGGGTCTGCTCGTCCTGTCCGCGTGCACCGCCAACACCTCCGCCGCCGGGGACGCGATTGCGGTGAACAGCGGCGATGACGTCTGTGAGGTCGCGGCATCGGAGGCGCCGTCCGGGACCGTGCAGTTCACCGTCAAGAACACTGGCAGCCAGGTCACCGAGTTCTACGTCCTGGCTGACGACGGGCTGCAGATCCTGTCGGAGGTGGAGAACATCGGGCCGGGACTGGCGCGGGATCTGGTCGTGCAGCTGCCGCCGGGCACCGTGAAGCTGGCCTGCAAGCCGGGCATGGTCGGTGATGGCATCCGGTCGGACTTCACGGTGCTGGATTCCGGGAGTGACACCACCTTCGACGAGGACGAGGCGAGCGTGGTGGACGCGGCCACCACCAATTACGCGGCCTATGTCAAGGACCAGACCGAGCAACTGCTCGCCGACACCAAGGCATTCGCGGCTGCCTACATCGCCGGTGATGACGATGCGGCGCGCGCTCTCTACGCCCCGACCCGCATGCACTGGGAGCGGATCGAACCGGTCGCGGAGTCCTTCGGAGACCTCGACCCGATCCTGGATGCCCGCGAGGCGGATCTGGAAGAAGGTCAGGAGTGGACTGGCTGGCACCGGATCGAGAAGGACCTGTGGCCGCCGGCGTCGGGCTATACAGCGTTGACCGAGGCTCAGCGCAAGAAGGTCGCTCAGCGACTCGTCGATGACACCCAGACCCTGTACGACCGCACGCGGGACATGACCTTCACTGTCGACAAGCTCGGCAATGGGGCCAAGGAACTGCTCGACGAGGTGGCCACCGGAAAGATCACCGGTGAGGAGGAGATCTGGTCGCACACCGACCTGTGGGATTTCCAGGCCAACCTCGAAGGTGCCAAAGTCATGTACGCCGGACTGCGGCCAGTGGTCGAGAAGCGTGACCCGGAACTGGCCGCCACTTTGGACGAGCAGTTCGACAGCGTGCAGAAGAAGCTGGACAAGCACCGCGAGGGCGATGGCTTCGTCTACTACACGGACCTGACGCCAGCGCAAGTGAAGGAACTTGCCGAGGCGGTCGACGCCCTGGCCGAGCCGCTGTCTCGGTTGACCACGACTGTGCTGCTGGGCGGTCAGCAGTCGTGAACCCCCGTCTGTCCCGCCGCGCCCTGCTGGGCGTTGCCGGCGCCGGTGCCGCCACCGTCGTCGGGGCGGGAGCCGTGGCGTGGTCGCGCAGCGATTCCTCCGACCCCGGCCCGCGGTATGACTTCTACGGCGATCACCAGTCCGGCATCGTCACTCCGATGCAGGACTACCTGCACTTCGCGGCACTCGACATGACAACACGAGACCCGGAGGCGCTGCGCTCTCTGCTGCAGGAGTGGACCGAAGCCGCCGCGGCGATGATGGCTGGGCGGGAGATCGGGGAGTACGGTGCGCTGGCCGGTCCGTACGACGCGCCGCCGGAGGATACGGGGGAGGCGATCGGACTGCCTGCCGCCGGCTTGACCATCACAGTCGGCTTCGGACCCACGCTGTTCAAGCGCTTCGGCCTGTCCAGACCGTCCACGCTGCGCGAGTTGCCGCACTTCCCGGGCGACACGATCGATCCGGCGATCAGTGGTGGTGACCTATGCATTCAGGCCTGCGCCAACGATGCCCAGGTTGCCGTCCATGCCGTGCGCAACCTCGTTCGGATCGCATTCGGCAAGGCGGCGGTCAAGTGGAGCCAGATGGGCTTCGGCAAGAGCAGTCGCACTGCGTCGGATCAGGCCACCCCGCGCAACCTGTTCGGGTTCAAGGACGGCACGGCGAACATCACCGCCGACGACACAGACGCGCTGGATCAGTTCGTGTGGGCCGGCCGGGGCGACCAGCCAGCCTGGATGCACGGGGGCAGCTACTTGGCCGTGCGCAAGATCCGGATGACGATCGAGACCTGGGACCGCACATCTCTGCGTGAGCAGGAGGCCGTGTTCGGCCGCACCAAACGCGAGGGCGCGCCGCTGTCCGGTGGCGGCGAGTTCGATGCGCCCGCATTCGGCATGGCCGGGGCCACTGGTCCGCTCATCCCGACCGAATCGCACATGGCCCTCGCTCATCCGTCGACGAACGACGGCCAGCGGATCCTGCGGCGGGCCTACAACTACACCGACGGCAGCGACCACCTCGGCCGCTTGGACGCGGGGTTGTTCTTCCTGGCCTACAACCGCGACCTCGAGCGCCAGTTCATCCCGATTCAAGCGCGACTGTCAGGCTCGGATCTGATGAACGAGTACGTGCGCTACATCGGCAACGCCACGTTCGCGATCCCGCCCGGGGTGCAGCCGGGCGGCTACCTTGGCCAGGGGTTGTTCGAAGGCTGACGCGCGATGTGCCTGGAGGGCGATTCGCTGGACTGCTGGGCACATTGTCATCCGGGAAGCTGCGCGGCTCACTGCGCGATGTGCCTGGCAGGCGACTAGCTGGACTGGTGGGCACATCGTCGACCGGGAAGCTGCGCGGCCCCATTGCCCGATGTGCCTGGCAGGCGATCCAGTGGCCGCGTAGGCACATCGCTGCCCAGGGTCACGACGTCGCGATGCTCGGCGGCTCCCACTTCTTGGCCAGGACCCGCCGCACCATTGGCTCGAAGGTGGCAACCGGTTCGTTCGGGTAGTCGGGGTCGAACGACACCTCGTCGTACAGCGCGCAGAACTCCGCCGTCTGGTCGAAGTGGGGGCTGTCCCGATACGCCTCGCGCCCGTCCGGGTCGACGCCCACGTTCCCGCCGTAGAAGTACGTCTGGAACAGCGGGTGGTGTTCGAGCATCCAGTGGTTCGCTTCGCTGATGAACGGCTTGAGGATCGCGGCGATCACCTCGCCGTGGTTCAACGGCCCGAGCGCCTCGCCGATGTCGTGCAATAGCGCGACCACCACGTACTCCTCGTCCCGGCCGTCGCGCAACGCCCGGGTCGCCGCTTGTAGCGAGTGGGTCTTACGGTCTACGGGATAGGCTTCGTCGCCGCCAAGGCTGTCGAGCAACCCCAGCAGCAGTTCGGGCAGCCGTGCCAGATTCTCCTCGTGCACCTGCTGCAGGACCGAGAAGTCGTCTCGGGTCATGTCGTCCATGCGCAGGAAGTGCATGTGGCCATCGGTCATGGCAGCACCTTCTCAAATCGCTATCAGAATCGCAGTGATTACCGGCGCCAGGACCAGTGCCGGCAGCATGTCGCCGACCGGAATCGCCTTGATCTGCAGTAGTCGCAAGCCCACGCCCAGCAGCAGTACGCCACCGGTGGCCGTGATCGAGGCGACGAGCGCGGGGGACAGGACCGTACCTAACACGACGGCGAGCACCGTGAGCAGCCCTTGCCACGCACCCACCGACAGTGCCGACGCCGCCACGCCCCAGCCCAGCGATGCAGCGAACGCAATCGCGGCGAACCCGTCCAGGCTCGACTTCAGCGCCAGTTCGTCGATGCCCTGACCGAGGCCGTCGGACAGCGACCCCAGCACCGCTAGGGGTCCGATGCAGAAGATCAACGACGAGTCCACGAAACCCTCGATGAACTGCGCCCGGCCCTCCGAGCCGTCACCCGCGAGTTTGGACTGCAGCCACCCGCCGAACTGCTCAAGGCGCTTCTCGATCGACAGAAGTGACCCCGCGATCCCGCCGATCAGCAATGCCCCGAGCGCGACGAGCAAGGTGACACCACTGCCGACCGCGTCGACGAAAGCCTCGTCCTGCAGGGCCACGACATTGAGTCCGCCGATCACCAGCGTCACCAGCCCCAGGGCGTCGGTGACCGTGTCGCGGGTGCGCTGCGGCAGCCGGTGCCCGAGCAGCACGCCGATCGTGGCCCCCACGAGAATGGCGGTCACGTTGATGACCGTTCCCAGACCGTGCACTGCCCACCTCCGCGGGCGAGCCTAACGCTCTGCGGGGTGGATCAACCCCGCGGCGGGGTGCTTTGATGGCGCACATGATCGAGGTCAAGGGTGAGAACGGCGAATCATTGCTCTACGACGGCAACTTCCTGATCAAGATGCGGCACGACGGCAAGCAGGAGTCGGCCCGTAACCCGGCCAACACGTTCCGCGAGGCGCAGGTGAAGGTCAAGGAGAAGAAGGGCGTGCGGCGTTTCGAGGCGCTCATCGCGTGTCAGGCCTTCTTCGCCCTCTCATTCGGCGACGGGTCAAAGCCTGCCTTCGACGAGTTGGTGGCGGCACTCGAAGCGCAGAAGGGCTGACGCTCCCTACAGTTGCGACTTCGCAAGTGACAGGCTGAAGGCACCCAGCACGGTGGCGGTGAGCGCATCCAACAGGCGCCGCACCCGTGGCCGTTGCAGCCACGCCGCGGCCCGGGCGATGACCGCTGCCAGGGCCATCAGCCAGATCAACGCAAGAACCGCGTGCGTGAGCGCCAGCGGGATCGCCGACCAACTCAGACCGTCACCCAGGAAATGGGGAAGCACGGCCAAGTAGAAGACCAGCACCTTGGGGTTCGTGATGTTCGACAGAAACCCCTGGCGGAAGCCGGTGGTGGGGCTGGTCTGCACAGTTGCCGGAGCCGGATACTCCCCACGCCATGCGGCGCGACCGGCCTGAAACGCGAGAAATCCCAGGTAGCCGACGCCAGCCCAGGAGATGGCCTTGAAGAGCGGCTGGCTGGCCACGATGAGCGCCCCGAGCCCCAGCACTGCGAGCGCCCCTTGAACGGCACACGCCGCCGAGATGCCCAACGCCGTCGCCCAGCCCTGCAGCCGACCACCGACGACCGTGTTTCGCATCGTGATCGCGAAGTCGGCGCCCGGGATGAGCACCACGACCAGGGCCACCGTCACGAACGTCAGGTAGGAACTGAGCGACACCTCGTGAGTGTATGGCGAAAGGTCAGCCGAACTCGGACTGTGCCAGCCGTGCGCACGGCGACCAGTCGGCCTGCGGATAGATGTCCTGCAGCCGTACCAGTGCGCCATGGATGTCGTCGGGCTTCACCGACACCCCGAGGTGAGTGAAAGGGGTAGCGAACATGCTCAGCGCGCCGACCACGCCCATCGTGAAGACCAGACACGCTCCGATCAGTACCAGTGCCGTGCGCGGCCGGTCCGGGAGACTCACCACCATCAGCGCAGCGAACACCAGCACACCGAGATCGATGATTATCCACACGATCAACGGGAGGTCGAACACCGAACTCAGGATGCGCTTCTGGCGAGCGTTCTGCGCGTCTTGAAAGGCGGTCATCATCTGTGCCTGCGCCTCTTGTCGGGTGGGGCCGCCGGTGGGCAGTTCTGCGATACTCGACCGGACGGTGGCGGCCCAGGCGGCAGTGTTCTCATCGCCTGTGAGATCTCCACTCTCCGCCGAGGTCCAGGAGTCCGTGGCCACCGATCGCATGAGACAGATCGTGTCCCGCCGCACGACGTTGCCGCCGGTCGCAGGGAAGAAGTCGGCGCTCTCGAAGACGTCGGCGAGCGCCACCGCCTCCTCGCGGGCACTCTGCCGTACCTCCTCGTACACCTGGACTGAGAAGAAGAGCATTAGACCGAGCATGATTCCCAGCACGCCACTGACATACGCCAAAGCATCAGTGAACATGCCCGATGCGGACTGACCGTCCTCGGAGCCAGGTTCCCGGCGCTGGAGGTGGCGCTTGATCAGAACGCCAGCGCAGATGCCTATCGCGCTGCTGACAAGCAGTCCCAGCCAGTTGAGCAGCACCAAGGTCACGCGGGACATGCTGCCAGTTCGGGCGACCGTTCGCGTGCGTGACGATCATCAGTGGCGTGTGCGCTGGTCATTCCCGGGTACCTGTTCAGGGTGTCCGTCCAGCCCCCCGATCCTGCCTTCGTCTTCGACCTCGATGGCACGCTCGTCGACTCGGTGTACCAGCACGTGTTCGCCTGGCAGCGCGCCTTGGCCGATACCGACATCGCGATTCCGATCTGGCGTGTCCACCGACGGATCGGGATGGGGTCGGACCTGCTGGCAGCTGGCGTGCTGCGCGAGTCCGGCCACCAGCTGACCGATGAGGAGCGAAACCGGCTCACCGAACTGCATGGGATGTACTACGCGGAATTGTCCGGGTCCGTGCAGCCTCTACCGGGCGCCCGCGAACTGCTCGACCGGCTCGACGAGCTCGGCCTCGCGTGGGGGATCGCCACGAGCGGCGCGAAGGAGGAGACCGCGCCGGTTCTGCAGATGCTGGGCGTCGAAGGTCGGTGCCCGGTGGTCACCGGGGACGATGTCCCGTTCGCCAAGCCCGACCCCCATCTCTTCCTGGCCGGCGCCGAGGCGGTGGGCGTCGATCCGTCAGACGCGCTGGTGGTGGGGGACAGCACGTGGGACATGCTCGCCGCCCGTCGGGCGGGCGCACTAGGAATCGGCATGCTCACAGGCGGCTTCGCCGCGACCGAGCTCGTCGAGGGCCATGCGTTCCGGATCTACGCCGATCCGGCCGACCTGCTGGAACACCTCGACGAGTTGGGAGTGCGTCCAAGGAACCACTGATTAACCATGCCCTGGCTGCAACGCGCCTGACCGAGCGATCTGCGGTCCCCCACATCAAGTGCCATAGCGCTGCTATGACACAAGATGCGCCGAACTCACATCTCACCCGGCCAACCCCGTTTCGCGTAAGACACAGCAGTAATCAGTACTTCCCTCGCGGACTGACGAGTACTACGCGCCGCTCAGTTCCAGCCAGGCTAGGTCGCCGGTGAACCGCTCCACGGGCTTCATCGTCGTGTTGTTTGAGACCCATTCCAGGAGTGCTGCGTCCGCGGCCTTGGCATGCTCCTCGGACTCCCACTGACTAATGGAGATCACGCGGCCGTCCTCGATGATCACACCGTAGGAGACGTAGCCCGGGGTGTTGGTGACGATGGGAATCGCGCCTTCGCGCGCCTTCGCCTCCAGGGCGTCCTTGTCCTCATCGAACGTGTAGATGACCACTCGTGCGTACATGTTGGCTCCGTCCTCAAGCCGGCAGGGTGCCCAGACGGTAAGCACAGACGGCAGGGAGACGACATCGGCCAAACGATCAAGGTCCCGTGGTACTTAGGTCTGCGCTCACAAGGAGTCAGATCGGCTCAGGGCCCTCAAGATTCACGGTGACTGGTCCGGTGCCAACGCGAAAGACCACGCCGTCGTTCTGTGCTGAGCCTGCGTGGAAAGAATCCAGAACTGGTGTCCGAGGGGGGACTTGAACCCCCACGCCCTTAAACGGGCACTAGCACCTCAAGCTAGCGCGTCTGCCTATTCCGCCACCCGGACCTGGTGCGGCCACCAGCGTATCAAGGCACGCCCAAGCCCTTCCGACCGATCACCTCGTACGAAGGCCGCGGCCCGGTTGTCGATCGCACGAGCGTGAGCGCCTCGGGCAACCATGCCGTCGAGGCCCAGTCGGACAGCGTCTCCTGCGCCTGCAGTAGCTCGCGACGTCCAGCGGAATCCCGTGCCCGAGCCACCGTGACGTGGGCACGGAAGCGGCGTTCCTCGACGTGGAAGATTCGCCGCGCGTCGGTGGCCAACTGTGCCAGCCAGGGCCCTGTCTGCACCCCGATCCACAGCACCGGTCCGAAGGCGCCGGACCCCGCCAGATGCATAGGTTCCGGCTCGATCGCCTCGAGTTGCTCAAGCCGCGCCAGTTCCTTGTGCGGTTCCCGGTTGCCCAGGAAGGCCACCGTGACGTGCCACCGTTCCCGCGGCTGCCAGCGCAGTGCCGTCAGGCCCCGGGGCAGCGCCCGGTCGATTTCGTCGAGCACGTTCTCCGGAGGCCACAGCGCCAGAAACAGCCGCTCGGTCATACCTCGAATCTTCGCCACTTCCGAGGATCCTCGCCACAAGGAAGTGGCGCAGATTCGCGAAAGTGACGAAGATTCGGTCGAGGTTTCCATGGCACAGTGGGGCCCATGACTGTCGCCCGCATCTGCTCGGACCTGATCGCGCTCGACACGTCCAACTACGGCGACGGCAGCGGCCCAGGGGAGGCCTCTGCCGCGGAGTACGTCGAGGCCTTTCTGAGTGGCTGCGGTTTGGAGCCCGAGCGGTTCAGCACGACAAGTGCCACCCGGCAGGCCGTCGCATGTCGTATTCCGGGCCAGGATCCGCAGGCCGAGGCACTCGTCATTCACCTGCATCTCGACGTCGTACCCGCGATTCAGTCCGACTGGTCGGTGCCTGCGTTCGAAGGCGCGATCCACGACGGAATGGTCTACGGTCGGGGTGCCGTGGACATGAAAGACATGGACGCGATGGTGCTCACCGTGGTGCAGCAGTGGCAGCGCGACGGTCTCAAACCCCGCCGGGACATCGTCCTGTTGTTCGTCCCTGATGAAGAGGCCGGCGGTCGGCATGGGGCGCACTGGGTCGTCGACAATCGCCCCGACCTCCTGCACGGGGTCACCCAAGGAATCGGGGAGGTCGGCGGGTTCTCGTTCCAACTCGACGAAGAGCGCCGGCTCTACATGATCGAGACGGCACAGAAAGGGCTCGCGTGGCTGCGGCTCAAGGCAACCGGCACCGCGGGGCACGGATCGCTGCTCTCCCAGGACAATGCCATCACCCGGCTGTCCCGCACGATCGCCCGCATCGGAGCGCACGAGTTCCCGGTCCAACTGACGCCCGCGGTCGAGCAGCTGCTGGAGGCGGTTTGTGATGCCGCCGGAGTACCTTTCGACGCCTCCGACCCCGAGTCGGCTTTGGAACAACTGGGACCACTGTCTCGCATGATCGGCGCCACGCTGCGGCACACGGCCAATCCCACGATGCTCGACGCCGGCTACAAGAGCAACGTGATCCCGGGGGAGGCCCACGCCACCGTCGACGCGCGGTTCCTGCCCGGGCTACGCGACGACTTCTTCGCCCAATTCGACGCTTTACTGGAGCCCGGCGTCACCTACGACACCGAGGTCGAGGACATCAGCGTCGAGGCGGATTTCGGGGGCAGACTCGTGCAGGGCATGGAGGCCGCCCTGCTCGCGGAGGACGCAGCCGCAGTGCCTGTCCCATACACACTGTCGGGCGGCACCGACGCCAAAGCCCTGTCCCGATTGGGCATCACGTGCTACGGATTCGCGCCGCTGCGGCTGCCGCCCGACCTGGACTTCAGCGCGCTGTTCCATGGAATCGATGAGCGCGTGCCGATCGACTCGCTGGAGTTCGGGGTGCGCGTTCTAGACCGATTCCTGCGGTCGGCATGAGCCTGCACCTTCTTGACGACATCGGGGGTCGGCTGGCGCTGCGGCCCGAAGCGCTGGGCTTGCTTGCGCTTGGCTCCTGCGGACTGCAGACCGAGCGGATGGACGAGTTCTCGGACCTGGACTTCTTCGTCATCGCCGAACCCCGGGAAGCCTTGCTGGCAGACCTGTCCTGGCTCGGGGACGTCGAGTGGTCGCATCGCAACACGCCCGACGGGCACCAGTCCCTGGTCGACGGAGTGTTCTGTGAATTCGCGGTCTTCACCCCAACAGACCTGCAGGGGATCGGCTTCACACGAGGTCGCTACGTGTGGCGCCGCGAGGGCTGTCCCGAGGCCGACCCCAATGTGCCTGGCGTTGCAGCACGCGAGTGGCTGGTCGGCGAGATCCTCGCAAATCTCTACATAGGCCTGAGCCGCTGGCTACGTGGGGAGCACATGTCGGCGTTTCGAATGGTCCAGCACGAGGCGCTGTCCAACCTCCTGCGGTGGTATCGGGCACCCGATGTTGACGACCCGTTCGATCCCACACGTCGCGCCGAGCGCCTCGATCTGCCGCTTGCCGAATTGGCACCCGGTTACGACCACACCCCGGCAGCCGCACAGGCGATCCTGCAGGTACTCGCGCCGGCTCCCAACGCCATGACCCACGCCGTGGAGGACCGGCTTCACCGCGCCTTGTGAAGACTCCACCCCACCGCGGCCTCCGGGGGGTCGCACAGGAACTCGACGACGTTGATCGGTGTCCGGCGGTGCAGCATGGGAACCTTCATGGCTCAACTCCTAACTCAGCAGGCTCACCCCGCCGGGACCGACCAGCAGTCCGAGCACGATGAGCAGCACTCCCATGACCACCTCTTTGCGGACGATCGCCACGATGCCGCCCACCACGAGGGCAACAGCGATCAGCCACAGGAGGAAGTCCATGGCGGGCTGTACCCGGAGTTGATCGACTCAGACGCGGCGTCACGGCAGCCGGGGTCCCCGCACGTAGGCTGACAGCGTGGCCAAGAAGAAGGGCAACCGTCCACCGCAACGACGGCGACCACACCCCTTGCGTGCTGTTGAGGGAGAACCGCAGGACCTTGAGTTGTTCCAAACGATCCGAGCGGCCGCGCGCGACGACGAACCGTTGGCCTTGCTCGGACTCGTCAGTTCCCTGATGGAGGCCGCCCGCCCTGGGGAGTCGTCGACGGTCACATTGACGGAGTTGATCGAGTCGTTCATCGGCACGCCCTTCGCCGAGACCACCGCTGTGCTCAGCGTGATGCGACACCTCGTCACCGACGAACTGACAAGCACGCGGATCAACCGCGAGCTCGCGCAAAGGCGCCATCCAATGCCCGACTGGCTCACGCACCTCGGCGACGCTCGCCTCGAACCCGAGGTGCACTTCCTGACTCACATCCTGGCCGACGGTGACGACATCTTTTTCGGAGTCAGCCTGCCGACGGGTCACGAATTCTCGGCCATGGTCTACGTGGATCACAATCTCGGCACCGTGGCAAAGGATGCATTCGTCACCCCTGTGGCGCTGGAGGAAGTGGTCGAGCGGATGCGCACGCTCGCGACTGACCCTGGCCAGATGATGGAGCTGATGGATCCGAGCGAGGCGCGTGCCACGGCCGAGGCTGCGATAGCGGCGGGTGAAGACATGGACCCACCCCTCACCACCGACTCGTGGCCCGCCTGCCGCCCGATGATCGAGTGGATGCTGCGTCTGATGCCGGCCGGCGGCACTGCGCGGCAGCTGCCGGTCTGGACGCTCGAAGACGGGGATGCCTTGCTGGAGGAGTTCCTCGCTGCCCCTGCTGGAATGCCTTATCAAGACGACTCCGGGCAGGCCCTGGTCACGGCGCTAATCGTGTTCGGGATCACGCAGGCTAATCGGATCCCGGTCTACTGGAGCAATGTCACCGTCGAACTGGCGCTCATGGACTGGTTCCCGGTGCAGCCACTGGACCAACTGCAGCGAGTCCCGGACTTGCTGCGGGCCTTCATCCCCTGGGTCCATGAGCGGGAAGGCCTGCACAAGACTCTCAACGAGCCGGCGATGCGGGCCATCGGCGAGTTCCAGGCGATGTACGAGCAGCAGATCCAAGGGCCATGGGCCACCGCTTTGCGCCGCGACATCGCCGAACGGAACCGGTGGGATCAATTGAGCTTCTACGAGCAGATGGTCGAGTACGTCGCTGCCAAGCTTGGCGGGATTGACGCCGTGCAGTCTCTGGACACAGAACCCCTGCCGGACGAGGCGTTTGTGTGGGAGGGCATCGACCCGCGCGTCCACCAGGCGGTCTCCGAACTGCTGAGCCGGATTGACGGCTGTGCCGATGCCCTGCTGAACGTGGAGTACCGCACGGCGATGCGTCGCTTCCTGTCGCAGCTGGCCCGCAACGATCCGCGGGTCCTGCTGCGCAGGGCTTCCTTCGACCGGGGTGCTGCGGCCATCGCCTGGATTGTGTGCGTCAACAATGAGTGGCGAGATACTGAGCGCGTGTCGTCATCTGAGCAGCTCCACGCCCACTTCGGGGTTTCCGGCTCGGTAGGGGATCGCGCGAATACCCTGGTGGCCGCGTTCGACCCCACGCTGCCCTATGGCGCCCGCGAGTTGGGGGATTCCGGACTGCTGATTTCTGCCCAGCGCACTGGTTTGTTGAAGGCACTTGAGACGGCAAAGTCAATGTCATGAGCAAAGAGGTGTACCAGCAGTGGCGGATGCGGGCGGCAGCGGCCGACGAGGAATTTGTTCAGGAGTTGCAGCCGCGCGCTGTTCCGGTCGAGGTGTTGCAGCAGGTCGGTAGTGGTTTGCTCGAGGCCGTCCAACAGGGCGTGCCGGGTGCAGCGGATCGGGTGCCGGAATACGTCGAGGTGCTGATCGAGCGGGGCTGGCGCGGTGATGGGGATCTCGCGGAGGCGCTGGAGGTGGCCTGCGGTGGCTCTGCTGACTCTGATCTGAAGCCGCTTCCGGTGGATCTCGACGAGTTCTCCGGGCTGCTCGAGGGTGACCCGATGAATACCGGCGGTTACCTCGATCTTCAGACGGGTCAGACCTGGCCGGAGTTCGTATTGGAGGTTGGGGAGGACAATCCCGACTTCGAAGAGGATCCCGATCGCTGGCTGCACGTACACTCCGAGGGGTCCCACGACGGCTACCGCGACATGGTCGACTTCGCCGACCAGATCGAGGATGACGGGCTTGGCAGGCGGCTCAATCGGGCGCTGTCCGGCAGGGGCGCGTTCCGCCGGTTCAAGGACGAGTTGTTTGATCAGGACCCGGATTTGTTGGCGCGGTTCCACGCCTACGCCGAGGATTGCAAGATCGGCCGGGCCAGGCACTGGTTGGTGATGTGCGGATACCGCGCCCAGAAGTTGCCACCGCGGCAGTGGTCCGAGTTCGAGTAGCAGCAGCGACTGTCGCGATCGTCCGGGGAAATCCGTGAGCATTCCGGGCATCCGTTAGCGCCATGGGCAGGGTTTCAGCGCCCACAACGCTCACCGATGCCCGGATTGCTCACGAATCCGCATCATTCATCGTGGGTCACCGATGTGGAGCGGGCCGCGGCCCGTTCAGGCGGCAAAGCGCTCTGGCTTTTGTGAGATTCCGGCGTAGCTGTTATCGGGCGTTTTGGTCTCACAAATGCGGCGGAATCTGCAAACGGCTCGACCCGGCTGCGAAGGATTTTGGACTGACCGCGAACAATGCAAGGACCGAATAATGGGCCCTAAGTGAGCGGCATCGGCGTCTCTCGGTGGGCGATACTGGGTTCGAACCAGTGACCTCTTCCGTGTCAAGGAAGCGCGCTACCACTGCGCCAATCGCCCTGGGGTGCGAGGTGGAGACGGGATTCGAACCCGTGTAGACGGCTTTGCAGGCCGTTGCCTCGCCTCTCGGCCACTCCACCAGAAGCCTCGTGGCCTCTCGAGCGGACGACGGGATTCGAACCCGCGACCCTCACCTTGGCAAGGTGATGCGCTACCAGCTGCGCTACGTCCGCGTTGTGTCGCCAGGATTGCCCTGACTCGACAGAGCATACCTGAGCGATGACAAGCGGGACACGACCACCCCGCGCACGGCACGATGCAAACGTGCCCGCTGGACCCGCCTTCGCACGCTTCGGGGACACCGTCGCATGGGACCTCGTGGAGGTCGCTCACGACCCGGCTTTGCTGACCGGGGGGCGCTGGGCTGTGGCCATTGGATTCGAGGGCCGGGTGGTACTGGCGCGTTTCCGCAACTGGCGGTCCGAGCCGTGTGAGTCGTCGGCGTGGATACCTCCCCGGGGACCTTGGACCAGTTCGCTTGACCAGGCCGCGTATCAAGAGGCAGTACGCATGATCCAGGCCGAGATCGGTCGTGGTTGGGTCTACCAGGTCAACCTGTGCCGCATCCTGAGCACGCCACTCGACAGCCCCGATCTCGCCGGATTGCATGAGCGGCTCGCACCTATGCACGCATGGTTTGCCGGACTGCTACACATCCCTGAGCTCGGTGTCCATATCGCCTCGGCGTCGCCGGAACGCTATCTGTCGAAGACGGGTGATCGGGTGTGGTCCAGTCCCATTAAGGGGACAGCGGCAACTCCGGACGGCTTTTTGGCAAAGGACCGGGCCGAGAACATCATGATCGTAGACCTGGTCCGCAACGACCTGGGAGCTGTTGCAGAAACGGGCACCGTCGCGGTGGACAGTCTGTTGACGGTCGAGCCGTATCCCGGTCTCTACCACCTCGTCAGCACTGTGAGTGCCAATGTGCAGGCCGATTGGTCCGAACTGCTCGCCGCCACGTTCCCACCGGGCAGTGTCACCGGCGCGCCCAAACACTCCGCACTCGAGGTGATCCGCCGAGTAGAACCCTGTCCGCGGGAGTGGTACTGCGGTGCCTTCGGTTGGATCGATATCGACCGGGCCTGCGCGGAACTCGCAGTGGCCATCCGCACCTTCTGGTGGGCCGACGGCGAGTTGCGATTCGGAACCGGGGCCGGGATCACCTGGGGCAGCGACCCTGCAGGCGAATGGCGGGAAACCGAACTGAAGGCGGCACGCCTCATGGAACTGGCAAACTGACCTGCGTGTGGTCCTGGATCAACGGCACGCTCGCTCCGCTCGACCAAGGTTCTGTCAGCATCACCGATCACGGTTTCACCGTGGGCGACGGGGTCTTCGAGACACTCAAGATCGAGCACGGAATTCCGTTCGCGCTGACCCGGCACCTGCGCCGGCTGGGTCGCTCGGCAGCCGGCCTCGCTTTGCCACAGCCGGACGAGGATCTCGTGCGGGAGGCGGTCGCAAAGGTATGCGCCGCGCAGCCCTACGAACTCGGCGTCCTGCGCATCACCTACACCTCCGGCCCCGGGCCGCTGGGATCGATTCGCGGTGATGCCGACTGCACGCTGGCCGTGGTGAGCATGCCCGGCAAGTCATGGCCGGAGAGCACGAAAGCGCATGTGAGTCAGTGGCCGCGTAACGAACGGTCCCCGCTTGCTGGGCTGAAGACGACGTCATACGCGGAGAATGCCGTCGCGCTTGCTGCAGCCCAGGCAGTTGGGGCAAGCGAGGCGCTCATGTGCAACTTGGCCGGTCGACTGTGCGAGGGCACTGGGTCGAACGTATTCGTGGTTCTGCAGGGCAGGGTGGTGACGCCACCTTTGACCGACGGCTGTCTCGCGGGCGTCACCCGGGGTTTGGTCCTCGATTGGTTCGACGTCGAGGAACGGTCATTGCCGCTTGCAACTTTGCAGTACGCCGACGAAGTGTTCTTGACCTCATGTACGCGCGACGTCCATCCGGTGCATGCTGTCGACGACCGGGCGATCGCGCAGTGGCCGGTGACTGCAGGTCTGCGTCAGCAGTTCCTGGAGCGCTGCGCCGAAAACCCGGATCCTGTCTAGGTCAGAACGAATCGCCGAGCAGATCGTCGATCAGCCCGTCAATGTCGAGAAGGCTGCCTTCGCGACCGCGCGGCACGGTCTCGTAGGCGCGATCCAGGAAGGCTCGGATGTCCTCCGCTGGCGCCTCGAGCAGCGCTTGGCCGCTCGGGGAGCGCAGCGCGATGCAGATAACGCGTTGACCGGCGATCGTCGCCGGCCAGCACGTGACGTCGCCTTCTCCCGTGGGATGCCGGGTGCCCTCATCGAGCAGATCCCGCGCGAAGACCCAACGCACCTCACTGTCAGCGGCATGGAAAGCCGCCGTTACCGACAATGGCTCATGCGCGCCGTAGGAGAAATGGGCTGCGACAGGCACGCCATATTCGGCCCCGACCACCAGATTCAAGGTGATCTCGGCCGAGACGATTGCCGGAATGGGTCCGGTATGCATGGCGCCTCCTCGCGTATGACCATGTTGTGCCCTATTGCCCGGGCGCATAACCGATTTAGGCTGTGAGTCGTGACACAAACGGACTCGCGCGCGCAGGACGTGCGGTGGAATCACCGGTTCCGGGGGTGGTTCCGCAAGCACTGGCTGCTCGATACGGCATGGCGGGTCACGGTCTTTATCGTCGGTGTCACATTGATGGCCCTTGGGGTTGTCCTGCTCGTTCTGCCCGGGCCCGGCTGGGCGATGATCGCTGTCGGCCTGGTGGTTCTAGCTTCTGAGTACATGTGGGCCCAGCGGCTCCTCCGACCGCTGCGCACCAAGCTCAGCCAGGCACGCGAAAAGGCCGCGCAACCGCAGTATCGGACGCACGTGCGGGTGCTTACTGCGATCACGGCAGTTGCCGTTGCGGCGGCATTCGCCGGGTACCTCTGGCGCTATGGGTGGACGCTGGATGGTCTGCGTGGGCTGTGGCCCCTGTGAGATATAGTTGGCGAGTCTCAGGGGCGATTGGCGCAGTGGTAGCGCGCTTCGTTCACACCGAAGAGGTCACTGGTTCGAACCCAGTATCGCCCACTCCCTGAAACCCCTGGTCAGCCAGGGGTTTTCGCGTTTATGGGTCTTCGAGTTCGCTGCGGTATTGGTGGCCGCGGGGGCTGGTCCAGGTCA
>ERZ724512.360-NODE-360-length-20465-cov-4.330034_pt1 | contig 20465 bp, 37 predicted proteins | sample MGYA00376045_ERZ724512 | MGnify/ENA primary metagenome ERZ724512 (study PRJEB28724, sample SAMN07190883) | activated sludge metagenome | isolation source: activated sludge of sewage treatment plant in Hong Hong | place: Hong Kong | collected 2016-03-17 ... | reverse complement strand
AAGTAAGGGTAAGAAAGAACCAGTTGGTAAAATTTGGAACTATTTCAAAGATGCCGAAAAGTATGTAAAATGGATTTGTTGTGGTTATAGAAATACTGGAGTCAAGATTGAAGACCTTTTGATCGTTGAGTATGATACATATCCAGTTGGTACTTATCCTGTCAAACCATGACCCAGTTTTAGGAGAATTAAAGAAATTGAAAAGAACACATTTGGATGAAACTCAAGCCCTGGACATGTTGTCCGGGGTTTCTTACTATATGCTGCTTGGTATGTGTCTGACAATGCAGGAAAGGGTTTCGGGGCACTCCCCAAATACTTCTTCCAAAGGGGAAATGATCCATTGGATTGTTTCCAACTTTCATTGGGATGAAATGAAGCAAAAGTGGGAAGTTAACCATCTGAAACAGGTGGCTTGACTTCCCATATATAGTATGATAATATACTGTGTTACTGAAAAGAGGAAAAGATGGATAAATTAGGTAAGGTATACGAGGATCAATTGAAGACGGAAATGATTCAGAATACATCAGATGACCTTCTGAAATTGATTATCGGAAACATGAAGAACCATGGTCCTGATCCGGAAAGTGTTATGCTCGTGGCTGCTGCTATGTGTATGACCATTCTTAAAATGTCGGTTGTTACACCAGGATTTGACGAGAAGATTATTCAACTTTTAAAGAGCAAAGATATCCAAAAACTCCTAGGAGATTTACCATGAAAGAACTAGTGAAGGAAGAAGTTGTAGCAGGTCTCAAGTGCGGTGTTGCAACTGTAAGGTTTATCAAGCGTGATGGTTCGGAGAGAACCATGCTCGCAACACTTGACCCATTGTGGTTACCCGATCCTACCGAAACTTCTTCTCGTGAACCAAATGATGAAGTTGTTTCATGCTGGGACATTGAAGCAAATGGTTGGAGGTCATTCAGACTTGATTCTGTGGAGTCAATCGAATTTACTCCAGGTGAAGACTACAGATCATAAATATGATTAACAGACCTAACTACAAGGGGGCTAATCATGTCTGAATCTGGTGAGAATGGTGTGTATGTATTGCAAACATATGGACCTGAATTTAGAATCGCACTAATGGAAGCAGTTGAAAATATCTATCAAACATGGGACGAAAACACTGAGACATGGACACCTAATGCTGACTTTATCCATGAACAGTTTGGTGATTCTCTAGTTTATAATGTGTTTGAAGATGCATGGGATGCTGCGACTACATTAGAGCACCAAAAGGAAACAACATTTGGTGTCAATCTGATTAAAGACTTTGACACCAAAAGATATTCGGATTTTGAAAATGGCAAAGACTCTTAAAAAGAGACGAGTAACAAAATCGATACGTTCGGAACTGAAGGCAAAGTTTTCGGGCCCGGAACCTACACTTACCGAGAATAGCACTAGAATTGAAATAATGCACGCTTACAACTATTACAATAGTATATACAATGACGACGATGCAAAGCAATTTGTTATCACCTACTTCAAATCTCAACAAAAGTCCAATAAGGGACTTATCAAAAAACTGAACCAGATTCCTGCGTGGGAGCTTCATAATGTTGGATGGAATTGTCGTCTTCTGTCCAACGGTTCAAAACTTCCTCTAGAAATCAAGCAGTCAGTTGTAAACAAGATTAATAAACTTGTTCAGGCTGTATCAGAACCCGAACCACAGGAAGTTGAGGAATCGCCCAAGGTAGTAATCTCCATTCAAGAGAGGATCCAGAATAAGGCATCTGAGTTGATTGGTGAACTTGAGGCAGAACTGGATAAATTCTATCTCGATCACAAGTATGAGTTTGATGCATCCTCATGGTTCAGAACCTATGCTATCAAACCTCAAATCGCAAAAATTATCTCAGAGTATTATGCTCCTCTATATGCTGAGGCGCATGAAATCCTTAATAAGAAGGATGCCGATCTTGCTGGCGCTTATAAGTCTTGGAAGAAACCCGACCTAAAGAAGTATGTTGAGTTTATCAAGAGCATTATAAGTGCGGCAGAAACTGCAACAGTGGTGGCAAAGGTATCTAGGAAACCTAGAAAGAAGAAAGAGAAGCCTTTAACTGTCATTGTTCAGAAACTCAGGTTCAAGGAAAAGAATGATGACTTGAACCTAGTAAGCGTCAATCCCACAGAAATCATTGGTTGCAACCAATTGTGGGTATATAACACTAAGACGAGAGTGCTCGTGGTTTATAATGCATTGGGTCCAGTTGGTCTGGGAGTAAAGGGCTCTACCCTTATAGGATTCGATCCGCAGACCTCAACTGCTAAGATGCTCCGTAAACCACATGAGACATTAACTAAGTTGAAAGAGGGTGGCAAGATTGTCCTAAAGAGACTTATGGATGAGCTTTCAACTAAAGAAAAATCGGTCAATGGTCGCATAAATAAGGATGTCATTCTAGTAAAGGTAATCAAATGAACAACCTAATAGAATTCCCAAAGAGTAAGATTGTCCGTGAATCTATGAATGCAGAGGGCATGGAGAAGATACGCAAAAAGGGAATGAAAAAGTATGCAGACGCAGTTGCGCATGACCTTTCTTCTCTTATCCTGATGGAATTGGGAAACTATGGTATTGACACTGAGGGGGATGACTTCCTACGAGACTTTGTCCTCCTATCAGGAATCCTATCTGCATCAATCTATAGATCAATGGACATGGAACACCCTCTCCAGAAAATGATCGAGACAACGGTGCAGATCAAGGAATTTGATCCTGATTCAGATGAACGTGATCCGGAGTGTAATATTCCTGGTGTCGAAAGAATTGACATTAACGAGGAAGTGTGATATACTAATCGTTCAAAATGGAAAAGGAATTGTGTCATTATTTTACTTGATTATAACCAAACTGCCATTGCTTCCTTAATGGTTCAGGTCAAACATGACCCCAAGAAGGAAATCAATGAAGGTATGATCCGTCATATTGTGTTAAACATATTGCGATCTTACAACAAACAGTTTCGGACAAAGTACGGCAAAATGGTAATTTGCTGTGACAGTAAGAAGTATTGGAGAAGGGATATTTTCCAGTATTACAAGAGTCACAGAAAGAAGGACCGTGATAAGTCGGATTTTGACTGGAACATGATCTTTAACACTCTCAATAAAATTAGAGACGAACTCAAGGAAAACTTCCCTCATAAGGTCATTGAAGTTGAATCTGCGGAAGCGGACGATATTATCGCTGTCCTATCGAAGGAGTATTCCAAGTCAGAAAGTTGTGTAATCATTTCCTCTGATAAGGACTTCCTCCAGTTACAGAAGTACAAGAACGTAACTCAGTACAGTCCACTATTGGGTAGTTTTCTAAAGGCTGATAATCCCAAAGTCTATGTTAAGGAGCACATTATCAGAGGTGACAGGGGTGATGGTATCCCCAATTTCCTGTCAGCAGATGATACCTTCTACAAGGGGGAACGTCAGAAAAGCATAAATAAGAAGAATCTGGAGTTTTGGGTTAAGTCAAAACCAGAAGATTTTTGTATTAGTGATACCATGCTACGGGGATACGCAAGAAACCAGGCGCTAGTTGATTTTGATTATATTCCTCAGACCGTTCAAGAAAATATCATCGAGAGTTTTTCAAACACAAAGGTAAATACCAAGATGAATTTCCTGAATTATCTGATTAAGAACAGATTATCAAATATCATGGAGAGTGCTGATGACTTTTAGGAAATGATATGAAGAACGTTTATGAAATTCTTGAGGAGGTTGAAAAGGCCTCTTCAAAATCCGACAAGATTAATGTACTAAGGCAGAACTCAACATATGCTCTCAAGAGCGTCCTAAAGGGTGCTTTTGATCCAAGAGTGGAGTTTACTTTCACAGAAATACCTGAATACAAACCTGATGATGCACCACCTGGGCTGGGGTATAGCTCTATTCATCAAGAGTTGAGTAGAATGTACCTATTTGAAAAAAATAATCCCAAGGTGCCTCCTACATTATCAGAACAACGCAAGAAGGAAATCCTGATTCAAATTCTGGAGTCCTTGGAAGAAAAAGAAGCAAAAGTTTTAGCGAACATGTTAATGAAAAAGGTTGATGCAAAGGGTGTGAATTATAAGTTAGTAAAGGAAGCATTTCCAGATATACTACCTTAGTGTGTGATCTTAGTTATACAATTCTAAGAAGAGGATTGCATGGCAAAAAGAAAGCAAGTATCACATCTATTGAAGTTAATGAAAAGTAAGGAAGACAATGTATATGAAACTACCATAGAGGATTGTGAAAAGTGGTTCAACATACTTAACAAAGAGGTGTTTGATAACAAACTTATTCCTTTGGACGAAATCGACATTCGTTGGAGACGCGGCGCCTATGCCTACTATAAACATGTCTTTGATGACGATGACTCGAATTATGGATACAGCAAGTTGTGTATGAACAAAAGGTATTCATCCAAGAAATTCTTTGTTGAAGTTTTGGCACATGAGTTGATTCACCACTACCAGATTATTCACGATGAACCTATTGGACATGGACCATCATTTTTATGTTGGCGTGATAAACTAAACAGAAAGGGCCTTGCACTAGCAAAGGCATATATCATATAAGGAACTAAGGACTAGAAAAATGAAGAATAGTAAGAGTCGTAATTCTGACAAGAACCGTGACTATGAAGACGATGAATATGGAAACGGTAAGAAGAAGTTTTCACCTCGCAGACGACCAGTAAGAAACTGGACAAAGGCCTGGAGTGAGCATGAAAAGGATTATGACGAACTAGACGACTTTTATGGCAAGTAAATTTAAAACTATTTTGTAATGGGAAAAATCTATGAAAGAAATTATTTGCACGAAAGAAACCCCGTGGAATAAAATTCGCAATCGTGAAATTAAAGTTGTGCACCCTGATGCTGAAGAAATTTCTCAGCGGGATGGATATCCTTGTGGTGATTATATAGACTATAAATGTCCTAATTGCGGCCATGAATTTTCGGTTGAACTGCCACAGTAACTAGTCAGTACCCTGACTATATTGTTGTAATAATGTTACACTATATGTTATAATATAACAATATAGTCAGGGAGAATATTATTTCCCTTTCCCCCAAACAAAGCAAAATCATTTCCCCTTTTGCGCTTGCAATTGTTTCCTAGTCATGTTACTATTATGACATGATCAAGAGAAAAAAGCGATGCGACCGCAACCACATTATCTATCAGATAAAGGTCGGTGCGCAAGTCTATATCGGCATGACCCACGTCCAACGCGGTCGTCCGAATGCTTCTCTCCAAAGACGTTGGAAAAAGCACGTACAAAGAGCATTGACAGAGAACCGAGACTGGAAACTCTGCAAGGCAATCCGCAGACACGGTCCCGAAAGATTTGAAGTGGTGATCCTTCAAATTGTTCGGGGTAAAGAAAATGCTCACAATGTAGAACGTGAACTAATCCGCAAATTCAACCCTTCTCTTAATTCTGACAAACGGTGATCAAATGACAACTCTCAAGAAAGTTTTTATTGTAGTTTACTATCCTCGGGGATGTCCCTCTTATGATACTCGCATCCTGGCAACATTCGCCCAGAGAAAAGATGCAGAGTCACATATCAAGAAATTGGTGGATGAAGATGAAGGATATATTACTGACGTTTATATTATCGATCAATCAGTAATATATCCGAAACAGAAAAAGTCCGCAACGCGATAAGGAATTTAAAATGTATCTCTCCAAAGAACTTTACAAAAACAAACTCGCACTTCAGGCGCTTCAAGCGGTCCTGAAGGCGAAGGGTCGCAAAGTAAAGGGTCTTAATGAACAGGTGCAGACTGCGCTCGCGACCCTTTCACTTGAAGGTCAGCAAGAACTTCTGAACCTTGTATTGCGTATCAATACCTCTTTCAACTATCGCAAACTCCGCCTGAAGGCGGTCCACAATCAAAAGAACAATGCGGAAGAACTCCGTCTTGCTCGGGTGTGGTCGTATCAGGAAAACAATCCTGAGACGAAGGTAGATACTTCTGCAAAGAAATTCAACTATTGGGAGCGAAACTAACATGGCATATATGTCTCAAGAGCATAAAAAGCAAATTGCTGAAAAGGCAAAGAAGGTTCTCAAGAAGTATGGTGTCAAGGGTTCATTCGCAGTCCGCCATCATTCAACGATTGTTTGTAATATCAAGTCTAGTAAAATGGACTTAATTGGTAACTGGATTGAAACAATGTCCGAGAATCCCCGTTGCAATATGGAAAACTTGGACTATGTGCGACAAAGAAATTATATCTCTGTCAATCCTTATCACTTCAAGGATCATTTTACTGGACGTCCCCTTAAGTTTATGACTGAACTTATGGAATGCCTGCAAGAAGGCAACTGGGATAAATCTGACATTATGACCGACTATTTCAATGTCGGTTGGTATGTTGATGTTAATATCGGCAAATGGGATAAACCTTATGAATACCTCTCCTAAACGATCAAATTACGGTGTTGATCTTTTCTCCTATGATAAGGATGAAAAAACTTTCATCACTGAAGCTTCAACACTTGGATTTAAACCTGGTCAGTTTCCTAAGTATATTATGATAAAGGGAACAAGGAAAAAGGTTTTGTATAAACTCCAAGAAGTAAATGCAACGAAAGCAATTTATGTACCTACAGAAAATTCTCTGCAATGGACTGCTGAATGTGCAGGCACAAAACTATCGGTATTGCAAACATGACAATCAATTCTATTCATTTTCTTCTGGCCGCTTTACTTCATATGGGATTAAATAAATGGCAGATATTTTATTTGTGATAGTAACTTTCATTGCTATTTTGATGTGGGTTGCTTTCAGTGGATGGGTTGCATACTCGGTTCTAATTTTCTTTATCAAAACTGTATTGAAGGATATCAAAGATGAAGATCGAAAGAATTAAGAAGGTTCAGTCTTGGATTTTTGAAGCATATGAGAGTGGTGCTTCCTCAGATGAAGATATTTTTAGGTATCTTCGCAACTATGACAGGAACATTACTCGCGAGGAAGTAAGGGCACTCGCGATCATGGCACTCGGTCCTCAAGATCACGTTGAACAAGCAAAAGTGAGGTATCACTAATGAAGCATCCAGAGATTACTGTTAAACTTATCGGCACGGATGGTAATGCATTCAGCATCCTTGCAAAGGTCGTTAGGGAATTGAAGAAGGCAAATCTCCCAAAGTCTGAAATTGATTCTTTCACGGAGGAAGCAACTTCAGGAGACTACAATCAGCTTTTGAGAACTGCGATGCAGTGGGTGAATGTGATATGACAGATGAAACAACTAATCCTTGGGGAATTCTTGGCAACCCAACTAAGGAAGAAATTCAAAAGTGGTGCGATATGCCCGCAGGTGAATTTACAGAACACGTCAAGCAAACAAAAGAGAGATTGAGAGCAGGAAGCAAATCAAAATTATTCACTTATGATATCCGAATGACTAAAATTATTTCATCCTATTATGAATTGGACGTAAAGGATGCTATCGTAGCAAAGAATAGGAAACAAGCAGAGGAATTATTCCGACAGAAATATTACTCAAATAAAGGTGATTATGTTTTCCCAGAAGAACCCAAACATAAGGATTTGGAAAGCTTTTCTTTCTATGCATATTAACTATTGACAATCGTTCCTGGATATGATACTATATCTAATCTGAAACTGGAAACAAGGAAACTATATTATGGCAAAAACTCGTAAATGTCAGCATCGCAAGGCGCTGGAAGTCTTCCCAAAGGTTGGTGCTACCGCAACCCCGGAAGATATTGATAAGCATGTTGGTGGCACAGGTTCTTATTACTCCAAGCATATGTCAGTTATGCGTCGTTGGGGTTTTGAATTTGACGTAAAGAAGGACGGTCGAAATATCGTCTCTTATACCCTCAAGAAGGAGCCCGCGAATGCCTCAGAGTATCGCGACCTTCCCAAGTCTGCTCCCGCAAAGGCAAAGAAGGCAACTAAGGTTGCTGCAAAGGCGCCCAAGGCGGAGAAGTCCCCTAAGGTTGCTAAGAAGGAATCGAAGGCACCTGTAAAGAAGGTGTCTGAGAAGGCAAAGACTGCCGCAACCAAGGCAAAGAATCTTGAAAATCTCAAGACTGCTCTTGCTAAAGTCAAGGCAAAGAAGGAAGAGGAAGTAAAGACTCCTCCAAAGGCAACTTCATTCTCGGTGGATGAAGACTTTGATGCAGTCGATGAATTGACTGTTTCCGATCTTCTGTGAGTGATTAACCCCTGGTCATGGGTATAAACTGACCATTTTTTATTATGGAGATTACTATGGCAAAATGGCAAGTGCCTATGCGCAAAAATTTTGATTTTAGTAGAAAGTGTGACTGTGTGCATTATATCTATGATAGTGAATACACATATTATGACGGTGGACTTAACTTAGTTCCAAATTATGAATTCGACGCAACACTCCGTTATGAGAATTACTACAGAGGCAGAAGCTCTGTGTCATTTATGCTAATTGACGATGCAAACAATAGGTACAGTGTTTTCCTAAGTGACTTCACAGATATGCTACCTCATATGACAGGTGGTGTTATCAAAGGTAAATTCACATTTGTTAAGAAGGGGACAAATTATGGAATCAAATTGGTGGTGTAGCAATGAACATTTTTATGGTTGATTCGGATCCATATGTGGCAGCGCAATGTCTTTGTGATAAGCATGTTGTAAAAATGATCCTTGAGTCTGCTCAAATGCTTTCAACAGCACATCGCGTCCTTGATGGTGATAAAGAAGGCAATTTGAGTGATGCAAATTATGATCTGGCATTATACAACATTACTCACAAAAATCATCCCTGTTCTAAATGGGTTCGCGAATCAAGATATAATTACGATTGGTTATACTATCATATGGAAGCATTGATTGGTGAATATCATTTCAGATATGAGAAGACACATAAATGCTTTTCACTTATTACCCCTTTGTATAAATTTCCTGAAAATATAGATCACAGAACAGGACCTTCTGATTTGCCTCCATGTATGCCCGAGGAGTATAAAGTTCCCGATGATACAATTTCTTCATATCGAAACTACTATAGGCATGGCAAGGCACATCTATTGAAGTGGAAGAAGCGTTCTCCTCCCGAATGGATTTAAGCATAAATACATACTGCATAACAGAGGAGACGCGGTATGCAAGTTACTAGACAAATTGTCTCCTGGCTGGTCCTGGGGGCAATCTTTTTTACGGCAATTTCACCCGCTGAAGCTTCAGCGGGTGTTTCTGTTTTTAACAAAGCAAAGAATTATGTTGGAATACATGAGAGGTCAGGAAGCAAAAAACTCAAAAAGATCACAAAGGTCAATCCTGCAAGAGTGCCCTGGTGCGCTGCTTTTATCAATGGGGTGCTTAAAACAGTGGGAATTCACGGAACAGGTTCTCTTTCTGCAATGAGTTTTGCTAAATACAAGAAAGGCACAAAGAAACCACATAAGGGTGACATTGTAGTAATTAAACGCAAAGGTGGTTCTGGTGCACACGTAGCTTTGTTTTCAAAGTTTGTCAAAAAGAATGGACGCAGATATGTGCAGGTTCTTGGTGGCAATCAGAAAAACAAAGTAAGCATTAGAAATTATCCCGTGGCAAAGGTAATTTCTTACAGAAAAATTTAATGGAGAATTGATGTGCCCAAGTATAACTTTATAAATAAGGATACTAATGAGACGTATGAGTTATGGTGTTCTATTGCTGAAATGGAACAACACACTAAAGATAACCCAAACGTCGAACAAGTCATTGGTGTACCAAATATTGGAGACCCAGTAAGACTCGGTATAACACGGCCTCCGATAGATTTTCAAAAACATGTTTTGGGAAAGGTCAAGGAGATGCCTGGAGCAAATAAGTCTGTTATTGAAAAACGATGGGTTTGTCCGAAAGAAATATAGCTTGAAATGATAATTTGGCACAACCACCATATTATACCTAAACATTCCGATAAGGAAATATAATAGATTTTGTCACGTAAATTCAAAAACCGAACAATGCATTTAGGGGATTCTTCTGGTCGTAGAGGGATCCCCTTTGTGCATAAAGGAGAGCGCATGTCTAAAAAAAGATCAAGAAACAGAGAATGCAATTACAGTGGATACACTTCACCACACTTTGAGTTAAAAAGTGTGTCTCCTCTAACAGTCAACCAGGAATTGACATTCGACGCTTATAAGAGACAACAAAATCTTATCCTACATGGATATGCAGGTACAGGTAAATCATATATTACAATGTACCTTGCATTGAAAGAAGTCCTATCGGAAAGTACACCATTCAAAAAGATTATCACATTCAGAAATGTTGTACCATCAAGAGACATGGGTTTCTTGCCAGGCAGTATCAAAGACAAGACCAGAGTATATGAAGAACCATATAAGGAAATTTGCGATGACTTATTTGGTAGAGGTGATGGTTTCGACATACTGAAGATGAAGGGATTTTTTGAATTCACAACCACTTCACATCTAAGAGGTCTGACATTCAATGATTCAATTATGATCGTTGATGAAATGCAGAATATGACTTTCCAGGAATTGGATACTATTATGACCCGTGTGGGTAATAACTCAAAGATCATTTTCTGTGGTGACTTCAGACAAACAGATTTGATCAAGGACAGTGAAAAATCAGGAATTAATAAGTTCATAAGTATCACCAAGAGAATGAAGAATTTTGAATATATTGAATTTGAAGAACAGGATATTGTCCGTTCAGGACTGGTAAAAGACTATATTATCCAACGTACACGAATGAATATTTCATGTTGACAAGGAAACTATCCTGTGTTATAATGAGTGAAAATGGGAAGATATATTATGGAACAAAAGAAATTTGGACAGTGTAAATTTGATAGGCAATATTTTCCTGTTTTGGAAAAGTTTGAGGAAAATGGTAGAAGGTTTTATAAGGTACATAATGGTTTATATCTTCCTTCTGTCACCACTGTTTTAGATTATCATAAGTCTGATGGTCTAAAGGAGTGGGAGAAGCGAGTTGGTCCTGAGGAAGCAGAACGTGAAAGAAAAGCAGCTGCATATAGAGGATCCTTGTTACATGCTACAATTGAAGCATACACAAGCAATATAGAGCTTCCTATATTGAAACCACATGCAAAACTTTTCTTTGATCAGGTAAAAGGTGTTGTTGACGATAATGTTGACCTTATATGTGCAAATGAATTACCTCTCCATGATATGTACTATGGTGTAGCAGGAACATGTGATTTGATTGCCAATTATGACGGAAGACTTTCTGTCATTGACTTTAAGACTTCCAAGAATTATAAGAAGGAAGACTGGATTACAAACTATTTTGAACAGGCATCTATGTATGCAGTGTTGTTTAACAATACTAGTTATGCAGGAGGTAAAGGAATTACAATTGACCAGATTGTCATTATCATTGCAGTTGAGCATGGTGGAACTCCACAGACTTTTGTCAGAACGGGAATAAGGGAAATTACTGCACACGTTATGAATTTTCAACATAAACTTAGACAGTTTACAATAAGGAAATAACATGAGTCTGGATACTAAATTTTTTGGTTGGTTGGCAATCTCAACAGTCTTTATCAACCTGGTATATCTATTTGGGTTGATACAATTTGTCATGGTCTTCTTTGGATCATGGACACCATCACTACTAATTCCCTTATGTGTTATTGCAGCATGGTTTATAGATAGACGTATTGATGAAATGTTGTTGAGTTATCTTGTCATACTATTGAATGAAAAAGAAGGTAAGTGAAATGCGTTATGTTTTGAGTGTGGTTTTTACAGTATTGTTTTCGTTCTCTGCCAATGCCGGGTATGAGTATTCCAGATTCTTCAAACTGAAGGATGAAGTCAAGGAAGTCCTTGCTGAAACTGCAATCTCTCATAGCAACAATAAACTTAGTCTGGAATTGCTTTCCAGCATTGTTGATGAATCAATTGAGAAGTTGAATGAGTTACGAGATAAGACAGATTTTGAGTATTCAATTTCCGTTGACCAATACAAAAGTATGGGAAAGGATCTCAAAGAAGGGTTTGGATCAATATCCACGATTGTCCAGTACCATGACACCAAGGGAAATATTTCCTGGGAATTAAAGACTATCTTTACCCCCAAAGATGTCCAAATCTATTCTACACCATATGAGGAAAACAATGAAGCAAAGGGTGTTGATGATTACCTTTTGTTGTTCACTTATCCCCTAAAGAAGTCAGAATATAAGCTTGACATGCACTAAATACTATGTTAGTATTAATCTTTATGAAAGGAAAATGACATGAGTTATTTCGGGAAATGGTTAGCAGCAGTCGCTGCAATGGCTGGAGCAGTTTGGGCCACAACTAATCTATCCGGTGTTAAGTCAACACCACCTGTGGATAAGACAGTTACGGCACCTGCAAACACAACACCAGGCGATTTGATGAATCGATAATGACACACATTAGTCATAAAACTAGGTATTCCGATAGCAGTCTTTATGATGAAGTATGCACCAAATGTGGTGGTACAGATAATGTAAATGATGATAGTCTGGAATTTCCATGTGCAGGATCAAATAAGAAAAGATTGCTGCAAACACAGCTTAGAAAAGTTGAGAAACTAACAAAAGAATTACAATCAGAAGTGACGCTAATGGAGGCAATGTCTGCCTCCTTAGCAAATGATTATAACTGATATTGCCTTCGTGATGTAATTTCCAGCGTGTCAGTCTCTAAAACTGAAAGTGCGGGGGAGGATCCCGCCGAAGGCACCATTTGAAAGAGGATACATGAATGTAGGATTATTAGAAGATTAGACCTCCTTAAAGTACGAGTGGAAAGAACTATTGAATGAAAACGTACAAAGGAGACAAACATGTCAGTAACATATCTAAAAGTAAAAATCAAGTCCCTTGCTGAAGAAGCAAAGATCATTCGCAAGGAAGAAAATAAGGCTCAAAGAAACTATAATTGGTTGAAGAAACGTTCTACACGTACCGACGAATATAGTAACCAAGAAGTAAATAAAGTGGTTCGTCTGTGTTACGGACTTTATCATCACAGGAAGAGTCCAGTTGGAACTGAAGCACGTTATGCTTTAATTGCTTATGGATACCTTCGAGGTAGAAAGTATAGTCAGATTGAGCAACCAAAGAAAAAGATTAGCGTAAACAAATACACAGACCCTAAAGTAGGTAAGATGTATTTGGACGACGCAGCAGCAAGATCATTCAAATTGATTAACAAATACGGTCCTAAAAAGATCACGTTTGAAGAATTTGAAGCATGGCTTGCTGAGTAAGAATTACCGTTGAGGCTTGAAGATAGAAACACTATACTCGGGTGCAAATCCCGACCAGTCCACAGTAAACATGGAGAAATATGGAAGAAACAATTATTTGGCATTACCACCACCTCATACCTAAACATGAAGGTGGTACAGACGACAAATCAAATCTATTAAAATGCAACATTGCAATGCATTCTTTTTTACATCATTTGCGGTTTTTAGAAACAGGTAAATGGCAAGATAAATTAGCATATGAAGGATTAATCAAATTAAAAATTGATTGTCATAGAGAAGCAATACGTCAAGGTAGTTTGAAAGGTTGTGCCAAAACAAACGGTGGATTTTTCTTTACAGATGGTGTATCTGTTGTGAAATATATGCCCGGAACTGAACCAAAAGGTTGGGTTAGGGCATCGAAAAAACAAAGTTCACGACAATCCTATATTAACAATAGACGTAAAGAAAAAGATATAAAACTAGATGGTAGGAAAACTAGAAAAAATCGTTATTGGTTTAATAATGGATTAATCCATGGCCAATTTGATTTAGAAAATCCTCCTGAAGGTTGGAAAAGAGGCTGTTTAAAGAACCGTGTTTAGTGTGGGCTGGAGTTTAGGATCGCTAGTGTATCGAAGATCAAGAGTAGGTAATCCCGACGAGCTGGGTTAACGCGGAACTATCAAATAAATGCTAACTTAAAAGCATCTAATGACAATGACGCATTTGAGGGTTATGCTCTCGCTGCGTAATTAGTCATTCTGAGGTTTGGGAGGTGTCCTCAGTTAATAAACACCTCCTTCTACTTTTTGCTCTTTTGATAGCTTCTTTATGGGATTTACTTTTTGGTTTACCTATACTAGATTTACTGATAGATTGTCCATTTTTGCAACTCTAGGATCACATTTTGTCAATCCTTTATTCCATGGAGATTTACCTTTTTTAGCATCACTTAATTTTTTTCTCAATTCAGGAGAAGCATTTAAGCAACCACCTTTACCTCCTTCATGTTCATTGTATCCAAAAGGTTGTAATGTGTTTAGGGATTTTATCCAAAATCTTTCTCTATCTGCATAATTGGTTGTAGTGCAAGTTTCTATTAGTTCGATTCTGAAAGCTTCTTCGCCGTATTTTCTGATGGAATTATGAAGATACATATTATATTTTTTCACTCTTGCTTCATAAAAATGGGATTTTAATCTCTTTTCCAATTGACGCTTAGTTTGACCCACATACGACCTATTTGTTATATTATTGGTAATTTTGTATATGAACATGATTACTCACTTTCGTTTAGAGTTTGCATTTATTTATACTACATGAGATTTTGACATATGAGCAAAGAAGAAACAAATAAATTTTCCCTTGAGATAGAAAAGATAGCGGCTGAGAAATCAATTTCTCATATGGACGCTGTCATTTTCTATTGTGAGAAGACTGGGCTTGAAATCGAATTGACTGCTAAACTTATCTCCTCTTCCCTAAAAACAAAGATCAAGTTGGAAGCAGAGAAGTTGCATTATCTTCCTAAATCATCAACAAATAAATTGCCGGTGTGACATGAACATTTTCAAAAAATTCTTCAAAAGACAGAAAGAATATATGGATCAGCAATACTCATCATATACTCATGAAGATATATACACTCACCATTACCACCCAATGACGAGACAGGCAGATCATATAAAAATCCCATATGCCTATGATATTATGGGTGTTCAAGACATGCAACCTCCAACAGGACCTATTTTCACAATGGAAAAAAAAGAAACAGTAACTTGGACAGAAGAAGAAGTCAAAAAAGTCTTATACATAAAGTCACAGGCAAAAGTTGTGCATGATTCTTTCCTAGAATATTGTGACTGGCACGGTGTTCCACGCAGTCTTCTAGGAGACTCAATTCTAACGGGTGGTGTGTTCATTTGCCTTATGCATGTTGGCATGTCTATAGATGCCATGAAGCAAAACACTGACGAAAAGAAATTTGATATTGACTTTTTCGTTCCGTGTGATACAATGCATTCTAGAAATGATTTGATCAGTGCTTTAATGAAATCCAACGGATTCAAATTAACTACTGTTAATGAATATTCGGAACAGATAGGAACTAACAATTCCGGGAAGATCAATTCATGTTGGCAGTCAACTAAAGAAAATGTGCATTGGTCTGAAATGGATCCATTAAAGTGTATTCCATACAATGTGATTCTTAGCAATTTCCAAACCAGGGACGAGATAATCAAAGACTTTGATTTGGTTCATACTCAAGCTGCGTATCAGAATGACAAGTTATGGATTAGTAAGAAAACATATTATGCTTGCCGAGATAAGCGATTGGTGTTTGTTGACCCAACTAGAAAACCAACCCAAAAGAGAATTGATAGATTTAAAGCAAGAGGAATGACGTTAGAAACATGAAACTGACACCCTTTGAAACTTATATACTATTCATTTCATTGAAGCAGCATTTTACAACCAAAAAATATGACTTCTTTAAATACAATGGTATGGTCAAGGGTTCGGAAGCATCATTCATGCATAAGAAAGATCGTTTCCAATATGCCAAGTTGAGTAAGAGATACCACAAAGAAGTCATGCGTGATTTTATTGTTGCCAACATAGTAGCAGGCAAATCATGGGTGGGGGATTTTCTCGATCCAGACTCAGAACAGATATACAATAAGTTTATCGGAAGACGTGAGGGGTTCAATTATTTTTTCGAGAATGATCTGAGGTCATTGTTCGGGAAAGTAACTGAACCCCATCTTGCTTTTAAGATTGTTGATGGTCAATATCCACCTGTTATCAAATCATGTGTCGGAAATGATATTGGTGTTGACACGTTTTCTATTCTCAACAACATTCTAGAATTGACGCCCAAATTTAACGAGGGATTGGGTGAGAGTGATATTATATGGGGACCTTTATCACTTAAGGTTAACAAACTGCATCCTTTCATTCCGTATAATCCAGGAAAAGCAAAAGACATTCTGAAATTATGCATAAGGGATTCTCAGACCAAATAACGAGAGAGGATCGTGTATGCTTAGAATAATACTTTTGGTTGTGTGGTTGATTTGGGTTACCACATGCAATGTTATTGCTGCCCAGAGCATAGCAAGAACAAAAGAATATTGCTTCTGGGATTATCTGAAATATTGCAGTCAGCATCCTATTGGATCACCTGGTCTACCTAAATGCATGTCAGATGTTGGTGTCAACCTATCCAAGAATTGCGTACAGGCAATGGTATTGGATGGGTTGATTACCAAGGAGCAGGTTATTGCTCGTGCCCTAGAACAAGGTTATCTCGTTAAAGAGACAAAGAATGGATTTGACATTGTAGGTAAGGTAATCAAAGAACCTAGGAAGACTGTCAAGGTCCAAGAGCTACCTCCACCTAAAAAGGTAATTGAAGACACAAAACCCAAAGAGGTTGTCAAGGAAGTACCTATTGAAAAACCAAAAATGGAAGAACCACCTAAGAAGGAAACTATTGTTGAGAAGGTCAAGAAGACCTATGCCAAGATCAAGGAAAAGGTAATTCAGGCAAAGGAAAAGATCAAGTCAAAGGTCAAGGCCTTCAAGGTAACTGTTTCCAAACCCAAGAAAGTGGAAAAGAAAGTAGTTTCCAAATCAACACCAAAGAAGACCAAGAAGAAAAACTATGCTTCCAAAAAGAAGTCTAAACCCAAAGTCTATGTTTCCAAGAAACGAAAGAATACATTTGCCCAGCAGATCAACAACAGATATTTGAATGATGGGCAAAATTTTGAGGGAACAGACGCGGATTTTGGGAGAAATTGACATATATATACTTGACACGGACTTAAATCTGTGTCATAATACAGAATAATTATGGATACAGTGAACAAGAAAACACACAAACATACGAACATACGGAGAAAATACAATGGCTAAATTATCCAAAATCAGCAAATTCCCCACCGTCGATCTTAACCGATTGAATACTGAAATCGAAAAACTCAAGACTGGAAACTATAAGAATGCCGATGACGACAAGTTCTGGAAACTTGAAGTTGACAAGGCAGGAAATGGTATGGCAGTTATTAGATTCCTTCCAGCAGCTGCGTCTGATGGAGATATTCTACCTTGGGTTCAATACTTTGATCATGGATTTAAAGGTCCTTCGGGTCAATGGTATATCGAAAACAGTTTGACCACCCTTAACAAGAAGGATCCTGCATCCGAGTATAATAACAAGTTGTGGAATGCAACTAGCGATGACCAGTCTCCATTGCGCAAGCAAGCAAGAGACCAGAAGCGTCGTCTGCATTATGTTGCACCTATTCTTGTTGTTAAGGATCCAAAGCATCCAGAAAATAACGGAAAGGTCTTCCTGTTCAAGTACGGTAAGAAGATTGCTGATAAGTTGTCACTAGCATCAAACCCAACCTTTGAAGGTGATACCCCAATCAATCCATATGATATGGGTCCTGGTGGTGCAAACTTCATTTTGCGTAGACGAAACGTAGCAGGTTATCCAAACTACGATGAATCTACCTGGGAAACTCCAAGTGCAGTTAGTGACGATGAAGAAGAAGTTAATAGAATTTATGGTGACGTTCCATCCCTAAAGGATATTGTGTCACCTGATAAGTTCAAATCATATGATGAGCTTCTTGAAAGACTTGCAAATGCACTTGGTATTTCTGTTTCTCACCTAACTGATATTCTTTCTGGAGAGGTTTCTGTTACAGCAGGTCCTGCCCGTGCAAAGACTGCTAGAAAGGAAACAAGAGTAGTTGAGGAAGAGGAAGAAGTTGATGTGGATGATCCTCCATTCAACGTCGATGACGATGATGAAGAATTGCAATCATTTAAGTCGCTAGTCTAATATGAAAGAGGTGGAGAGAAATCTCCACCTCTTTTTTTATGCCGTTTCGTTTACTGAACCATGACCAAAGTGATCTTTGTTATTCAATGTTGCCTGCTTCATTGCTCTTTCTTGAGAAGGTGGAACAACTCTGCTATGATTAGACATTTCAGCTGCTACCTTGGGCATATTATTTGTTGACAAGTTTGATTGCTTGTTAGGAGGTGGAGTATTATCTCCCTTGCTTTCAGGTTTAGGTGCTTCTGGTTTTGGTTCTGGGTTCACTGGCGTTGCTTTTGGTTGTGGTGCAGCAGGTGCAGCAGAAGGCGCCTTAGGTCCTGGGTTAGAAGGATCTTGATATATCTCAATATCTGGCATTTTTACATTTGGTGGTTCAGGTATCTTATTATTCTCACCTGGTTTTTGATCAGGTGGTGTCATTTGCATATCGTCTTTCTTAGGAACACCATCTGGAGTTACCTGTATATTATCATTCGTTGCAGGTGATCCGGATGGTTCCCCCATTTGTTCTTTATTCTGTCCTTTGAAGTCATATCTCAGACCAGGTTCAGGCGCATCTGGAGACACACCAGGTTCAGGTGCATCTGGAGACACACCAGGTTTCACTGGTTCAGCTGTCATATCTGGATTCACATTCTTCGATGCTTCATCCATTTGTTTTTTTAATCGCTCTCTAGTAATATCATAACCATAAATCTTTCTAAATTCTTTCATACCCATATTTTGTGATGGATCAACACCATATCTTTTTAACGTGCTATCATACCAACCTTTCTCCCAATTTCCTTGACGACCCATACCCAAATGAACATTAGTATCTGAATGCATTAAGTCAAAAGCTCCATACTTACCACCAAAATACATACCTGCTCTAATAGGCATATTAGGGAAGTATTCTTCTTGTGCTAATTTATTGAAATTCTGGAACTGTTGATATTTGCCAGCATATTCGCCAGATTGATAATTATTCAAAGCTCTTCCATTTGGATCAATTATTGTAATATCCAGAGCTTGTCCACTACCATGATTTGTTGTATGACCTCCATATCTCATTCCTGCTCCTGGACCACCAACTGCTTTACCATCTCTAACAGTACCATTAATTATAACTCTGTATCCTGGATTTTCTTCCATAAATCTTCTGGCAGCTTCGTTATTTGTGGCAATAAGACGTGGGTCAACTCCATGTAAATTAGCGCCGCGTTCATTACTCAAATGAGTTAATTTTCCTGGTTCCAATTCTCTGGGAATTTCTCCTTTGCCAATTGCAATCTCAGAAGGATCCCCTCTAACAACACCAGAAGGATCCTTCTGCGCTTCGTTTGCCCATTGATTAATCTTTTCTGAACCAGCTTTACTATACTGTTTGAAGAATGTTTCTTTCTGTTTATCTGACAGTCCATCAAAATATTTCTTCGCCGCTTCATTCAAATCAGCAGGTGGAATTTTGTATTCATCACCTTTTCTTAGACCAACTTCTGGTGTGGAAGGAGAAATGCCATTGGCGCCCGAATCTTCCATTTGTGGATTGACATTTCTGGATGCAGAGTCGAATTCTTGTTTTTGTTTTGCTTGCCATTCTGCTTCTGCTTTTCTCTGTGCTTCTGCCCAGGCTCTACCTTTCTTCCCCATGTAAAAGTAGTTTTCACCACTCTTTTTTATCCAACCACCTTGATCAGGTTCAGCTAAGTATTTTCTTGATCCTGGGTCTGTTAGCATTCCTTGATCTGTTCTAAATTCTATATTATTTTGACCACCTCTAACACGGGCAATCGCTTCTTCGCCCATATCTCTTTCTTCTTTTGTTAATGGTCGAGTATAAGCAGTATCACCTCTATTAATAGGTCCATAAAAACCATTATGTAAGGCATGATCCAATGATCCATATCCAAATGCATCACTTCTATTTACCATAGATTCCAAAACTTCTGACATAGATGTTGCATTTTTACCATTTTCAGCACGTATTGCTCTCATAACCTCATCTTTTAATTTTGGATTATTATCCAATTCATCAAAATATTTTGCTCTTTTTTCTGCAAGATATCCAGAAGTTGTTTCAGATGGTACTCTAATACCAGTTTCTTTTTCCAGCCTCTGGTTCAGTGCAGTGACAGGATCATATGGTTTACTTTGCTTTATATCTTCTGTGCGCTCAGCTGTACCTTCACTACCATAACTCTTGGTGTATCTGCTATCTCTTCCTTCATATGTTGAATACTTACTCTGACCACCAGAGATTGTGTCACCAGACCACGTTCCACCAGCACCAGAGGTTGGTGATTTACCAATATCTGGGAGTGCTTTCTTATAGTAGTCTGGGAACAATTGGGCATATTGAGT
>ERZ724512.356-NODE-356-length-20606-cov-8.184371_pt1 | contig 20606 bp, 18 predicted proteins | sample MGYA00376045_ERZ724512 | MGnify/ENA primary metagenome ERZ724512 (study PRJEB28724, sample SAMN07190883) | activated sludge metagenome | isolation source: activated sludge of sewage treatment plant in Hong Hong | place: Hong Kong | collected 2016-03-17 ... | reverse complement strand
AGGATCTCCCGCAGCGCCGACTCCTTCTCGTCGGCGGCCACGACCTCGGCCTTGACGGTGATAGCGCGGCGGATCAACTCCGGCAGCACCGCGCCGGCGGGGTCGACCGCGGCCTGCGGGTCGGCCTCGATCAGGTCGAGAATCACCGGGTCGGCGATGAAGCCGGCCTTGACGATCTCGGCCATCCCGGCGACCAGCTCGTTGCGCGGCAGGCTCGCCAGCGTCGCCAGATCCACCAGAACCGCCCGGGGTTGGTGGAAGGCGCCGACGAGGTTCTTGCCGGCATCGGTGTTGATGCCGGTCTTGCCGCCCACCGCCGCGTCGACCATGCCCAGCAGGGTGGTGGGCACGTGCACGATGTCGACGCCCCGCAGCCAGGTCGCGGCGACGAATCCGGCGACATCGGTGGCGGCCCCGCCGCCGAGGCTGACCAATGCGTCCTTGCGGCCCAGCCCGATTCGGCCCAGCACCTCCCACATGTAGCCGACGACGGGCAGGTCCTTGCCGGCCTCGGCATCGGGAATCTCGATGCGGTGCGCGTCGATTCCCTTGTCGGACAGGAACTTCCGGATCGACTCGGCCGTCTCGGCCAGGGTGGGCTGGTGCAGCACGGCCACCTTGTGGGTGCCGTCGAGCAGGCCGCCGAGCTCCCCGAGCAGTCCGGTTCCGATCAGCACGGGGTACGGCGGGTCGACGGACACCTCGACGGTGACCGGCGCTGGGAGGGAACGGGTTTCACTCATGTTCGGCCTTGGACCGGCGTGCCGCCAGGGCGGCGGGAATCGCCGGCGTGGGTACGACGGAGCCGGGTGGGACGTTGGCGTGCCACGGCGGCCGCCGTCGGCGACGCGGCGGCGGGCCGGGGTGTTCCAGCCGGTTGACCAGGTAGTGCACCACCGCACCGGGGTTGCGCCGGTTGGTGTTGACCCGCATGGTGGCGACCTTGCGGTAGAGCGGAACCCGCTCCCCCATCAGGCGCCGGTACTTCGCGGCGGGGTCGTCACCGGCCAGCAGCGGCCGTGCGGTGCCACCGGTGGTGGTGCGCCGAACCCCTTCGGCCGCACTGATTTCCAGATAGACCACGGTGTGGCCGGCCAGTGCGTCGCGGACGCCGGGGCTGGTGACGGCGCCGCCGCCCAGCGACACGATGCCGTCGTGGCCGGCCAGCGCCTTCTTGACGACGTCTTCCTCGATGCGCCGGAATTCCTGCTCGCCGTCGTCGGCGAAGATGTCGGCGATGCTCCGCCCGGTTTCCTCGACGATCGCGGCATCGGTGTCGAGCAGCGGCAGTCCCATGGCCTTGGCGAGCCGCCGCCCGATGGTCGACTTGCCCGATCCGGGCATCCCGACCAGAACCGCCTTGGGGGCCATGGCTACCCCGACGCCCGGGCGGGTCCGGCCGACGGCTCGCGCTCGGCCACCGACTGCAGGTACGTCTCGACATTGCGACGGGTCTCGGCCAGCGAGTCGCCACCGAACTTCCGCAGCGTCGCGCGCGCCAGCACCAGCGCCACCATCGCTTCGACCACCACACCGGCGGCCGGCACCGCGCACACGTCGGAACGCTGGTGGATCGCCACGGCCTCCTCGCCGGTGGCCATGTCCACCGTCGCCAGCGCCCGCGGCACCGTCGAGATGGGCTTCATCGCGGCGCGCACCCGCAGCGGCTGCCCGTTGGTCATCCCGCCTTCGAGGCCACCGGCGCGGTTGGTGGACCGCACGATTCCGTCGCTGCCCGGGTAGATCTCGTCGTGCGCCTGGCTGCCGCGGCGCCGCGCGGTCTCGAAGCCGTCGCCGATCTCGACGCCCTTGATCGCCTGGATGCCCATGACGGCGGCGGCGAGTTGACTGTCGAGCCGGTCGTCGCCGCTGGTGAACGACCCCAGCCCGACCGGCAGGCCGTGCACGACCACCTCCACGACACCGCCGAGGGTGTCGCCGTCCTTCTTGGCGGCCTCGATCTCGGCGATCATCGAGTTCTCCGCGGCGCGGTCGAAGGCGCGCACCGGACTGTCGTCGATGGCGGCCAGGTCGGCGGCCTGCGGCGGCGGCCCGATGTAGGGATCCGAGGCGCCGATCGACACGACGTGCGAGACGACCTCGACGCCGAGGGCCTGCTCGAGGAACCGGCGGGCGATGGTGGCGGCGGCCACCCGGGCCGCGGTCTCGCGGGCACTGGCGCGCTCCAGCACCGGACGGGCGTCGTCGAAGCCGTACTTGAGCATCCCCGCGTAGTCGGCGTGCCCGGGGCGCGGCCGGGTCAACGGCGCGTTGCGGGCCACCTCGAGTTCGTCGGCACCGACGGGGTCGGCCGCCATCACGGTCTCCCACTTGGGCCATTCGGAGTTGCCGATCTCCACGGCGATCGGGCCGCCCAGGGTCAGACCGTGCCGCACACCGCCGAGCACCGTCACCTGGTCCTGCTCGAACTTCATCCGCGCGCCGCGGCCATAACCCAGCCGGCGGCGGCGCAACTGCTCGGCGATGTCGTCTGAGGTGACGGACACACCGGCGACCATGCCCTCGACGACGGCCACCAGAGCGCGGCCGTGGGATTCACCGGCAGTGGTCCAACGCAACACGTGTCCCATCCTCCCACGTGGCGTTTCCCACCCGAAATCCGTGGGCGAGGCCGCAAGTCCGCGGCCGTCAATCGACAGGGAGCGCCAGCGCGACCACCACCGCGGTGGCCGCGCACATCGCGGGACCGTGCGGCAGCACCCGCCGGCGGCTGAGCAGACCCCATCCCGCGGTCAGCAGCGGCGCACCGACCGCGGCGACTGCCCAGACCGCCATCCCGAACGCTCCCGCCAGACCACCCAGGCCGAGCGCCAGCTTGACGTCCCCGGCGCCCATCCCCGCCGGCGCCAGCAGATGGATCAGCAGATAGCCGCCGGCCAGCGCGGTCGCGCCGGCCAGCGCCGGCAGTCCACGGCCCTGCACCGCGGCGACCGTCAGGATGACCGCCGCGCCCGGCAGCGTCAGCGCATTGGGCAGCCGGTGCTCACGCAGGTCGGTGACGGTGAGGGCGAGCAGCCACAGCGTCACCAGGATTCCGCCGCACAACGTCATCGGCGGAGGCTAGCTCAGCGCGGCCGCCATTTGTGCGCGCGGAGCGGGCCGGCCTGTGAATTGTTCGACCTGTGCGTAGGCCTGATGCAACAACATCTGCAGACCGCTGATGACGCGTCCGCCCGCCGCGGTCACCGCCGCCGCCAGCGGCGTGGGCCAGGGGTCATAGATCGCGTCGAGCAGGACCGGGATGGGGGCGAGCACGTCCGCGTAAGCGGCCGCGACATCGGCGGGCACGGTGCTGATCAGCGCTCCCGATTCGGCGACCGCGGCCGTCAGGGCGTCGTGCTCCAGCGGCCGGTGCCGGGCGTGCAGGCCCAGGCCCGCGCCCAGATCCAGCAGCGCGGCCACCCGGTCGGCGTTGCGGGCCACGATGGTGACGTCGTGGACGCCGAGTGCCGCTAGGCCCACCACGGCGGCGGGCGCCGTACCGCCGGAGCCCAGCACGATGGCCGCACCCGACACCGTCCCGAGCGCCCCGACCACGCCATCGATGTCGGTGTTGTCGGCCCGCCAGCCGGCACCGGTGCGCACCAGGGTGTTGGCCGAGCCGACGCGTTCGGCGCGTTCGGTGCGCTCGTCGGCCAGTCGCAGCGCCGCGAACTTGCCCGGCATCGTCACCGACAGGCCGACCCACTCCGGACCCAGTCCGGCCACGAGCGCCGGCAGACCGTCCGCGTCGCACTCGATGCGCTCGTAGGTCCAGCCCGTTAGGCCCAGCGCGCGGTAGGCGGCCAGATGCAGTTGCGGAGAACGGGAATGGGCGATCGGCTTGCCGACCACGGCCGCGCGGCGGGGACTCGCGGAAGGACTCTCAGCGCACACTGTCGAGCACGCCGTTGCGCTTGGCGAGTTCGATGTTCGCCAGGTGCTGCTGGTAGTCGTGGGTGAACAGCGTGGTGCCGTCCATGTCAATGGTGACGAAGTACAGCCAGTCGCCGGCCTCGGGATGCTCGGCGGCGTTCAGCGCCTGCTCACCCGGCGAACCGACCGGGGTGGCCGGCAACCCGTCGGAGGCGTAGGTGTTCCACGGCGTGACGCGGGCGCGGTCCGCGTCGGTGGTCGCCACCTCCTGTCGGTCGAGGGGATAGTTGACCGTGGAGTCGAACTCGAGGCGCTGGGGTTCGTTGAGCCGGTTGTAGATGACCTGCGCCACCTTCGCGAAGTCGTCGGGCTTGGCCTCCTTCTGCAACAGCGAGGCGACCGTGAGGATCTCGTAGGGCGTCATGTTGGTCGCCTGCGCGGCCTCGGACAGGCCGTTGGCGGCGTAGTGGTCGGCACTGGTCTGGATCAGCGACGCGAGGATCTGCTTGGGGGTGGCGGTCGGGTCGAAGCTCCAGGTGCCGGCCTCGATGAGACCCTCGAGCCGGCGGTGGTCGCCGCCCATCTTGGTGACCGATTCCATGGCCCAGTCCGGGACGTTGAGGTCCTGCGGGCTCGCATTGGTGGCCACGTCCTTGAGATCTGTTGCGGTGACGCATTTTTCGGTGCCGTTCAGGGTGACACAGCTGGCCTGCGCGATCAGCGTGAACACCCCTTCGGTCACCTTGTTGTTGCGCAGGTCGGTGATGTCGTCGAGCTGCCGGCCCTCCGGGACGGTCAGCTTGCCCTTCCGGTTGGCGGGGTCGACGAGCTTGGCGATGGCGCTGTCGGCCGAGATCTCGGTGCGCACCTTGTAGAACCCGGGCTGAATCGCCTGTAGCTCATCGTTTTTCAGCCCCGCGGTGACGAACGGTTCGGCGTCGGCGATCACATTCTGGTCGACCAGCGTCTTGCCGATCGCCGCGGTGGTGTCGCCCGGGTGCACCTCGATGAGCACATCGCTCTTACCGTCGCCGCCGCCGGCGAAATCGGCTGACTTGCCGCCCCACAGGTTGCCGACCAGCAGCACGGCGGCGGTGATGATCACGCCCAGTGCCATCAGTGTCAGCAGGCCCAGGGTGCGACGACGCCTGCGCAGGCGGACCGCGCGGGCCCGGGCGGTGCGGTCCATCCGACGCCGTCGCGGCGCGCCGTCGTACTCAGCCATCGTCGGCCTCCCGGTACTGCGGCAGCTGGGCGCGCCGCTGATCGAGCCAGCTCTGCAGGATCGCCACTGCGGCCGCCTGGTCGACGACGGCGCGCTGACCCTTGGCGGAAACGCCGGCGGCACGCAAGGAATGCTGTGCGGTCACGGTCGTGAGGCGCTCGTCGGCCAGCCGGACGGGCACCGGGGCGATTCGGTCCGCCAACCGGTCGGCGAGGTCGACGGCGTCGGCCGCGGAGGAACCCGCCCGGTTGGCCAGGGTGCGCGGCAACCCGACGACCACTTCGACGGCGCCGTACTCGTCGACCAGCGCCACCAGCCGGCGCAGGTGCCGCCCGGTCTTGTCCCGTCGCACGGTTTCGACCGGGGTGGCCAGCACGGCGTCCGGATCGCTGACGGCGACCCCGATGCGGACCGTGCCGACGTCGATGCCGAGCCTCCTGCCGCGACCCGGGTCATCGGGACCGGGGCGGTCGGGCACCCGTGCTTCGCAGGAGGTCACTCGGTCAGCCCCGGGCGACCTCGGCCCGCAGGGCGTCGAGCGCGGCGTCGATACCCGCCGCGTTCTTGCCCGAACCTTGGGCCAGGTCCGGCTTTCCGCCGCCCCGCCCGTCGACCGCCGCGGAAAGCCGCCGGACCAGGTCGCCGGCGGACAACCCGAGTTCGCGTGCGGCGTCGTTCACCGCGACCACGTAGGGCACCGTGCCGTTGTCCCCTTCGGCGATCAGCGCGACCACGCCGGGTTCGGCGCCGAGCCGGCCCTTGATGTCGCCGACCAGGGAACGCAGATCGTTGGCCGTCATCTCACCGGACATCCGCTGGGCCACCAGACGGACGTTACCGACCCGCTCGGCTCCTGCGGCGGCATTCACCGCGGCTGCGCGGGCCGTGGCGAGCCGGATCCGCTCCAGTTCCTTCTCGGCGCCCTTGAGCCGCTCCACCAGATTGGCGACCCGGGCGGGCACCTCGTCGGAGGGCACCTTCAGCGACGACGCCAGGCCGGCCATCAGTGCGCGCTCCTTGGCCAGGTGCTTGAACGAGTCCAGGCCGACGTACGCCTCGACGCGGCGCACCCCCGAGCCGATCGACGACTCGCCCAGGATGGTGACCGGCCCGATCTGCGCCGAGTTGTGCACATGCGTGCCGCCGCACAGTTCCAGCGAGAAGGGGCCGCCGATCTCGACGACGCGGACCTCGTCCGGATACGCCTCGCCGAACAGCGCCATCGCGCCCATCGCCTTGGCCTTGTCCAACTGGGTGTGGAAGGTGTTGACCTGGAAGTCGGCCTCCACCGCCTCGTTGGCGACGATCTCGATCTCGCTGCGCTGCTGCTCGCTCAGCGGACCCTGCCAGTTGAAGTCGAACCGCAGGTAGCCCGGCCGGTTCAGCGAGCCGGCCTGAACGGCGTTGGGGCCCAACACCTGTCGCAGCGCGGCGTGCACCATGTGGGTTCCCGAGTGGCCCTGGGTGGCGCCGTGGCGCCAGTTCGCGTCGACCGCGGCGGTGACGGTGTCGCCCTCGACGAACTCGCCGGACTCGACGGTGACGCTGTGCACGAACAGCGTCTTGGCGATCTTCTGCACATCGGTGACTTGCGCCTTGGCGGTGCCACCGACGCCGGTCAGGGTGCCGATGTCGGCGATCTGGCCACCGGATTCGGCGTACAGCGGGGTGCGGTCGAGCACGATCTCGACGCGTTCGGCGACATGGTCACGACCGCCGTGCGCCACCACCGGGACCCGCTTGCCGTCCACGAAGATGCCGAGAATTCTTGCCTGCGAGGCCAATTCGTCGAACCCGGTGAACTCGGTGGGGCCGGCGTCGACCAGTTCGCGGTACGCGGTGAGGTCGGCGTGGGCGTGCTTGCGGGCCGCGGCGTCGGCCTTGGCCCGGCGGCGCTGTTCGGCCATCAGCTCGCGGAAGCCGAGTTCGTCGACGGAAAGGCCTGCCTCCGAAGCCATTTCGAGGGTGAGGTCGATCGGGAAGCCGTAGGTGTCGTGCAGTGTGAACGCGTCGTTGCCGCTCAGCGTGGTCTTGCCGGCCTTGCGCGTCGATTCCGCCGCGTCCTCGAACAGCTTCGAACCCGCCACCAGCGTGCGGTTGAACGCCGTCTCCTCGGCCACCGCGATCCGGTTGATCCGGTCGAAGTCGGCGACCAGTTCCGGGTACGACGGACCCATGGCGTCGCGGACGGTCGCCATCAGCCGGCCCATGATCGGCCGGTCGACGCCGAGCAGCTTGGCGGCGCGGATGATGCGGCGCAGCAGCCGGCGCAGCACGTAGCCGCGGCCCTCGTTGCCGGGGGTGACGCCGTCGCCGATGATGATCGCCGCGGTGCGGCTGTGGTCGGCGATGATGCGGTAGCGCACGTTGTCGTCCTGGTTGCCCTGGTTGTAGCCGCGGGGCGCCACCGCCGCCACCGTGTCGATCACCGGGCGCAGCAGGTCGGTCTCGTAGACGTTGTCGACGTTCTGCAGCAGGCAGGCGATGCGCTCGACACCCATGCCGGTGTCGATGTTCTTGCGCGGCAGCGGCCCGAGGATCTCGAAATCGTCCTTGGAGGTGCCCTCCCCGCGTTCGTTCTGCATGAACACGAGATTCCAGATCTCGATGTAGCGGTTCTCGTCGGCTTCCGGGCCGCCCTCGATGCCGAATTCGGGGCCGCGGTCGTAGTAGATCTCCGAGCACGGTCCGCAGGGCCCGGGGATGCCCATGGACCAGTAGTTGTCGGCCATGCCGCGACGCTGGATGCGCTCGGCCGGCAGCCCCGCGACCTCCTGCCAGAGCTGTGCGGCTTCGTCGTCGTCGTAAAAGACTGTCGCCCAGAGTCTTTCGGGATCGAACCCGTAGCCGCCGTCGTCCACCGGCTTGGTCAGCAGCGACCAGGCCAGTTCGATAGCACCGCGCTTGAAGTAGTCGCCGAAGCTGAAGTTGCCCGCCATCTGGAAGAAGGTGTTGTGGCGGGTGGTGATGCCGACCTCGTCGATGTCGGGAGTGCGGATGCACTTCTGAATGCTGGTGGCCGTGTCGTACGGCGGGGTCCGCTGGCCGAGGAAGAACGGCACGAACTGGACCATGCCGGCGTTGACGAACAACAGGTTGGGGTCGTCGAGGACCACCGATGCGCTCGGCACCTCGGTGTGGCCCGCGTTCACGAAATGATCGAGGAACCTCTTCCTGATCTCGTGTGTCTGCACGTCTTCACTTCCCTGGATCTTGTTGATCGACCGCCCTACCCTACCGTTCTGCTGGTCAACCCCCGACGAAGCTCAGGCGGACCGAGCGGCGGGGGTTGTCGCTGTTCAGGTCAACGAGCACGATCGACTGCCAGGTTCCCAGCAACGGTCGCCCGGCCTGCACCGGAACGGTGACCGACGGCGCGACGATGGCGGGCAGCACATGGTCGGCGCCGTGCCCGTACGAGCCGTGCGCATGGCGGTAGCGGTCATCGCGCGGCAGCAGCCGTTCCAGGGTGGCGATCAGGTCCTGCTCGGAGCCCGCGCCGGTCTCGAAGATGGCGACGCCGGCGGTGGCGTGCGGCACGAACACGTTGCACAACCCGTCTCCGTGCCCGGCGCAGAAGGTCTGCACCTCACGCGTCAGGTCGACCAGTTGGCGGCGGCTGGTGTCGATGTCCAGAACGTCGGTTTTCACACGTCCAGCGTAGGAGCGGGCGGACGGACGCGGCACGCCCGTTTATCGAGCCGAACCGCAGGGTATGTCCGCTGCACTCGACTCAACTTGGAGGAGCAATGACAATCACCGGAATCATCAGCGCGATCATCGTGGGAATCGTGGTGGGCATCCTCGGCCGCCTCGTCGTGCCAGGCCGGCAGAACATCTCGGTTCTGGTGACCATCCTGGTCGGCATCGTCGCGGCGTTCATCGGCACGGCGATCGCCCGCGCGATCGGCATTCCCACCGCCACCAGCGGGGTGGACTGGCTCGAACTGCTCGTCCAGGTCGTGGTCGCCGCGATCGGCGTCGCTGTCGTCGCGGCGCTCATGGGCCGCAGACACGGCGTGATGCGCTGAACCAGTACCGCGGGCTACGTCGGGAACCACACCCGACGTAGCGTCGCGTTATGGGCCGGCAGCTACTGGCAGGTGCGATCGCGGCGGCGGGTGCCGTCGCCGGGTACGAACGGCTCGCCAAGCCATGGATGTACCGGTGGGGCGCAACGCCGGACGAGGTCGCCGCGACGCTTCCAGGCGACGACCTGGTCGCCCCGACCACCCCGAAGACCACCCGAGCGGTGACCATCGAGGCCCCGGCCGAAGCGGTGTGGCCGTGGTTGGCGCAGATCGGTGAGGACCGTGCGGGTTTCTACAGTTACGACCGGCTCGAACGGTTGGTGGGCGCCCGCATCCACAACGCCGACAGGGTCCACCCGGAGTGGCAGCAGTTGCGCGTCGGCGACACCGTCTGGCTGGCTCGGCGGTACCGCAGCATCGGCAGGCAGATCGTCGCGGCCGTCGAGCCCGGATCGCATCTGGTACTGATGTCCGACTCTGACTTCCGGCGCGTCTCCGAAGGCGCCAAAGCATCCGGGTCGTGGGCGTTCCACCTGCAACGCCACGGCGCCTCCACCCGGTTGCTGGCCCGCGGCAGCGCCGGAGCGGTGGGCCAGCCGATGTTCGACGTGGCGCATTTCGTCATGGAGCGCGCCATGCTGCTCGGGATCCGCAATCGGGTGATGGCCCATCTCGCTACCGGCGGATAACTACCCCCGGCTTGTTGGATGGCGTTGCACTGCAACATCGTTCGGTGGGCGCTCAGCTGGTGTCATTGTGGGCGCGGCGGTTCTTGATCCGGGTGGCCAGGTCGGCGGCGCGGGTGCGGCGTCGTTTGGGCATCTGCAGGCCGCGGTTGGCCGGGGCCGGGGTGTTGGCCGGTGGTGGGGGTAGTTCTGCGGTGCTGATGTCCCAGTCGGGGAAGAACACCCGCGCACCCGGATGGGTGGTGTAGGTGCGCCCGGTCGGGGCGGTCCACTCGATCCTGCCGTCGGGATACTGTCGGTCCGACCAGCCGCTGTCGCCGGCGTAGAACGTCTTGAGCAGGTGGCTTTTTCGGCACAGGCAGCGCAGGTTCGACGGGTGGGTCGGGCCGGCCGGGTAGGCGATGGCGTGGTCGATGTCGCAGTTCTCGGCCGGTGTGCTGCAGCCGGGGAACCGACAGGTCATGTCGCGGCTGCGGACGAAGCGTTGCAGCGCCGCCGAGGGCCGGTAGCGGTCCTCGGCTTGCGGGCACGGGGTGCGCAGGGGAATCAGCGCGGCGCCGTTGCGGATCAACGCCGCCAGCAGCGGCGTCGGGACCACGCCGCCGGTGGTCATCACCGCCGGTGCCGTCAGCCCGGCCTGGCCCCCCGCCGGTGCGGTCGCCGAACCGTCATCGGTGTGCTGGGTCCGCGGCGAGCGGGTCTGAACGGTTCTGGCCGCGGCGTCGACGGTGGCCTGTTCGGCGACGACGTGGATGACCACGCTGGCGGCCAGACCGGGACTGGTGGGGTTGGGGCATTGCGGGGCTGCGCACTGGCAGGCGATACGGTCGCCACCGGCGAAGACCGCGCCCATCGCCTCGGCGCGGCGTTGCCCGATGCTGCGCGGATCCCCGGCGCACACCGCGCGGGCGATCTGGGTCAGCCGGCGCTCGATCAACTCGGCATGGGTGGAATACAACCGGCCCCACAGCGAGCGCGTCCCGGCCTGGTCGTCGGGCTTGCCGAACTGCACGTCCATCCCGCGGGCGGCCTGTTCGAACCATTCTTTGGCCTGCGGATCATGCTTTTCGACCAGGGCGTCGATCGCCGCCTCCACCTTGGCGTCCGACAGCATGCCCCATTTCTGGGCGGCCTCGGCGATCCCGGCGTCGATGGCGGCCATCGCGTCCTCGTCGACCACCAGATGGGTGCGCCAGGAAATCGTGGCCACCAGCCGCGCCCCGATCCCTCCCGCCAGGAACAGGGCATTGACCTTCGGCAGCCGGTCGCGCAACGAACGCGCCAGATACATCTGCGAGGACGCCCGGCGCGCCGAGATGTTCAGTGCCGCCCCGATTTCGGCGGCGGTGGCATCCCACCAATCACACGACCACAACCGCCGCCCGTCCCCGCCGTCGTCATCGCCGTCGTCGGGACCGCAGCGGCGCTCCACCAACTCCGCGATCGCCGCCAACCGCCGCGCCGCCCCGGCCGCCTCAGCACGCGCCCAACCCTCCACCGCACCCACCACCGCAGCATCGGCGGCCTCCGGCAGAGCCGACGGCGACAGCGAATCGAACATATGTTCACCCTAAAATGACCCACCGACAACATGAGGGGTGATCCCTCAAGACATCGGTGACAGTTCTGCGTCAGGACATCGCCCAAGGTGAAGCGATGGGAGTGAACGAAGCCGTCGATCCCCTTATCCCCTTGCGATCTCGCGGTGGCCCGATGACGCACCCGGGCGTCCGGCCGGCACGGGAACGGTGACCGAGAAAGAGCTATTGCACCGGGCGCAGCACCACTATCCCGGGAACGGTCTTCACATAGTCCAGGAGCGGGCTGTCGACCACTTTGTTGTTCGCGGGCAGGGATGACGCGTTTCGGAGGACGAACTGGTCCGGTGTCGCGATGACGATTCCGACATGCGTGACGTCTAGGCCGCCGTCTGGTGCGTATGCCCCGAGATAGTCACCGGTGCGCAGTCGGCTCAACACGTCTGCATTGACCTGGCGGCTCGGAATGTAGGCGACAGTTCGCGGCACCACCGGCAAACCAGGCAGTTACAGCCCGCCGGAATCCTTCTTGTTGAGGTTCTTGGTGACCTGGATCGCGTCGGCGCCAAGACTCGCGGTGACGTCGGTCGCCACCGCGGGCTGCAGCGTCGACCAGTCCGTGAAGAAATGCTTCCGGTTCTGGAAGCTGACGGCGCCGTCCTTGTACCGGACCTTGATGAGACCGTCGATGAACTCCTCGCGGTCGTCGCCTCGTTTCAGCGCTTCGACGTAATCGGCGTAGGTGAAGCAGTCGACCTTCTGCAACTCGACGACAAGCTGCTCGGGCACAGTTGCCGAACCGATCAAAGTGTTTGCGCCGTAAGGTGTTCCGAGGAACTGCCGTGACAGGATTTCCGATCGCTCAGACAGGCCGGCGCTTGAGGCGTTCTTGGCAACGGCGAGCAGAGCCTGGAGGGTCTGCTCGCTCTGGCTGGAGATGTTGACGGCCGGCGCCGCCGCCGCCCACGGGGCAGGAGGTCCGGCGACCATCAGAGCCAACACCAGCGTCAAGCAGGCGATGCAGAACCCGTAACGGTGAGCGCCGCGGAACGAGCACACCGCATCGGTGAGAGGGACGATACGACGGCGGGACGTGTCGGCGTCGAGCACATCGGTGTCCACGAATTCAGCCTAATGGGCCGCATTTCGGGCCAAAAGACCCCTGTGCGGCGCTGTCTCGGGGCGAAGAATAGGTCCCATGATCCGCGCGATTCTCCTGACAGTGGCTCTGCTGGCGGCGAGTATCGCGTCGGCGCCACCGGGCAATGCGGACTCCTTCGACGTGCTCTGGGACTTGATGCCCTGGGGATACGACCAAAAGGAGTGCACTCGAGTCCCAAACGACGTTCTCCCTGCGTCAGCACTCGAGCCCGGTGCACTGGCCAAGTTCCACTGTCCTGACACGCCCGAGGCCGGTGCTCCGCCCATCCCCGAAGGGATGTACGTCCTGTTCGCCGATCGGCGGTCGCTGGCCGATGAATTCAAGTGGAACGTCGACTACGACAGCACGCACGGTGGGCTGGCGCCGTGCCCCGGTGGACTTCCCTCACCTGGCCCCTGGCACCACCCCGAATCACCGACCGTGGTCGCCGGACAACTCGCGTGTGTCGACGACCCCGACGAGGTCACACTGTCCTGGACCCGAGACGACGACCTGCTCGCCGGCACGATCTGGGGGCCCGCCGGGTCCCTGCCGCAGCTTTACGACTGGTGGACGTATAACGGCGGGGCCGGCCGCAACGCCACTTCGCCGCCGACTCCGTAGGCTTCGCCGGCCGGGTATCACCCACGCCTGTTGCGCCGAATGATCGCCCGCAGCTTGTCCAGCCGCCCGCCGATTTCCCGTTCGGCGCCGTGCGGGGTGGGCCGGTAGTAGTCCACCCCGACCAGTTCGTCGGGTGGATATTGTTGCGCCGCAACGCCTCCCGGTTGGTCGTGCGCGTAGAGGTAACCCTGCGCGTGGCCCAGCGCGGCGGCGCCGGAGTAGTGCCCGTCCCGCAGGTGAGCCGGCACCATGCCGGCCTTACCCGCCTTGATGTCGGACATCGCCGCGCCCAGCGCCGTGGTGACGGCGTTGGACTTCGGTGCGGTCGCCAGGTGCACGGTGGCGTGCGCCAGGGTGAGTTGCGCCTCGGGCAGCCCGATCAGCTGGACCGTCTGCGCGGCGGCCACCGCGGTCAGCAGGGCCGTCGGATCGGCCATCCCGATGTCCTCACTGGCCAGGATCATCAGCCGCCGGGCGATGAACCGCGGATCCTCCCCCGCGGTCAGCATCCGCGCCAGGTAGTGCAGCGCCGCGTCGACGTCGGAGCCGCGGACCGACTTGATGAAGGCGCTGATGACGTCGTAGTGCTGATCGCCGTCGCGGTCGTACCGCACCGCGGCCTTGTCGAGGGACTGCTCGACGATGTCGACGGTGACATGGTCGCCTGCCTCGGCGGCCACCTCGAGGGCGGTCAGCGCGCGGCGGGCATCCCCGGCGGCCAACCGCACCATCAGATCCAGCGCCTCGTCGTCCACCGTCACCGAGCCGTCCAGCCCGCGCGGGTCGGTCACGGCCCGCTGCAGCACGGTGCGGATGCCGTCGGCGCTCAGCGGATGCAACTGCAGGATCAGCGAGCGCGACAGCAACGGTGCCACCACGGAGAATGACGGATTCTCGGTGGTCGCGGCGACCAGCAGGACGACCCGGTTCTCGACGGCCGCCAGCAGCGCGTCCTGCTGGGTCTTGGAGAACCGGTGCACCTCGTCGATGAACAGCACGGTCTGCTCGCCGTACGCCGCGGCCGTCCGGGCGCCCTCGATGACCGCGCGCACCTCCTTGACCCCGGCCGACAACGCCGAGAGCGCCTCGAACCGTCGTCCGGTGGCGCCGGAGATCAGCGACGCCAACGTGGTCTTGCCGGTGCCCGGGGGGCCGTAGAGGATGACCGACGCCGCGCCGGAGCCCTCGACCAGGCGCCGCAGCGGTGACCCGGGCCCGAGCAGGTGCTCCTGGCCGACCACCTCGTCCAGGGTGTGCGGCCGCATCCGGACCGCCAGGGGTGCGTTGGCCGCGGGCACGCCGAACCCGGCGGACGGGGCGCCGCCGGAGAGGTCGAACAGGCCGTCGGACACGGTTCAGGCTTACCACGGGTCGCGGACACTTACGATGCTGGAGTACCCCGAACAACAGTGAGGAGCCATCCGTGCGACGTCTCGGCGCGATCCTGCTGGGTGTGATGCTGGCTGCCGTCGGACTGGCCGCGCCCGCCTCGGCGATCCTGCCCCCGGTCGACGGGTACTACACCTTCCACCAGGACGGCCTGCCGGATGCCAAGTGGCAGATGCAGAGCATCTGCATCCAGGCCAACGGCACCCGCGCGCAGCCCGACTACACCGACGAGACCATCCAGACCCTGGGTTGCGACGTCCTCCTCGGCAGCAGCACGCAGCCGCCGTTGACGCGCGAGACGAAGTTGGTGAACTTCTCCGCGCGCGCGAAGCTGACCGGCGGCCTGTGGACGTTCCAGATCGGCCAGTCCCAGGGCGTCGCCTGCCCGGACGGCAGCTTCGCGCCCAGCACCGACACGTTCTCGTTCACCGCCCCCGACCCCAACGGGCCACCGAATCTGACCGGCACGCACACGTCGATCCACGACGCGGTGTGCGGTTTGCAGGCGGCCATGACGAAGGCGCCGTTCACGCTGACGTTCACCGATGTGCTGGATCCGAGCGTGGTGGCCCGTTTCCCGGCGCTGTGCAACTACCTGGTCGGCCGGCCCAGCATCTGCGCGTGATCACCCGCCGGTGACGAAGTCGATCAGCTCCTCGACCCGGCCGATCAGGGCCGGCTCGAGATCGGTCCAGTCGCGCACCCGCGCCCGGATCTGCTGCCAAGCGCGGGCAATGTCGGCCTGATTCTTGTGCGGCCAGCCCAGCGCGTCGCAGATGCCGTGCTTCCACTCCACGCCGCGCGGAATGGTCGGCCATTCGGTCAGCCCGAGCCGTTCGGGTTTGACCGCCTGCCAGATGTCGACGTAGGGATGCCCGACCACCAGGGTGTGCGCGCCGGCCGGTGACCGGCGAACCTGTTCGGCGATCCGGGCCTCCTTGGAACCGGCGACCAGATGGTCGACGAGAACACCAAGGCGACGGCCGGGGCCAGGGCCGAATTCGCTGACGATGCCGGGCAGATCGTCGACGCCGCCGAGATTTTCGACGACGACGCCCTCGACGCGCAGATCGTCACCCCACACCTGTTCGACGAGTTCGGCGTCGTGCCGGCCCTCGACGTAGATGCGGCCCGCCAGCGCGACCCGGGCCGGTGCGCCGGGCACCGCGACCGATCCGGACGCCGTGCGCGCCGGTCCTTTTCGGGCGGGCTGCAAGGGAGGTGCGGTGAGAATGACCGGTTTTCCGTCGATCAGGAACCCGGGCCCCAGCGGGAACACTCTGGTACGGCCGTTCCGGTCCTCGAGGTCGACGCGGCCGTGCTCGATGCGGACCACCGCGCCCACCCACCCGCTCTGGGCGTCCTCGACCACCAGACCGGGCCGAGCGGCGTGTTCGGTGGACCGAGTTCGGCGGTCGCCGTGGGGATTTCGGGCCAGCACGTCGGAACCGTAGCGATCATCCACCCGGCGATCCTAGGAAGCCGCGGCCACCGATGCCGCTGCGCCACGCCGGGAAGCGCACGGACCGTTGCCACTCCGTGAGATTGAACTCACCTAGGAGAAATCCGAGTGACCATCTGCGTGACGTCAATCTCACGCGCCGAAGGCCGCACGGAGCGGGCTAGCCGCCGCTCCAGGCCGCCGATGTGTTCGGCGCCGCGCCCGACGTCACCTCGTCGATCACGGTGTGGATGAACCGCATCTTCTCCAGCACCGGTTCGGGCAGCACGAACGGATACAGGTCGTCACGGCCCATCGACCGGTTCACCATGTTCAATGACCAGGCCAGCGGCAGCCACATCTCGATGATCGAGTCGAAACCGCTGGGGCCCAAGGCCCTTCGATCGAACGTCGCGCCCGCCGGGGCCAGCCCGAACGCCGCCGAGGTGTCGAGGGTGTCGCGGATGTGCAGGTAGTGCGCGAACGTCTCGGCCCAGTCCTCGGCCGGATGCATGGTCGCGTACGACGACACGTAGTCCTGTTCCCAGCCCTCGGGCGGCCCGTTGTCGTAGTGCCGGTCCAGCGCCGCCTGGTAGTCGGCGTCGGGGTCGCCGAACAGCTGGCCGAAGCGCTCCCGGTAGGACGGCGACGGATCCACCAGCCGGTAGTAGTAATAGTGGCCGATCTCGTGCCGGAAGTGCCCGAGCAGTGTGCGGTAGGGCTCGTCCATCGCCTTGCGCAACTGCTCGCGGTGCACGTCGTCGCCCTCGGCGAGATCGAGGGTGATCACCCCGTTTTCGTGACCGGTGAACACGGTGTCGAACTCGCTGGAGAGCAGGTCGAACGCCAGCCCGTACCGCGGGTCGACGTCGCGGCCGATGATCGGCAGCTTCAACTCGGCCAGTTCGGCGATGAGGCGACGCTTGGCCCGCTCGGCGACGGCGAACGCGGCCAGCGCGGCGGTGTCCGAATCGTTGGGGCGGGTGCGGGTCAGCCGGCACGACACGCACAGTTCACCCTGCACGGTGCTGTTGGGATCCAGCTTCACCAGCCAATTGCATTCGGCCAGATGCAGATTCGCGCACAACCGGTACTGCCGGGAGTCCACCGCGCCGCCGTGCTGAATGTCGGGCCCCGAGGCGATCACCAGCATCGCCATGTCGGGCAGCGAAAAACCGACCGGGCTGCCGCACGACAGGCACACCGAGTTCTCGAACGTCAGGTGTTGCCCACAGGTCGGGCACAAGAAGTCACGCACGCAGCATCCCCCCTTCGAACGGTGCGACGTCGACCGACACGTCGATCACGCTGCTTTCGGAGTCCGTGTAGATGATGCCGCGCAACGGCGGCACATCCGCATAGTCTCTACCCCATCCGACGACGATGTAACGCTCGTCCACCATCTGGTCGTTCGTCGGATCCAATGCCAGCCACTGGTTCTGTGGCGTCCATACCGCGGCCCAGGCGTGGGTGGCGTCGACGCCGAACATCCGCTCCTTGCCCGGCGGCGGATCGGTGGCCAGGTAGCCGGACACGTAGCTGGCGGCCAGGCCGTTGGCGCGCAGGCAGGCGATCGCGAGCCGGGCGAAGTCCTGGCACACCCCTTCCCGCGCGGCGAGCACCTCGGCCACCTGGGTCGAGACGGTCGTGGAGCCCGAGCGGTAGGTGAAGTCGTTGAAGATACGCCGGTTCAGGTCGCCGAGCACCTCGATCAGGGGACGGCCGGACTCGAAGCTCGGCGCCGCGTAGTCCCGGACCGCGTCGGTGATCTCGCCGGGCTGGAGGTCCAGGGTGAACTCGACGGCCAGCGCGCCGGCGGGCCCGGTCGGCCGGGCGATCTCCCAGGGCGCCACCGCCGGGCCCGTGCCGTAGAGGTCGGCCGGCGGCGGATCCACCTCGACGACGGACGTGCTCGTGACGGTCAGCTCCCGGTGCCGGTTGGTGATGTGGAAGTACGAGCTGATGTTGCCGTAGGCGTCGAGGCTGGTGGACTGGTCGGCCGGCTGCGGGTCGATGTCGAGCTGGTAGGTCAGGCAGCGTTGCCGGGCGGAGTCGCGCGGGGCCAGGAAGCCGCGGCCGTACGAACTGGTGACGACGTCGGAGTAGCGGTAGTCGGTCCGGTGGGTGATCCGGTAGCTGCGGCCGGTTTCCAGGTTCACGGCAGCACCCTGAGCTGGTCGGGACCCCACAGCGGCTGCATGCCACCCGGCAGCGACAGCTGGGTGTCGGTGATGACCGTGGACACCTCGCGCAGACCGGAGTGCACCGCGTCGAGCAGACCGGCCAGCTCGGCGCGCCGGCCGTCCTCGTCGACGTACTCGAGGTCCTGCGGGTCCAGCCGGCGGAGCCGGGTCATCATCTCCTCGACCAGGCGCTCCGGGCGCGACGAGCCCGACGCACCGGGCATGGCCCGCAGGTTGGCCCGCAGGTGCTCGAGCTGGAACACCAGCGAGCGCGGATTCTCGGCGTCGAACAGCAGCAGGTCGGCCACGGCCGCGACGCTGACCTTGCCCAGGTTGCGGCGCCGGTAGCTGACCGAGGACTCGCAGGCGACCAGCACGGCCTCGGTGATCACTCGCTCGGCCTCGGGACTGCGCACGGTGGTCATGGTCGCGCTCAACACGGCCGACAGCCACAGGGCCCGTTCGATGCGTTTGCCGGAGTCCATCGTGGTCCAGCCGACGTCGCGGACCATGGACTCATTGGCCACGCCTGCCAGCGCCAGCATCCCGGACAGCGTGCGCGCGTGCGCCGACGCCATCAGCGCATCGGCGCGCACGAGTGACTCCGGCGGCCGGGCCGGCTGATTGAGCACCGCGCGGTCGACGGCGGCCAGCACCATCCAGGTGTCGTTGGACATCTGGTCGCGCACCGCGCGGGCGGCCAGGCCGAGTCGTTCGACGGACTGGGCCAGCGAGCCGGGCCGGTTGCGGTCGGCCGTCAGCGACCACAAAGTCGTCGGCGCCACCGCGATCGTCTCGGCGTGGTCGGCGTCGGGTTCCGCACTGCCCGTGACGGTGCCGGTGATCTGGCCGAGCGCCGACAGCAGCACCGGCACACATTCGCTGGCGTCCAGATACTGGCGGTGCCGGTATTCGTGGTAGCGCTCGCGGGTGACCGTCATCAGGCGGGCCATGCCCTCGGCGCGCTCGGCGTAGCGGCCCGTCCAGAACAGGTCGGAAAGCACGCGCGGCGAACTGATTCCGCGGGTGCCGCTGGCGGCGATCGTCATCGGCGGCTCCACCGGCGGCGGGACCACGGCGCCGGCGCGGGCCAGCGGCTGCACCCAAACATCTTTGGCGGCAATGGTTTTCAGCGAGTACGCGTCCGCTCCTGGCGCGAGCACGTAGCCCAGGCCGCCGATCATCGGCGCGTAGCCGCCGCGCTGGGACACCGTGAACAGCCGCATCCCGACGTTGGCCGAGTTCAGCCCGCCGCTGTAGTGGTCGGTCGGCGCCGCGGAGAACTGCGGCAGTTCCTGACCGACGAACTGCCACGGCGCCGCCTCGATGCGGGCCGCCAGTTCGGCGCGCTGCCCGCCGGACAGCATCGGCCCGGCGATCGGCGCGGCCCCCACCGTGGAACGGATCAGCAGCGCATCCAAACGGGCCAGCAGGTGCGAGCGTTCGGCGTCGATACCGCCCCAGTACATCGGCGCCGACGCGAGCAGCGGGGTTTCGCCGAGCAGCCGGTCGGCCAGTTCCGGCAGGAACCGGGCCAGCCCGGGGCTCTCCAGGATGCCGCTGCCCAGGCCGTTGACGACGGTGACCGCCCCGCGGCGCTGTGCCTCGACCAGGCCGACGACACCCAGCCGGGAGTCGGCGCGCAGATCGAGCGGGTCGGCGTATTCGGCGTCGACCCGGCGCAGCACCACGTCGACGCGTTTGAAGGTGCCCAGCGACCGCATCCACAGCTTGCCGTCGCGCACCACCAGGTCGGCGCTCTCCACCAGCGGGAAGCCCAGCAGCGACGCGAGATACGCCTGGTCGAACGCGGTCTCGGAGTGACTGCCCGGCGAGAGCACCACGACGACGGGATTCTCGGCGGCCTCCGGTGCCGCTTCGATCAGCGAGAGGCGCAGCGCCTGGGCGAACGGTGACGTCGCACGCGGGGCGATGCGCTCGTACACATCCGGGATGGTGTGCGCGACGACGCGCCGGTCGGCCAGCGCGTACCCCGCGCCGGACGGCGCCTGCGTCCAGTCGGCGTTGACCCTGAACGCGCCGTCGGCCGCCCGGCTGACGTCGCAGCCGTGCATGAACAGCTGATGGCGCCCCGGGACCGTGATGCCGCGAGCGGCCCGGAGATAGCCGGGGTGGGCGAACAGCAACTGCGCGGGCAGCACCCCGTCGGTGATGGCCCGGCGCGGTCCGTACAGGTCGGTGAGCACCGCGTCCAGCAGCCGGGAGCGCTGCACCAGCCCGGCCTCGAGCACCTCCCAGTCGGCGGCCGTCACGAGCAGCGGGATCGCGTCGAGATGCCACACGCCGGGCGCCGGCACGCCGTAGCCGTCGGGCGCGGCGGCGGCGGCCGGTGGGATGTACGTGATTCCGTCGTTGTCGACGAGGCCGCGGACATCGGCGCGCAGCCGGTCCAGGCCGGCCAGCCCGCGTTCGCCGATCGCTTCGGCCAGCGGTCGCCAGGCCGGCCGGATC
>ERZ724512.355-NODE-355-length-20625-cov-16.749101_pt1 | contig 20625 bp, 16 predicted proteins | sample MGYA00376045_ERZ724512 | MGnify/ENA primary metagenome ERZ724512 (study PRJEB28724, sample SAMN07190883) | activated sludge metagenome | isolation source: activated sludge of sewage treatment plant in Hong Hong | place: Hong Kong | collected 2016-03-17 ... | reverse complement strand
CAACGCCTCTGACCGTGAGAATCCATTGCGGGACCGAGGGCTTGTGTTCCACTTTGTGGCGAAGGGCGTGAATATGCACGTCCAAGGCATGTTCTTCGAGCGCGTAGTCTTCTCCCCAGACATGGTTGAGCAACTCTTGACGCGTCAAGACGCGCCCCGGGTTTTGCAACAGGACACGGAGAATCTGAAATTCCTTCGGCGTGAGCTCAATCGATTTTCCTCCGACTCTGACCTCGTGCCGATCGAGATTCATGGCCAGCGCATGAACTCGAAACTCTCTCAGCGGCGCGGATTGCAATTCCTGCCGCCGGAGCAATGCCTTGATAATGGCCAGCCATTCACGGTGGCGGTATGAGTCGATCACGATATCGAATCCTGCAGCCAGGTCCTCAAGGGTCTCTTCTTCCGTGCTCGCTTCTCCCTGTGGTTGAAGCGCGATGATAGGCATGTGCCCAAACGCGTGGTGCTGTCGCAGGGCACGAATGACTTTGTGTCGCCGGTCGATCAACGCCAGTTTGAACGAGGCTCGAGGGGCGAGGGAGAGGGCGTCCTCAGCCGTCGGCGCAACCGACACTTGATAGCCGTTCGTCCGCAACAGTTGGAGGACGACCGTGGCAAAGTCTTCGTCCCGGGTCAGCAATAGTAGCGCGATTCCCTGATGACGCGTGGGTTCCGCCGTCGGTTGCATGGCCTGATACTACCGGCAGAGGGTTGCATGGCTGTATCCCGATTGTTACGGCTGTGTAAATACCGCTATGTACTGTACGTAGTGGTCGGATCGCCGGCTGTCTCGGAAAAACGTAACCCTGTTGTAATGCGGTTGTGAAGGCCATGGAACAATGGGGAGGTAGACTCTCGCTGAAGGTTGTGGTCCACGGGATCCGGGAAGGACCCTCCGGGCAAGCTGCTCAGCCATGACCCCTATCATCACAAGGAGGCGTACGCAGGGTATGACGTTCACCAATTTTCAGGTTCGGGTGCCACGTGTCGCAGACGTCGCGAATCGCATCATTGAAACGGATCTCACCGACCTCTGGATCAAAGGGATCAAAGGGGTACTGAGTCTCCTGATTCTGACGATCCTCATTGCCCTGACGGGAGGCGTCATCAAGACATTTCTGGATATCCAATTGCTCCTGCATGCGGCGGTTGAAGTTGGGCTTCGGCAAATCATTGTGGATACGCTGATCCTTCTTGCGGTGGTCGAGGTCTTCAAAACGACGTTGACCTATTTCTCGGAAGGGCGCGTGAAGGTCACGTTTATCGTCGATACCATTTTGGTCGTCATGTTGACGGAAATCATTTCGCTCTGGTTCAAGGAAGCCGATCAAGCCAAGCTCCTATCGTTGGGCGCCATTGTGCTGGCATTGGGAGCGGTGCGCGTCGTTGCCGTACGCTGTTCACCTGCACAGGGAGAAGTCGGCGGCAAATGCGGAGGCTCTTGCCGGGAGGGAATCTAAGCCCGTGCCGACGACATGCAAATTTACACGATCGTAATGAATGGCTGATGTCGTGGACATACGCGGGTTCCAAGATGAGGATCATACGATGCGGCCGCCATTCTGTGATAAGGCCGATTGATTTCCGGAGCGTAGGGACATTCCAACGAGGAGGATCCATGATGGTTCATCACGTGGGGTTGCTCAGCAGTGAATTCAGGATTCTTGAGTTAGTGCAGATGAGGAAATCACTCACCTTGGAGCAGGTGGTCACCCTGCTTCCTGAGTTGAGCTGGAATCAGGTCTTCAAGACGATTGATGAGCTGAGCCGGCGGGGAAAAATCATCCTGCTGCGACGAGGCGTTGACTACGAAATCGAACGGGTGTCTCCCAAGCAGCCTGCCGCCTCGTGCATAGGATGGTGACGTGATCGGAGTGTTTCCACCTGTGTGGAATCGGCAGCCGTTAGCGGCCTGATTTCAATCGATAGCGAAATCCCGGCAGCACCTCGATGGACCCCGCCCCGTTATTTTCAAGTTTTCGACGCAGGCTGCGGACGTCGCAATCCAACTCCCGGAGCATCACTTCCGACCCCTCCCCGCCAGGAATGCCTATCAATTCTTCCGCACCCAACAATGTGTTCTCGCGACCGAGCAGGACGTCGAGCAGGAGCGCCTCTTTTCGTGACACCGTGACTTCTCGTGTTCCAATCAGGACGACAAAGTAAGGCCCCTGCATTCTGATGGCCGCATTCAGAACGGGACCTGCTTCCACGGTTGAGGGATCGCTTCGGCGAAGGACGGCCCGTACGCGGGAGACGACCTCGCTTGAACTGAACGGCTTCTCAACATAATCGTCCGCTCCCATGTCCAGGCCGGCGATCCGTTGAGCGTCACCTCCGACCGCCGTCAACATGATGATCGGAATATGCCGAGTAGCAGTATTGTGGCGCACCATCCGGCAAATCTCCTGACCGCTGAGTCCCGGCAACATGAGGTCGAGCAGAACGAGTGCCGGCAGGCGGCCTTGAATATCCCGCCACCCGCTGGGGCCATCGGTGGACAGCGAGGTGCCAAAGCCCGCGCGGCGCAGCGCGCGATCGAGCAATGCGGCGTGGAGAGGCTCGTCTTCAACAATGTGTACGGTCGAAGTGGTCATGGCATGAAATTGTACGGAGCGACTGTTTCAGTTTTCTCAACGGTTGTTGACGCGGTTGTTAACTCCACAGGGAGATCAGCGACCGCTGCCCAGGGAAAGCGGTATAGGAAAGTTAACATGGTGTTTACATCGGGCTGATGGCCAAGAAATGCCCGCACCCTATGTTCATCAGTGCAATCGTACGGGGCTTTTTTAAATGGGAGGAATGTCTTCTATGATCGTCTCGCGTCAGATGTGTTTGGGGCTCACGTTGACCGTGCTGGGTCCGGTTATGACGACGTGTCTGGTCAGCGCCGCGGCGGGTGATGCTCCCGCAGTCGACACGCTTACCATCGATGCCGAGATCAAGCCCTATGGGAAGGTCAGCGGCGTGTCCGGAACGATCAATAGCATCGGCTCGGATACCCTCAACAATCTCATCACCTTGTGGGCGGAAGGATTTCGGAAACAATACCCCAACGTCAAAATTCAAGTGGAGGGGAAAGGATCGAGCACGGCCCCTCCCGCGTTGATCGAAAATACGGCTCAATTGGGCCCCATGTCACGGACGATGAAGTCCAGTGAGATCGATGCGTTCGAAGCCAAGTTCGGGTACCCCCCCACCGCCTACCCCGTCGCGGTGGATGCTCTGGCGCTCTTCGTCAACAAAGACAATCCGACCAAAGGGCTTACCATCGCGGAGGTCGATGCGCTGTTTTCAAAGTCGCGGCGGCAGGGGCACCCCACGGATCTGACCCGCTGGGGGCAGCTCGGTCATAGGGGCGATTGGGCCGATGCGCCGATCAGTCTCTATGGTCGGAATTCAGCATCAGGAACGTACGGGTTCTTCAAGGAGCACGCATTGAAAAACGGCGACTTCAAGGATCAGGTGAAGGAGCAGCCGGGATCGGCCTCCGTGGTGCAGGGCATCAACGAGGACCGATACGGCATTGGATATAGCGGTATCGGCTACAGTACATCGGGAGTGAACATGGTTCCGCTGGCGGCGAAGGCGGGACAACCGTTCGTCGAACCGACTCATGCCAATACGAAGAACGGAAGCTATCCGCTCTGGCGCTACTTGTACATCTACGTGAATCAGGCCCCGGGCAAACCGCTCTCCCCCATCGTGAAAGAATTTCTGGCATACGTGTACAGCAAAGAAGGGCAATCGGATGTGCTGAGGGATGGATACTTCCCCGTCCCCGGTGCATTGGCCGAGAAGCAACTCGCCAAGATTCGATAATGAAGACAAATCCGATGAGACATGTGTTCAGGCCCTTTCATGTACGAACGTTGATCGACCGGCTCGCCCGCATGGTTATTACAGTGGGCGGGCTGGCGACCATCGTCAGCATTCTCGGCATCTTCTTTTTTCTGTTTCGGGAGGTCACTCCGCTTTTCACGGCGCCAAGTGCGAAGTTAAGCCAACGCCTCAGTGTGCCGGCCTTGCTTCAAGATGAAGGCCCCGCGCAGGTGGCGGTGGATGAACATCGTGAGATTGCCGAGGTCTTCACCTCCGGCGCGATTCAATTTTTCGACTTGGCCTCGGGCCGACCTATGGCCGTGGACATGCCGGCTCAGTTGACCTCGACGCAGGTGACGGCCATGGCCTCGGGGGGCGGCCCCAGCGCGCGCCTGGCCGTCGGTACGGCAGACGGCCACATCTTGCTGTTGAAGATCGGCACCACGACGGAGTTCTCCGAGCAGGGCGAACGGCGGAAACGGCCGCACGTTCATGCCGGCTCGCCCATTCCGGTGACGGATAGCCCGATTGTCCGTCTGGCCTATCGGTCCAACGATCAGGGCAGTGTGCTTGTGCTCGCCACGAAAGCGGGACGTCTGTTCATCGGGAGAATCGATGCTGATGATGCCGCGGGAACCGAACTGAAGATCACGGAGCTGCCTCAACCGGCTGGTGCCGTCACGTCTCTCGCGCTGGACGCATCGCTGGAACACGTGTACATCGGCACTTCCGACGGGCATGTCGTTCATGTCGGAATTTCAGAGACGCAGCCGCCGGAGGTGAACGCGTCCTATGTGGCGGCCTCATCCGATACGGCGATCACCATGCTGGGATTTCTCAGCGGTGATCGGAGTCTGGTGGTCATGGCGGCTGACGGGGCCGTGTCCACGTGGGGGTTGGTTCGACGCGCCGACGTGCCGTCCGGCTGGATCCTCACTCAGATGCATACGTTCCGCTCCCACTCCGCGCCGGTGACGTCGTTTGCTCCGTCGCAACGGGTCAAAGGTTTTGTCACCGGAGATGCGAAGGGCAATGTCTTCCTGCATCATGCCACCTCTTCTCAAACCTTGTTGAGGCTCGCTATTGGAGAGTTTCCGATTCGTGCGGTGGCATTTGCGCCGAAAGGCGACGCCGTGATCGCTCTGGATGGAGCCGGACAGCTGTCGGTCTACCAGGTCCAGAATCCGTATCCTGAGGTCACATTGGACACACTCTTCGGCAAAGTCTGGTACGAGGGGTATGATCAGCCCGCGTATGTCTGGCAATCATCTTCCGGATCGGATGAGGTGGAGCCGAAACTGGGCCTCCTTCCGTTGGCGTTCGGAACGCTGAAAGGAACGATCTATGCCTTGTTCCTGGCCGTGCCTATCGCGATTTTCTCCGCGATCTGCACCTCGCAGTTCATGCATCACGATCTTCGCGCTAAAGTTAAACCGATAATTGAAGTCATGGCCGCCCTGCCGACCGTGGTGCTCGGCTTTTTAGCGGGGCTCTGGCTGGCTCCGCTTCTGGAGCGGATGCTTCCCGCCCTGGCAGGCATGGCGCTGGTCTTGCCGATGTTGGTCATCGTGGCCTCCTTCGCCTGGTATCTCTGTCCCCTATCCATCACACGGCATTTTTCGGCGGGCAACGAAGCGCTGATGTTGATGCCCATTCTGGCTCTCGGGATCGGCGGTTGCCTCTGGGCGCATTCCTTGTTCGAGGTCTGGTGGTTCGACGGCAACATCAAGACCTGGCTTTCGAATCGGCTCGGCATTCAATATGACCAGCGCAACGCCTTGGTCGTCGGCATTGTGATGGGATTTGCCATCGTACCGGTAATCTACAGTATTGCCGAAGAGGCACTTTCCAACGTGCCGAAATCCCAAATCGCCGGCTCGCTGGCGCTGGGTGCCACGCGCTGGCAAACCGTGCTGCATCTGGTCTTGTTATCCGCCAGCCCCGGAATCTTTTCTGCCGTCATGATCGGCTTCGGCCGCGCCATCGGAGAAACCATGATCGTCCTGATGGCCACCGGAGACACCCCGATTCTGGATTGGAATTGGGCCAACGGGTTCCGGACCTTGTCGGCCAACATCGCCGTCGAAATTCCAGAGGCGCCGCACGGCGGAAGTCTGTACCGGGTGCTGTTCCTGGCGGCTCTGCTCCTGTTCGTGATCACGTTCGTCATCAATTCGCTGGCGGAACTCGTCCGCCAGCGGCTCCGGGATAAATATAGCCATGGGTAAACCATCCACGCGCATGAACAATTTTTGGCGAGGCGGAGAACTCTTCGTCTGGATGACGGCGTCCGGTGTGGCGATCAGTTTACTGATGGTGGCGGGAATGCTGGTCCTGATCATCGTCAACGGCTTGGGGCAGTTCTGGCCGCGCGCCTTGCAACAGGTCACGCTGAAGACACAGGGGACGGTGATCGGGCAACTCGTCGGCGAAGAGATGATTCCCCATTCGGTTACAACCGAGTGGCAATCGGGCCAACGCCGCTTTCGCTATCGCGTGGGCAATCGGGATCAATTCGGTTCGGAATATCGGTGGATCAACGAAGCCGAGATTGCGTCGATCTCGGCTCCCGACGACCTCACATTCGTCGAGCGTCGGGAATGGGGCCCTGCCTATGGACGTGTCAGTCTGCCTGCTGAAGGGGGCGTCGCGCCGATCGGTGACGAAGGCTGGGTCAGCATTGTCAGATTGGTGGATCGGGCCAACCGGCTGCGCCAGCGAATCGAGCACCTCGAGCGTGAGGAGATCGGATCCATCAACTATCGTATCGAAAAGTCCAGGCTCGCACGTCAGGCTCTCGTATTAAAAGGCCGGTCTGCCCCAGCCACTGCCGAAGCAGATCTGCGTCTTGTCGATCAGATCGCCGCGCTTGAGCGCGAATACCTCTCCAAGACCGAAGCGCTGGAGCGCTTGCATGCAGAAGCCGGCCAGGATGTGCTGCTCCTCACTCTTTCCACCGGTCGATCGGTGCGTCTCTCGCTCGACCAGGTTCTGGCCGTCAGTCGGCCCAATGCGATGAGTTGGTTTGAGAAGGGGACAACGTATGTTCGGAACCTGTGGCTCTTCATCTCCGGTGAGCCTCGAGAGGCCAATACGGAAGGCGGGATCTTCCCTGCCATCTTCGGCACAGTGCTGATGGTGTTCTTGATGACCTTGGCGGTCATGCCCTTCGGGGTCATGGCGGCGGTGTATTTGCGGGAGTATGCGAAACAAGGCCCGCTCGTCAGGCTGGTCAGAATTGCGGTGAACAACCTGGCCGGGGTACCCTCGATCGTGTTCGGCGTGTTCGGCCTCGCGTTCTTCGTCTATGCGCTGGGTGGAACCATCGACCAGATCCTGTTTCCGGAATCTTTGCCCAATCCCACCTTCGGCACGGGCGGGATTCTCTGGGCGTCGCTGACCCTCGCTCTGCTCACCGTTCCTGTCGTCATCGTTGCCACCGAGGAAGGCCTGTCTGCGGTCCCGCGCGATTTTCGCGAAGGCTCGGTCGGTCTGGGCGCCACCAAATTCGAGACGATCCGCCACGTCATTCTGCCCTGCGCATTGCCGGGAATTCTGACGGGATTGATTCTCGCCATGGCCAGAGCCGCAGGCGAGGTCGCGCCGTTGATGCTGACCGGCGTCGTCAAGTTGGCTCCGGCACTTCCGCTGGATGAGTATCTTCCCTTTTTGCATCTCGAACGAAAGTTCATGCATTTGGGTTTTCATATTTATGACGTGGGATTTCAGTCGCCGAACGTCGAGGCGGCGAAGCCGATGGTCTACATGACCACCCTCATCCTGATTCTGGTGGTGCTGCTGCTGAATCTGGCGGCGGTCATGCTGCGCAATCGCTTACGCAAACGATTCGCGACATCGGCGGTGTGATCACAGAGAGGAGCTCGTATGGACGTTCAATCAGACAGGGTAACGGCGCCCATGGTGTCGCTTCGCCCGGCCATCTCCCCGTCCCGGCTTGCGCCCGCCCAGCGAGGGCTTGAGTCGCCCGTGCAGGCGAAAATTTCGGTTCGCGATCTCGACTTCTATTACGGATACCGGCAGGCTCTGTTTCGTGTCGGGCTCACCGTTCGGAGCCACTCCGTGACGGCGTTCATCGGGCCATCAGGGTGCGGAAAATCCACTCTGCTCCGGTGTTTGAATCGCATGAACGATCTGGTGGAAGGCGCGCGTGCTGTAGGCCGGGTGGAGCTGGACGGCCTGGATATCTACGATGCGGCCGTCGATGTGACCGACCTCCGGAAGCGCGTGGGAATGGTCTTTCAAAAATCGAATCCTTTTCCGAAATCGATCTATGACAACGTGGCCTATGGGCCGCGTCTGCATGGGACAAAAGACAAACGGTCGCTGGACGAGCTGGTTCAGCACAGTTTGCAAGGAGCCGGCCTCTGGGATGAGGTGAAAGACCGTCTTCAGCACAGTGCCGTCGGACTTTCAGGCGGACAGCAGCAGCGGCTGTGCATCGCCCGCGCGTTGGCCGTGCAACCGGAAGTCATTCTGATGGATGAGCCCTGTTCGGCGTTGGATCCTATTGCGACAGGAAAAATCGAGGAGCTCATCTATCGCTTGAAGGAGACCTACACCGTCGTCATCGTGACCCACAATATGCAACAGGCGGCACGGGTTTCCGATCAGTGCGGATTTTTTCTCATGGGCGAGTTAGTCGAATTCGGCGATACCAAGACCATATTCACCACGCCTCGTGACAAACGAACCGAAGATTACATCACCGGGCGATTCGGATAAACTCCAGGAGGAGTTGGCATCATGCAACGACACTTCGATCAAGACCTCGCGCATCTCAAGCAGCAGTTGCTCCGCATGGGCGGCCTGGTCGAGTCGCAAATTCAGCAGGCTTTGCAGGCTCTGGTGGATCGGGATTCCGATCTGGCGGTCGACGTCATCAAGCAAGATCACGACGTCAACGGCTTGGATGTCGAGATCGACGAACTCTGCGTCCAGTTGTTAGCCCTTCAACAGCCCACGGCCCGTGACCTGAGGTTCGTCACAACCGGCATGAAGATTTCTTCCGAGCTGGAACGGATGGGTGACCTGGCCGACAATATCGCGCAGCGGGCGTTGGAGCTCAACGGCGAACCTCAACTCAAGCCCTATATCGACATTCCACGCATGGCCAATTGGACCATGCGTATGGTCAAGGAATGCCTGGACGCCTTCGTGAATTCCGATCCGGCGCTGGCGCGAAAGGTCTGCACGGACGATGATTTTGTGGATGAGCTCAACGAGCAGTTGTTTCGAGAACTGCTCTCCTTTATGCTGGAGGACACGCGCACCATCACGCGCGCGATCCGCCTGACGTTCGTAGCCAAGTCGCTCGAACGCATCGCCGATCACGCCACCAATATTGCGGAACTTGTCGTCTATATGGTTGAAGGCAAGAATATCCGGCACGTTGCTCCTACCGCGAGTTTGTAGATGCCCAAGCTGGCCGTCCTCGATATCGGCACCAATTCCATCCACATGGTGTTAGCCGAGGTCCAGCCGGACTACTCCTATAAGATTCTCGATCGATTCAAAGACATGACGAGGCTGGGTGACGGTGTGTTCACCTCGCGACGGCTCTCCGATCAGGCCATGATGCGGGGGCTGGAGGTGATTCGCGCGCTCGTGACTCTCGCTCGAAACAAGGGCTACGAGCAGATTGAGGCGGTGGCGACCAGTGCGGTTCGTGAGGCGCGCAACGGCGGAGAGTTCCTGGATCATGTGGCGCAGCAAACAGGTTTGGTCGTGCGCGTCATCACCGGAGCCGAGGAAGCACGGCTGATTTTTCTCGGCGTGCAAAATAGTGTCGCCTTGCCTGAGCAGCCGACGCTGGTGATCGATATCGGCGGCGGATCGGTGGAGGTCATCGTCGGCAATCGGGAAACCGTGTTTCAGGCGAGAAGTCTCAAGTTGGGTGCGATTCGCCTCAAAGATCTCTATCTGCCGAAGACGCCTCCGTCGAAAGGTATGCTGGGGGAATTAGAGCAGGCCGTGACGGTGCAATTGAAGGCGGGATTGGGCCCGTACAAGACCAAGCGCATTGAGCAGATTATCGCGACCTCCGGGATGGCGGGCAATCTGGCCGAAGTCATCCATCTGCAACGGACCGGGCGCCCGCTTCCTCAACTGAATCTCGCCCATGTGACTGCGAAAGAAATCGCGGCCGTGGAGAAGCGTCTTGCCGGCGCCTCCCTGAAAACGAGGCTGGCGATGCCAGGCCTAGACCCCAAGCGCGTGGATACGTTGCTTCCCGCCACAATCGTTTTCAGGATTTTGCTCGACTTGCTGCAGAAGACCGAGTTGACGATTTGCGACAAGGCGATCCGCGAAGGCATCATTTATGACTTTATCCAGCGGCATCATGAGCGCATCCAGGCGGAACGAGACATTCCCGATGTGCGCAAGCGCAACATCCTGGCGTTGGCGCATCGCTGCCATGTCTCGGAGACCCATGCCCTTCACGTCGCGGGATTAGCCTTGCGTCTGTTCGATCAGACCGCACCGCTCCACGGCTTTGGGCCGCGTGAGCGTGAGTGGCTGGAGTGTGCAGCCATCCTGCATGATATCGGCTATCATATCAATTCGCGGCAGCATCATAAGCATGCCTACTACTTGATCAAGAACAGCGACCTCTCGGGGTTCACGGCCGAGGAGATCGATCTAGTCGCGAATGTCGCCCGTTATCATCGCCGTTCGGTGCCGAGCCGAAAGCATGACGAGTTTCAGGTCCTTTCCGCCAGTACGCAACGTGTCATCAACGTGCTCGCCGCGCTGTTGCGCATCGCCGACGGGCTGGATCGTAGCCAGTTCTCGGTCGTGCAGAACGTCGATGTGAAGCTTGGCAAATCCGTGGTGATTACGGTGCAGGCATCCGGCGATGCCGAGCTGGAGATGTGGGCGGCACGGGGACGAAGCGACCTCTTCGAGAAGGTGTTCAAGCGGCCGGTTCAGTTCGTGACCAAGAATCAGGAGGAGAGCGGGGCCTGATCCTGGAGTCGGAGCCGCACCTCGTTCTTCTCCGTTGTGCGCATCAGATCGTTCTACCGCCTCCCTGCGCATACTCTGATGTGATGTTGCCTCGGAGGAGCACTCCGCTCAGACCGCCGTGTCCGGTCATGCCAGCGCGCGTAACTGGGATGGAGTCAGCCACCAGACGAGTCGTCCTGCTCCAGGTCGCACGACCCTCTCGATCTGGATGAGGCACGCGCCGGCCTTCTTGAATGAAAACGCGCGCGAGGAGGTACCTGTCAGCAGCAGTCCGGCGGTGGCGCTGAGGTGCGGTTCGTGGCCGATACACCACATGAAGCCATCCGGCGGCAAGGTGCCGAGAAGTGCTAAGATGGCGTGCGGAGGGGCTGACGGTTCAAGTTCCGGAGTGCTGTGTACGGGTATCTTTTCTTGAAGCAGTGCTTGAAGAATTGCAGCCGTTTGGCGGGCACGCGTCAGCGGGCTCGAAAGAATATGCGTCGGCGTGACTCGCAACGCCAGCAGTCCCTTGCCGGACTGGCGGGTACGGACCATCCCCTTGTTCGTGAGAGGCCTCTGCCGCTCCGTCCCCTCCCACTCTTCGCGTTCGACGGCAATGCCATGGCGAAAGAACAGGCAGTTCATAGGCCGTGCTTCCTTGCGATGGCGTGAGGGCAACAATCCCGCTCGGTTTGTGGATCGCTCATATGGTACGCGCGGTATTGCCGCTGCCCTGCTTCACCTGTGGTGCATCATGGAGTCCTCGGATTCGTACATTCATACCGCACGGGGCCCTCTTTCTCAACAGCTGATCCGGACGGCACTCGCCTATCACTCAACCGTGCTGGAGTTGGTGAACCGGCTGAGTACCGGTGAGGAGTTGCCCGAGATGGTTCACGCCCTTCGAACGCATTGTCGAAGACTTCAAGCATTACTAGAGATCTATGGCCTGATGCGGAATGCTCGCCTGATAGCGAGGGGCGTGCGACGACTGAGTAAGCTCCGCGCGCTCCAGGTCTTCCGACAGTATCTTGTCACCATCGACGCTCCCCGAGATGATCTTGCGTCGGTGGACGCGAGGCTTGAGAAGCAGAGGCAGCGGCTTAGGCACGCTCTAGCCTATGACAAGATCACGCAGGTCGTAACCAAGCATGCACTACCGTCTGACGGCGTCTCCGACCTGTTTTTGCTCAATCGGCTCGAACTGGTACGGTGCGATCACCAACGTCGTCTCGAACGCCTCATCAAGACCACGCGGGAAGCTCCCAATCGGAAACGCCTTCATGCCCTGCGACTGAGGATCAAAACGATTCGTTACCAACGGGAGTGGCTGGAGTCGCAAACTGTTCAGCCTCAGCCTTTTCTCAAGAAACTGATACGCCTGCAAGCGCTGTTGGGGCGTTACGAAGAGTTGGCGGATTTTCGTCGTTGGGGGAAGCGGCTGAGCAGGCGCGTGCAGAAGCGAATCAGAAAGGATTGGAAGACATCTCGCGCACGGGCCAAGGCTGCACCGAAGACCCTTGGCTGGTTGCGGCGTGCGATCGGCGCTGAGGATGTGTGGATGCCGTCGAGTGAACGAAAGGGCTAGTGCGAAGGTGGTTCGGTGCTGGGATCCGTATCTGGCGATGTCAGGCGGAATCCACCCGGTAGAACTTTGATGTACGCGATCGACGTGGAGCCTTCGCCCAATTTGTGGTTGAGCTGCGCAATACAACGATCCAACTCGCCGTCGTGCAGGAGCGGGTCATCCCCCCAGAGCAGGGACTTGAGCTCCTCACGCGGAACCACCATCCCCACCGTGCTCGCCAGTCTGCGGAGTGACTTCCATTCATGGGCTGAGAGCGTCATCTGTGTGCCGCGATAGATCGCGACATACAGCGTCTCCGTCAGGGTGAGATCCTCGATCTGGTCTTCGTCCTGCGCCGGTTCCTGGCGGGATCGCCGTAGGACCGCGCGTACTCGAGCGAGGAGTTCCGTGGCCGAGTAGGGTTTGAGGATAAAGTCGTCAGCTCCGCCGTCGAGCGCCTCGGTGCGGCGTTCTTCCGATGAAAATCCCGAGAGGACGATGATGGGGATATTTTGGGTGGAGGGATCCTGCCGCAGGCGCTTGCACATCTCGCGGCCATTGAGTCCGGGTAGATTGTCGTCGGCTATGATCAGCGCAGGTTTGATACGCCAGACATCCTGCATGCCTGACGGCCCGTCAAATGCGACGTTCGTTCGGAACGAGGCCTGCCGAAGAATTTGATCCAGCAACTTCGCCTGGCTGTGGTCGTCTTCGACGATTTCAATGATTTCCAAGGCCATGCGGCACTCCCCTCCCCCTCTCATCGGTCGGCGCAAGAGCAAACTTAAGGGGCGCGTTTGAAGGTGGAAAAATACCAACTGAAAGGGAGCAGGACTAGACAGGATACCTGGTGCCGGACTGCAGACTTCTGACTGCCAAGAGGCAAGCACGGGTGACTGCTTCAACCTGGTCGAACGGGATAGGCGGCGGCCCACCAGTTTCCACGGCATGGACGAACGACGCCATTTCTTCCGTAAATCCCTTATCGCGTTTCGCCGTCTTGAAGGTGCGGTGGCGAGTGCCTTCGTACAAGGAGGTTTCCATGAAATCATCCATCACGAGCGATCTGCCGTCAGCGTGGGCCTCAAAACGTTCCTTGGGAAGTCCGGCGTTGCCTTCAGCGGCATAGAGGATTGTGCCAATAGAGCCATCGCCGAAGGTCAGCGTGATACTGCACTGATCTTCCGTGATGCCTGAACTGTGGTACCCTACCCGACCGGCGAAGACCGTTGTTGGGAGCGCTCCGCACAGAGCCTGCATATAGTCCACAAAATGGCACACTTCCCCAATAATGCGGCCGCCCCCAGCATGAGGATCCTGCACCCAATGGTCCGGAGGAATGCGACCGGCATTGATGCGGTAGAGCATGACGAGGGGATTGGTTCGCGAGGCAAAAAACTTGCGAGCTTCTTTGGCGTGGGAAGAAAATCGTCGATTGAAGCCCACCATAAGATGCAGCCCGTCGACAGACTTTTTGTCGTATGTGGCCCGAATCTCCTGCAGCTCGTCCTCGGTGAGACAAAGTGGCTTTTCGATAAAGACATGTTTGTTCGCCAGGAGTGACTTGATCACCAGAGAAGCATGGCTGTCATGACGAGTGCCGATCAGAACGCTGTTGATCGTCGTGTCATCTAAGATCGATTGGGCGTCGCTGGTGCAGTACGCGGCGTCAATTTTTCCGGCAAGGGTTTTTGCAGAGATCCCTGAAGCGGTGCAGATGCCGCGAATACCCACGTTGTTCATCGACTGCAGCGGCGGCAAGAGCATGGCTTTCACATGGTTACCCGCGCCGATAATGCCCATCGTGACGGCTCGACCAGCCTGTCCCTTTCCCATAGTGATAGTCCGCGGCAATGTGCGCGCGTGATCCGAGGGATAGGTGATGACCATCGCGATGTAGGGTGCCTTCCCCTCCATCATCAAAGCGTAGGCCGACTGTGCCTGATCGATTGGAAACCGATGGGTGATCAGCGGCTTGAGGAGCACTTTGCGATCAGCCAACAGTTCGAGAAACGCCTGCATGTTCCGTTGTTCGGTCCAGCGGACATAGGCGAAGGGATAATCCCGGCCTTGCTCTTCATACTGGTTGTCGTATCGGCCAGGCCCATACGACATGGACAACCGTAGTTCCAATTCTTTCTTGTAGTAGGGTTCCCGAGGAACATTCATCCCGACAGCGCCGACGACCACGACTCTGCCTTTCTTGCGCGCAATCTCACCCGCGATTTCTATTGGGCCGTTGTCTTTCGTGCTGGCGGTGATGATTACGGCGTCCACACCATGCCCATCGGAAAAGCTCGTCGAGGCGTCAGCGAGCGCGCCGGGATCGACGGCCAGGTCCGCGCCAAATTGCCGTGCTAATTCCAGTTTGGAAGGATCCAGGTCTGAGCCGAGTACGCGGCAGCCCGAGGCTTTCAACAACTGCACCGTCAGTTGTCCTAGAAGACCAAGGCCGATCACCGCAATACGGTCCCCGAGTCTTGGTTCAGTCTGACGGACTCCCTGGAGTGCGATCGCGCCGAGGGTGACGAAGGAGGCATCTTCGAAATCGACGACCTCGGGTATTTTCACGCAGAGATGTTTCGGGACGTAGACCATTTCGGCGTGAGATGCATAATTTTGTCCCGCACACGCCACGCGGTCGCCGATCGTGAAGTTACCTGCGTCCTGAGCGACATCCACGACGGTGCCCGCGCAGCTATATCCTAATGTGACCGGGGTATCCAGTTTGTCGAAGACGCGTGCCAAGGTCTGAGTGAGCCCATCCTTGTGTAATGCGGTGAGAACTTTTTTGACTTTCTCCGGGCGTTCCAGGGCCCTGTTCATGAGCGACAATTGGGCGCTTTGAACGGTTAATTTCTCAGTTCCTGGGCTGATGAGCGAAGCTTCATTGAGAACAAGCAGTCCGCTGCCGCGCAAGGTAGGCGGTGGCACCTCTTCGACCTGGATCGTAGAGGACCGATTATATTGCAGGATTTGTTTCATGACATTCGTGCTAGTATGCCGAGACTCACTTGCGAGCTTATCTGTCCCCTTTTAATAGGTGACGAACCTGTCTCCAAGCCATGCCGATTCCCCAGGCTGGGCGCTCCTGTTTTGCCGGTGATGGGTGGTCGGCTTCAAGATTCGAGAGCCGGGTCGCCGTATCCTTAAATGTGCGGTCTGTGCGGAAAATCAGCCGGTACTGTTCCAACGCCTCGGGCCTGTCCCCCAGTTGTTCCAGTGTGCGTCCCAGAAGGTAGCGGACACTCAGACTCTGTTGGCGAGGTGCGTTGTAATCGGCACAGGCATTTCGAAATGCGGCTACGGCTTGCGGAACCTGACCGAGTGCGCGGTAGCAGAGTCCGATTTGGCCGAATGATCGCAAATGATACGCGGGGTCTTGTGCCGCCTGCTGGAACCGGGTAATTGCGGCAATAAACTTCTGGGACTTTCGAAGTGCCATTCCCTGCTGGTAATAGGTCTCCGCGGATACGGTTTCTTCGTTGGTGCCGGCTGTGAGCCGTGGCTCGTCCGCAGTTTCCAATTCCCCGGCTATTTCAGGTCGCTCCGGTTCTTCTTTTCCCTCAGCGGCAGCGATGCTGGCGAGATCCTCAAGCTCAGACAGGGGAAGAATCCGATTCTTTCTCCGGTCGAGCGCGGCCTGCGCCAGCAGCTTCGCTGTGATGCGCGGAGCCTGCTGGGCAAAGCCGTAGGTCAACGCCATTTCGCAGACTTGATTGATCAGGCGCGGATTGCCCTGACTCAGTCGGTATGTCAGCGCGCAGGCCTGGGGACTGAACAGAGGTCTGGCCCCGCCGGATAACTGGATGCGGTGATGGATGTACTGCGCCACGTCTTCTTCCGTAAACGGTTGGATATGGTAGTCCACCACCACTCGCTGGGCAAATTGCGTCATGTCCACTCGCCGGAGCAACGCCTGGAGATCTGGTTGGCCGGATAGAATGATCTGCAGTTGCAGCGACTTCTCTCGATTCAAATTGGACAAGAGTCGCAATTCTTCCAGCAGCTTCACGCCCAGGTTTTGCGCTTCATCCATAATCAGCACTACCCGGCGCTTCCGGAGCGCTTCCTCCGCCAGGAACTTCGCGAACAGATGTTGGGCCTCTACCGGGTCGAGTTGTTTCGTATTGAGCCCCAGTGCCAAGAGAATCCACGGCAACAAATACTCCACATCGTAGCGGGCGTTGGTCAGGAATCCGATGGAATAGAGGTCACGATTGTCTGCGATGAGCTTGTGGAGCAAGGAGGTTTTGCCCGTGCCGGGATCACCGGTCAGGACCATGAAAGGAGCTTCGGTGAGGAGGCCATACTCCAACAGGCTGTAAGCGGTACGGTGCGTCGACCCGAGATAGAGGAACTCACTGTCCGGCAGCAACGAAAAGGGTTTGCTGTGAAGGCGGTAGAAGTTTTTATACATCGATGGCCTATATCATCCGCTTCATGCGGGCCGGCGTGGCTGTCGCGTGGCCCACTTTGTTCACCACAGTCCCCAGGACGGGCGTCGACTGTTTGATCAGGGCTAACGCCCGTTCCACATCTTCCGCTTTTGTGCGTCCTTCTTCAATCACGACGAGCATGGCATCGAGATGGGGCGAAAAGGCCAGGACGTCCGATGTCTGCAGAATCGGGGGGAGGTCGAACAGGATCATACGCGATTGATAGCGATGCTTAAACTCGTCGACCAGGGCTACCATTTTCGGGGAGGTCAGGGCTTCCGCCGAGTGCGAGACGGCTCGTCCGCCGGGCAGCAAGACGAATCGGCCAATGCCGGGATGCACCAGCAATTGTTCGATCGGGACATCATCCAGCAAATAGTCGGCCAGTCCTTGGCACTCGCCCAGGTCAAACATCTGATGCACGCTGGGATGCCGAAGATTGGCATCGACCAACAGCACGGATTGCGTCACATCCATGGCTAGGCTGGCGGCGAGGTTCACGGCGGTGAAGGTCTTTCCCTCCCGCTCGCCAGGGCTGGTGACGCCAATGACGTTCCATCCCTTCTCTCTGACGCGATGCAACACCTGCGTGCGCAGGATCTTGAATGAATCAACGAACGGTCCACCTTCAAAGCCGGCCAGAATACGCTGTTCCCGCAGCACCGGTTCGGGGATCTGCACCGAACGCGTATGGGTATACACGATGGTGGCCGGAATCGCCCGGATGGGATGCGTTCGGCTCGGCCCGGATCTGGGAGGACTCTGGTGTTGTTGTTGCTTATAGCGATCGAGCGCCGCTTGAAACCATTCCATGGTGACCTCTTTTCATACTGGCAGACACGTGCAACGACCTCAAGTCAGGAGATGACCACGGTCATTCGATGCCGAATTTTCTCAAGGTTGCGAACCACACCACATCCAGAGGTGTCCAGAACAAATGACAGAGTACCAGGAGAAGGGCCACGGCCCCTAACCCGGCCATCCTGATCCTGCCCCGTCGTCTCAGCGCACGGCCAACATCGGCCCGATTCGGCATGTACGGGATCACCGCCAAGGGAAAATCCTGGGCGACCCGCAACAATTGCTCAGGCGTACGAATGGAATGGTCGAGATGTTCGGCCAAGGCAGCGGCGCCGGCGCCTCCCGCCATCGCGAGAATGAGCCCTAGCAGGACGATAGCTTTCCGATTTGGCTTTTCGGGGCTCTCCGGCAACCCCGGTGGATCGATGAGCGAGAATCGTTCACCTTTGCGCTGTACTTCCAACCCCTCTGAAACCTTCGCTTCCAACAACCGGGACCGGATGTCCTGGTACTTTTGGGCGGACGTATCGCGATCGCGGATCAGGACCAGATAGTCCGGCTCCAGTTCCGGAGTGCGTTCCACACGGGCGGCATAGTCGTGAAGCCGCCGTTTGACGATCGTGCGGCTGTTTTTGAGACCCTCGAGTGAGGAGACCACGCTGTTGAGTTGAGCTTGGATGTTGATATAGGCCGGATTTTCAGGCCGTAGATGGTTTCTGTTGAGGGCATTGGTGTCGAGACGGTCGAGTTCGTGCTGCAACGCCGTAATCGTGCGTTTCGTCTGCAGGACATCGGGGTGCTCAGATCCCAATCGGTCGGTGAGCGTCGCCAATCTCGCCTTGGCATCGATAAGTTGTTTGGCGGTTTCCTCCCCTTCCGGCCTGGATCCAGTGTCACGTTCCAGTGCAGCAATTTCCTGTTTCATCCGGATGAGGTCAGGATGATCGGGAGCGAAATTTGCCGCGGCCGAGGCATGTTCGGCGCGCAGTGCGCGCAGACGTTCGACGCTGTCTAGAATGCGTTCGCCGGTCACCGAAAGGATGGGTGTGTTGGGTTTTATTGTAGCCAGTTCCCCTTCGAGGTAGTTCTTGCGTTCCTCGAGGCTCCGGATTTGTTGATCGAGATCCACTAACTCGCGATCGGCCTGGTTCATCATCTGGAGGTTCAACGGCATCAACTCCGGCAAGGCACCGCTGGCTCGCTGCTTGAACTTTGAGAGTTTGGCTTCCACTTCCTCGATGTGTTGAGACAGGCTTTCTGCTTCCTGTTTCAGAAAGGTCGTGGTCTCCTGCGCCTGCCGCTCCCGACTTTTGAGATTCTCGCCGAGAAACAGACTGGTCAATTCGTTGGCCACTCGTTGGGCGACTTCCGGAGTCCGGCTGTTATACGACACGGTGAAGGCAATGGTTGCCTTGGTCGCACTATGGGTCCGTTTGTCGATGACGTCGGCGCTGATGACTTCCACTTCGATATCCTTGATGAAGCGCTTGATGACTTCTTCGGTCGGATTCTCATGTCGCATGCCGGTGTATAGACCATATTGTTCCACGACTTTCCACAGACTGGAACGGCTCATGACCTGTTGTTTGATCATCTCGATACGCTGGTCGGCGTAACTGGTGATCGTGCTATGGACTAACTCAGAGGGGACTTCCTGCTCTTCGATCAGAATGGTTGCCGTGGATTTGAAAGTCGGCGGCAACAAAAGCGAGATAGCCACACTCGCCGATAGCAAGACCACTGTTACTGTGAGAATAAGAACACGTCTACGTTGGAAGACTCTCACATATTCTTGAAGGTTCAAGCCAGAGTCTCTTTCATGCGTATGTTCTTGGTCCTTCATAGGGTACCCTTTCCATCGCGAAACAACGTACTAATTCGAAATCGCCAATTTGGGTGGGAAGTAGGTCAGCATGAAGAGGAGCATGTTTGCCATGACGGGCTCGTTGAAACTGTCTGCGTCCCGCCAGCGATAGCTATAGGAGGCCTCAGCTTTCCACCAGTCCGAAAAATGCCACGCCAGCCGTGGGGATACATAAATCAGGCGCTGCTCTTCCAGGGCTCCTCCCCGTGCCTGTCTCGTTACCCCGGAAACTGTGTATCGCGAAACGTCAAGGGAAGCAGTGAGCTGTTCAGAGATGTTATAGGACGCGCTAGCTCCTATGCGGTCCGTCTGCAACAGCAAGCCAAAACCACTCGGAAAAATGTCTCGCGTGAGATTCAACTGGAGCGTGGCACGTTCGAGCCTCTGGACGAGGCTGGCTCCGTACACCCAGATCGTATCGCTCGCGCTCTGGTTGAACCCTCCAAACTGCATGCTTGAACTCACAAACCGCGGCCCCCCGTAAACGTTTGCCTTGAACCCTTCTGTAAACGCATGGGTGAAGGACAACATTGCTCCAGGATAATCGGCCTGAAGGCCAATGGGCGCACTAGCGGTACGAAAGTTGTTGTAGGTTGCAGATAGCTGTACATCATCTTGCTCCGTTACCTTGTAAAGCACTCCCGCAGACCCGCCGTATGCCTGATAGTCGAGCAGACCGAGACGCCCACCGTCCTGGTAACTGGCATCATTGAATTGGAACGCGGTCTGAAAGCCGAACTTCTCGGTGATCATGTGTGTCCAGGTCGGATTCACGGTCCACAGGTTTCGCTGAGTAAATCGAATCACGAGACCCGTGGCGAGCAATTCACCCATCAGCGTATTGTCTCTGGTAAAGCCTCCTGTAACCCCCCACTCATCCTGCGCTGTGCGATATTTCATGGTAAGCGGTAGGAAAATATTCGTATACCGACTTGGCTCACCTCCATATAGCTCAACAAAGTCCATTGCCGCTCTACCACTGAGCTCGAAGCGCTCAGTCTTACCTGAGAACTCGGCTCCGGGGGAAATCCAGTATCCATAGGTCGAGTCATGCGGTAACTGAGTCAAAAAAAGATTGTCGGTGTAGTAAGCCTTGGTGCTCAGCGATGGCACAAGTGACCATTCGGCTGCCAGGCCAGTAGCCTCCCAACAGGTGACGATGGCGA
>ERZ724512.351-NODE-351-length-20674-cov-8.460352_pt1 | contig 20674 bp, 20 predicted proteins | sample MGYA00376045_ERZ724512 | MGnify/ENA primary metagenome ERZ724512 (study PRJEB28724, sample SAMN07190883) | activated sludge metagenome | isolation source: activated sludge of sewage treatment plant in Hong Hong | place: Hong Kong | collected 2016-03-17 ... | reverse complement strand
GAACCACCGCGACGGCGTCTTCGTCAACCTCGAAGCCTCCTCGACCATCAGCCTGAGCCGCGAGGAGCAGCGCATGCTGGTACGCGATCTGTTCCTGGGTCGCGACACCGCCCGGCCGGGTGCCGCGATCCCGTTGGCCCGGCCCGACTTCTCCGGTGCGGCAGCCGATCTCGGTGTCACCTGGTTCGGTCACTCCAGTGTGCTGATCGAGATCGACGGGTACCGGGTGCTCGCCGACCCGGTGTGGAGCGAGCGCTGCTCGCCGTCGCAGACCGTCGGCCCCCGGCGGATGCATCCGGTCCCGGCCGGGCTGGACACCCTGCCGGCCCTGGACGCGGTGATCATCAGCCACGACCATTACGACCACCTCGACGTCGAGACCATCTGGTCGCTTGCGCGCACTCAGCGGTGCAGCTTCTTCGTGCCACTGGGGGTTGGGGCGCACCTGCGCCACTGGGGAATTGCCCCCGAGCGCATCGTCGAACTGGACTGGGATGGCGAGGGCGCGGTCGGCGAGCTGCGCATCGTCTGTACGCCCGCACGCCACTTCTCCGGACGGTTCCTGACGCGCAACACCACCCTGTGGTCGTCGTGGGCGATGATCGGACCGCGTCATCGCGCGTTCTTCGGCGGCGACACCGGCTATACCGGTAGTTTCGCCGACATCGGCGAAGCGCACGGTCCCTTCGACCTGACCCTGATGCCGGTCGGGGCATACCATCCCGGATGGCCGGACATCCACATGAACCCGGAGGAGGCGGTCCGTGCGCATCTCGACGTCACCGACGCGGGCCGCGGCGTGTTCGTCCCCATTCACTGGGCCACCTTCCGGCTGGCGCCGCACCCGTGGTCCGAACCCGTCGAACGGTTGCTGGCCGCCGCCCGGCCGGCGGGCGTGACGGTGGTGGTGCCGATGCCGGGAGCGCAGGTGCGGCCGGGATCGGTTGACCTGGAAGACGATTGGTGGCAGTTGTGATTCGACTGGCGGTCACGCTGGCCACCGCGGCGGCACTGTCGGTCAGCGGTTGCGGGGCCGACGAACCCGCCGCTCCGCCGCCGGCCGTTCCCACCGCGCTGTTCGGCCAGCCGCCCCAGCAGGCCGTCGCCACGCCGCTTCCCGAGGACGCGGTACGGCACGCCGTCGACAAGATCGACCAGCTCGCCGACGACCTGATGCACGCCTCCGGCATCCCCGGTCTGGCCGTGGCCGTCGTGCACGGCGGAAAAACGGTGTACGCCAAGGGGTTCGGTGTCAGGGATGTCCGCGCCGGGGACGCCCAGCCGAACCGGGTGGACGCCGACACCGTGTTCCAGCTGGCGTCGCTGTCAAAACCGCTGGGCGCCACGGTGATCGCCCAGCAGGTCGGGACCGGCGTGATCGGGTGGGACACCCCACTGGTGTCGAAGCTGCCGTGGTTCGAGTTGTCGAAACCCGACGTCACGCGAATGGTCACCGTCGGCGACATGTACAGCCACCGCTCCGGGCTGCCGGACCACGCCGGAGACCAACTCGAGGACCTCGGCTACGACCGCCGCTACGTGCTCGACCATCTGCGTGACATGCCGCTGGAGCCCTTCCGGATCTCCTACGCCTACACCAACTTCGGCGTGACGGCGGCGGCCGAGGCGGTGGCCGCCGGCGCGGGCAAGCGCTGGGAGGATCTCGCCGACGAGGTGCTCTACCGCCCGCTGGGCATGACGTCGACCAGTTCCCGGTTCGCCGACTACGCCGCCCGGTCCGACCGCGCGGTCGGTCACATCCACGTCGACGGCCGTTACGAACCTCAGTACGTGCGCAACGCCGACGCCCAGTCACCCGCCGGCGGCGTCAGCGCGTCGGCGAACGACATGGCCCGCTGGATGACGATGCTGCTCGCCGACGGCACGTTCGACGGCCGGCAGATCGTCGACCCCAAGGCGCTGCTGCCGGCGCTCACCCCGCAGATCGTGTCCCGCCGCGGCACCGAACCGGGCATGCGGTCGGGGTTCTACGGCTACGGCTTCAACGTGGACACCAACGCGGCGGGGCGGACGCAGATCACCCACTCCGGCGCGTTCGAACTCGGCGCCGCCACCAACTTCCTGATGATTCCCTCGGCCGACGTCGCCATCGTGGCGCTGACCAACGCCACGCCGACGGGTGTGCCCGAAGCGCTCACCGCCGAGTTCGCCGACCTGGTGCAGTTCGGCCAGGTGCGCCAGGACTGGTACAAGCTCTACCACGATGACGCCTTCGCCCCGATGGAGCAGCCCGTCGGTTCGCTGGCGGGCACGGCGTCGCCGGCCAAACCGGCAGCGGCGCAACCGCTTTCGTCCTACGTGGGCACCTACGCTAACCCGTTCTGGGGGCCGGCGCGGGTCAGTGAGTCCGGCCGCGGCCTCACGCTGACGCTGGGCCCCAAGCTGGTCGTCCCGCTCACGCACTGGGACGGCAACGTCTTCACGTTCGCCATGGTGACCGAGAACTCGCCGCCGGGAAGTGTCTCCAAGGCTACGTTCGACGGGAACCGACTGGTCCTGGAGTACTTCGACACCGACGGCAAGGGGACGTTCACCCGATGACCTCCGCACTGGCCGCTGGCCTGTCCGACGCCGAGGTGGCCCAGCGGGTCGCCGAGGGCAAGACCAACGACGTCCCCACCCGGGCGTCGCGCACGGTCGCCGAGATCGTCAAGGCCAACGTGTTGACGCGGATCAACGCGATCCTGGGCGTGCTGTTCCTCATCGTGGTGGCCACCGGCTCGCTGATCAACGGCCTGTTCGGTCTGCTGATCATCGCCAACAGCGCGATCGGCATCATCCAGGAGATCAGGGCCAAGAACACCCTGGACCAACTGGCGATCGTCGGGCAGGCCAAGCCGAGGGTGCGCCGCCAGGCGCAGACGGCGCCGATGCCGGCCAACGAGATCGTCCTCGACGACATCATCGAACTCGGCCCCGGAGATCAAATCGTCGTCGACGGCGAGTTGATCGAAGAAGCGAACATGGAAGTCGACGAGTCGCTGCTGACCGGTGAGGCTGACCCGATCGCCAAGGACGTCGGCGACCCGGTGATGTCGGGCAGCTTCGTGGTCGCCGGGACCGGCGCCTACCGCGCGACCAAGGTCGGCCGGGAGGCGTATGCCGCGAGACTGGCGGAGGAGGCCAGCAAGTTCACGCTGGTGAAGTCCGAACTGCGGTCCGGTGTCAACAAGATCCTGCGGTTCATCACCTATCTGTTGTGGCCCGCCGGTCTGCTGACCATCTACACCCAGCTGTTCACCACGCACGCCGGCTGGCGCGAGTCGGTGCTGCGGATGGTCGGTGCACTGGTGCCGATGGTGCCCGAAGGCCTGGTCCTGATGATGTCGATCGCGTTCGCCGTCGGCGTGGTCCGGCTGGGCCGTCGGCAGTGTCTGGTCAACGAGTTGCCGGCGATCGAGGGGCTGGCGCGGGTGGACGTGGTGTGCGCCGACAAGACCGGCACGCTGACCGAGAACGGCATGCGGCTGTCGGACGTGACGGCGCTGGAAAGCCTTGACGCGCAACCGACTATCGCCGACGCTCTGGCGTCGCTGGCCGCCGACGATCCCCGACCCAACGCGAGCATGCAGGCGATCGCCGAGGCGTACGGCACCCCACCCGGGTGGACGGCCACGGCGACCGCGCCGTTCCGGTCGGCCAGCAAATGGAGTGGCGCCTCCTACGCCGAGCACGGCAACTGGGTGATCGGCGCCCCGGACGTGCTGGCCCGGCCGGGCTCGCCGGCGGCCGCACAGGCCGAGCAGATCGGCGCCAACGGGTTGCGGGTGCTGCTGTTGGGCACCAGCGACCGCGCGGTGGACGCGCTCGACGCACCGGGTCAGGTGACGCCCGTCGCGCTCGTGGTATTGGAGCAGAGGATCCGCCCGGATGCCCGTGAGACTCTGGAATACTTTGCCGAACAACAGGTTTCGGTGAAGGTCATTTCGGGCGACAACGCGGTGTCGGTGGGTGCGGTGGCCGGTTCGCTCGGCCTGCAAGGTGAGGCGATGGACGCCCGCAAGCTGCCCACCGAGCCGGCCGCACTGGCCGACACCATGCAGGAGTACACCGTCTTCGGCCGGGTGCGCCCGGACCAGAAGCGATCCATGGTGCATGCCCTGCAGTCCCGTGAGCACACCGTCGCGATGACCGGCGACGGCGTCAACGACGTGCTGGCGCTCAAAGACGCCGACATCGGCGTGGCGATGGGCTCGGGAAGTCCGGCCGCCCGGTCGGTCGCCCAGATCGTGCTGCTGGACAACAAGTTCGCGACACTGCCGTACGTGGTCGGCGAGGGTCGCCGCGTGATCGGCAACATCGAACGGGTCTCCAACCTGTTCCTCACCAAGACGGTGTACTCGGTCTGGTTGGCCTTGCTGGTCGGCATCTGGGGACTGGTGGCGGCGATCACCGACGGCACCCCGCTGCTGTTCCCGTTCCAGCCGATCCACGTCACCATCGCGGCCTGGTTCACCATCGGCATCCCGGCCTTCATCCTGTCGCTGGCCCCCAACAACGAGCGCGCCCACACCGGGTTCGTGCGCCGGGTGATGCTGGCCGCCCTGCCGTCGGGGCTGACCGTCGGGATCGCGACCTTCGTTTCGTACCTGTTCGCCTACCCCTGGCATGACCAGACCCCGCAACATCACACCCAGGCCTCCACCGCGGCACTGATCACCTTGTTGATCTCGGCCTGGTGGGTGCTGGCGACCGTGGCCCGGCCATACCAGTGGTGGCGTGTCGCGCTCGTGGCGGTGTCCGGTCTGGCTTATCTGGTGATCTTCTCCATTCCGCTGGCGCGCGAGAAGTTCATGCTCGATCCGTCGAACGTTCGGCTGACTGCCGCCGCGATTGCTATCGGATTAGCTGGCGCTGTCGCAATCGAAGTGCTGTGGTGGCTACAGGGCAGGTGGTTGAGGGAATCTCGCCGACTCTGGCGGTGATGAAAGGCATCTCGCAGAGTTGCTGAAGGCCCTTGCGGGGGACTGCCCGACTGGCCAGAATGACATTGGCAAGGTGCCGAGAGCCGAAAGACTCGATGGAAAGAGGTTGAGGCGATATGTCATTTCTGGACAAGGCGAAAGAGGCTGTGTCGGAAGCCGTCTCGGACGCCAAGGAGGCTCTGGACAAGGCCGGCGACTTCATCGAGGACAAGGTCGGCGAGGCCAAGGATGCCGCCAGCGGCGCCGTGGACAAGGCCAAGGACATGGCCGCCGACGCCAAGGGCGCGGCGACGGACGCGGTAGACAGGGCCAAGGACGCCGCGGGCGATGCGGTGGACAAGGCGAAGGGTGTGGCCGCCGACGCCAAGACTGACGTCAAGGACGCCGCCGACAAGCTGTAGCGGGCTCGTGGGGCCGCCGGGTCACCGGTGGCCCCACGACTCGGTCAACCGGCAGGGTCGCCGATGGTATGAATGGACCTGTACTGCTGGTTGTCTAGCTGAAAGAGGTCAGGACATGTCATTCCTGGACAAGGCGAAGGACGCGGTCGAGAAGAACATCGACAAGGTCGGTGAAGCCATCGACAAGGCCGGTGATCTCGTCGACGAGAAGACCGGCGGCAAGTTCGCCGACACCGTCGACAAGGTGCAGGACGCCGCGAAGGGCGCCGCCGACAAAATCGCCGGCGACGACAAATAGACCGACCCTCAGCTGAGATATGGCGAAACTTTCTGTCTCCGTTGACGTCCCGCTGCCGCCGGAACAGGCCTGGGAATCCGCATCGGACCTGTCCCGCTACCGGGATTGGCTCACCATCCACCGGGTGTGGCGCAGTAAACTGCCCGACACGCTGGAAAAAGGCACCACGATCGAGTCGATCGTCGAGGTCAAGGGGATGGCGAACCGGGTCAAGTGGACGATCGTGCATTACCGGCCGCCGGAGGCGATGACCCTCAACGGTGACGGGCGGGGCGGCGTCAAGATCAAGCTGATGGCCAAGATCAAGCCCAAAGGTGACGAATCGACCGTCACCTTCGACGTGCATCTCGGTGGGCCCGCGTTGTTCGGGCCCATCGGGATGATCGTTGCCGGCGCGCTCAAGGGTGACATCCGCGAGTCGCTGAACAAGTTCGTCACCGTGTTCGCAACCGGCTGACGCCTTTCCCGACGAGTCCGGATATCGCGAATCTGAGTATTCGCAAGTATTTCCCTGCGCACAGGCGGCCACTCTTCGCAGTCGAACACGGGCGGCCCGAATTCGATTGCAGCACAGGCAAATCCGTCACGGATCTGCTGATGGGTGTTGCCGAACCGATTGCCCCGGAACAGATCTGCGGCAAACCGGCCTAGCGTGACACCCAACGGGTTCCGGCAGACCGTCCGCCGATACTCAGGGCAGCGGCGCCGTCCACACCAGCCGGCCCCCGCCGGCGGGGGCGGGGCCGGTCTCGAGCCGCCCACCGCATTCGCGGGCCCGGGCGGCTAGATTCGCCAACCCGCTGCGGGTGGTCTCGTCCGGGAAGCCCGCACCGTCGTCGGTCACCGTGATCGTCAGGTTGTCGTCCACCGCGACGTTGACCGACACGGTCGATCCGCCGGAGTGACGGACCACATTGCTGACCGCCTCGCGGACCACGGCTTCGGCGTGGTCGGCCAGGACCGCGTCCACCACCGACAGCGGACCGCTCACGTGCAGAGCGGGGCGCACTCCGGAATCGGCGGTCATCTGCGTCACCGCCTGCTCGAGCCGTTGCCGCAGCCGGGTGATGCTGCCGCCGTGCAGATCGAAGATGGCTGTCCGGATGTCCTGCACCACGTCCTGTAAGTCGTCGAGCGCCCGGGAGATGCGCTGGGTGTTGCCCTCGGTGTCGGCGCCCAGCGCGCCCTGCAATGACAGCCCGATGGCGAACAACCGCTGGATGACGTGGTCGTGCAAGTCGCGGGCGATGCGGTCCCGGTCCGAGAGCACGTCGAGCTCGCGCAGGCTGGCGACGGCGTCGGCCTGCGACTGGGCCAGGTGCAGGGCCAGACCCGACTGGTCGGCGAACGCGGCCAGCATCGCCATCTGGTCTTCGGTGTAGAGGATTCCGTCGGGAGCCACCGACACCAGCACCCCGGACGCGGCATCGGGTTCGCGCATCGGCAGCGCCAGCGCATCCGCCCCGGTGTCCCCGAAGTCGCGAAAATCCCTGATATGTAACGGTTTTCGCTCTTGGAAGGCCACTCCGACTTCGCTCTGGGCGATGGGCACACTGACCCCGACGAGCTCTGGACGGGTGGATGCGGTGACCCGTAGCTCGTCATCGGAGTCGTCGCAGGGCATCAGCAGCGCGCTGTAGGCGCTGCCGGTCAATTCGGCGGCCTGCTCGGCGATCTGGCCGTGGACCGTCACCGGGTCCGCGCCGGCGAGCAGCTTGGTGGAGATGTCGCGGGTGGCCTCGATCCAGATCTGGCGGGTGTGGGCGGCCTGGTACAACCGGGCGTTGTCGATGGCGATGCCCGCCGCGCCGGCCAGCGCCAGCACCAGAATCTCGTCGTCCTCGGTGAACTCCCGGCCCCCCGATTTCTCGGTGAGGTACAGGTTGCCGTAGACCTGGTCGCGGATGCGGACCGGCACGCCCAGGAAGGTGCGCATCGGTGGATGGTGGGCGGGGAAGCCCGCCGAGGCCGGATGCTTCGAGAGGTCGCTGATCCGAATGGGTTTCTCGAACAGCAGGCCCAGCACACCGTGGCCCTTGGGGAGCGCTCCGATCAGGTCTCGGGTGGCGTCGTCGATGCCGCGGTAGACGAAGCGTTCCAGCCCTACCGTTCGGTCGGCGGCACGCACCCCCAGCGCACCGTAGCGGGCGTCGACCAGGTGCATCGCGGTGCGGACCACGGTCGGCAACGTCTGTTCGAGGTCGAGGCCGGACGTGACGGCCAGCATGGCGTCGACCAGGCCGTCGCGGACGTGGAGGTACTCAGTCATCGCGCCTCTGGCGCAGTTCGGCGGCCAGCAGGGCCGCCTGGGTGCGCCGGTGCAGTCCGAGCTTGGCCAGAAGTCGCGACACATAGTTCTTCACGGTCTTCTCCGCCAGGAACATGCGTTCGCCGATCTCGCGGTTGGTCAGGCCCTCACCCAGCAGTTCCAGCAGGGTCCGCTCGGTCGTCGACAGGTCCTGCAGCCGGGGATCCTCGCCGGTGCCGCCGTCCGTGGTCTCCTGACGCAGCTTGGACATCAGCGCCGCCGCCGCCCGGTTGTCCAGCAGCGACTTGCCCGAGCCGACGGCCTTGATCGCCTGGGCCAGCTCCATTCCGCGGATGTCCTTGACCACGTAGCCGCTCGCGCCGGCCAGGATCGCGTCGAGCATCGACTGCTCGTCGGTGAACGACGTCAGGATCAAGCAGCGCAGCTCGTCATGGCTGGCCAGCAGGTCACGGCACAGGTCGATGCCGCTGCCGTCGGGCAACCGCACGTCGAGCACCGCGACATCGGGCCGGGCCGCCGGGATGCGTGCCTTGGCCTCGGCGATCGAGCCGGCCTCGCCGACGACGGTCAGCTCGGGATCGCCGCTGAGCAGGTCCACCAGTCCGCGGCGAACCACTTCGTGGTCGTCGACCAGGAAGACGGAAGTCACAGGGCAACCCTAATCGGAAAGTGGCGACGCTCGGCGCATGGTTCGCTTCCCGTTTGCCAATGGCCGTGTTCCCGAACCCCTAGACCGCGTCGCTCTCCGCATGTTCGGGCTGTGAGCTGCCGCGGCGCAGCGTGGCCAGCAGCTCTCGATACGGCCCGACCAGGTACGCGGTATCGCCGGCGTTGAGGACGGTGTCGCGGCGCGGATGCATCTCCCGGCCGCCCCCGGCGCGGGCGATCGCGATGACGCGGGCCTGGGTTGCCAGGTCGATCATCCGGATGCCGTCGAGTGTGCTGCCGGCCTCGACCCGGACCCCGCCCACCATGAACGAGCGCTGGCCCACCGAGAACGTGCCGAACACCTGCAGGCCCATCGCGGCCCCGATGAACCACGGAGCCGCCAGTTCGACGGTCGAGCGCACGTTGGCGAACCTGAACCGCTGGGAGACCGCGGCGCCCAGCTGACGGTCATAGATGCGTAGCACCACCGGGACGCCGGGCTTGTCGGGGGGCCGTCCCCAGCGCTCGCCGAGCAGCTCCCGCAAGATGATGCCCGTCTCGATGTTGACCATGTCGTGCTGGGTGAGCACGGCGACCGCGCTGGCCTTGTCGATGCGGGCGTCCTCCAGGGTCCGTCGCAAGGTGGCGTCACCGATGATCACCGGTACGTCGAGCTCGGCCGCCGAGGCGAGAAACCGGTTGTCGGGGTTCTGCTCGATGGCCACCACGTCGTGGCCGCCGTTCTTGAGGTCGCTGAGCACCCGGATACCGAATGTGCCCAGCCCGACGACGATGACATGGCCGGACAGGAAGCGGACCTGGCGGCGGACCGCCGACTGGGCCAGCCGACGGGACAGCAGCAGATCGGCCATGAACGCCACCACGATCGCCGTGGTCGTCACGCCGGCGAACATCAGCAGGATGGAGAACAACCGCAACCAGGTCGGCTGGCCGACGAAAGTGAAGTCGCCGTACCCGACGGTGGCGATGGTCTCTGTCGAGAAGTACAGGGCGTCAACGAAAGTCATGCCCGGCTTTTGATACGCGAAACGCAGCAGCACGGTCGCGAACAGCAGCAGTGACACGGCTGCGGCCATCGCCTTGTAGAACCCCGGGTTGATGTCCTCCGCGACCGACCTGATGCCGTTGAGCAGCCGCTGAGATCGGGTCCCGGTCACGCTGCCGCGGTGCTTCGGCACGGATACCTGTATGCCCTGCTTCCGCAGGTCCTCGGCCGTGCCGATCATCATGGTCAGGTCGCCCTGGCAAACCTTCTCGTCGCGACCCGGGCAGCTGACCACCTCGTCCGGGGTGCTGGAGTTCTCCCCGTGCACGACGGCCACCGGGCCCAGATCGCCGAACAGCTCGCGCAGGGTGGCATCGCGCGGGGCGTAGCTGCCGAACACCATGAATTCGATACCCGCGGCGGAGATCTCGTGCGTGGTGCGGGACAGGCAGGTCTCCACCACCTGGGGAGCGCTGAGGTCGGCGACGTCGAGGACGGCGCCGGGGCCGTTGGCTTCGGCCACCGCCTCCCGCAGCACGGCGTTGGCCAGCCGCGTGACGACCCGAATTTCGGAGTTGAGTTGTCTTGCCAGCAGAGCTATTTCGAGATTCACCCCGTCATCGGGACCGGCGCAGACGATCGCCGTCGCCGTGGTGATGCCGGCCTGGTGCAGACCCGAGGCGCTGTCGAGCTGCACAACGGTCATCCCGGCGCTGTGCAGTTCCTCGGCGATGCGTTCTGCGAGGCTGTCTTCGCCGCAGACGATCATGTGACCCGGCATCCGAGCAGAGTACGACGCCACCGAACCCGCTGCCATGCGATCGCGTCGTTGCGTCAGCCGTGCATGGTGAAGTCGGCGAAGTCGAAGCCCGGTACCACCACGCAGCTCACCAGGCACGGTTGATCCGCGATCGGGCGGGCGCGCTGCCAGTGTCCGGGTGGCACCACGAACTGCGGCTGCTGCCCGGCCGTGACGTCGCTGCCCAGCAATTGCGTTGTGGCAACGTCCCTTTCGGGACCAATCTCCAGCTCCAACGGGCCGCCGCGGTGGTAGAACCACAACTCGGCGCTACGCACCGTATGCCACGCCGACTGCTGTCCGGGCATCAGCAGGAAGAGGATCGCCGTGCCGGCGTTGCGCGGCCCGCAGTAGTCCGGCGGCAGCTCCCACTGCGGGATCGTCAACGCACTGCGCCATGTTTCACGGAACCAGCCGCCCTCGGGGTGGGGCTGCAGATCGAGTTGCCGGGCCCAGTCGGGCAGCTCTGTCATCCCGACAGACTAAGCGGATGGCGTAAGGTCGGGCCGTGATTCGCCCGCGCCCCGGTTGGCTGGTCGCGTTCTCGGCGGCCGTGCTGGTCGTCAGCGCCTGGCTGCCGTGGCTGACCACGTCGGCCGGCGGCGGTGGTCGTGCCAACGCGATCGGCGGCACCCACGGCAGCCTGGAGCTGCCCGCGCGGTTCGGCCCCGGCCAGCTCATCGTGCTGCTGGCCGCCACCCTCCTGGTCGCCGGCGCGATGGCGGGCCGGGGCATCTCGCCACGCGCCGCGTCCGCGGCCGCGCTGGTCATCTCGGCGGGCGTGGGGGCACTCACCTGGTGGTACCACCGGTTGCACGTCGGTGCCGCCGTAGGGGCCGGCTATGGCTGGTACCTGGCGATAGGCGCGGCGGCCGTCGCGGTGCTCTGCTCGCTGTGGGCCCTGATCTACGCGCTGCGTACCCCGCGGCGGCCCCAATGAGCAGATTCGTCGCGCCGGTGACACTGACCGGGGAGCGCTGGGTGCGGCTGGAACCGCTACGCGCGGAACACATTCCAGAGATCGAGGAGGGCGCGCGCGACAGCGACAACGCGGCGCTGTGGTTCACCAGCGCCCCGACGCCGCAGGGTGCGCAGTCCTGGGTGCGCCGAATGCTCGCGATGCAGGAAAGCGACGAGGGTGTCACGTTCGTGGTGCGGCGACTCGACGATGACCGGGTGGTCGGCTCCACGAGCGTGTTCCATGTCGACGCGCCGAACCGGCGTCTCGAGATCGGCCACACCTGGTATTCGACGTCGGCGCGGCGCACCGGCGTGAACACCGAGACCAAACTGGTGCTGCTGACCCATGCTTTCGAGACCCTGGGCTGTGTGGCCGTCGAGTTCCGGACCCACTACCTCAACGTCACCAGCCGGGCGGCGATCGAACGCCTGGGCGCCAAGCTCGACGGGGTGCTGCGCAGTCACCAACTGCTGGCCGACGGGTCCCGCCGGGACACCGCGGTCTATTCGATCCTGGACATCGAATGGCCCGCCGTGCGGGCAAACCTGCGTCACCGGCTGGCGCGCGGCCGCCCGTCCTGAAATCCGAGCGCGTCAGCGGCGACGTCGACGTCGTGCCAGCGGCGCAGCTCGGAGCCGGACACCCAGGTGCTGTGCGTTCCGCTCGAGATCCGTTCCGGCAGAGCGAGTTTGCATACCGGTCCGTCGGCCGGCCGGGCCGCGTCGAACACCAGGCAATAGGAGGCGTCGGCGTTCATGTCGGTCGTCAGCGTGATCAGGTAGCCGTCGTCCTCACCGGTTGATCCGGTGCGGGGCGCCATCGCCGTTTCGCTGCCGAAGACTCCCTCGCCGTAGGCGAAGCGTTCTTCGGAGCCGGTTTCGAGGTCGTGCCGGACCAGGGCGTCGAACAGAAACCAGCCCGGTTTGCCGCTGGCGGCATACACGTAGCGGTAACCGGAGCCGGCGTGCGTGGGATTGATCATGCCGAACTCCGTGACGGAATCGGTCAGGCGCTCCTCCCGGGTGGCGCCCGTCACCAGGTCGAACCGCCAGCGGTGCAGCCGCGTCTGCAGCCGGTCCAGTGCCAGGAATCGAAACGCCTTCTGCCACTTGTCACCGGTCAGCGAATCCACCGGCGCGGGGTCCTCTTCGAAGAAGCCGTCGAGCACGATCTCGTCGCCGTCCTCGTAGGCGTTGGTGAAGTGCAGCACGAAGGTCGGGTCGGCCTCGAACCAGCGAACGTCCTCGGGACCGCCCCGGCGGGGAACGACCGCGAACCGCGACGGCATGTCGCGGTGGAAGCCGGGCAGGTGAATGTCGGCTGCGAGCAGTGCGGGGTCCCAGAACAGCGGAAAGTCGTTGAGGATCACGTAGTTGGGGGTGAACGCCATGTCGTGGGGCAGTCGCGGCCCGGGCAGCGGGACTGCGGTGTAGTGCGCCAGATTGTCGTCGGAGTCGACCACGCCGTAGCCCAGATACGGCGCCTGCTTGCTGTAGTTGAAGAACAGCAGTTCGCCCGTCGCGGCGTCGACCTTCGGATGCGCCGACACTCCCCAGTCCCACGGGAAGGCGCCGTTCCAGGTCTCCTTGCCCAGCGTCTCGGCGGTCAGGGGGTGCACGCGGTACAGGTCGCCGCACTGGTAGAAGCTGGTCAGCGCGATCCCGCGGTGCACCACCACGTCGGTGCTGGAGGCGTCCTTCATCAAAGTGCGCGCACCCCAGCCGTGGTCCACCTTGGCGAGCTGGAGCGGCTCGGCCAGGCCCGGCCACAGCGGGCCACCGGCCTCGTTCTCGGCGGCGAACCCGTCGGTTCGGACAAACCTGTTGCGGTAGAACGCTTTTCCGTCGCGGAAGCCGACCAGATGGATCATCCCGTCGCCGTCGAAGGGATGGTAGAACCGCAGTGCGGGATGCAGCGGGTTTTCGGTGTTGCGCAGGTACACTCCGTCGAGGTCGGCGGGCAGGTCGCCCTCGACGACGGTCAGGTCGTCGGCGGCCCACTCGGTGGCCTGCGGGCGCCACGGCCCGGTGCGGTAGGGGTGATCGTCGTCCTCGGGCAGCGTGGCCAGGAACTTGCCGACGACCTCAACGTCCATAGCTTCTCGACGGTACGGCAACGTTCGTGTCCGCCGGAGCGGATCGGGGGCGGCCCCGCCGGCACACTGCTGAACCGACGAGACCTCGGTGCGTGCGGAGGCCGACCACCGAGCGCACCTCCGCTGTACATAACCGCCCGGCTGCCGCCACAAACGTCACCGGCGGACGGCGATTGTGCGAAGGTCTACTCGTGACGACCGACTCGCGGGGCATCCTGGCCGCCCGGATGGCGGATCTGGCGAGGCAACTCGCCATGCCGCTGAGCCTCGACGAGGTCCTCACCAGGGCGACCGCCACCGTCCTGGAGTCGATCCCCAGCGCGACGCACGCCGGCTTCCTGCTCTTCACCAAGTCCGGCAAGTTCGAGACCAAGGCCCCGTCGTCGGAACTGATCTACGAGCTGGACAGGTTGCAGATCGAGCACGGCGAAGGCCCGTGCATCGAAGCCGCCGTCGACGAGCTGATCGTCCGTACCGACGACTTCCAGCGCGACCAGCGCTGGCCGCACTACTCCGCGGAGCTGCTCAAGCACGGGATCCGCAGCGCATTGTCGTTCAAGCTGTACACCTCGCAGCGCAACGCGGGAGCGCTGAATGTGTTCGCGACCGAGCCCGGGGCGTTCGGTCCGGAGGACGAGGGTATCGGGCAGGTGCTGGCAGCACATGCGGCCGCCGCGATCCTGGCCAGCCGGCAGGGTGAGGAACTGCAGTCGGCGTTGAGCAGTCGCGACCTGATCGGCCAGGCAAAAGGCATCATTATGGAGCGCTACAACGTCGACGCCGTCCGGGCGTTCGAACTGCTACGCAAGCTCTCCCAGACCGAGAACGTCAAGCTGGTCGAGATCGCCCGCAGGGTGATCGACACGCGGGACTAGCGCCGGCCCGTTCCCGAACTTTCGAGATCTGCTCAGCGCGTACCGCGCCAATGTTCGAGTGCGCGTCGCACAGGGCGCCGAACAGATTCGGAGTGGGCTCACAACGCGTCAGAGTTCGTTCAGGATCTCGTTCTTGAGCGCCTCGGACTGGGTGCCGAACACCGCCTGCACGCTGTTGCCGACGTCCAGGACTCCCGCGGCGCCGAGCGCTTTGAGCCGGGCGTGGTCGACCTTGCTCTTGTCGGCGACCTCCATGCGCAGCCGGGTGATGCAGGCGTCGACGTTCACCAGGTTGGCCCGTCCGCCGAACGCCGCGATCAGTTGCTCGGCCCGGGTATCCGGGACGACCGCGGTGCGGGCGCCGGTCCCGGTGGTGATCGCGGTGGCCGATTCGGCCCCCTCGCCCAGGTTGGCCTGCTGTTCGGCGTCGAATTCGGCCGCCGGCTCGCGGCCCGGGGTGCGCAGGTTCCACCGAGTGATCGCGAACCGGAACATTACGTAGTACAGCGCGAAGAACACGACACCCATCGCGATCAGCAGGGGGATGTTCTTCGCGGCCGGAGCGGTGCCGTAGAGCAGCAGGTCGATCAGGCCCGCCGAGAACGAAAAGCCCAGGTGGATGTCGAGCAGGTAGGCGACCGCCAGGGACAGCCCGGTGAGCACCGCGTGGATCAGGTACAGCGGGAACGCCACGAACATGAACGCGAACTCGAGCGGTTCGGTGACGCCGGTGAGGAAGGCGGTCAGGCCGGCCGCGGCGAGAATGCCCACGGCGACCTTCTTCTGCCTCTTGTCGGCGACGTGGATCATCGCCAGCGCGGCGGCCGGCAGCCCGAACATCAGGATGGGGTAGAAGCCGGAGGTGAGGTGACCGCCGGTCGGGTCGCCCGCGGCGAACCGGGTCAGCTCGCCGGTGACGACGGTGCCGTCGGGCTTGGTGTAGTCGCCGTAGAGGAACCACACGTACGAGTTGGGGATGTGGTGCAGCCCGAGGGGGATCAGCATGCGGTTGGCGAATCCGTACACGAAGGCGCCGAGCGCGCCGGAACCGCCGATGAACTTGCCGAGGCCGGTCAGCCCGGAGTTGAAGATCGGGTAGAAGTAGCTCATCGCGAACGCGATGAACAGGCACGCCAGCGAGACGATGATCGGCACGAACCGCCGCCCGCCGAAAAAGCCGAGATACGAAGGCAATTCGATGGTGTGGTAGCGGTCGAACAGCCACGCCGTCACCAAACCGACGATGATGCCGGCGAACACGCTGTAGTTGATCTGCGCCTGTTTACCGGCCTTGTCCACCACCTCGGCGAGCACCACCGGGGACATGGTCTTGAAGACCGCCTGCACCACCAGGTAGCCGACCACGGCGGCCAGCGCGGTCGACCCGTCGGCCTTGCGGGCGAACCCGATCGCCACGCCGACCGCGAACAGCAGCGGCAGGTTGTCGAACAGCGCCCCGCCGGCGGCACTCATGGCCTGGAAGAACGGACCGATCACCGGCGCCTTGATGCGGCCCAGCAGATCGTCCTGGCCGAGCCGCAGCAGGATGCCGGCGGCGGGCAGCACCGCGATGGGCAGCATGAGGCTCTTGCCGAGCCGCTGCAGTTGGGCGAAGCCGGGAATCCGCAGGCCCGATTTGCCCGCCGCCGCTTCGGCTTTCGTGGTGTCGCTCATGCTGACCTCTCTCGGCGAAGTTCAGCCGAAGCCTAGACCAGAAACGGCGGCGTTGAGGTGCGCTCGCGTGCTTCGATGGTGTCCGAAGCCGGCGGAAGGAGGCGCTCGCGTAATGGAAGTCGTCATCCTGCCGGATGCCCGGTCCATCGGCTCCCTGGCCGCCGACGCGATCGGCGCCCTGCTGCACCGCAAACCCGACGCCGTCCTGGGTCTGGCCACCGGCTCCTCACCGCTGGCGATCTACGACGAACTCGCCGGACGTTGTGCCGCGGGGGAGATCTCGTTCGCGCGGGCGCGCGGCTTCACCCTCGACGAGTACGTGGGCTTGCTGGCCGATCACCCCCAGCGCTACCGGACCGTCATCGACACCGTGTTCGTCGACCGGGTCGACTTCGTGCCCGGGGCGGTCCAGGGTCCCGACGGGCTGGCGGCCGACATCCCGGCGGCCTGTGCGGCCTACGAGGCGGCGATCACCGCCGCCGGCGGAGTGGACCTGCAGATTCTCGGGATCGGGACGGACGGGCACATCGGCTTCAACGAACCCGGGTCGTCACTGGCCTCGCGGACCCGGATCAAGACCCTGACCCGGCAGACCCGGATCGACAACGCCCGGTTCTTCGGCGACAGCCTCGACGCCGTGCCGACACACTGCCTGACGCAGGGGTTGGGCACCATCATGTCCGCACGTCACATCGTGCTGGTGGCCGTCGGGCGCGGCAAGGCCGAAGCGGTGCACCACATGGCCGAGGGCGCGGTCACCGCGATGTGGCCCGCATCCATCCTTCAGCACCACCCGCACGTGACGGTGCTGCTCGACGGCGCCGCCGCGAGCCGCCTGCAGCTGATCGACTACTACCGGGAGGCATACCAGTCGAAGCCGCCGTGGCAGGGCATCTGAATGCTGTTGACCGCCGACACGGTGCTCACGGGCCGGGAGTTGTTGCGGCCCGGCTGGATTGACGTTTCCGACGTGGTGTGCGCTGTCGGTGCCGGCGTGCCGCCGCGACCGGCCGACCGCGCACTCGGCGCGGTGACGGTGGTGCCGGGCTTCGTCGACACCCACTTCCACGGCGGCGGGGGAGCCAATTTCTCCAGCGCGGTGCCAGAGCAGACGGCTACTGTGATGGCACTGCACCGCGGCCACGGCACGACCACCGCGGTGGCCTCACTGGTCACCGCGGGTCCCGAGGAGTTGCTGCGGCAGGTCGGCGGGTTGTCGGCCGATGTCGCCGCCGGACTGCTGGCCGGCATCCACTTGGAAGGCCCGTGGATCTCGGCGAAACGCTGTGGGGCCCATGACCCGTCGCTGATGCGCGATCCCGATCCCGCCGAGATCGACCGGCTGCTCACGGCCGCCGGCGGAGCCATCCGGATGGTCACCCTGGCACCCGAACGGGACGGCGCGCTGGCGGCCATTCCCCGACTGGTCGACGCGGGAGTCGTTGTGGCCGTTGGGCATACCGAAGCCAGCTATGAACAGACCCGTGCCGCGATCGACGCAGGCGCAACCGTAGGCACACACCTGTTCAATGCGATGCGACCGATTCATCACCGGGAGCCGGGCCCGGTCATCGCGCTGCTCGAGGATTCCCGGGTGACCGTCGAGATGATCGCCGACGGTGTGCACGTCGACCCGGCGTTATATCGGCACGCGGTGCGCAGCGCGGGCGCGGACCGGATGTCCCTGATCACCGATGCGATGGCGGCGGCCGGCATGAGCGACGGCCCGTACACGCTCGGTGCGCTGGCGGTCGAGGTGGTCGACGGAGTCGCGCGGGTGGCCGGCACGGACACCATCGCGGGCAGCACCGCGACCATGGACCGGGTGTTCCGGTTCGCCGTCGAGCACAGCGGGTTGCCCCGTGACCAGTCCCTGATGCAGGCGGTGCGGCAGTCCTCGGTGAACCCGGCGCGGGCGCTGGGGCTGCCCGTGGCGGATCTCGTCGCGGGCGCGGCCAACCTGGTGGTGTTGGACGCCGCGCTGGCGGTGACCGGGGTGCTGCACCGGGGTCAGTGGCTCGTAGAACCAAGCTGACCTGGTCATTCAGCTGCTCCTCAGGTTGGTGCGGACCATGGGGTATATGCACACCACACCTCTGTGGGCCGACCGCGACGAGGATCTGCACCGGGCGATCCACGCCGTCGATCCCGAGGAGCGGACCGCCGAGTTGCCGGTGGCGGCACCTGTGCACGAGACCGCCGTACTGCCACCCGCGCCGCCCGAGACGATGGTCCTGCCGCCCGTACTCGTCGCCGAGCCCAAACGGACGCTCGTGCTGGCGGCGGTCGGCGCGGTCGTCGGGCTCGGCCTGCTGGCCCTCCTGGTGGCGTTGGTGGTCCATGCCTCCAACTCCTCGACCACCATCGTCCGGCCACCTGTCACTCCGATCACGAAAACCGCTACCGCACAGGTGGTTACACCGTCGTCGGTAACGCCGCCCGTTCCGCCGCCGCCGGTGGCCGCCCCGCCACCGACCGCGGTCAGATCCGCCCAGCGGATGGCTCCGGCGCCGCCGCCTCCTGCTGAGCAACAGCGCCCGATCCGAGAACGGTTACACCAGGTGTTCCCGCGGCTGTTCCCGTAACCCAGAGCTCCTTGTCGCGGATCAGTCAATCCCGTCGTCCGCGGCGATGTCCCAAACGTGGTCCTCATTGTGGACGGCGGTGGAGTCGGCGTCCGCGAGGGTCGCGGCACGTTCTGCGGCGAATGCCGCTTGGCGCTCTGCCTGCACCGACAACTCCTCGATGAGTTTCGCTATCGAAACTCCACGCCGGCCCGCCTGCGCAGCGAGTCGGGCACGGGTCGAGACGGATACCCTGACCGTGGTCGAATCTGAAGCCACATTTCTAAACTAGCTGCGTGGTGGCGCGTAATTCAGTCATCGAGGACGAAGATCGGTTTGTGCCCGGCGTGCTCGGACGTCAGGATCTCGGGAATCTCGTCCCATCCGTAGATGCCGCTGGTCACCAGTTCGGGGTGCAGCACACCGGCGGCGACGGCGTCCAACGTCGGCGTCATGCTGGGACGTGCGTGGCCTTTGCCGTTGTGAAAGTGGACACCGCGTACGTACAGCTGCAGTAGCGGCAGTGCGACGTCCTCGAAATAGATGCCGACGCTGTTGACGTGTCCCTCCGGGATGACGGATACGAGGGCCTTGCGCAACCGGTCGGGATCGGCGGAGGCGTCCACGGCGAGGTGGAAGTCACCGGGCGCCTTGCCGTTGATGTCGATGACTTCGGCTCCAAGTTGTTCGGCCACCGCCATGCGGGTGGGGTCGTCGTCGAAGTAGACGGTGCGCGCGCCGCCGCAGTGGATGGCGACGTCGACGCAGTACAGGCCGATAGACCCGGTTCCGCCGAACACGGCGACCTGCGGGTCGGTGATCCCGGAGATGGTCGGCATGACCGTTTCCCAGCCGAGCGCGAAGTTGTCACCGATCGAGGCGAGGTGAATCGGGTTGATGCCGGCCGGCAGTGGGGCCAGGTTGTGGTCGGCGTACGGCACGCGGATCAGTTCGGAGAATGTTCCGCCCCACGAGCCGTTGACGGGCAGGCCGTACTGGGCATCGCCGTGTCGCAGGCAGCGCGCCGGGTGTCCGAGCGCGCATTGCGCGCAGGTGCCGCAGGCGATGTGCCATGCGACGCCGACGATGTCGCCGACGGCGACCTCGGTGCAGAGGGGTCCGGCTTCCACCACGGTGCCGACGCATTCGTGCCCGAGCGGGAATGGCCCCAGCCGTGAGAACGGGGTCTTGTCGGCAATCACGTGATGGTCGAGGTCGCAGGTGGTCGCCGCCAGCGGCCGCACCAGCGCGTCGCCCGGATCGACGATGGTCGGGGCTTCGACGTCATCGAAGCGCAGCTTCCGGGTTCGACGAACATCAGGCTTTTCATCGGATCTCCTTCACGCTGACCGGTAGAGACCGTTTATAACGGTCGTCATAATCGCATCACGCTAGACTATAGCGACTGTCATAGCAAGGGAGGGTGTCGTGCCGGAGGATGCGCGCGGGCGTCAGCGGATGATCGCCGGAGCCGCGGACATGATCAGTCGCCGCGGCCTGAACGCGACCAGCGTGCGTGAACTGGCGAAGCACACCGACGCTCCGCTCGGCTCGACCTATCACTACTTTCCCGGCGGAAAGTACGATCTGGCGACCGAGGCGGTCCGGTGGGCCGACGACCTCACCGTGGATGTGCTATCGCGAGAACTAGCGGCCGGTCCCCTCGCGGGCCTGCAGGCGTTTCTGGCGATGTGGCGAAAGGTGGTCGTTGACAGCGACTTTCATGCCGGCTGCCCGGTGCTCGCGGTGTCGGTGGAGGACCTTCCGAACGAACAGGGCGCACCGCGGGCCGCCGCGGCGACGGCATTCACCCGATGGACCACGCTGCTCGCCGACTCGCTTCGCGACGCCGGCGCCAAGTCGGACGACGCACAACGCGTCGCGACCCTGATCGTCGCCGCGGTCGAAGGCACCGTCGCCATGTGCCGCGCCCAACGCAGCATCGCTCCGCTCGACGACGTGACGGCGCAACTGCGAGCGGTGGTCGCGCAGGTTCTGCCCACGTCGGCCGCCGCGCGTCGGGGCGGCCGTTCTCGACGTCACACCACCTGACGCTGACGCGCGCACTTGGTGCCCCCGGCATTGTCTGATTTCAGGACATAGTTGGCAGCTGTCTCGGGACATAGTTGACACCTCGT
>ERZ724512.348-NODE-348-length-20711-cov-8.430674_pt1 | contig 20711 bp, 19 predicted proteins | sample MGYA00376045_ERZ724512 | MGnify/ENA primary metagenome ERZ724512 (study PRJEB28724, sample SAMN07190883) | activated sludge metagenome | isolation source: activated sludge of sewage treatment plant in Hong Hong | place: Hong Kong | collected 2016-03-17 ... | reverse complement strand
CCGTTCGGAGTGAACTCCATCGGGAAGGAGAAGCCGCCGACCTTCGGATCGGGGCCGGCGGCGCTGACCTGGGCGACCACGTTCCCCGGCGTCTGTTCTGACCACGCCAGCCCGCCGGCGGTAAAAATCAGCGGAACCATGTGGTTGTCCTGCAACGCCTTGGTGAAGTTGTCCAGCGACGTGACGTCCGCGGCGCCGGCACCCTGCACCAGCGGCAGCTTGTCGGCCCCGGGTACCGCCGGATCGGCCAGCCGGCCCAGCAGGTCGGTCAGGGTCACCGGGTCGGGCAGCGGCGCGGCCGGGGCCGCGGCGGACGTGCTGGCCGGCGGGGTGGTCACCGACTCGGAGATGGTGGACGTCTGGTCGGCACACCCCGACAGCCAGAACGCCGCCACAATCGTGGCGGCGCTCAGGGCTGCGGGTGTGTGCAGGGGCAACTCGGACCCGGATCAGGCCGAGAACAGCTGCAACACCGTCGAGGCCGAGGTGCGGGAGAGCTTCCAGCCGCCCTGGTCGACGAAGGTGATGCTCTGCGTCTGCGTGGCCATGGCCGGACCGGAGGCGGTGACGCTCGCCGAGGCGGCACCCGGGCCGACCGGGGTGATGCCCGAGACCTGGAAGGTCAGCGGAACCTGGCCCTTGGCGACCGCGTTACGCATCAGCGCGTCGGCGGTGCGGCCCTCGATCAGCCCGATCCCGCCCTCGACCAGGTAGGACTTGGAGCGGAACGGCACGCCCGGATCGGCAAGACCGTTGAGCACCCCGTACAGCTGATCGGGGGTCGGCAGGTCGGCGGCCGGGTCCAGCGGCATCGGCACGCCGAAGACCACCGGCTGGATCTGTACGGAAGACGCGGTGACGGCGTCCGAAGCTGAGGTCAGCCCCGCGGTCACGGCGCCGGCGACGGCGGCCACACCGGCCACGGTCGCAATACCTTTGGCTAGGGAGTTCAGGGTCACGGCTGTCCTTTCGATCGGCCCGACATGTCCTAGAGATTATCAGCGGCGCCCGTGTGTCGGATTTCTACAGCGCACACGATCGTTGAATCGCCGGTAGCGTTGACGTTGTTACTGCACCAACTTTCGGTGTGGGAGAGGAGCGCAGCATGAGTGGGTCAGAGCGTTCTGACGGCTACGAAACATCCCGCGAACCAGACATGTCCAGCGAAGATGCCGCTGAACTGGAGCAGTTGCGCCGCGAGGCGGCCGCGTTGCGCGTGCAACTTCAAGAGGTCGCCGCCGCGCCCGGCGGAGCCCGCAATGCCCGTGACGTTCACCAGCTCGAGGCCCGGATCGACTCGCTCGCCTCGCGAAACGCCAAGCTGATGGAAACTCTTAAAGAAGCCCGCCAGCAACTGCTCGCCCTGCGCGAAGAGGTCGACCGGCTGGGACAGCCGCCCAGCGGCTACGGCGTGCTGCTGGCGGTCGCCGACGACGACACCGTCGATGTGTTCACGTCGGGCCGCAAGATGCGGCTGACCTGCTCACCGAACATCGACAGCAAGACGCTGAAGAAGGGCCAGACCGTCCGCCTCAACGAGGCGCTGACCGTGGTCGAGGCCGGCAGCTTCGAATCGGTCGGCGAGATCAGCACGCTGCGCGAGGTCCTGTCCGACGGCCACCGGGCGCTCGTGGTCGGTCATGCCGACGAGGAACGCATCGTCTGGCTGGCCGAACCGCTGATCGCCGCCGACGACCTGCCGGCCGAGGTGCTGGAGGCGCTGTCGGAGGACGAGCGGCCGCGCAAGCTGCGTCCCGGCGATTCGCTGCTCGTCGACACCAAGGCCGGCTACGCGTTCGAGCGCATCCCCAAGGCCGAGGTCGAGGACCTGGTCCTCGAAGAGGTGCCCGACGTCAGCTACCACGACATCGGTGGTCTGACCCGGCAGATCGAGCAGATCCGCGACGCCGTGGAACTGCCCTTCCTGCACAAGGAGCTCTACCGCGAGTACGCGCTGCGCCCACCCAAGGGCGTGCTGCTCTACGGTCCGCCCGGCTGCGGCAAGACGCTGATCGCCAAGGCCGTGGCCAACTCGCTGGCCAAGAAGATGGCCGAGCTGCGCGGCGAGGAGTCCCGCGAGGCCAAGAGCTACTTCCTCAACATCAAGGGCCCCGAGCTGCTGAACAAGTTCGTCGGCGAAACCGAACGCCACATCCGCCTGATCTTCCAGCGGGCCCGGGAGAAGGCGTCCGAGGGCACCCCGGTGATCGTGTTCTTCGACGAGATGGACTCGATCTTCCGGACCCGCGGCACCGGCGTCAGCTCCGACGTCGAGACCACGGTCGTGCCGCAGCTGCTCAGCGAGATCGACGGTGTCGAAGGCCTGGAGAACGTCATCGTCATCGGCGCCTCCAACCGCGAGGACATGATCGACCCGGCGATCCTGCGGCCCGGCCGCCTGGACGTCAAGATCAAGATCGAGCGGCCCGATGCCGAGTCGGCGCAGGACATCTTCAGCAAGTACCTCACGGAGCAACTGCCGATCCACGACGACGACCTCGCCGAGTTCTCCGGCGACCGCGGCCTGACGGTCAAGGCGATGATCGAGAAGGTCGTCGACCGGATGTACGCCGAGATCGACGACAACCGGTTCCTGGAGGTCACCTACGCCAACGGTGACAAGGAAGTCATGTACTTCAAGGACTTCAACTCCGGGGCCATGATCCAGAACGTCGTCGACCGCGCGAAGAAGAACGCAATCAAGAGCGTGCTGGAAACCGGTCAGCCGGGCCTGCGCATCCAGCACCTGCTGGACTCGATCGTCGACGAGTTCGCCGAGAACGAGGACCTGCCCAACACCACCAATCCCGATGACTGGGCACGGATTTCGGGCAAGAAGGGCGAACGGATCGTCTACATCCGCACGCTGGTCACCGGCAAGAGTTCGAGCGCCAGCCGGGCGATCGACACCGAGAGCAACCTGGGCCAGTACCTCTAGCCGCAGAGGTAGATCGAAGCGGAGTCGTAGATGAACTTCGCCTCGTCGGATCCGATGCTGTCGCCGGTGTTCTTGTAGATCGCGGCGATTGTCGTGTCCTCCGGGACACTGTGTTGGATGTCGGTGCAGATCTGGTAGCCGAGGGTCAGTGCTTCCTCGGTCGGCCCGGTGAAATCGTGGTTGGCCAGGTCGGTGAGGTAGCCCTCTTCGTCGGCACTGGCCGGCGCGGCAAATCCGACGCCGAGGGCGAACACCGCGGCGGCCGCGGCGGGAATGAATTTCTTCATGGCGGATTCCTTTGTGTGAACGCAGCATTCAAGAGGGCCGCTCCCAGCGTCTGTACTGGAACTTCGCGGCGTTTTCGCAGTTTAGGACGGTGCATAGCACGCCGAAGGCGATGTCGCGGATGCCGATCGGGCAATCGTTGCGAAATCAACTAGTTCATGGGTCGCCGATAGTCCGGTTTGAACGAAAAACCGCTGGTCACGGCCGGTTACCCGAGTACTGCCGCGAGACTCGTCGCGAAGAATAAAGGGCGGCGATGGCTACGGATCCGTGGAGCGGGCGAAGAATCGGGTGCCCGCGCGCTGATTTCGTGGCGCCAACCCCAGTCAAATTGGGGTACAACGTTTTTCGAGCTTCACGGCCGACCCGTCGGCTGCTGCATGGCCAGATAGGCGTCACGGCCGGCCAGGCTGACCGCGACGTCGGCGATCAGCGGCTCGAAGAACCGTTGCCGATAGAGCGGATCCACACTCGTGCTGACGGTGAAGTACAAGCCGGACAGCACCGCGACGAACAACGACGTGTGCACCATGGTCTGCGGAATCGGGATATGGATGCCGAACCACGTTCCGGCGCAGGGAGGTTGGCCGACGACGCAGGCCTGCTCACTGGACCACAGCACGGTCACGTCGTCGGGAACCGCGACGACACCGAGCGCCAGGAAGAACACGAACAGTCCGGTGGTGAACAGCACCACCTGGATGGCCTGGGCGAGCACCATCACCGCGACCACGTTGATCTGCTCGCCCGGTGAGAGGGGTGTCCCGTCGAATTGGCTGCCCGATCGCGACGCCAGCGGTGTGCCGGCCAGCAGCGCCGCCGGATCGGACTCGGCCGAACGGTCGTCGCGCAGCGTGCGCACCTCGTCCCGAATGGTCGCGATCACGAAGACCAGTGCCACCAGTGCGAGGAAACCGATTGTCTGCCAAAGTCTTTGACGGGTCATTCGGGCGGCCAGCTGCCAGAGCTCACCGGTGAAGTAGACGACCACGGTGAGCATCAACAGCGGGAGCGCGCGACTCATCAGGGTGCCCAGCGCGCCGAGTTGCACCCAGGCGAACCGGAACGCCCACAACAGGATCGAGCCGAAGCCGAGATAGGTCAGCCAGATCGCCAGCAGTGTCACCATCAGGAACACCGGCGCCTCGGCGACGGCCGTCATCGACCATCCGGATGCGATCACCGGAAGAACGACCACGAAGATCCCCATCACCAACAGCGCCGCGGTACGCCGGCCGGCCTCCGAGGCGGTGGTGCCCATCCGGTGCAGCACGTAGAGCCCGAACGGCGCCCCGACGAGGATTGCCGTGACGGCCGCGAGCCGGATGATGTACCCGTAGTCGGGGTCGTCGCCGGTCCAGTTCGCGAGCAGCATCGTCAGCGCGCTGAGTGCGCCCATCCCCGCCACCATCGGCGCCGAGCGCTCGACCAGCGCCCGCGACCGCACCCGCCGGGTGAGCACCAGCGGCAGGCCGCGGTGCAGGAACCACTCGTTGACGGCGCGGGTGTCGGCCGCGGTGTCGCTCATCGCCTGGCCGTCACGGTGCGGTAGCGGTCGCGCGCGACCAGCGTCACCCGCAGGTCCTCGATCAGCGGGTCGATGAAGCGTTCCCGATACTCCTTGTCGCTCACGGCCTTTGCGGACAGGTACATGAACGTCAGGACGGTGAGGAACATCGAGATCTGGATCAGCGCGTTGGGAATCGGCAGCGTCATGCCCAGGATGTGGCCGTCCGACGGTGAACCGTGCGTCCACGCGTTCAACAGTTCGGGACTGATCAGGATCAGCCCGAACACCAGGAAGATCAGCCCCGTCACGAAGGCCACCGTCAAGACCTGGACCAATTGCGAAAGTGCCAGCACGAAGCCGACATTGGCGCGTTCGGCCTTCGACAGGGGCACTCGTCGCGGCCGGTCGGGCAGGTGCTCGAACGGGGTGCCCACCAACGCCTCGGCGTCCGCCCGTTCGTTGGCCGGATCCTTGACGGGTTGCAGGATCGGACGGACCCGGCCAAACGTGTTCGACACCAGGAATGCCGCGGCGATCAGGTACAGAAAGCCCAGCGCCAGCCACAGTCTGGGCCGGCTCACCGTCGCCGCCATGACCCATGCGGGCGAGTTGAAGAACACCAGCATCGTGAGCAGCAGCACGGGTAGCGCGTGCACCAGCAGGTCGCCGATCGACGCCAGATTCGTGACGGTCATCCGGGCCGCCCACCCGAGTACCGAACCGACTCCCGTTGCGGTGCAGATGAATATCAGGGCGAGGACCACCGCGTCGACCGCCAGATCCACGAACATCACCGCACTCGGGCCGCCGAGGAACCCGCCGAGCACCGCGATCCCGAGGGACACCGCGGCGACGACGCGGCGCGGCCTGGCGTCGTCGATTCGCGACACCGCCCAGCCGAGGGTCGCTGCGCCGGGCAGCACCAATGTCAGCAGCGCCAGCACGAACCAGTCGGTTCTCGTCGGTGTCCCGTGGATGTCGATGGTGTGCTCTCCGGTGATGGCCACCACGGCGATCGACCAGGCCATCACGAGCGCGAAGGCGGCCAAAGCGGGCGCGGACCGCGGCAGGACGCCGCGCAGCAGGACACCCGGGCGCAACACGGCGGGCAGTCCGTTGGCCAGAAACCACCGTTCGGCGAGTCGGCGCTGGTCGACGGTTCGTGCCACGCGGAATAGTTCACCACGCAGCGGGCGAACCTGTCTGATGTTGGGGCTGCGTGTTCGCCCGTTACGCTGGCGGGATGCAACGGATCATCGGGACCGAGGTCGAGTACGGCATCTCGTCGCCGTCCGACCCCACCGCGAACCCGATCCTGACGTCCACGCAGGCCGTGCTCGCCTATGCCGCGGCCGCCGGCATCCAGCGCGCCAAGCGCACCCGGTGGGACTACGAGGTGGAGTCGCCGCTGCGCGACGCCCGCGGGTTCGACCTGAGCCGGTCATCCGGGCCGCCGCCGATCGTCGACGCCGACGAAGTGGGTGCGGCGAACATGATCCTGACCAACGGCGCGCGCCTCTACGTCGACCACGCCCACCCCGAATACTCGGCCCCCGAGGTCACCGACCCGCTGGACGCGGTGATCTGGGACAAGGCCGGCGAGCGGGTCATGGAGGCCGCGGCCCGGCACGTCGCCTCGGTCCCCGGCGCGGCCAAGCTGCAGCTCTACAAGAACAACGTCGACGGCAAGGGGGCCTCGTACGGTTCCCACGAGAACTACCTGATGAGCCGGCAGACGCCGTTCTCCGCGGTGATCTCCGGGCTGACGCCGTTCATGGTGTCCCGCCAGGTCGTCACCGGGTCCGGCCGGGTCGGCATCGGGCCGTCCGGCGACGATCCGGGCTTCCAGCTGTCCCAGCGCGCGGACTACATCGAGGTCGAGGTCGGCCTGGAGACCACCCTCAAGCGCGGGATCATCAACACCCGCGACGAGCCGCACGCCGACGCCGACAAGTACCGCCGGCTGCACGTCATCATCGGGGATGCCAACCTGGCCGAGACGTCGACCTACCTCAAGGTGGGCACCACCTCGCTGGTGCTCGACCTGATCGAGGAGGGCCCGGAACTCGGGCTGGACCTGTCCGACCTCGCGCTGGCCCGGCCCGTGCACGCCGTGCACGTCATCAGCCGGGATCCCACGCTGCGCGCCACCGTCGCACTCGCCGACGGCCGCGAACTGACAGCCCTTGCGCTGCAACGGATTTACCTAGACCGGGTGGCCAAGCTGCTTGAAACCCGCGACCCCGACCCGCGTGCCGACGATGTCATGCAGACCTGGGCAGGGGTCCTCGACCTGCTCGAGCGCGACCCGATGGAATGCGCCGAGCTGCTGGACTGGCCGGCCAAGCTGCGCCTGCTCGAAGGGTTCCGGCAGCGGGAGAACCTGGGCTGGAACGCACCCCGGCTGCACCTGGTCGACCTGCAGTACTCCGATGTGCGCCTCGACAAGGGTCTGTACAACCGCCTGGTCGCCCGGGGCTCGATGAAGCGGCTGACCACCGAGCAACAGGTGCTCGACGCCGTCGAGAACCCGCCGACGGACACCCGCGCCTACTTCCGCGGCGAGTGTCTGCGCCGCTTCGGGGCGGATATCGCCGCGGCCAGCTGGGATTCGGTCATCTTCGACCTGGGCGGCGACTCGCTGGTCCGCATCCCGACCCTCGAGCCGTTGCGCGGCAGCAAAGCCCACGTCGGGGCGTTGCTGGACTCGGTCGACAGCGCCGTGGAGCTGGTGGACCAGCTCACGAATTAGTTCCGGTTAGATTCGGGCGACTGGGTGTTGCCCCAGCAATCTCACCCCCGGCCGGTAGGGTGGAGGCACTTCAGTCATACAGGAGGCGGGCGATGGCTCAGGAGCAGACCAAGCGGGGCGGTGGTGGGGGCGACGACGACGATGTGACGTCCAGCACCGCTGCAGGTCAGGAGCGCCGCGAGAAGCTCGCCGAGGACACCGACGACCTGCTGGACGAGATCGACGACGTGCTGGAGGAGAACGCCGAGGACTTCGTGCGGGCATACGTCCAAAAGGGCGGCCAGTGACCTGGCCGACCAACGATCGCCTGGCGCTGCCCCACTTCGACGCTTCATCCACGACATCCGACAGCTCGTCGTTCTCCGACCATCTGCGCCGGCAGGCGCCGCATCTGCTGCCCGGCGTGGGACGGGTGTCGGGGCCCGGTGACGACCTGCCGCACGGCACCACGATCGTCGCGCTGAAGTATCCCGGCGGTGTGCTGATCGCCGGTGACCGGCGCGCCACGCAGGGCAACATGATCGCCAGCCGCGACGTGCAGAAGGTGTACATCACCGACGACTACACGGCCACCGGTATCGCGGGCACCGCGGCCATCGCCGTCGAGTTCGCCCGGCTCTACGCCGTCGAACTGGAGCACTACGAGAAGCTGGAAGGCGTGGCCCTGAGCTTCAAGGGCAAGGTCAACCGGCTGGCCACCATGGTGCGTGGCAACCTCGGCGCGGCGCTGCAGGGTTTCATCGCGCTGCCCCTCCTGGTCGGCTACGACCTCGACGACCCCAACCCGGTCGGGGCGGGCCGCATCGTGTCGTTCGACGCGGCCGGCGGCTGGAACATCGAACCGGAGGGCTACCAGTCGGTCGGCTCGGGTTCGCTGTTCGCCAAGGCGTCGATGAAGAAGCTGTATTCGCGGGTGACCGACGCCGACTCCGCGCTGCGGGTGGCCATCGAGGCGCTCTACGACGCCGCCGACGACGACTCGGCCACCGGGGGACCCGACCTGGTTCGCGGTATCTATCCGACGGCGGTGATCATCGGCGCCGAGGGTGCCCTCGACGTGCCCGAGGAGAAGATCGCCGAACTCGCCCGCGAGGTGATCGAAAGTCGTTCGCGCAGCGACACTTTCGGTCCGGACGACGATTCCGGCCTCAACGTCGCGCCGCGGGGTGACGAATGAGCTTCCCGTATTTCATCTCGCCCGAACAGGCGATGCGTGAGCGCAGCGAACTGGCGCGCAAGGGCATCGCCAGGGGGCGCAGCGTCGTCGTGCTGGCCTACGCCGGCGGTGTGCTGTTCGTGGCGGAGAACCCGTCACGCTCCCTGCAGAAGGTCAGCGAACTCTACGACCGGGTGGGATTCGCCGCCGTCGGCCGGTTCAACGAGTTCGACAACCTGCGCCGCGGCGGCATCCAGTTCGCCGACACCCGCGGCTATGCCTACGACCGTCGCGACGTGACCGGCCGGCAGCTGGCCAATGTGTACGCCAACACGCTGGGCACCATTTTCACCGAGCAGGCCAAGCCGTACGAGGTCGAGCTCTGCGTGGCCGAGGTCGCACACTACGGCGAGGCCAAACCGCCCGAGCTGTACCGGATCACCTACGACGGTTCGATCGCCGACGAGCCGCACTTCGTGGTCATGGGCGGCACCACCGAACCGATCGCGGCCGCGCTGAAGGACTCGTACTCGGAGAACGCCGAACTGGGCGACGCGGTCCGGATGGCGGTCTCGGCCCTGCAGGCTAGCGGCGCCAACGGCGAACAGCGGGTGCTGGGGCCGTCGACGCTGGAGGTGGCGGTCCTGGATGCCAACCGGCCGCGCCGGGCCTTCCGGCGGATCACCGGTCCCGCACTGGAAGCCCTTCTGCCACAACAGGATCCGGCCCCCGAACCCGCGCCGGAATAGTCTCCCAGGGCGCAACCCGCGGCGTGAACCGCTGACGTCCACCGTCAGTTCCGCCGGCGCCCCCCGGCTGGCCGCAGTAGTCATGCTGCGTAACCCGTCGAATGTGCAGTAGTCCACTACTGGATCCGGCTCGTCGGCTGGCCCCGAGCATCGGTGCTGTGAGCGGCACGCTCGCAGCCATCGAGAGGGGAGTCCTCATGTTCAAGAAACTGTTCTTCACCGCGGCGGCAGCGGCCGCTGTGTCCGTTCCGCTCGCGGCAACGGGATGGGCAGAGCCGCCGTCCAGCCCGAGTTCGACGGACACCTCGACGGTCAACGGCGTGGGCAAGGGAGGTATGCCGCAGAAGCTCGGCGATTTCTCCGCCACCGGTGTCACACCCCCGTTGGCGGCGTCGAACGACCCGATTCCGCCCGGCAAGGAATTCAATTTGGCGAAAGACCTGTTCAAGGGCCCGGGCGAGAGCACTCCCGATGCCATCAGGGATTTCGAATCGTTCGTGTGGTCGAACAGCCAGCTCGTGGTGCCCGGCGGAACCGAAACGATCACGAGCAATCCACAGGACTGGGAAGGCGTCACTCCGGGCTTGGCCATCAAGCCGTTGACACCCGGGTGTGACCATGGGCGGTCCGCGGTTCCCAGCTCGGCCTCGACGCGGTGCGTCGGTTAAGAAGGGCCGCTCCCGAACAGGCGCTTTTCACCGTCGCCCGGTGATCACCTCCAGCAACCGGTGCCAGGCGTCGGACGGTTCGTCGAGCACATCGCCGTGCGCGTCCAGCCCGGCCATCAACGAACCGTCCGACCGCCGGCCGGTGGGCAGGCGCACCACGCCGGGCATGTTGTCGGGGTCCGCCCCGTGCGGTCCGAGCGGCAGTCCCTGCACGATTTCGATCGGGTCTAGGGGAGCGGTCATCGAGAACCGCCGCACGGCCGGGTTGCGATTGTGCCAATCGGATGGATGGAACACCCCGACGCCGGCCCCGGCGGCCTCCACGTAGACCGTGCGGTCGGCCGTCAGGCCCTCCCGCTCGGCCGTGCCGAGGATCGAACCGCCGTAGGAATGCCCGAGGTAGGTCACCGCTATCGACCGCCCGGTGGCGGCGCCGACGTTGTCGACGGTGCGGTTGACGTCCTCGCTGAAGGCGACCAGTCGGGGCGCCATCTGCAGCGCGTACTGCGGGGTTCCCGCGTTCCACACCGGACCGGTGGGAAACGGGCCACCGAGGTAGGTGATCATGGCGACGTCACCGCCGCCGGCCGCGACGAACCGGCGCACGGTTTCGGTGTTCTCGCCCGAGTCGAGGATGGTGGTGTTGAGCCCGGGCACCAGCACCCCGACATTCGATGCGGTGCTCAGGTCGCCGGTGAACTCCACCAGTTCGGCCCGCTCCGGGTCGAACGCCAGGATCTGGCGCGGCACCGGCGGAGCGGCACTGCGCACCGGGTCGGGTACATCGGCCAGCAGCCCTTGGTAGAAAGCTATGCGCCGGTTGGCCATTCGGTCATGATCGGCGACGGCGGCGGCCCGGCGGACCGGGTCCGCGGCGATGGCCTGCCGCGCCCGCTCCAAGCTGATGCGATCCCAGCGGGCGCCGTAGCGCTCGTCGACCACCACGCGGATCTTGTCCTCGACCGGACGGTCGATCGTGCGCCGCTCCGCCAGGATGGCGTCGGTGATGTTGATCCGGTTGGCCGCGATCCTGAGTTCCCACGGCACTCCATCGGTGTTGCCGACCTGCCGGGGCGCCTCGGCGACCAGTTGCCGGCGTTGTTCGGGTGTCATCGCGGCGACCTGCTCGGCGATGCGGTCCTGGGCCATCGTCGGCCAATCGGCGACGATCCGGTCGGTGCTCACTCCGGTGGGTCGCGTCACCTCCGGCGTGGGTGCGCCGGACCTGAACGCCGCCAACAGTTTTCGTGCCGTGTCGGCATCGACGGTCCCGAGTCCGTCGAGTGCGGCCGTGATCTCGCCGGTGAGCACGGTTGAACGGCAGGACAACAGGTGGACGGTTCCGGACGGACCGCCCATCAGGCCCAGCAATTCAGAGTCCGCGCCGGCCGGGGTCGTCGTCCCGTCGTCGGCAACGCGGAACCCGGTCTGTTCGGCCGATTCGATCGCGTGCACGACGGCCAGCCGCGCCGCGCCGATCCGCTCGGCCCCGTTACGTGCCACGACCGCGGCGCCGACCAGCACCCGCGCGGCGGCGGTGGCCGAATCGGTGATGGCGCGCCACTTCTCGGCCGCGGCCTGCAGCGCCGAACCCTGCCCGTCGGGACTGCCACCGGAGGCGGCCGACTGCACCTGCCCGGCGGCGGCATCCCAGGCGTCGGCGAGTTCGTGCAACGCCTCCGGTCGCCAGCTGCGGGCCTGACTCACCGTGGGGCGGACCATGATTCGCCGACGCCGATGGCGGCCTGCTGTTCGGCGGACTCGAACGCGTCGGCCGATCGGCGGGCCACCAGCGCCCAGTCCTCCATCGCGATGATCACGACCTCGAAGTAGTCGGCGAGCTTGGCCGACCCCATCACGTCGGCGACCTCCGATCCGGGGAGGTCGGCGCTGTTCAGCTCGGGCATGCGCAGCAGACCGAGGGCGTCGGCACTTCGCTGCACCCGATCGGCGGTGGCGCGCAACAGGTTCAGGTCAACAGTGGTTTTGTCCATGCCGCATGCTGGCACCGGCCGGCCGGTCCGCGCCGACCGTTATCCACAGGGGTCACCGTTCCCCTTCTATTCAGTAATCCCTGCGAATCCTTCGCGCGTTTTGTCGCAGGGATCGCTGAACAGATCGGGGGAGAGTGAGTCGAGGAGAGTTACTTGAGGGGCAGGCCGGTGATGGTGCGGGCCATCACCAGTCGCTGGATCTCGCTGGTGCCCTCGAAGATCGTGAAGATCTTGGCGTCGCGATGCCAACGCTCGACCGGGAAGTCGCGGGTGTAGCCGTTACCGCCGAGAATCTGGATCGCCTCGTCGGTGACATAGACCGCGGTCTCGCTGGCGACCAGCTTGGCCATCGAGCCCTCGGCCGCGGTGAACGGAATGTTGTTCGCCGCCATCCACCCGGCCCGCCACACCAGCAGCCGGGCCGCGTCGATGCGGGCCTTCATGTCGGCCAGCTTGAACCCGATGGCCTGGAAGTCGCCGATGCGCCGGCCGAACTGCTCACGCTCCTGGGCGTATTCCAGCGCGTATTCGTAGGCGGCCCGGGCCACACCGAGGGCCATCGCCCCAACTCCGGGGCGGGTGCGTTCGAAGGTCTTCATCGCGGCCTGCCCCGACGTCCGCTGCCCGGACCGGACGCGGGCGATCCCTTCTTCGAACTTCTCCCGGCCGCCGACGATCAGCCGGCCCGGGATGCGGACGTCGGAGAGCACCACCTCGGCGGTGTGCGACGCCCGGATGCCGTGCTTCTTGAACTTCTGGCCCTGGCTGAACCCGTGGGTGTTCGGCGGGATGATGAACGTGGCCTGGCCGCGGGAGCCGAGTTCGGGATAAACCGACGCGACGACGATGTGCACGTTGGCGATCCCGCCGTTGGTCGCCCACGTCTTGGTGCCGTTGATGACCCATTCGTCGGTGGCTTCGTCGTAGCGCGCCCGGGTGAGGATGGCGCCCACGTCCGAGCCGGCGCCCGGCTCCGAGGAGCAGAACGAACCCAGCAACGGCTCCGCCGCGTCACCGAACATCTGGGGCATCCACTCGCCGATCTGCTCGGGGGTGCCGTTGGCGCTCAGCGAGGCGGCGGCCAGGGCGGTGCCCATGATCGACAGGCCGATGCCTGCGTCACCCCAGAACATCTCCTCGAACACCGTGAGGATGCCCAGCCCCGTCGCCTCGGTGGCCTGGGTGAACATCATCTCCATCGAGTACAGCCCGCATTTGGCGGCTTCCTGGATGATCGGCCAGGGTGTCTCTTCGCGTTCGTCCCATTCGGCGGCGGCCGGACGCACCACCTCGGCGGCGAACTCGTGTACCCAGTCCCGAACGGCGGCGACTTCCTCGGAGAGCTCCAGGGAGAACGTCACGGCGGCTTCCTTTCCGGTGTGCAAATCAGGCCACCCCCACTGAGCGGTGAAATGTACACCGTCGTCCTTACCCGCAAGTAAGTAGTGGCATGTTCCACCGCCCCGGTGTACTTGCACACCCACATCAACACCCAGCAAGTAGTCTCGGAGTCGTGCAGCGACGAATCATGGGCATCGAGACGGAATTCGGTGTGACCTGCACCTTCCACGGTCACCGACGGTTGTCACCGGACGAGGTCGCGCGCTATCTGTTCCGCCGGGTGGTCTCCTGGGGCCGCAGCTCCAACGTTTTCCTGCGAAACGGCGCCCGGTTGTACCTCGACGTGGGCAGCCACCCCGAGTACGCCACCGCCGAATGCGACAACCTGCTCCAGTTGGTCACCCACGACCGGGCCGGTGAGCGGGTCCTCGAGGACCTGCTGATCGACGCCGAGCAGCGCCTGGCCGACGAGGGGATCGGCGGCGACATCTACCTGTTCAAGAACAACACCGACTCGGCGGGCAACTCGTACGGCTGCCACGAGAACTACCTGATCGTGCGCGCCGGCGAGTTCTCCCGCATCTCCGACGTGCTGCTGCCGTTCCTGGTCACCCGCCAGCTGATCTGCGGGGCCGGCAAGGTGCTGCAGACCCCCAAGGCGGCGACGTTCTGCCTGTCCCAGCGCGCCGAGCACATCTGGGAGGGCGTCTCCAGTGCCACGACGCGCAGCCGGCCCATCATCAACACCCGGGACGAGCCGCACGCCGACGCCGAGAAGTACCGGCGGCTGCACGTCATCGTCGGCGACTCCAACATGTGCGAAGCCTCCACCATGCTCAAGGTGGGCACCGCCTCGCTGGTGCTGGAGATGATCGAGGCGGGCGTGCCGTTCCGGGACTTCTCGCTGGACAACCCGATCCGGGCGATCCGCGAGGTCAGCCACGACCTGACCGGACGGCGTCCGGTCCGCCTGGCCGGCGGCCGGCAGGCCAGTGCCCTGGACATCCAGCGCGAGTACCACAGCCGCGCCGTGGAGTACCTGCAGAACCGCGAGCCGAGCACGCAAATCGACCAGGTCGTCGACCTGTGGGGCCGTCAGCTCGACGCGGTCGAGAGCCAGGATTTCGCGAAGGTCGACACCGAGATCGACTGGGTGATCAAGCGCAAGCTGTTCCAGCGTTACCAGGACCGCTACAGCATGGAACTGTCCGATCCGAAGATCGCCCAGCTGGACCTGGCCTACCACGACATCAAGCGCGGCCGCGGCGTGTTCGATCTGTTGCAGCGCAAGGGGCTGGCCATGCGGATCACCACCGACGAGGAGATCGACGAGGCGGTCGACACACCGCCGCAGACCACCCGCGCCAAGCTGCGCGGCGAATTCATCGCCGCCGCACAGGAAGCCGGCCGCGACTTCACCGTCGACTGGGTGCACCTCAAACTCAACGACCAGGCGCAGCGCACCGTGCTGTGCAAGGACCCGTTCCGCTCCGTCGACGAACGGGTCAAGCGGCTCATCGCCTCGATGTAGGTCGGGGGGTCTTCGCACGTGGCGACGTCGAAAGTCGAACGGCTGATGAACCTCGTCATCGCGTTGTTGTCGACCGATGGCTATCTGCCCGCGGAGCGCATCCGGCGCAATGTGGCCGGCTACGCCGAGAGTCCCAGCGACGAGGCGTTCTCGCGGATGTTCGAGCGGGACAAGAACGAACTGCGCGACCTCGGCATCCCGCTGGAGACCGGCCGGGTGTCGGCGCTGGATCCCGTCGAGGGCTACCGGATCAACCGCGACGCGTACGCCCTGCCCGAGATCGACCTGACACCCGACGAGGCGGCCGCCGTGGCGGTGGCCACGCGACTGTGGGAGTCGCCGGAGCTGATCACCGCCGCGCAGGGCGCGGTGCTGAAGCTGCGCGCCGCCGGTGTCGACGTGGACGCCGACCGCGCCATCCCGGTGCACGGTAACGCCGGCCTGCCGGGACTGCGCGGCTCGGAGGACGTGCTGGGCACCCTGCTCGCCGCGATCAACGAGGGCCGCGTCGTCACGTTCCGGCACCGGCCCACCCGCACTGAGGACTACACCACCCGCACGGTCGAGCCGTGGGGCGTCGTCACCCAGAAGGGCCGGTGGTACCTCGTCGGACACGACCGCGACCGCGACGACATTCGCACGTTCCGGCTGTCCCGGATCGCCCCGGACGTCACCGCGACCGGTCCGGCCGGTGCGGTCCGCCGTCCCGACGGGCTGGACCTGCGTGCGATCGTCGCCAACGTCGTGGAAGACCAGCCGGCCGGAGTGACGGCACGGGTGTGGGTGGCCGACGGCCGCGCCACCGCACTGCGCCGCGCCGGCACCTCGGCCGGTGCGTCCTCGCATGGTGGTCGCGCCGGCGAGATCATCGAGATCGACATGGGCTCCCGGGACCGGCTGGCCCGCGAGATCGCCGGCTACGGCGCCGACGCCGTCGTCCTGGAGCCGCAGTCCCTGCGCGACAACGTGCTCGACCGGTTGCGGGCGCAGCTATGACCACCAGCGTCTCGACCCGGCTGGTCCGGTTGCTGAACATGGTGCCGTACTTCCAGGCCAACCGGCGCATCACGTTCGCCGAGGCGTCGGCCGATCTGGGTGTCAGCCGCCGCCAGCTCGAGGCCGACCTGAACCAGCTGTGGATGTGCGGCCTGCCCGGCTACGGCCCCGGCGATCTGATCGACATCGAATTCTCCGGCGAGACAATCGAAGTCGTGTTCTCCGCCGGGATGGACCGGCCGTTGCGGTTGACCTCGCCGGAAGCCACCGGCCTGCTGGTCGCCCTGCGCGCGCTGGTCGACGTGCCCGGCGTCGTCGACCCCGAGGCGGCCCGCAGCGCGATCGCCAAGATCGAGGCCGCGGCCGGCACCGTCACGCCGCAGGGCGCCGCGTCGGCCGAACCGGAGCAGGCGCCGGCCGAAAGTAAGGCCGCCGCCGCGGTGCGCGAGGCGGTCCGGGACGGACGCGCACTGACGCTGGAGTACTACTCGGCGTCGCGGGACACCCTGTCGTCCCGCACGGTCGACCCGATCCGGGTGGTGTTGATCAACGACTCCAGTTATCTGGAGGCCTGGTGCCGGGAGTCCGAGGGGGTGCGGCTGTTCCGGTTCGACCGCATCGTGGACGCCACCGTGCTCGATCAGCCGGCCATGCCGCCCGGCCCGGCCGTCGCGGCCGCCACGGACACCTCGCTGTTCGACGGCGACCCGGGGCTGCCGACGGCCACCCTGCGCATCGCCCCGCAGGCGGCGTGGATGTTCGACTACTACCCGATGCGGGTGCTTTCCGAATCGCCCGACGGATCGTGTGAGGCGGCGATGACGTACGCCTCCGACGAGTGGATGACCCGGTTGCTGCTGGGCTTCGGCTCCGAGGTCACCGTCTTGTCGCCGCCGGCATTGGTCGACCGGATGCGCGCGGCCGCCGCCGCGGCGCTGGACGCGTACGGGGAATCCCAGGGCCGCTAAGCCGCTGCAGCCGTCGCGGCCAGGATGGTCCGGGCCACCAGAGCCGGGTCGTCGATCATCGGGATGTGTCCGACACCGGGCAGCAGCACCCAGGTGGCGCCGGGCAGCCGTGCACGAGCCGTCCGGCCGTAGGTTTCGGGGGGCACCAGGCGGTCGAACTGCGACCAGGCCACCGTGATCGGACACGGTAACGGGTCCAGGGGTTCGACCCGCTCGTTGGCGGGATAGTCGTCCATGAACGGGCAGTCGATCGAATCGTCGATGAACTCCAGGACCCTCGCGGCGGTCAGGCGGTCGCCGTGACACGCGACCTCGCGCAACCCGATCCGGCGGACCAGAGGCGACCGCACCGTCAGTGGCGCCACCGGCCGCGTGACGCGGCCTTGCCAGCGGGCGCGGTTTATCTGTCCCGCGAGCCGCCGATGAGACTTGTCGTCCCACCAGAAACCGGCCGGGGAGAAAGCGCAGACGCTGGCGGCGCGGCCACGGCGGGCCAACTCGATGGACACCCATCCGCCCAGCGAGTTCCCGGCTAGATGCGGTCGGGTCAGGCCGTGTTCGTCCAGGTAGCTTTCCACCGCGTCGATAAGGTCGCTCACCGGGGCGGGACGGCGCTGGATCGCAGGGCCGCCGTGGTGCCCGAGGAGAGTCGGCGTGTGGACATCGTGACGATCGGACAACAGCGGAACGACGTCCCGCCAGATGCGACCCGAGCCGGTAACGCCGTGCAGAAGCACCAGGGGCGACTTCTCCGGGTTCACCGAGAAAGTGTGGCACTGGTGCGGGGTAGCATCGAAACCCACGGCAGGTTCTGGTCTGGAGGTAACCGAATTGGGTGCACTACAACCGTGGCACTGGATCATCTTGCTCGTCGTCGTCGTCATCCTGTTCGGCGCCAAGCGGCTGCCCGACGCCGCACGGTCGCTCGGCAAGTCCATGCGCATCTTCAAGGCCGAGGTCAAGGAACTGCAGCACGACGGCACCGAACCCACGATCACGCCGGCCCCGCCCGCTGCCACCCCGGTGCAGTCCGAACGGGTCGACCCCGGTTCCTCCGACGCGCGTCCGGCCTGATCGCCCACTCGTCAGCGCGCCGCGCACCGTGGCGCTAGTCGACTCTGTCCGTGAAGACACCAGGTTCCCTGAAGCGGCTCGATCCGCGTAACCGCCGTAGCAGGGTCAATCCCGACGGCACGATGTCGCTCGTCGACCACATCCGGGAACTGCGCACGCGGCTGCTAATCGCGATCGCCGCCATCGCGGTCACCACGGTCTTCGGGTTCTTCTGGTACGGACACGGCTTCTTCGGATTCGAGAGTCTCGGCGAGTGGCTGCGCCATCCCTACTGTTCGCTGCCGGCCTCCGCGCGCGCCGACATCAGCGCCGACGGCGGTTGCCGCCTGCTGGCGACCGCGCCGTTCGACCAGTTCATGTTGCGGCTGAAGGTCGGCCTGCTGGCCGGTGTGGTGCTGGCCTGCCCGGTGTGGTTCTACGAACTGTGGGCGTTCATCACGCCCGGTCTGTACAAGAAGGAGCGCCGCTTCGCCGCTGCGTTCGTGGTGTCCGCGGCGGCACTGTTCGTCGCGGGTGCCGTCCTGGCCTACTTCGTGCTGTCGAAGGCCCTGCACTTCCTGTTGACGGTCGGCAGCGACGTGCAGGTGACGGCCCTGTCGGGCGATCAGTACTTCGGCTTTTTGGTGAACCTGCTGCTGGTGTTCGGGGTCGGGTTCGAATTCCCGTTGCTGATCATCATGCTCAACTTCGTCGGGATCGTGCCCTACGAGAAACTCAAGGCGTGGCGGCGCGGGCTCATCTTCGGGGTGTTCGTCTTCGCCGCGTTCGCCACGCCGGGCTCCGACCCGTTCTCGATGCTGGCGCTGGGCCTGGCCCTGACGTTGTTGATGGAGGTCGCGATCCAGGTCGCCCACATCCACGATCGCCGCAAGGCCAAACGGCAAGCGGCCGAGGAAGCTTCCGCCCTTGCCGACGATCAGCCCTCGGTGATCGACGCGCCCTCGGCGGTGCCGGCGCCGTCGGCCCTCTCCCATGACGACGTCACCTGAGCCGGCCCGGAACGCGGCTGCCGTGACCGAACTCGATCGGTTCGCCGCCGAACTGCCGTTCGCACTCGATGGTTTTCAGCGCGACGCCTGTGAGGCGCTGGAGCGCGGGCACGGCGTGCTGGTGTGCGCGCCGACCGGGGCCGGTAAGACGGTGGTCGGTGAGTTCGCGGTGCACCTTGCCCTGGCCGCCGGCCGAAAGTGCTTCTACACCACACCGATCAAGGCCCTGAGCAACCAGAAGCACACCGACCTGGTACGCCGCTACGGGACGGAGCGCATCGGGCTGCTCACCGGTGATGTGTCGCTGAACGCCTCGGCTCCCGTGGTGGTCATGACCACCGAAGTGCTGCGCAACATGCTCTATGCGGATTCGCCTGCGCTGCACGGGCTCTCATACGTGGTGATGGACGAGGTCCACTTTCTGGCCGACCGGATGCGCGGCGCGGTCTGGGAGGAGGTGATCCTGCACCTGCCCGACGAGGTCCGCCTGGTGAGCCTGTCGGCGACGGTCAGCAACGCCGAGGAGTTCGGCGGCTGGATCCAGACGGTGCGCGGTGACACCACGGTGATCGTGGACGAACACCGGCCGGTTCCGCTGTGGCAGCACATGCTGGTGGACAAGCGGCTCTTCGACCTGTTCGACTACGAGGCCAACAAGGGGGCCGCCCAGAAGCTGGTGGTCGACCCGAATCTGGTGCGCCACATCGCGCACCGCCGCGAGGCCGACCGGATGGCCGACTGGCGTCCCCGCGACCGGGGCAACCGATCACACCGGCCGAGCGTCTTCCGGCCACCGGGGCGCCCCGACGTCATCGCGACGCTGGAACGCGAAGGCCTGCTTCCCGCAATCACTTTCATTTTCTCCCGGGCCGGCTGCGACGCCGCGGTCAAACAGTGCCTGCGTTCGTCGCTGCGGCTGACCACCGAATCCGAGCGGGCCCGCATTGCCGAGGTGATCGACCGGCGCTGCGGGGACCTGCCCGACGACGACCTGCACGTGCTCGGCTACTACGAGTGGCGCGAGGGCCTGCTGCGCGGCCTGGCCGCCCACCACGCCGGGATGCTGCCCGTCTTTCGGCACACCGTCGAGGAACTCTTCGCCGCCGGTCTGGTGAAGGCCGTATTCGCCACGGAGACATTGGCATTGGGTATCAACATGCCCGCCCGCACCGTGGTGCTGGAGCGGTTGGTGAAGTTCAACGGCGAGCAGCACGCGGCGCTGACACCGGGGGAGTACACCCAGCTGACCGGCCGGGCCGGCCGGCGCGGCATCGACGTCGAAGGCCATGCCGTCGTGCTGTGGAATCCCGCCGAGCATGCCGCCGAACCGGCCGAGGTGGCCGGGCTGGCCTCCACCCGCACCTTCCCGCTGCGCAGTTCGTTCGCGCCGTCGTACAACATGACCATCAACCTCGTCCAGCAGATGGGTCCCGCGCAGGCCCGGGCACTGCTGGAGCAGTCGTTCGCCCAGTACCAGGCCGACCGGTCGGTGGTCGGACTGGTGCGCGGCGCCGAGCGCGGCGACACCATGCTCGACGAGATCGCCGCCGAACTCGGGGGCCGCGACAGCGCCATGCTCGACTACGTCCGGCTGCGGGCGAAGATCTCCGAAGCCGAACGCGCGCAAGCCCGTTCGTCGCGGCTGCACCGCAGGCAGGCCGCCGGCGAAGCGCTGTCGGCGTTGCGGCGCGGCGACATCATCAACATCACCGGCGGCCGGCGCGGCGGCTTGGCGGTGGTGCTCGAGCCCGCGCGCGACG
>ERZ724512.347-NODE-347-length-20720-cov-7.793951_pt1 | contig 20720 bp, 13 predicted proteins | sample MGYA00376045_ERZ724512 | MGnify/ENA primary metagenome ERZ724512 (study PRJEB28724, sample SAMN07190883) | activated sludge metagenome | isolation source: activated sludge of sewage treatment plant in Hong Hong | place: Hong Kong | collected 2016-03-17 ... | reverse complement strand
GCCCGCCGGGCGAGAAGGCGGGCGTTTCCCAAGTCGCCGCGCGTCCTACTCACAGAGCGCTTGACACTTTCAACTGGTCGCGGTATGATGATCTTGTCAGGCGGATTGCGCTTTGCTTAGGCGCTTGTGGTTGCCTGGCCTGTCCGGCGCACACCGGCTCCCCTGTCGCCAACCCCCGCATTTGACCAGCTAAGCCCATACCGCTTGCGGAAGGCCGCCCTCCCCGGGAGACGGCAAGGAGCTACATCGTGAATCCCCGCGGTCGCTTCAAGTGGAGTTTCTTCCTCGTTGCCTCCCTGCTGCTGGCGATAGTCTCGCTGGCGGCAGCGCAGGACGCGACGCCACCGGCGCCGAAAGCGGCGCCGGTCGTCACCGAACTGGGCGAATCGGCTTCGCCGGTCGCCAACCTGAACGAGTCCGAGCCCAACAACGGCTTCAACAACGCTGATGTCATGCAACTCGGCGACGTCATGTCGGGCAACATCGGCGGGCCAAATGACCAGGACTTCTTCAAGATCGACGTCCCTGACGGCATAATGGTGCTGATCGATGTCGATGCCGCCAGCCTTGGCTCAGCCCTCGACCCGGTGATCTGTATCTATGACAGCTACCAGACCGAGCAGAAGTGCGTCGACGACGTCGATGGGCTGGATCCGATGATCTTCATGGACTTCTGCGGGCCGGGCTGCTCGCCGGGCACACCCTACTATATCCGGGTGCGCGACTACAACTATCCCAACGAGGGCGGCGCGGCCTATACCTACAAACTGATGATCTTCCCGCCGCTGCTGGTCAGCGCGGCAACGGGCGGTAAGGTCGCGGGCATCTCCTTCACCAACGCTGACGTACTGGCCCACTATGACTTTGCTGACGGCACAGAGAAGTGGATGATGTTCTTCGATGCTTCTGACGTGGGCATCACCAAAAACGTCGTCGCCCTGGGAACGCACGACACCTACGACTTTGAGATCGTGCTGGCGGCCAACCAGATGGTCAACATCGAGGGCACGCAGCAGATGGCTACGCCGTTCGACGTCCTGCGCTTCGACGGTTGGCGGCCCGGCCACCAGATCGGGCCGCAAACAACGGGCGATTTCTACTTCGAGTATCGGGGCGGCAACTATGGCCTGTCGGCTGCCTCAGAAAAGATTGACGCGCTCACCTACTCGTACTTTGCCAGCACCACCGGGGCGGCCACCTACAACAGTGGGAATGCCGCCCGTGATGAGGACATATTTAACCTGCCCTATGGATATCCTACCTTTGTCGGCGCGAACGTGCCCGGCCTGGCGAGTGAGGACGTCATTGCCGCGGACTGGGGCTGGAATCCGGCGGGAGGCTTCACGGAGTATTATCTGACCATTCTTGGCAGCGGCCGAGTGGATGGTTATCGGGTGACGCAGAAGGATATCTTCACCGTCAACGGGAATACCAATCGCGTGATCGGGTTGTACTGGAACGGCCCGGCGCACCACTTCAACTACAACATCGACGCTATTGACGCAGGCGAATAGGACGCTCGGTTAACATAAGACTACCTGATCGTTGCGCGGGCGGCCACGAGCGGCGGCCGGTCATAACCCGGCGCTCCGGCCGCCCGCCGGCGACGTTTCGACCGGAGCCCGTCGATCGCGAGTCGGGTGCCCACAACCGAATAGCCGGCGACCGGCCCACGGCAAGGGCAACGCAGACAGCCTTCTAGCGCTTCCTGCAGCTCTCCGGTCGAACCCGGCGAGAAGATTGGCAGCCGCCGCGCATTTTGCCGCTTGCGTTTTCGCCATATCATGGTATAATCACAGATCGCGTATTAACGCATTTCTTATGGGGATGTGGTTGACATATTGACGAAGAACGATATAATTGCCGAAGTTCATCAGAGAAGGGGTGCGCTATAACGAGAGCGTTGGCCATTGGCCCGACGCTCTTTTATGCGTTTAGCAGCCTGTATCGTCCGCAATTCTCAACGCAACGTCTGCCTATAGTCTCTTCCGGAAGGGTAGGGGCCTTAGTGTTTGTGGGAGGTCAATAGTGGAGACAACGGATTTCCGCTCGCTACGCGTCAGTCTGGCGTCACCGGAGCAGATTCGCTCTTGGTCTTACGGAGAAGTGACCAAGCCGGAGACGATCAACTATCGCCGGCTGCGCCCGGAGAAGGATGGCCTGTTCTGTGAAGCCATCTTTGGCCCGACGCGCGACTGGCAGTGCTATTGCGGCAAGTACAAGAACGTTCGCTACAAGGGTATCGTTTGCGACAAGTGCGGCGTGGAGATCACCCGCTCTTCCGTCCGGCGCGAGCGGCTGGGCCACATCGAGTTGGCCGCGCCGGTGGCGCACGTTTGGTATACGCGCCGCGTGCCCAGCTACATGGGCCTGCTGCTGAACATTTCCCGTCGCAACCTCGACCGCGTGCTCTACTTCGCCCAGTACGTCATCACCCACGTGGATGAGGAGTCGCGCCAGCGCGCCCTGAAGCGCCTGGACGAGGAACTGGCCGAGGCCGAAAGCCAGCTCGACGGCAAGCTGCGCGACCAGTTGCAGGAGACCACCGGCGAGGCCGCCACGCGCCTGACCGAGCTAGAGGCGCGGCGCGATGAGCTGCATCGCACCTTTGATGACCGCCTCAGCGCCCGCACCGATGAACTGGTGCAGGAGGCCAAGCACATCGAGCAGCGGCTGGCTAACCTGAAGGGTTCGGCCGCCTCCGAAGACATCATTCTGGCCGGCGAACTGATCGTCCAGAAGGGCGAGATCGTCGGCCGCGAGCATACCGTCCTCGTCAACAGCATCTCCAAAGAGCACCTGGAGAGCATTCAGCGTACGGCCGAGGAAGACCAGCAACGCGAGTTGCAGGAGATGGGCCGCGAGATCGAGGAACTGCGCAGCGAGATGGACGTGGCCGGGGAAGGGCTGCGCGAGCGCATGGACCAGAAGATCGTCCGTCTGCGCCAGCAGGCCCAGGCCAACCGCGACCAACTCGAGGCGCTGTCGGTGATGACGTTCCTGAACGAGAACGACTACCGCGAGCGCAAGAGCAAGTTCGGCAACGTCTTCCGCGCCGGCATGGGCGCTGAGGCGTTCCACGACATCCTCAAGGGCATGGACCTGGATAAGCTGGCCCGTGACCTGTGGCGCGAAGTCCGCACCAGCCGCTCCAAGCAGGCGGCCAAGCGGGCCACCAAGCGCTTGCAGGTCGTCGAGGCGCTGCGCGCCAGCGGCAACCGCCCGGAGTGGATGATTCTGACCGTCCTGCCGGTCATTCCGCCCGACCTGCGGCCGATGGTGCAATTGGACGGCGGCCGTTTCGCCACGTCCGACCTGAACGATCTCTACCGCCGCGTCATCAATCGCAACAACCGCCTCAAGCGCCTGCTGGAACTGGGCGCGCCTGACGTCATTGTCCGCAACGAGAAGCGCATGTTGCAGGAGGCGGTCGATAGCCTGATCGACAACAGCCAGCGCGGCAAGGCCCTCAGCCGCCGCGGCCGGCGCGAACTCAAGTCCCTGTCCGACATGCTGAAGGGCAAGAAGGGGCGCTTCCGCCGCAACCTGCTCGGCAAGCGCGTCGACTACTCCGGCCGCTCGGTCATCGTCGTCGGCCCGAAGCTGAAGATGGGCGAGTGTGGTCTGCCCAAGACGATGGCCCTGGAGCTGTTCCGGCCGTTCGTCATCAGCAAGCTCGTCACCTACGGCTACGCCAGTAACGTGAAGGGCGCCAAGCGCTTTATGGAACGTCAGCCGCCGGAGGTCTGGGAGGTGCTGGAAGAGGTCATCCAGGGCCGGCCCATCCTGCTCAATCGCGCGCCGACGCTGCACCGTCTGGGCATCCAGGCGTTCATGCCCAAGCTTGTCGAGGGCAAGGCCATCCAGCTTCACCCGCTGGTCTGCGCCGCTTTCAACGCCGACTTTGACGGTGACCAGATGGCCGTCCACGTGCCGCTGTCGGACAAGGCTGTTGTCGAGGCCACCAGCATGATGATGGCCACGCGTAACCTGATGAAACCGGCCGACGGCCAGCCCATCGTTGGCCCGTCGAAGGACATGGTGCTGGGCGTCTACTACATCACCCAGATTCGCGACGGTCTGAAGGGTGAGGGGCGTGTCTTCAGCAGCCTGGAAGAGGTCGAGACGGCCTACGAACTGGGCTATCTGGACATCCATGCCAAAATCAAGATCCTGACGCCGACCTACTGGAAGGACGATGGCAACGTTCGCTACGCCGATGGCGAGGCCGTGACGCGCCTGATCGAGACATCGCCCGGGCGTGTGCTGTTCAACCTGGCCCTGCCGGAGCAGGCGCGTTTTATCAACCGCTCGCTCGATAAGGGCGGCGTCAACGCGCTCATCAATCGCGTCCACCAGGTGCTGGGCGACACGGCGACCATCGAGATGGTCGATGCCATCAAGGACATCGGCTTCCGCTTCGCCACAGTGTCGGGCACAACGGTGGCCGTGGCCGACCTGACCATCCCGGAGCAGCGCGAGCAGATCATCGAGAACGCCCGCAAGCGCGTGGACGAGATCGACCGCCAGTTCCGCCGTGGCCTGCTCACCGAAGAGGAGCAGTACCAGCGGACTATCGAGCAGTGGAACGACGCCAAGGACTACATCGCCGACGCGGTCAAGAAGGCTCTTGACCCCAACGGCCCGCTGGCGCTGATGTCCCTGTCGGGCGCGGGCAAGGGTGGCTTTGGCCCGATCACGCAGCTGGCCGGCATGCGCGGCCTGATGGCCGACCCGCAAGGGCGCATCATCCCTGTGCCGATTCAGTCCAACTTCCGCCAGGGCCTCGACGCGCTGGAGTACTTCATCTCCACCCACGGCGCGCGCAAGGGTCTGGCCGACACCGCCCTGCGCACGGCCGACGCCGGCTACCTGACCCGTCGTCTGGTGGACGTGGCCCAGGACATCATCATCATGGAAGAGGACTGCGGCACGAACAAGGGCATCTACGTTCGCCGCGTCGACAACTTCGGCAAGCAGACGCTGGCCGAACGTCTCATCGGTCGCGTGTCGGCGGCGACGGTTTCTGACCCGGCCACGGGCGAGATCGTCATCGCCCAGGACGAGTACTTCACCGGCGAGCTGGCCGAGGCCGTGGATGCATTGGGTGTGGAAGAGGTCTACGTCTTCTCGCCGATGACCTGCGAACTGCGTCTGGGCATCTGCCGCAAGTGCTATGGCACCGACCTGGCCCGCGGCAAGCCGGTTGATCTGGGCGTGGCCGTCGGCATCGTCGCCGCACAGTCCATCGGCGAGCCGGGCACGCAGCTGACGCTGCGCACGTTCCATACCGGTGGCACGGCGTCGGCCGGCGGCGACATCACCCAGGGTTTGCCGCGCGTCGAAGAGCTGTTCGAGGCGCGCCAGCGGCCCAAGGGCGAGGCAGTCATGACCGAGATCGGCGGCGTTGCCAGTATTCGCGTCATCGACAACGTCCGCCACGCGTTCATCACCGATAGCAAGCTGGTCGATGACGTCTACGAAGTGCCGGCCGGCTGGTCGGTGCTGGTGGAGAACAACCAGCAAGTGGCCGTTGGCGAGACGCTGGCCGAGAGCGGCGACGAGATCATTCACGCTCGCCATCCCGGTCGCGTCACCATCGACGAGAACGGCCTGCGCGTCACCTGGGAGAGCCGCGAGGAGCGCGACTACGAGATTGCCGCCGGCGTGCGTATGCTCATCAGCGATGGCCAGCGGGTCAACGCCGGCGACCAGTTGACCGAAGGTTCGCGCAACCCGCACCGCATCCTGGAGATTCTGGGGCGCGACGCGGTGACGCAATATCTGTTGCGCGAAGTCCAGCAGGTCTACCGGCCGCAGGGCCAGAACATCCACGACAAGCACTTCGAGGTCATCATCCGCAAGATGCTGAGCAAAGTGTCGGTCACCGATTCTGGCGACACCGATATGCTGCCCGGCGACCTGATCGAAGCGCCGGTCTTTCAGGAGAGGAACGAAGAGGTTATCGCCGAAGGGGGCCAGCCCGCGCAGGCGGAGCCGGTGCTACTGGGTATTACCAAGGCGTCGCTCAACACCGACAGCTTCCTGTCGGCCAGCTCGTTCCAGCACACCATCAAGGTGCTGGCCGGAGCGGCTATCGCCGGCAAGGAAGACCGCCTCATCGGCCTGAAGGAGAATGTCATCATCGGCAAGCTCATCCCGGCCGGCACGGGCTTCCGCGTCGGCGAAGAAGAGGCTGAGGCGTTGCCGGAGGGCGTCCTCTTCGAGGGCGATGGCGGGGCCACGCGACTGACCAGCAGCGCCCTGATCGATGACGACACCGACGACGAAATCCTGGCCGCCATCGCCGCCGCCGCGGCCGACGCCTCGCGCCTGGCCCTGGTCAGCGACTTCGAGGACGCCGAGGAAACCGAGAGCGTCTGGGACGAAGAGGAAGATTGGGGCGACGACGACGAGGAAGATGACGAGGACGACGAGACCGAAGTGGTCGATGTGGATGAGGAAGACTGGGAAGAACCGGGCGACTAGCGTCGGTTCGGACTGAGTGTCTAGCGAGAGACCGGTCGGTTGACTGCCGACCGGTCTCTTTTTATTTCTGTCGGGGGAGTGGCGGCCTAGAAATCGCGGCGGAGCAGCATGTCGGTCAACTGGTAGAGGGCCGCGGCGGCCGGCTCCTGGGGCTGCGCCGCCGCGAGATGGACGAGGGCCTTGTCGCTGTAGGCGGCCACGCGCTCGGCCGTGTACGCCCGCGCGCCGGTTGTGTCGAGCAGGGGCACGACCTGGGCGACGAAATCGGCCGCGTCGTCGGCCGCGCCGCCGGCGTAGAGCGCCCGCAGCGGCTCGCTGCGCTCCAGCCCATAGAGCACGGGCAGCGTCTTCTTGCGCGTGGCGATGTCGGTGCTGACCGACTTGCCGATGAGCTGCTCGTCGCCCCAGATGCCCAGCAGGTCGTCTTGCGCCTGGAAGGCCAGACCGAGGTTCAGACCGAAGTCGGCGAAGTGAGCCACGCGCGCGGCGTCGGCTCCGGCCACCAGCGCACCCAACTCGGCCGAGTGGGCCAGCAGCACGGCCGTCTTGCCGGTGATCATGGCCACATACTCGTCCACCGTCACCTGTTCCCGCGTCTCGAAGTGCATGTCGGTGTATTGGCCGCGGGTCAGGGCGACGCAGGTCTCGTCGAAGCGTCGCAGGGCGCGCACGACGATCCCCGCGGCCACGTCGCGCTCGGCCAGCCGGCTCAGCGCCAGATGGGCCAGGGCGAACATGGCGTCACCGGTATTGATGGCCTGCGCTTCGCCTTGCAGCGTCCACAGGGTTGCCCGGCCGCGGCGGGTGGGGCTTTGGTCTTCGATGTCGTCATGGACGAGGGAGAAATTGTGGACGATCTCGACGGCCGCCGCGGCGGGGAGGGCCTGCCGCCAGTCGCCGCCGGCGGCGGCGCAGGCCAGCAGGCAGAGAATGGGACGGATGCGCTTGCCGCTGTTGCCGCCGGCCGGTCGCAGGGCTTCGTCGGCCCAGCCCATATGATAGTGGATCATCCCGTAGAAGGGATCGGCGCCGGCCGTGCCGTCGGCGCGCAGGACAGCGCGCATCTCGGCCTCGACGGCCGGCAGGAAGTCGGCGCTCAGGCGTTCCAGGTCTGTAGTCATGGTTCGTGCTCCCGGCCGCTTGCCGGCTAGAAATGGGTGTGGAGAGGCGTCTGCCCCAGCGCGGCGATATTGCCCGCGCCGGCGCAGAACATGGCCACGCGCAACTCAGCGGTGATCGTCTCGGCCAGTTCGATGACGCCGGCCGCGCCGTCGCGGTCGGCGGCGCGCAGGAATTCGCCCGCCAGACCAACGAGCGACGCGCCCAGGGCGATGCACTTGGCCACGTCGATGCCGTCCTTGATGCCGCCGCTGGCGAAGATGGGCAGGTCGGGCGCGGCCTGGCGGCAGTAGCGCAGTGACACGGCCGTGGGGATGCCCCAGTCGATGAAGGCCCCGGCCACACGCGCGTGGCGAGCGCTCGGCGCGCGGTGCATCTCCACCTGGCTCCACGACGTGCCGCCCGCGCCGGCCACGTCGATGGCGGCCACGCCGGCCTCGGCTAGCCGGCGGGCGTCCTGGGCGGCGAAGCCCCAGCCGACCTCCTTGGCCACGACCGGCACGGGCAGCGCCCGGCAGATGGCCTCTACTTTGGCCAGCAGCCCGGCGAAGTTGCCGTCGCCCTCCGGCTGGACGGCCTCTTGCAGGGCGTTGAAGTGCAGGATCAGCGCGTCGGCGGCGATCATGTCCACGGCGCGGCGGCACTGGTCGATGCCGTAGCGGTAGTTGAGTTGCACCGCGCCGAGATTGGCGAAGAGCAGGATGTCGGGGGCCACGTCGCGCACCTGGTAGGTGGTCGCCAGCGAGGGGTCTTCGATGGCCGCGCGCATGGAGCCGAGGCCCATAGCCATGCCCGCCGCCTGCGCCCCGGCGGCCAGTTCGCGGTTGATGGCCTGGGCGCGGGCCGTGCCGCCGGTCATCGACGAGATAAGCAGCGGCGTGCGCTGGCGCTTACCCAGCACCGTGACGCCGGTGTCCACGGCGGCCAGGTCCAATTCCGGCAGGGCGCGGTGCATGAAGAAGTACGCCTCCAGGCCGGTGGTTAGACCCTTGAAGGCGACGTCCTCTTCGAGATTGATGCGGATATGGTCGGCCTTACGCCGCTCGTGGATGTCGCTGCCGGGTTCGGGGCCGGCCGCGTCGGCCTTACGCCGTTCATGGATGTCAGCGCCGGGTTCGGGGCCGGCCGCGTCGGCCTTACGCCGCTCGTGGATGTCAGCGCCGGCGGCAGTGTTGGTCACTTCAGTCATGGAAGAAGATTATAGACGACGATGGGGGTGAATACGAAGAAAGCGCGGACGGGATTCGCCGGCTCCCCCGACCGCAGGTAAAATCGCTGCTTGACATCGATACGGTCGCCTCACAGCGACCGTATCCTCAGCGCCCTCGTGGCCTGCCATCTGTTTACTGGAGAATGATATGCGTGTTCTCATCACCGGCGCGGCCGGTTTTCTGGGGTCGCATCTGTGCGACCGATTCATCGCCGAAGGGCATACCGTCGTCGGCATGGACAACCTCATTACCGGCAACATGGACAACATCGCCCATCTGTTTGGGCACGAGCGGTTCAGCTTCATCAAGCATAACGTCAGCAACTATATCTACGTGGATGGCCCGCTCGACGCTGTGTTGCACTTTGCCTCTCCGGCCAGCCCCAACGATTACCTGGAGCATCCCATCCCCACACTGAAAGTCGGCTCGCTGGGCACGCACAACACGCTCGGCCTGGCCAAGCATAAGGGCGCGCGCTACCTGCTGGCGTCCACCTCGGAGGTCTACGGCGATCCGCAGGTGAACCCCCAGCCGGAGACTTACTGGGGCAACGTCAATCCCATCGGCCCGCGCGGCGTCTACGACGAGGCCAAGCGCTTCGCCGAGGCCATGACGATGGCCTACCATCGCTTTCACGGGCTGGAGACGCGCATCGTGCGCATCTTCAACACCTACGGGCCACGCATGCGCCTCAACGATGGCCGTGTTGTGCCCAACTTCATCTATCAGGCTCTGACCGACCAGCCGTTGACGGTCTACGGCCGCGGCGTCCAAACGCGGGCCTTCCAGTACTACTCCGACCTGATCGAGGGCATCTACCGCCTGCTGCACTCCGACGAGAGCCAGCCGGTCAACATCGGCAACCCGCATACGGAGATCACCGTGCAAGACCTGGCCGAGCGCATCGTGCGTCTGTCGGGCAGCAGGTCGCCGATCATCTGCATCGAGCCGACCGACGACCGCTTCGTAGATGACCCACAGGTGCGCCGTCCCGACATCACCCGCGCGCGCACGCTGCTCGGTTGGGAGCCGCGCGTGCCGGTCGATGAGGGTCTGGCCGCGACCATCGCCTACTTCCGGCAACGCATTTGATCACCTCCATCCGGCAGTTGTCGCACGAGGCCCGGCCGTTGGCGGCGCGGGCCGGCCTGGCGGTTGTGGCCGTCGTGGCCGCGCTGGCTATTGCCCGGCTGCCGCTGCCGCTGGCGGCCGCGCTGGTGCTGGGCACGGCCGCTGTCGTTCTGGCGCTCATCCAGCCATTGGTGGGGCTGGGCCTGGCGCTGCTGCTCGGCCCGTGGGGGGCGCTGCAGAGCGTCGTCTTCGGCAGCAGCCTACTCGACGTTGGCCAGCTGGCTTTGCTGCTGACACTGGCGGCGTGGCTGGGTTCCTGCCTGGCGCGCCGTCGCCTCGTCTTGCCCTTCACGCCGCTGAACCTGCCCTGGTTGCTGTTCGTGCTCGTGGCCGCCGTGTCGCTGCTCGACGCGCCGTCGGTTGCCCTGGGATTGATCGAACTGGTCAAGTGGCTCCAGATGGCCCTCGTCGTTTGGCTGGTCGTCGATCTGGCCGCCGACCCGACGCGCCGCCCGACCGGCTCCATGTCCGTGGCCTATCTTCTTCTGGCCTTCCTGTTGCTGGCCGGCCTGTCGCAGGCGCTCATCGGCATCTGGCAGTTCGGCCTGCGCGGCGACGGGCCGGAGCACTTCATCGTCCTCGGCCGCTTCTATCGCGCCTACGGCACGTTTGAGCAGCCCAACCCCTTTGGCGGCTACATGAACCTGACGGCGTTGCCGGCCATCGGCCTGGCCATCGGGCTGATGGTGGGCAGCCGCAAGCCGGACAGCCCGTTGCGGGCCTGGCGCGGCCGGCTATGGCTGGCCTTTGTCGGCCTGTGCGCCATTGCGACGACGTTGGCGCTGGTCTTCTCCTGGAGCCGCGGGGCATGGCTGGGCTTTCTGGCCGGCGCGGGCGTACTGGCGCTGTTCAGCACGCGGCGGCCGCTGGCCGGGGTTATCGTGACGGCGCTGGCCGCGGTCGCGCTTGGCGGTGGGCTGATGCTGGGCGTGGCTGCGGGCTTCGGGCCGGCGCTGTCTGTCGCCGACCGGCTGGGCGGCTTCGCCGGCCAGTTCACGCTGGGCGACATGCGCGGCGTGGACATCACCACCGCGAACTTTGCCGTCCTGGAACGACTGGCCCACTGGCAGGCGGCCGTCGACATGGCCCGCGACAACCTCTGGACGGGCGTGGGCTTCGGCAACTACGAGGCCGCCTACCCCGCCTACGCGCTCATCAACTGGTCCGACGCCCTGGGCCACGCCCACAACTACTACCTGACCCTGCTGGCCGAGGTTGGCTTGCCGGGGCTGCTGGCCTACGTCGTGTTCTGGTTGGCCGTCGTCTGGCAGACGGCGCGGACGGCGCGGCGGCTGGCGTGGCCAATGCGTGGGCTGGCCATAGGGTTATTGGCGGCCTGGGCGGCATTGGCAGTCCACCACCTCGTGGATAAACTATATGTGAATAACATCTACGTTCACTTGGGCGCGATGCTGGCCATGTTGCAGTTGCTGGCCGCGCCCGCAGGGGGAGTCGCCACACCGATCCGTCGCGCCAGTCCGCGGCTTGCGCCTCCCGCCGGCTCGCCGCCGGACAAGATCGGTCAGAAATGATGCGTATGATCACAACGCTGGAACAGGTTTCGACCCGCCTGGGCGTCAAGCCCAAGGAAGCCAAACGCTTTGTCAAATTCCTCATTGTGGGGGCCATCGGTTTTGTGGTTGACTTTGGCTTCTTCAATCTGCTGCTTGGCCCCATCAATCACTGGGTGCTGCCCGGCCAGTGGATCTACAACCTGTTGACCGGTGTAGGCTTCGGCGACGACTTCATCACCCATCTCGGCCCGTCCATCGCCTCGACCATTTCCTTCGTCGCCGCGGTGTGCAGCAACTACTACTGGAATCGCCACTGGACGTACCCCGACTCGCGCTCGCGCTCGCGGCGGCGGCAGTTCACGATGTTCTTCATGGTCAGCATCGTCGGCGTGCTTATCCGCATCCCCATCGTTTTCCTGATGACGCCGCTGTTCCGGTCGCTGGTGGGCGGCATCGGCCCGCTGCAAGCCTACACGACCCGGCTGGCCGATAACCTGTCGCTGATGGTCGCCGTGATCGTCGTGTTGTTCTGGAACTTCTTCGCCAACCGGCACTGGACCTACAACGACGTCGAGTGATGGCCGGGGGCGGCGGGCACGTCATCGGCATTGACGCCACCGCGGCGCTGACGCAGGGCGGCGGCATCGGCCGCTACACGCGCGAACTCGTCCATGCCCTTGTGGCCGCCGCGCCGGACAACCGCTACACCCTCTTCTCGGCCCGGCCGCCGGCGACGCTGCCCGTGCCCGATTCGCTGCCCGTCGCGGCGCACGTCGTCCACCGGCCCGCGCCGCTCGATGAGCACTGGCTCTACCGGCTGTGGTATCGCGCCCGCATCCCTTTGCCGGTGCAGACCTTTACCGGCCGGCTCGATCTGTTTCACTCGCCCGATTTCGTTCTGCCGCCCGTGGGCGGCGGCATCCCCACGCTGTTGACAGTCCACGACCTGTCGTTTGTCCACTATCCCGACACCTTCCCGGCCCGGCTTGTGGCTTACCTCAACCGTGTCGTGCCTCGCTCGGTGGCCCGCGCCGACCACATCCTGGCCGATTCCGAGGCCACGCGGCGCGACCTGGCCGCCCTGTGGAACGTCCCCGCCGACAAGATGACCGTGCTCTACAGCGGCGTCCACGCGCGCTTCCGTCCGGTGACGGACGTGGCGGCGCTGGCCGCGGTGCGGGCGCGCTATGGGCTGGGGGAGCGGCCGATCGTGCTGGCCGTGGGCACGGTGCAGCCGCGCAAGAACTACGCCCTGCTGGTGCGCGCCTTCCGCGCCGTCGCCGCGGCGCAGCCCCACGTGCTGGTCATCGTTGGCGGGCGGGGCTGGCTGACCGAGGGGCTGGACGCGGAGATCGCCCGACTAGAGTTGGGCGAGCGCATCGTGATGCCCGGCTTTGTCGATGACGCTGACCTGCCGGCGCTGTATTCGGCCGCGGAACTGTTCGTCTTCCCCAGCCTCTACGAGGGCTTCGGTCTGCCGCTGCTGGAGGCGATGGCTTGCGGCGTGCCGGTCATTAGCTCCGACGCCTCCAGCCTGCCCGAAGTGGCCGCGACGGGCGGCGAGCCGGCGGCACTGCTGCTGTCGCCGGAGGACGAGGCCGGCTGGTCGGCGGCCATGCTGCGCCTGCTGACGGACACGGCCGCCCGGCAGCGGCTGATCGCCGCCGGAACGGCCCAGGCGGCGCGCTTCACCTGGCCGGCCGCGGCGCGGCAGCTGGCCGGCCTCTATGACCGGCTGCTGGCCAGCGCCGGGCGTTGATAAGCTCTGCTCAGATGTGGCTCCCGCTATTCTGCCTCTGGGCAAATCGCTTGCGTTGCTAGGACTCAGTACCTATAATGTTCTTATCGGCCCGAGGAACCCCGGGCCGGCCATGTAACGAACGAGTAGTACCCACAATCGAGATCGAGCGCCTGTGGCGGCGCGCCTGTGGCCGCAATTGGCCGCGCCTTGTGGCTGCCGGGACGGGAGACTGTCACGACGGGTGGGCCGGCCGGCGACGGAGTGATGTGAGCAGTACGAGCGACATGACGGTGTCAGACCGCGCCAATATTCCGGTGAATCCCTACGTGGTCGGCCGGCCGCTGACGGGCGCGTCGGCGGCGCTGTTCGTCGGCCGCGAGGACGTCTTCGCCTGGCTGGCGGAGAATCTGGCCGCCGGCGGGCCGCCGAACGCCCTGTTGCTCTACGGCGAGCGCCGCATCGGCAAGACTTCGACGCTCTACCAGCTGGTTGAGGGGGAACGCGGCCGGCCGTTGCGCACCGGTCTGGGGCGGCGGTTGCTGCCCGCTTACGTCGATTTGCAGCGCCTGGCCGGCTGCCGCACCGACGAATGGCTGCGCCGCCTGGCCCGCGACATCTATCGCCAGGTGGCCCAACAGCGGCCCACGCGGGCCATGCCCAGGGGCCGCGCCGGCGACGATTCGGCCTACGCCGCCTTCGACCGCGCCCTCGATCATTTAGAGACGCACCTGCCCGCCGGCGATCTCATCCTGCTAGCCATCGACGAACTGGAGCAGATGCGCGCCGGCATCGACGCCGGCCTGCTGGACGAGGCCGTCGCCCCGTTCCTGCGCTCGCAGGTGCAGCACCGCGCGCGCCTGGCCGTGGTCTTCAGCGGCAGCTACGGCTTGCTGGATGCGACGTGGCAGCCGCTCATCGACCTGACGGCGCGCTACGAATTGAGGCCGCTGGACTTCGCCGCCACAGCCACGCTCATTCGCGCGCCGCTGGCCGGGGAGTTGACCTTCGACGAGGCCGCCGTCGAGCGCATCTGGCGGCAGACCGGCGGCCGGCCCTTCGCCATCCAGTCCATCTGCCACCGGCTGGTGAGCTTGCGCCACCGCCAGCGCCGGCGCGACCCCATTGGCGCTGAGGACGTGCAGGCGGCTATCGACGAGGCCGCCGTCGAACCGCATGGCCTGGGCCGGCTTTTACCAGGTGGCGCGGCCGCGGGGGCAAGCCTATGAGGACGCCCTACATCGTCGGCCCGCCCGTGCGCCTGCCGACCGACTTCTTTGGCCGCGCTGCCCAGACGCGCCAGTTCTACGACCTGCTGGCCGGGCCACAGGTGCAGTGCGTCAGCGTCCTGGGGCTGCGGCGAGCGGGCAAGACCTCTTTCTTGCAGCACGTTGCCCACCCGGAGGTCATGGCCGGCTACCTGAGCGACGCCGGGCGCTATCTGATGGTCAGCGTCGATGTCTCCGCCTGCAAGACGCCGGCCGACTTCTATACCCGCGTCGGCCGCCGGCTGCTGGCCGCGCTGTCGCCGCAGACCGCCCAGCAAGAGCCGCCCGGCGACGCCTACGGCATCGAGTCGCTGCTCTACGACCTGGCTGACCGGCGCGTGGTGCTGCTGCTGGACGAGTTTGACCAGTTGCGCGCGGCCGACTTCGGGGCCGACTTCATGACCGAGTTGCGCGCCCTGGCCGGCGTCTGGGACTACGAACTGGGCTTCGTCACCGCCTCGTATTGGGATCTCTACCGGCTGGGCAACTTCGTCGGCCTGCCGGTCACGTCGCCGTTCTACAACATCTTCCACCCCACGGCGATCTACCTGTCCGGCCTCAGCCCGGCCGAGCTGGACGATCTGGTGCGCGTGCCGGCGCGGCACGTGGGCATCGTCGCCGAGGACGAGGATGTGGCCTACGTGCGCCGCATTGCCGGCTCGCTGCCCTTCTTCGTGCAGGCCACGGCGGCCATCTGGCTGGCCGACAAGCTCGACAACCACCGCGGCGGCGAGCGCGAGGTGACGGCGCGGCTGGTGTCGGAGATGGGGCCGTACTTCGAGCAGTGGTGGCGCAACTTCAGCGACGTGGAGCGCGACGCGCTGGCGACAATTGCCGCGGAGAAGCCGGTCGAGCGGCTGCCCTACAGCGAGGCGGAGGTCGCCGCGGCCGTCCAGCGCCTGAGGCACTACGGCATCCTGGCGGCCACGGGCGGGTTGTGGATCGATGGGCTGCTGTTTCAGAGTTGGCTGCGGGAGATGGTCGCCGTGGCCCCGGCTGCGCCCGGCCCACACCGGCGCGTCTAATCTCCGCCCTGGCCGGCGGCCAGACCGCGCCAGTGCCACCAGACCATCACCATCGCCAGCGTATCGAGCTGGCAGTATTGCAGCAGCAGCCGGCGCCACTGCCCGGCCTCCAGCGTCGCCCCGGCCGCGGCGCGCTCCATCATGTTGTAGTAGGCCAGGACGGCCCCCGTGCCCTCGGAAACCGACACCGAGCGTTCGCCCACCAGCAGGGGCGGCAGCGCGGCGTAGGGGCTGGCCCAGCCGTCGGCCGTGGCCTGGGCGTACTGGGGCAGGCGGGCGCGCACGGCGGCGTTGCTCTGCCAGACGGCGTCGGCCACCTGCTTGAGCGACGTGCTGCCGCCCATGCGCGGGTGGATGTAGTACCTGAGCGTCAGCTGGCACATGTCCACCAGGCGGTCGCCGGCCAGCGTGCGCCCCAGCCAGGCATAAATCTCCGATTCCGTCTCGCCCCGTTCGGCCATCTGGCGTTGGATGGTCTTCAGGACCGTTCTCTCGTGGCTGCCCCAGACGAGGATCGCGCCCTCGTCGCCCAGTTGCCGGCGTAGGGACGCGGCGAAGGCGCTGTTGGGGTAGCTATCGGCCGGCTGGAGCCATTCGCTATGCTGCCGCGGCGCGTCGGGCGCGGCCAGGGTCTGGCAGGCCCACTGGTAGGCGATGGTCTCGAACGGCCGCATACCTCGGTAACGCGGCACAGGCGGCGTGCAGGTCTCGAAATCGAGGAAATAGTGCGGGTGGGGCAGCGCCGCCAGCAGCGCCCGCAACTCCTCGGCCTGCCACTCCCGGTTCTGTCGCGCGGCGGCGATCTGCCGGCGCTGGCGTTGGGCCACTTCGCCCTGTGTGCCGTCGCTTTTGGCGATGCGGTGCTCCGGGATGTCGAGCAGGCCGGCCCGACCGGCGGCGATGAGTTCGTTGGCCAGCGGCTTCTGTCGCCCGCCCAGGTCGGAGACGTGGTAGAGGTCGAGAATGTGGGGCCGCGCCTCGGCCAGCTCGCCCCAGCAGTCGTGGAAGCCGCGCCGGTCGCCGTCGTCCACGCGGAACTCGCACTGGCGGCAGTTGACCGACAGGGTCGTCGCCCGCCGGTGCAGGGCCGGCAGCAGGTCGGCCACGTACTCATCGGCCGCCCGGCGCACGGCCGGCAGCACGCGGGCTACCTCCTGGCTGACGTCGACGCGCGTCAGGAAGAGGCCGCGGTGCAGTTCGCGCGCGTCGCCGGTGTAGTCGGCCGCGGGGCGCTGTCCGCCGTCCAGATAGCCCGTTAACGAGCGCAGGGTGAAGCGGTGGTGCAGCCCGTCGATGGAGCACGGCCGGCTGGTGTCGGGCATCAGCAAATAGGGCACGATGTCCATATCGGGGAACACGTCTTGCAAGATGCTGACCTGGAAGGCCGCGTCTTCGATGTAGGGCCGCCAGGCCGCCTTCAGGCCGTCGGGCGAGCGCGGCGCGGCGAACAGGTTCGGTTGGCCGGCGGCCAGTTGGGCGTCGTTGGCCTGCCGGTCGAAGCCGCAGGACTTGATCTCGATCAGTTCCAGCGTTCGCCCGCGCTTGATGAGGATGTCCACGCGGGCCATGCGCGCGCCGCTGACGAAAGTCGCCTCGAACAGCGTCGTCGGGTCGGCCGCCAGCGCCGTCATCGTGTCCCAGACGGCCGACTCGACGTCGTCGCGGTAGCCCACCCAGCGGCCGTCGGGGAAGAGGGCGCGGGCCAGCGCCTCGATGAGATAGCCACCCTCGGCCAGCGCTTGCAGATACTCGTCGCCGTCTTCGCGCGTTGGGTAGCCGAGCTTGCGGTAGTAGAGCTTGGTCGGGCAGGTCTGGGCGACCTTGAAATCGGACTTGGTGAGGTAACGGTTGGCCATAATGCGTTCTGTGGGCGGATGGTTGCCGCGTGGTGGTCAGGGTGAGATGGGGGCGGGCGGGGTTACCGGCCCGAGCAGCCGGGCCGCGCCGGCGACATTGGCCAGCAGCCCGGCGGCCAGCATGGCCCAGGCGATATTCTCCAGCCGGGCGTGGAAGAGGATCATCGCCGCCAGTTGGCCGGCGACGATGAACACCAGGGCCAGCACGTAGGCGCGCCGCTCCAGCGACAGGGCGTAGTTAAGCCAGATGTTGACCCCGGCGTAGAGCGTCGTCGCCAGGCCGACCAGCGCCAGCAGCCGGCCGGGGTCGGCGTAGGCCGGGCCGAAGACCAGGACGACGATGCGCCCCGGCCAGAGGGCGTAGAGCGCCGTCAGCAGCAGGCCGGGCAGCAGAGTCGCCGCCAGGGCCAACAGCAGCACCGGCCGCGGGTCGCGCCTGGCGGCCCGTCGCTGCGTCGCCTTGGGGAAGAGCACCAGGCCGATGCCCAGAGGGATGAACAGGTTCATTTTGCCCAGCGTGACCACCGGCGCGTAGGCCTCGGCGGCCACGTCGCCAAAGAAGCGGCGGACGACGATGGCGTCGGCGTTGGCCATGACGGCAAAGGCCAGCAGGCCGAGCAACGTATAGGCCGAATAGCGCCAGCTGATCGCCGACGGCGGCCCGACCGGGCGCGGCGCGCGGAAGTAGGGCCGCAGCAGCGCCAGCGCCAGCACCAGGGCGACGCTGCTGGCCAGCGGCAGGGCCACAACCGCGCCGGCTGCCTGCGTTCCCAGCCACAGCAGGCCGACGGCAAAGGCCAGGCGCAGGACCGATTGCAGCATCTGCACCGCCCCCAGGCCGAAGAAGTGCTGCGTGCCCTGCAATGCGCCGTCGGTCACCGGCCGCAGGAAGAGCAGCAGCAGCGCCAGGCTGGCCGCCCAGAGAGGCCAGGGCGTGGGGATGTGGAGGAAGCGAGCCAGCAAAGGGCTGAGCGCGGCCAGCAGCGCCGCCGCGGCCACGCCCCAGCGCCACGCCCAGCGCCAACTGCGGCCGAGGACGCTGCCCACCCGCGCGGTCGCCTCCTCGCCGGCAGTGGCCGCGGCAGTGTAGTAGGCGACGACGTTGCGGATGACGTTGGTGACCTGAACCATCACTTGCAGCAAGGCGGTGACGGTGACGAAGACGAAGAACTCCGTCGGGGCCAGTTGCCGCCCGGCGACGATGTTGACCAGATAGTCGAAGCCGCCGGCGACGATCATCGCCGCGGCCATGAAGCCGCCCTGGATGGCCGGCCGGTCGCCGGCGGCCCGCAGGCGCAGGGTCAACTCGCCCATCGCGGTCAGAGCCAGGCCTCTTTGGTGGCGGCGAAGTAGCAGTGGGCGCTGAACTGCCGGCCGACGCGCTGCAAACGCTCCTCGACGGCTACGGCCGTCGGGGTCAGCTTCTCCATTGCCGGAAACAGGTCGGGCAGGACTTCCCAGAGCCAGAAGAGGATGCTGTATTGCCCCGCCCGCGACACGCGGAAGCCGGCGTCGCTGAGCATCATGGCCAGCCCGGCGAAGGTGAACAGGGCGTTGATCTCGTCGCCGCGCCATTTAGGGTAGAGCCGCCGCCCCCAGTGGATGATGGGGTTGTCCTCGACTGTCTCGATGAGGAAGAGGACGCCGCCCGGCCGCAGCACCCGCCGGACCTCGGCCAGCGCCCGCTCCACGTCGCCGATGTGGTGGAGGACGTGCTGGATGTAGACCATGTCCAGGCAGCCGTCACCGACGGGCAGGCGCAGGCCGTCGCCCAGCATGGCCGGGCCGTGGGCCACGGCCAGGGCGACGCGCTCCGGCACGACGTCCAGCCCGAAGGCAGTGTGGCCGTCCTGGGCGAAGCGGCTCATGTTCCAGCCGTTGCCGCAGCCGATCTCCAGGATGCGGCGGATGTCGGGCCGAGCCAACACTTCCTGCTCGGCGGCGAAGTGGGGCAGGACACGATAGCGGCTGGGGGACCAGTTCTCGCCGAAGACGGCCGGTTTGCGATAGTCCATATCCGGGTAAGCTCCTCTAATAGCCGGCGCGGCGTCAGGCCGGCTCCACGGCCAGCGCGCGCGGGTCCAACGCTGCTCCGGCGCGCATGGCCCGGTCGATCTGCTCCCACCAGCGCTCCGCCGGCCGCCAGGCGATTGGCTCGCAGCCGGTTAGGGCGGCGCTGAGGATAGCCCGTTCCTCGGCGGCCCAGTCGCGGCCGCCCCAGTGGGCCAGTTCGCTGCGCAGCAGGGGGAAGGGCTGGAAGCCGAGCGCGCCGTTGCCCTCGTCGAGCATCTGCTCCAGCGGCGTGGCCGGCGCGTCGTCGCGCTGCGTCCAAAGCAGCGGCCCAAGCGGGCTGGCCTGGCCATAGACCAGGCCGGGCACAAGCTCATGGAGCGGGTACTTGGGCTGGGGGATGAGACGTTGCAGGTAGGTGTTGAGCGTCGCCGCAGGCAGGCGGCGGTCGCTGAGCCACAGGCCCAGCCGGCGCACCGGGCGGGTGTAGAGCACGCGCTGGAGCCGCAGGGCCAGGGCGGCCCGCAGCGCGCCGGCCGGCGGCGTCAGGTCGCGGCGGGCGGTGACGGGTTTGGCGAAGCTGCGAACGCGGCGATCGCGGCCGAGGAGGAGGCGGTCGTCGCCGAGAAAGGCGGCGTTGCCGTCTTCACATAGCCGTGCGAGGCCATAGCCCATATCCGCCAGCCCGGCGAAAACCACGGCCCGTCCACCCGCCTCCGGCCCGCCCACCGCTGGTCCAATAACTACCCCGGCCAACCGCGGCAGGGCGTGGCCGCGCGCCAGCAGCATCCAGCGCAGCACCGGCTCAACGACGTTGGTGTAGAGAAACACCGGTGAGGTCTCCAGCAGGGGCGAGACGACGATTTCGGTGAAGTCGCCGGGGATGACCGTCAGGCCGAAGCCGAAGCGGCCGAGATGTTCGTCGTAGCAGATGGCGTTGGGCACGCGGCTGGGCGTGCCGTGCCGGTCGATGCGCAGTTGCAGGTCGATGCGCGCCGGCTCTGCCTCCGTCTGGAAATAGGCCAGATCGTGCAGCGGAACCTGTGAGGCCACCGCCAGGATGCCGTGGATGTCGTAGTAGGTGCTGGCCCGCGGCTGCATCATCAGCCCGCGCGTCCAGATCCACTGCTCGGAGACGGCGTAATAGACGAAACCGGCCAGCAGCATCGCCGCCATCGCCGCCAGCGGGTAGGGCAGGCCCAGGCGCACGGTCAACAGCCAGATGCCCGGCAGATAGAGCAGCAGCAGGAAGAGCGTGCTCAGCAGCAGCACACTGGCCAGCCGGCGGCGGGCCGGGCCGCGCGGGCGGTCGCTGAAGACCCACGCCTCGCCCACCAGCACGCCGGCGACGGTGGCGGC
>ERZ724512.343-NODE-343-length-20759-cov-4.765311_pt1 | contig 20759 bp, 26 predicted proteins | sample MGYA00376045_ERZ724512 | MGnify/ENA primary metagenome ERZ724512 (study PRJEB28724, sample SAMN07190883) | activated sludge metagenome | isolation source: activated sludge of sewage treatment plant in Hong Hong | place: Hong Kong | collected 2016-03-17 ... | reverse complement strand
GAGCCCCCTGAGACGCCAACGCGTCTCAGGGGGCTCTGTTGTCGGCGGGCTACAAGGTCGGGGCGTGCGAGGTGTCCAGGCCCCGCAGCAGTGCGCGATGGGCGCGGAGCTCGGCCAGGTGGGCGTGCGCGTCATCCAGTGCGCGGTGCGCCTTCGGCTTGCCGGTGTCGACCAGGGGCTTGCCGGTTGGGCCCCACGCGATGTGCGCGCGGCGCAGCACGCCAGCATCCATCGTCCAGTACGCGAGGTAGGTGTGCAGGCGAGGCATCCGGCGGCGGATCACCTGCAGGTCGAAATGGCCGACCCCCGACCCGGCCAGAGCGACCTCGCCCGGCGTGATGCCGTGGGCGTCGAGCATGGCGATGAGGGCGTCTCCGGTTTCGAGCAGACTCCGGGCCGACCCGGCCGCTAAGGCCTCGAAGAGCCCGTTCGTCCTGTGCATCGGCCCGACAACCGGGTCAGCCTTCGCGGCAGTCAGGGCAGCGTCATCGACTGGGTCGATCAGAGTCGTGAAGGTGCTGACCGTGTCCAGATCCGGGAAGGTCGTCAGGATCGCGCCGACCTCCAACACCCGGCAGGTGTCCGGGTCGGTGTCGGTGGACTCGAAGTCGAGTACCAGCAGATGGGTTGTGTCTCCCATGATCAGGCCCCTTTGGCGAGCAGGGTGACCTCGTTCAGGGTCACCCAACGTGTGCTGCCCGCCGGGCTATCGTGGGCCACCTTGACCCTGCTGCCTGCCGTCTTCGTGATCGTGCCAGGGAGCCCGTGGTAGGTGACCGGTCGACCCACCAAGGTTGAGAGATCCAGGTCGCCGGGGAGGCTGTCAGGATCTACGCAGGCAGCCTCGGTCGCGCAGTCAGCCCAGAGAGACCCACCGGCCAGAACGGTATCGACCACCTTGTCGCGGGCTAGAGGCCGGGTTTCACCAGGGGCCTTGCACCCACAGCCCGCCATGTGAACGATCGTGACCGTGCCGCCGCGCCAATCGGATCGCAGGTAGTCGCGAACTTCGGTGATCAGCGGGTTCGCCATGCCCAGGTTGATGAGTCTGGCGGCCCGGCGCAGGGCCTTGTCGTCGGCGGTCACCTGCAAGTCGAAGCCCCGGCAGGTGGCCCGTTCAACCCGAATGACTTGACCGTCCTCGAGCTGGACAAACCGCGCGGGGCGACCGGCTGGTCCCACGCCCAGACTGATGACAGTGGCTGGCCGGCCGTCGACCGTGATGCCGACGCCAGGCTTCAAGTCCGTCATGGACTGGAACGTCGTGGATGCTCGCATACCCCGACTGTGTGCGGCGCTCATGAAGGCAGCTGCTGCGGCATCACGAGATGCCGGAACCCGGTGTCGTCTGTGAACATGGCCGGGCGCTGCGGGCGGTTCAACCGCAAGGTGACCTTGGCACCGGTCATTGTGCCGATCGCGTCGATCAGCTGGGCCGGATGGAAGATGCTGTACCACAGGGCCGTCTCGCCGGTCACCTCGGCAGGCAGGGCGGGAGCTTTCACTCTCGAGTCGTTGCTGGTGCCCGTCCAGGGGGCGACAGTGACGGTCTCAGAATCCACCGCGATGCTGACGGAAGGACCATAGCCGCCCGACACAGCCTTCAGCGCGGCAGTCAGCGCGGCGGCGCGAGTTGCGCTCTGCAGCAAGACTGCCCGGTCGAGCGTCACTGTGCGCGCGGCGGTGCTGTCCCAGAACGAATCCATCTTCGGGTACGCACCTTCCAAGGTCCGCGCCCGAACGGTCGTCGTCGCGTCCGCGAGGGTGAACCACTCGGTGCCGTGGACGACCTCGACGCCGAGACGGATCTGATCGCTGGTGAGCCGGGGCAGGATCTTCGACAGGATCGGCGTTGAGATGACCGCCGAGGCCAGAGCGCCGCCAGTCGCCGGGATGGCGCCGGTCGCGGCCCGAAAACCGTCGGTCGCGGTCAGCGTGAGCGACATCGAGTCGAACTCGACTTTCGCCCCTTCCAGGATCGGGCGAGCGGGGTCGTTCGATGCCACGGCAACCAGGACGCGTGCAGCAAGCGCGTTGAGCTCGATGCGACCCACGACGAATGACGGGTCGGCCGTGACAGGCAGTTGCGGGAAGCTGTCGACGCTAGAGAGGTCGCTCAGCGGCAGGTCGTAGCCGTTCGCGGTCACGAGTGCGATGCCGTCAGGGGTGGAGACGGTGACGTCAAGTCGAGCCGTGGACGCCTTCGAGGCGCCTTTCGTCACCGCGGCGAGAAGCTTCGTGAACGCGGCGTGCACCAGCAACATCCGACCAGGCTCGGTGTTGGTCGCGGGCAGGGTGACGGTGACGGCAGTGTCGAAGTCGAACGTCGAGAGCTCGACCTGCCCGGCAGTCACCGTGACGAGGACGCAGCCCAGGACTGGTGGCATCCGGAGGGCCGGGGCGACCGGCACGAGCACCTTCAGCGCGTCGACCATCGAGAGGTAGCCGATGGTGAACGCGCCAGTGTTCAGGGTCGACGTCGGGGTCTGGGCGGGAGTGCGGCTGGCGAGGGTGGTGGTCATGCTCTAGCAGTGTGCGGCGGTCGCTCAGGCGCTAAAGGCAGCCGGTTCGGCCAGGCATAGCCCGTTCAGCTTCACCCAGGTGCTGCGCTTCCGAGGCGAATCGAACTTCACGTAGACGCTGGCCATGCCGGTGTATGACGTGCCGCCAGCGATCTCGATCGTGCCGGCCGACTGCTTCACGAACACTCGCCACCGACGAGAGCCTTCATCGGTATGCCGTCACGCACGACTGACGGCTCGACACCCGCAGCAGCCGCGGCACATGACGCCCACACTGTGTCAGTGACGGTGGCCATGGTGGCTGCCTCGTGGCGGTCCAGGTCACGACGGAACTCGCCGTCGGCCTTGGCGCAGGCGCAGTCGCGCAGGTGGACAGTCGTGACGGACCGGGACGCCAACCATGAGGCGTGGATCAGCACATCGTCGTGCTGACCGAGCGTCAGAGGGGTCTGGTATGCGAGAGCCAGCAAGCGCGTCTTGCGCCGCAGTGCCGCGTCGTCATCCACGACCATCAGCGTGAACTGGGTCCGGGCAGCTCGCACGACACGTGCGAACGTGCCGTCCTCGAACTGGACGAACCGTGCTGAGCGTCCACTGGCGGACGCGGCCGGGCCGATGACGATAGCGGTCCGGCGGCCGACCTTCACGGCGGTTCCAGGCCGAAGGGCGTTCATCGTGGTGGGGGTTTCGATGGTGGCTGCGAGGCTCATACCTTCACTGTGTGCGGTGGCGCCTCAGGCGCCGATCGCGGCAGCCCCAGAGCCGGTCAGACTGGCCCGTGCCGCGGCCTGCGAGCCTGCCAGCCGGGCCTCCGGCGCCTGCCGCACAGGGGCGCTGCCTCCGCGGTAAGCCCGGGTTACTTTCCGTCGGATCATGGCGGCAGCTTTGAACTCGGCAACCTCTTGGCGCTTCGCGACCAAGGCCAGTGCGGTCGACACCAGGGCTGGGCCGCCGGCGGACGCCGCGCCCGAGTCCGTTGCCATCGCTTCGGCTTCCGCTTCCTCGGCAGCAGCAGCCAGACGCTCGCGCATCCCGTCGATGAAACCCCAGAGGAACTGGTTCCGAGCCGTGGTGGTGTGCACCGGACGGTAGTGCGTGTGGCCGTCACAGTCGGTGTACTCAGTTGTGAGCGTACGGCGCTGCGGGGAGGCCAGGTAGTCGTTCGCGGCTTGGCGCATCTGGATCGCCAGGCTCGCCCACAGGGCATGCACAACGTCGATATCGGACGGGAAGCCCAGCGGGTAGACCTTCGTGGAATCCATGGCGACCAGGGTGGCGACATCGTTCGCCTTCGCGATCACGACATACAGCCGAGCGAGATGGGCCAGGCCGCGGGTGCCTTTCGTCCCCAGAATCACCGTGCGCTCCACCGGCGTTTCGCGAGCCTGACTCTTCGCGCTGTGCGCTCGAGCCACGGCCAAGTCGATGCTGTGCCTTGACGCGAGCTTCTGCGCGGCAGCCATGAAGGCGTCCTGCTCAGGCCCGTACGGGCTGCCCTCGGCTTGGGCGAGCAACTTGCTGATGAGGTCCAGGTGGTCAGTCATACGTTCGCCGTGTGCGGCGCGATCTGCACGCCGGCCTCCCAGAACGCCGCCTGCAGTACCCGGGCGGTCATCGGTTTCCCCGTCGCATCAAGCAGGTCCAAGAATGCTCGGGTGAATAGCGGGCCGTGACCATGGACGCCGGCGAGATGGTGGGCGATCTCGTGCAGGACGACGATCTCGCGTAACGCCCACTCGCCACCGATCGAGCGTGGCGGGATCGAGATGACCCCGTCGCAGTAGTGCGCTTTTCGCATGCCGCGCCGGGCACGGACGCCGACCTTGTCGTCGCGGCCGAGATGGCCCAAGACCTTGTCGACATACCGCTGCACATCGGGGATACCAACGAAGCGGATGTCAGGCTCGAGGTCCCAGCGCGAGCCGAAGACCGTCACGGGGCCGGTCTGGTCCAGCCAGCGGCGCAGACGGTGCTCGGCGTGATAGACGGCTTCGCGCTGCGAATCCATCATGTGCGCGGACCGGGGACAGCGATGAACTGTCCGCCCTGCCAAACCAAACGCCCGACGACCGTGTAGGTGCCGTCCACTTCGAGACGCGCGATCTGTTGACCGTTGACGCTCCCGACGGCATATACACCAGCCTCGTCGGCGGGAATGAGACCCGCTTTCCGCGCAGCCAGCAGCACCCCGAACATTCCGTTCAGACGGGCCTCTCGCTGCAGCCCGGCAGCCTCTCCCGGGTTCATGCCGCGGTCTTCGCACAGTTGGGCGATGTCCGTCTTGCGGGCAGCGACCACGACGATGTCGACCTGACCGACGTGTTTGGCTTTGCCGGCGGCCACGGCGAGGGTCGGGTCGTAGAAGGGGCTGACAAGGAAGGTCTTCATGTTCAGGCAGTGTGCGGCGGGTCAGCCGCGGCCCAAGCCCAGCCTTTGACTTCCTCCCAGGAAGGTGGCGTGAGGTTCCCAGCCGCTCGGCGGGCCAGCACCTTTTCGGCGACAGCCTTCTCAGCCGCCTGCACTGCGGCGGTCCTATCGGTCTCGGCCCAGATGGCAGCCTTCAATCCGCTGTCGAGAGGCCACCCGTTGAGTGCCAACCAGCTTGGGCACACCCGGGCATGAGACTTCCAACCGTTGCCGCTCAACACTTTGCCGCAAGGGCACTCGGTGGTCTGGTTCAGGTGCCCGGTCCGCATCCGGTGGATTGTGTTCTCATCCGCCATCGTTCACGCCGTCCTTCGGGTCAGCTGCGGCCCAGGCCCAGCGGTTCACTTCGTCCCAGGAAGGTGGCGTGAGGTTCCCAGCCGCTCGGCGGGCAAGCACCTTTTCGGCGACAGCCTTCTCAGCCGCCTGCACGGCGGCGACGCCGTGCTCCGCTCCGATCGCGACCACCAGCGTCTTGTCTAACGGCCAGCCGGACTTGGCCAGGTAGTCGGGGCAGACGCGGGCGTGCGCCTTCCACCCGTTGCCGAACAAGGTCCGGCCACACGCGCAGGCCCTCTTGCGGGCTGCGTGCGCTGTCCGCATTCGACGGTTCACGCTTGGGCTTGCCACATCAGTCTCCGCTCGGTTCGATCGCCCAGGCATGGGCAGCGGCAAGGTGCTCGGGCTGCAGACCAGTGTGCTCATCCACTCGGATCAGCAGATGCCGGTCATGAGCAGCATCCAGCAGACGCTCCTGTCCTTCGGTCACTTCATCATCCAGCCACACGAATGGATGGTCCCCGACGAATCGCAGGATCCCAGGCACTTTCGAGTCCCCGTCGGTGTCCGGGTCGAACGTGACGACCGGCAGTTCCCGCAGGCCAATCAGAGGTCCGTACTCGAGGTTCGCTGAATGCTGCCAGGTGGTCGCCCACGCGAGCTCGAACGTGTCCGTCATCCCGGCCAGCATGCGCCCGTGTTCGGGAGTGAACCAGTACGGGTAGGAGAACCCGCCCGGACCCCAGGTATGCCGGCGAGCGAAGTGCAGTCGCCGGGCCTGGCTGTTGCTCAGGGTCGGGTTCAGCACGCCGTCGATGTCGATCAACAGCCACGGCTTCATGGCGTGACCGTGGCGGCCAGCCATTCGGTCGCGCACCGGTCGCAGATCTGATTGCCGATCGTCTCTGCGGTGACCGGCGCGTCCGGGATGTCCCAGCCGCCACGCAGGTCACGACCACACAAGGCTGAGCCCGTGATGCCGCGGCCCGGCCGGATCGTGTCACCGTCGAGTCGGCGCACATGCCACAGCGCCAACGGCCCGGCGGTGGCGGGCTCGCAGTATGCGAACGGCAGCGAGGCTTGACGGCGCAGTTCGGCGATCACGTCGCCAAGGATGTCAGCAACGGCTGCCGCAGCCGAGAAGTCGGCGTCGTGCTGATGCTTCGCCCGGTAGGCAATCACCCGACCCCGCAGGGTCAGCAGGGGGAGTGTCGTTGACGTTGGGTCCACCATGGACAGGGCCATGGGCAGGATCGCGATGCATTCGCGAGCGAGAGCGATCGTCAACGACGTGGTCTTGGTCCGCGAGGCATACTCCGACCAAGGACGCTGAAGGTCATTCACTGTGATCGTCCGCGCGACCGTGGTGATCGCGGACTCCGACAGGTTAGTCAGCTCACCGTCGGGTGTGACCGCGACGATCTGGACGTCACCGAACGCCTGCACGTCGGCAGGCCAGCCGAGCGCGATCAAAGCCCGGACCGCCCCAGGATGGGCTGTCAGGGCAGCGCCAGGAAGCCACCCGTGGGCCGCGAACTGGTAGGCGAGCAACCCGGTCGGGGCGCCGGCAATTAGTGTCCGGTCAGTGTGCACGGGAACGCGGGCCGGGCGGGGAACGAAGCCCCAGGGAAAGACCAGACTCAGACGGTTCATGCTCTGACAGTGTGCGGTGAGCCGCAAGGCAGGCCCAACCCTGGCCAGAGAAGGAATTCTGCTGTGGCTCTAGGCAAGAAACCCGCTCTAGGGACAGGAGGGCGATACCGGGGTTAGCCCAGGCTCGGTGGGCGTACCGCGCCGGACCGGACCTGCCCGGCCAAGTCGAGCAGCCATAAGCCAGCTTCGGCCGGCGTCTCGAGCGCGGCTCGGCCTGCGGCCCAGACCAGCAGGTCGGCGGGAGCGTCCCGCTTCGACTCCCGCTGCGCCCGAGGTTTCGGTGCGCGGTGCACCTGAGAGTCCCGGCACGGCTCGGTCGTAGAGGCATCCTGGTATGCCTCGCCGGGCGCAAGGCCGCGGTGGGTGAGGCAGATCATCACCGCTCCGTCGACGCCAGGCCAGCGGGGAACCCATCCTTCAACGTCGTCCACGTAGCGGCATCCGGTCGGGCGGACGTGCTGCTCCACAGCGCAGGCGCATCTGGTCACCAGTCCAGGGGTGTCGTCCCAGCATCTGCAGTTGCTCGGGCAGGAGCAGTTTGGCTCAGACATCGGCGTAGTCCTGGTCGCGGACCCATGATGGGTCGTCCTGCTCGGTGGTGAGCGCCAGAGCCGAAGCGAGCAGGACGACCGCCTCGTGGGCTTGGGCCAACTGTCGCTGACGGATCTCGATCATCATCGCCACAGCTGCCTCAGGGCTGGTGAGAAAGGCCGCACCGGCGGCGTGACTGGGGTTGTGTGGAGTCTGGAAGTACGCGGGGTCGGTCTGTTCGGTGACCGCAGCCACGATGTCAGTCACGACTTGCCAGGCCAACATCATCTGGCCGCGTCCGGTCGGCGACCTGTCTTGCCCAAGTCTGGACAGGATGTTTCGGCGGGGGTCGTCCAGGGGGATCGCTGGGCGACCCTCGCCGAGACCGTCCGTAGGGTACGCGATGTTGATGGACGCCTGCGCCGCGCGCAGAGTCCTCCGCTCGTCGGAGTCGAACATGACCTGGCGGATGACATGCATCGTTGGGTCCTTCACGGTGTGGGCGCGGGGCTGACACCCACACCGTGTGCGGCGGACGGTCAGTGCTTCAGCGTCTCCGCGAGCAGGGAGCAGGAGACCCGCTTGTACGGGCCTTGTGGGTAGCCCGCACAAGCCGCCTGCGACGCGGCCCAGATCTCGGCCGGCATCGTCGTGGCCGTGCCGTCGAAGAACGATCTCTTGCCGATCTGGCGGCTGAACCACGTCATCTGGGAGGGTGTGAGCTTGTTCAGCGACCAGATGTGCGACTCTTCGTGGGCGAGGACGGCTTTCGTCTTCGCCAGAGTCATGCCGGCTTTGATGACCGTCTCGCGCTTGTAGGTCCACCCGTTCTCGTTCTTGCCGACACGGGTGTACGAGCAGGAGAACTTCCAGCCTGCCGGGTGGTAGACGATGCCTGTCTTGACGAGCTTGTTGCACGCGGCCAGCGACAGTGCGCCGGAGGATGCGTGCAAACCGCCGTCGGGCAGGGGCAGGGAACCAGTGGGGGCGCTCGACACGGACGGCACCGGGTCGACGTAGGGGGCCGCCGAGGCGGATACCGGGGCAGCCGATCCGATCAGGCCCAGGACGAGAGCAGCAAACATGGGGGCGAGGTTTCGTCTCATACCCTGCTTGAGTGCGGGGCGGCACGTTGTCGTCATCAGTGCTTACTCGTCTCGCTCAGCAGCGAACACGGGACCCGCTTGTACGGGCCTTGCGGGTAGCCGGCGCAGGCGGCCTGAGATGCGGCCCAGATCTCGGCCGGCATGGTCGTGATCGTCCCGTCGAAGAACGATTTCTTGCCGATCCGCTGGCTAAACCACGTCTTCTGAGACTCCGTGAGGAACGTGAGGGACCAGACGTGTGACTGCTCGTGAGCGACAACCGCTTTCGTCTTCGCCAGTGTCATGCCGGTCTTGACGATGATCTGACGGCTACCCGGCTTCGTCCAGCCGTTGATGCCTTTACCGAGGTCGGCGGCGCAGTGGATGTCCCAGCCGGACGGCAGGTAGACGATTGCGGTGTTCGCGACCTTCGTGCATTCGGCCAAGGAGAGACCCGGCGCCTTGACTGAGGTCAGCTTGGCCGCGGTCTTCTTCTTGACCTTCTTCTTGGTCTTCTTGGTCTTCTTCACCTTGTCCAGCCCGGCATGCTGACCGAGCGCCGGGGCGAGGTCGGATGCCGAGGCCGATGTCGACGCGACGTGCTCGGCGTACGGGGCGGCGTCCGCGGTCGCCGGGAAGCCCAAGCCGAGCAGGCCGACCGTGACGGCGACAACGATGGTGGGGAGGGCGCGTCTCATGCTCTACCTGAGTGCGGCACCTCCGTCTGTCACCCGGCGGTGCGCGGAGGTGGGAGCAAGGCAGGGGGCAAGATGCCGTGCTCCAAACGGCTGTGATTGTCGAACGTCGGTGTGTAGAAAGCGGACTGGTCGATAAATAGTTGTCCGCAGGTGCCGCACCTCCGCGCCCAGAGACCCGACCCGACGTGGTAGGCGCCTCGTCCGCGCCGGACTTGATACAACCGGAACACCGGCGTCGGAGTCGTCTTGCGATGCAGCGGCATCATCCGGCGCAGCGCGACCACCTCGTCTTTCGCTGCGCCGGAAGACAACCAGTGCGCCATCAGGACCCCGTCCCGGTAGTCCCCGGCTGAGAGCAGGCCGGGGGTGCCTCGGAAGGCCAGGTCGAGCACGTCAGGGGTGAAGCGATGGGCGAGCATCAGTCGAGCCTGCATCGCCGGCATCATGTCGTCCGGCACACCGTCACGCAGCACAGCGCACCGCGGGCATGGGTTGGGTCCTGGCTTCGAGCAGATGCGGCAGGCACCGGACTGCACGGCTCGGCGGCCAGTGCAGCGAACTCGCCAGGAGACGTTCGCGCAGACGAGCGCGGCGTCGTGGGTGCTGAGTCGGTCGCCCGGCTCGTGCTCCAACATCGACAACACCGCCTTGACCATAGGTTCCTCGAAAAGGCGGGTCAGCCGAGCGCACAGTGCCTCAGCTGTTGGCGCCGGGGCGAGTGCAACGTCGGGGGCGCGGCGGACCGTGGGTCGGAATTGTCCACCGGTACCTGCGGGCGCGCCTACGGGTTGGCGGGAACGATAGACGGCTGCCATGCCCTGTATGTGTGCGGGTCGTTCATGTCTGGGTGGGCTGCGGCGACGAGAGCCTGCTGCGCGATCACTCGGAGCCGCTGCGACAACGGCTCGGACGTGACGTCGGCGATCGCCTGTGCGGCGGCTCCGGCGGCCAGCGCGACCTGGCGGGCCTGCGTCGGTGGGCACCAGCCCAACATCCAGCAAACGTCGATTTCGGTGTCAACTGCGCGTAGGTCGACCACCACCTGCACGCCATATTGCTGGTGATGGCAGAACACCTGGACTTGACCGCCGAGTGCACGCACGAGGAAGGTGGCGCCATCGACCTCCACAGACGTGTCGATACACACCGACACGATCACCACGTTCATGACGCCTGCGCCTCGTCCGCCAGGTGCTCGCGATCGCGGATCCGGACGAACGACAGTCGGACCGCCCCATGCTGGCTCGGGATCACCATCAGCCGGCGCGGGTTCGTGATCTTCAAGTCGGTCAGTTGTGCCGTCCGGAAGTCATTCAGATTGCCGACAAGAGTGGCCGTCTTCAACTCGTCCGCGGTCAGCCGGTGGCCACGCTCATGCCCGATCCCCCAGAACGTGTCGAACGTCCCGCTCGGACGGTGGATCGCGAAGCCTTCCCGCTCGATGCTCCGGCCTCGATCTGGGGTGTAGGTCACGACGTCGCCTGAACGGAGCCTCATAGCGACTTCCGGTCGCGGTCGGGCGCTAGGGTCAGCAGGGTGCGGGCGACACCGGCTGCCACGAAGAGCCAGATGACAGACGCCACCGTGAGCAGAGCCCCGACGAGATTCACCCCGGTGATCATCAAAGCCATGGAGCCAGTGACGATGGCGACAGAAGCCGCAGCGATGGACAGGATGCGAACAGTCGACCTGATCACGAGTCTTCCTTCGATGCGTTGACTGCGAATCGGTTGCCTTGGCCGCGGGTCCGGCGCCGACGGAGTCGACGGTCACCGTGCGGCCCGGCCGCACCGGAGCGGCGCAGCAGAGCCATCGCGGCGGCATACGCCGGGTTCGCGACAGGGACGTGCCGAGGCTTGGGTTTCTTCACGATGACACTGTGTGCGGCGGGTTACTGCCAGGCCGGACAGACGCTCACGACGGTCTCTACCTCTGGATGAACCGCGCAGCCTCGGCCAGGTCTAGGCGCTCATCGCGGTCCACGATCGCCCAGTCGCGCAGATCTATGGCAGACAGGCCGGACAACATCGAGCAGACCGATCTCGCTCGGTCGCTGGCCGGGGCGCCTGGGGGTTTACGGGTCTGGACACTCATGCTGGGTATGTGTGCGGGGCGCTGCTAGGCGGCGCTCCCGTCCTCGGTCACGCCCCACGAGCCGTCGCCGACCGCGAGCAGGGTCTCCAACGCGATCGGGACACCAGTGACGCCGGCCGCCCGGACCGTGATGCCCAGGTTGTTCGCTCCGGATCGCTTGCGGGCCCAGTGGGGGTAGCCCAGACCTTCCTCCCAGAATGCCGCCCATGCCTGTTGGGCGCGGGCGCCCGCGTTCACCATCGCGGGCTTGCGGGCTGCTTCGGTGAAAGCTGCGTCCGGGGTGAGGATGACCACCGGGGTGTCGTCCGGACCCATGATCAGGTCACCGACCCGGCGGCCGCCCGGGCGTGGTGCATCGTCAGCGCGGGCAGGCAGCGTCCAGCCAAGCCGACGGTTGAGGGCCAGGTCGTCCAGACCGTTGATGGTGACGCCGGCCGGGACAGGCAGACCGATCCCCGGGCCGGTGACGTGGCATTCACCGGCTGCCAGCGCAGCAGCCAGCGCTTGGATGGTGGACACGCCGATTCGGCTGAGAGTCGTGCTGACCAGTCCTTCGGCTGCGACCCGGTAGATGCCCACGTACTGCTGGTTGAGGGTCCGCAGCAGTTCCGGGTCCGCGCCGAGCGATGCGCCCGTCTCGATGAGGACTTTCAAGCCGAGCGCGAGGTCCGCGGCCGACTCGGCGTGCCGGATCGACTCTGGGCCTTTCCCCATCACGTTCTGGGCGCGCTTCTCTAGCAGGTCCGACGCGGCGCGGTAGGTGGCTACAACATCAGCCCATCCGGACGTGCGGGCTTGGGCAGCGATGAAACGGATACAGGCACCGGCGACCCAGCCCAGCTTCATGGTGGTGCTGGCCATGTCTTTCACCCGGTCGGTGGCGGCACGGTCTTCGGCTAGGTAGTCGCCTTTGCGGGCCCGGACGTGCACGACCCGCTGCATCTCGGAGCCGACCGCCAGCGGGTTCTCGCCGGTGATGATCACCATCGCCAGCGCCGGGTGGACGTCCTGGGATGTCATGTCGGCTTTCATCCGCCGACGGGGCGTCTGGTTGGCGACCGCACGGACCAGGCTGCCGACTTTCGCCTGGTCCGCTTTCGCCTTCTGGGGGTCTGAGGACGGGGCGAGGTCATCCACGACCCAGATGAGAGCCTTCGAGACGGCCGACTCGGTTGCGGCAGCCGTGTCGTTGACCGCACCGGTGCTGGAGGTGTTGAACGCTCCCGGTCGCGACTGCCAGAACCAGGTGGCCGCCTGCGCGCCCCACGTTTTTCCCGACGACGGGGCTCCGCTGATGAAGAGCACCCGGACCGGCTTGATCGGGGCGACCGGGCGGATCGCGGCAGCGAGAATCATCGCGGCGTTCGCCGGGTCACGCCAAGCCTCCAGGTACGCCCGAACGACTTCCTCCCATGCCTGCCGCTCGTCTTCCGGGGTCGGGGCGAGCTCGATGCCGTAGTTGCTCGCCCCAGCCAGAACCGAGTCGGTGACGCCGGGACGGGCCAGGGCGTGGTCGACCAGGCCGCCAGCGCCGACCACCTGGGCACCGGTGATGAACACCATCTGCCCGTCCGTGGCCGGCACCCAACCCATGTGGCCCCACGACATCTGGGCAGCGATCTCCTCGGTGCGGTGCCGCTTGATGGCTCGCAGCCAGTCCATCGGCGGGGGCCAGTCCGGATGGGTGGTCAGCGCCGCCGGGATGGTCGCGCCGCGGCGGTGCCACTGGTCAGGCGGGTCTGCCGGGGTGGTGCCGGTGCCTCGCACGATGAGTGTCTGCTTCTCGCCATCGCCGCCGACAAACTCCAACTCGAACTCGACCGTCGACTCGACCGCGTCCGGGTCGGGCATCTCGTCCAGCTTGCCGGTCGCCATCTCGTCGCCGGTCGCCGTCCTGGTGCTGTTGATGACGGCAACCCGGCCGGCGATCGCGACTTTCTGCTCCCATGAGCCAGCGCCCGGGATCGACCGGCCATCCGGACCGATCACGGGGGTCCACTTCGAGACGCACGGGGTTGGGGCGTTCGGCTGGACCCGCCACTCGCCAGCCGCAGGCTCGTCGGGGCGAGCCGGACGCTCCGGCAGTCGCTCGACGGTGTGAGCCAACAGAGCCGTCCAGTCGCCGCCGTTGGCTGCCGCGAGGTAGTCGTCCACCCCCATCTTCGGGATGCCGATGTCTGGCAGGGCGATCAGTTGAGGGTTGCCCTTCTTGCGTTCGGCCAGTTGCCAGAGCGCGTTCGCTTCCCGCCACACGTCCGGGTTGACCGCGACGTCCGCGTCGAACGCAAGCATGACGTCACGGTCAACGAAACGCAGGGTGTTCCAGGACGGGTCATGGTGCCAGTTGGCGACACCGACGAACGTGACGATCAGCAGACGGTCTACCGCCGGGACCGCGGCCAAGATGTCGCGCATCCGGGCCCGAGCAGCAGCAGGGTCGGCCAGAGCCAGATCGGATGCCGGCAGTCCCAGATGGGCCAAGTAGGCGCTCAATACTGCGTCGCCTTTGAGGGCGCCTTCGGTGATGAAGACCCGGGCCGGGTCGGTGATCCACTCGGGCGGCATCGCCGGGTGGATGCCGAGACAAGACAGGTTGCCTGCCAGCAGCTCGTACTTGACGGTACGAGGCTTGTCGGCTGTCGACTTCGGGTCGACCCGAGGGATCTTCGGTCGCAGTTGCAGGCTGGTGTGGATCGGTTCGGTCCGGGCGCCGGTCCGCACCGACGCCTGGTCGGCTTGGATGATCGTCTCGGCGTCAAACCATGGCATGACCAGGGTGTCTCCACCTGCGGCGGCGTCACGCAACTGACGAAAATGTTTCGTCGCCGGGGTGATCCCCAGAGTCGGTGCCGCAGCCTTCAACGTCTCAGGCGTGACGGTCAGGTAGCCGCGCGCCGCTGCCACCAGAGGTGCGACGCCGGAGGCGGCGAGCTTTGCCGCACCGGAGCCCGTGATGGTGGGGGCGTAGTGCGACGGGGTCCAAGACATGGTGCGGCGGCTCCTTCGGCTGGCGATGCTTCTCGCAGGCGTCTATGCCGGGACACGCCGAAAGGGTCGGACAGGCGCGGGGGAGGCCTTCGGGCGGGTCGGCGACGCGACGAAGATGCACTTCGGGGCTCTGGCCGCCACTCAAAAAGGGACATAGCGGACATGTTGGCGCACTTGACTCGGGTTGACTCACCTGAAAAACGACCTAAAAGGGCCTCTGACCTGCACTTATGTCACGTTGACTCAGTTGACTCACTAGGTATAGGACACATATAGGGAGAGGGGTACATCGTTTTTCTGTCGAAAACCAACACGAAACCCTTCTCCTTCCTAATGTATGTATATATATCTGAGTCAAGTGAGTCAAGTAGTAGTAGTAGTAGTAGAAGGGCCGCTTGACCTGCACGTTTGGACAAGTGTTCGATGACTCACCCCTGAGTCAACGGGGGCTCCAACTGAGTCAAGTGAGTCAACGGCCCGGGAGGGGCGTCCTCGCGCGCACGCGCGTAGTAAGACTCACGCGCGCGCGCCCAAGGGGTTTGGACCGTGAGGCGCGCGTCCGAGAGGCCAACTAGCCTGCAATGGGGTGCGACAACGTGCGTGTGCCCACGTTTGCTTATGGTGGTCATTCCCGTGGGGCCGGACGTGACCGTCGTGATGCCTAGACGCGTGCCGAGCCGTTAACCTGTGCGTTGTGCAACAACGCCCGACACGACCACCGACATGACCGCGGCTGTTCCGCGGGACACGGCTTCGCGCTGGGCGCCCACTTTGGTTGAGCCACTGCTGGCGTTGCACAGGCGGATCAAACTGGACGCTGAACTCGCGGCTGTCGCTGACAATCACCCGGCCTGGTTCGCCTCGTTCGCCGGCGGGATCCTTTCCGACCTGGTGTCCACGCTCCCTGACGGCGACCCCTGGCGGAAGATGTCTGCCCGTCTAGGAGACCTCACCTGCGGCGAACGACCTCCGGACAGCGACGGTGCCCGGCGACCGGATGGGCGGATGTTCGGGACGCTGGATGACCATCTCGACATCATCGGATCCGTCTTCCCGGACCCGACCATGGATGCTGCACTGGTCGCGGTGGCTGAACCGATCCACCCGCGATCGGCCGCCCTCATCGGGTTCGCCAGCCACGGATGGAAGACCGCACAGGCCGCGGTCGGGATGCTGGTGTCCATGTCAGAGCCCGAGCCAACGCCGGCACCGACAGCACACCCGAGCCGGCTGCATCTTGTCAGCCCTGCCGAACCTCAAGCGCCCTGGCCAGGCACCTACCAATGCTGGCTGGACGCTGTCCGTTGGACACTGCACCGACGTCGTTCCCTCGGAGTCAGCGTCGATGCCGACCCATGGCCGCTCGAGTCGGTGTACCGCTGGGCGTGGCGCGCCGACCGGATCGCTGACGGCGACGCGTGGCCGGTCGACCAGGTCGAAGTCGGGATCCTCACCCACCGGGTCCTGCGCCGCGCCGACGACTTTTGAGCCGCCGCACACAGCTGGTGCATGACTGACCCCACGCCTTCGGCGAACGCCAAAGATGTCGCACTGCGGCGCCGCGCGTTCGATCCGACGAGCACCATCCACGTCATCATCGACAAACTTGACGCGCCGGGCTTCCGCGAGAACACCCAACTCATCTTCCTCACCGACGGGACGTTCCTCGGGACGGTTGGATCCGGCGAAGGACGCCGTGGCAGAACTGGCCGCCCGCGGACCCTGTGGTACGTGAAGGGGCAGCCATGGGGCACCGACTTCGATTCGCGCGCCGACGCGATCCGGTCTCTGCTGCGCGAGCACGACTACGCAGGGACGCCATGACCGACCCTGCGCCCACTGCGGACGCGGCTACCAAGACGCTGCGTCGATACTCGCACCGACCGGACAGCATGATGGCGGTGCTGCTGGACGGCAAAGACTCGAAAGTGCAGGTGTTCCTCACCGACGGCACATACCTCGGCTGGATCGAGCCTCGCCGGGGAACCAGAGACCGAAAGGTTCCGGGCGAGCGGATCGTGCTGCGCGGCAAGACCCGGACCTTCTGGCACACCGAGAACTGGCGGGTCAGATATGAGACCCAGGCGGACGCTATCCGTGCGCTGCTGGCGGCCATGGGGCTCTGACGGCCCGCCGCACACGGTGTAGGTATGTCGAACCTTCCCGCCTTCCAGACCGGGCAGTCTGCTGTCGTGGCCCGGGAGAATGTCGCCGCCGCCCGAGTCGCAGCCACCCGTCAACTCAACGAGGCGCAAGCCAGTCTGGCCGCCGCGAAAGCCGAGCTTGAAGCTCAGCGCAAAGCGATGGAGCTGGCGTTCCGTCAGCGTGAAGCCGAGTTGGCTGCGCTGATGAAACCTCTGCAGGCTGAGCTCGCTCGGATCCAAGAAGTCGCGTTCACGATCGACCTGTATCTCGGTCGTGACGAGCAGGTCGATCTGATCGCCGACGGCGAGCCGGCCCCGGCCGACACCCCGATCGTCATCCGTCAGATGGTGCTGGCCGCCGACGAAGAGTCGCTGGTCCTGGTTGAAGAAGGCGGCGTCGACTGGACGAAGATGTCAGCGTTCGTGGACTGGTTGACCGCCGACCCAGCCAACCGTGACCGGGTGATCCCGGATCAGCGTGGTGTCGTCGTGATCGTCCCGAGTCGCCATACCCGCCGGACCGGCGACGGGCTCCGTGACAACGCCGAAGCGCAAGCGAACAACCGGGCCCATTGGATCATCCGCAACGGCGAACGGTTATACCTGCTGGTCACCGACCCAAACCTCGAAGTCGGGCCCACAATCCTTCCGCGTCGGGACGAGTTCGTGTCGTACTTCACCGACCGTGACGGTGAACTACTCGAGCCGGGGAGCCAGAAGTGGGTGACCGCCCAAGAGGCCGCCGATGCCAGGCGCCGGCATTACATGCGTCTGATGCTGGTCTTGCAAGGACTGGTCGACCGGTCGGTGTGTTTCGCGCCGCTCCCGGAAGGTGGAGTCAACCTGCTGAGCCTGTCCGCCCAGGACGACGGCAAAGTCATCGTCCTCAACGAGCTGGACATGGCGATCAGCGACGGACGCGAGACGTTCAACCAGTGGCGGGACCGGCTGAACGCTGGCCTACGGCCTGGGATGCGGATCATCCTCTCGACCGGCCACCCGGACTGGCGTGACCTTTACAACAGCCGCTACGGCGAACACTCCCGGCTGTTTCCGCCGAAGGCTCCGTATCCGCCGAGTGGTGTCCCACTGCTGATTGAAGGCCGACGTAACGGTGGTCTGATCGTGCGCTACGAACGGACTGACACGATCTACAAGCGCAACGTCCCAGTCCCTGGCCGCTCGGGTTACGTGTACCGGGGTGAGCATCCTGTTGACCCGTCCCGGCGGGCGTCAGCGCGGATCAAGCCGACCGACAGGTTCGTCCTACCGTTCGACCTGGCAACCGTGGATGACCTGCGGTACTACCTGAACCACCGCGGGGCCCGGAAGGACTACCAGAACATGGTGCCGACGATCAAAGGTGCCTTGGCCGCGAAAGAGGCCGAGCAGGCTGCCGAAGCTCCGTTCCGATCCTGGCTGGCTGCCCAGTTGGTTCACGAGCACGACGTTCCGGCCGAGCAGGTCGAAGCGACGCTGGCAGAACTGGTCGACTGGTGGAAGCTCGCACACAAATGGGCCCGGCCTTTGGTGGGTCAGGACGACCCCCAGGTGGCGAAAGCGGCTGCCGCGATCCTCCGGGAATGGCGGCTGCGCCAGAAAACCACCGCAGGCAAAGCGGTCAGCGCCGATCAGGCTGTGACCGCTGCGGCCCGGGCGGCGTTCGGCGGCAACTTGCTGGTCCTACTGCACACCCGGTCTTCGGGCTACCAGGCGTACACGAAGGCTGGTAGCTCGGCGTGGCTGCACCGACATGATCTGGACCGCACCGGCCAGGTGATTGCGACCCAAGAGTGGACGATCATCCCGCCCCGGACTTTCGCGACAGCCCGTGCCGTGTGGGAAGCCCCCGAGTGGTCCGGCTGGGCGAAGTTCCCGGACATCAACACGATGCTGACCGGCCCGGAGCGGGACGCGATCATCGCCGAAGTTCGCGAGAAGCTGACCGCCGACGGCCACACACCAGTCCTGGTGCTCGAAGTGGCCGAAAGGCAGGAGGGGTCGTCCTTCTCTGGCTTCGCGATCAAAGCTGACGCTGACCTGACCGACCTGGACACCAAGAATGTGACGACGAACCAGACGGCCAGGTGGTCGCGGGTCAAGGGGCAGGTACGGGTGGCGATGCGTCGCTATTGGAGCTCTGCCGAGTGGCAGCCAGAACGTCGTCGTCGCGACGAGCAGCAGGTATGGGCGGACGAGAGGCTGATCGCCGTCTTGACCGAACGCGAAGCGGCAGTACAGGCGCGCGAACGAGAGCGACGCAGCCAGTTCGATGGGGCGATCCCCGCGACGACGGCAGGCCGTGAGGCACTGCATGCGGCGTGGCTGGCTCGTAAGGCGGCTGCCGCTCGGGCACGGTTCGATGTGGACTTCCCGGGCGCCGACGACCTATGGGAACACCACCTGGGCACCCTGAGGCTCGAGAAGGGTTGGCGTGAGCCGAGTTGGTCGTGGGGCTTCTTCAACCGGCTTGCCCGGGCCGGTGTCCCGTTCGAGGGCCGGCGCATGGCGGATCTGGCCGAGATCGACACCACCCTGCACACCGGCAAGCCAGTCGACTTGGGCGACTTCGCCGACCTCGTGCTGGCACCGCACACAGAGGGAGTATGAGAACTCGCCAACCCGCAGGGGCCCCAGCCAGTGTCGGCGGACGGTTTGCCCCGACAGCCCGACCGGCAGTCCCAGAAACCGTACCCATGTCGGCTGGGGATGGTATACCTGGCGTCATGGACTTCGAGCAGGTGTTGCGTCAGCAAGGCGCATGGGCGCACGGCGACGACATTCCCGGCACGATCGCGGGCTGGCAGAGCGCGGGCTTCGATCCGGAAGGATGCCAAGCGTGGCTGGACGCCGGGACGTTCGACGCGGACACCGCGCGAGTCCTGGCTGACGATGGGATCACCCCAGACCAGGCCGGGCAAGAGGTCGGGCCTGACGTCGGTGTCGGACGGTATGCCCACACGATCGGCTACAAGGTGTCCAACGGCGACCTGACGCTCACGCAGGCGAAAGAGGCATTGGAGCTGGCATGAGCCGTGAGCAACTGTCGGCGGCCGACGTCGCAATACTTCTCGGCCTGAAAGCCGCGACGATCGCGGCATACCGGCGCGACCAGCTGATGCCACCCGCCGACGGGATGCTCGGACGCACACCCTGGTGGTTCCGGGACACGATCGAAGAATGGTGGGCGTCCCGGCCAGGTCGCGGTGCATATGGCGGCCGACCCCGGAAGGGAGTGACGATCGCTGGCGTCGGGTTTGACAGCCGTGGTCTCGGCGCGGCATACGCCGCCTACGGGCTGGTCAGTCTGCTGCCGTGGCCGTGCGAAGTGAGCGTCACCCGTGCTGGTGCCGTTCGTGTGCACGCCGAGCAGATCGCCGCCGCGGACGACCTGGTGGACGCCCTGATCGAGCAGCCATGGATCCCAGCCTTCACTCCTTGGAATCAAGCCTGTGGCCTGTACGGGCCTGCCAGCGGCGCCCGCGACACGATGGCTGCGCTGGCAGACTCGAGCGACCTACGGCTGGCTCCGAGCCGCGCCGCGCTGACGGTGTTCGGCGAGCTCGTCGGCTTCTGTGAGCAGGAAGGCTCGATTCGCGACGGGCGCATAGTCGACAAGGCGGCCGTCATCGCAACGACCCGACGGGGGCTGTCCGGTGCGGTCGCGGCCTGGCCGAGAGCCTGCGTTGAAGTCAGCCCCGGCGCGCCGAGCGGCTACGCGGTCAACCCGGCGACTGCGTCCGGCGGGAACGCTGGACGCAGCGAATGGTCAGTCATCTATGCCCGAGCCATGCTGGCGATGGCTGACGCACCCGACCGCGGCCGAGCCTGGTGGTCAGCCCTGATCACCGGGGAGCCGACCGCCCTGCTTCGGGACACCGCGTCAAGCTTCCTGGACCCGTTAGGCAGCAGTACCGGCACCCTGAACCCCGCCTGGATGATCGCCGTCATGCACGGGATGGCGCGTCTGCGCGGAGAGAATCATGCTGCCGCGTACGGGGCCGCGCCGACCGTCATCCAGAACTGGCTGGCCGCCCCGCGCGGCAACCACCTGGTTGCCAGCGACGTCAGCGTCGGTCTGTGGCCGGGAGTCAGCGCACCGGTGCGTTCGGTGGTTTTCGCTGGCAACCCGGCAGCCACCGTGGGCTTGCCGGTCCCGCCGGTCGGGGTACGAGTGGATGGCCTGCACTTCGTAGACCGGCTTGGTGATCCGCCGGCTGTCGTGTCGGACCGGTGGCGGGTGGCGCGCTACCTGGTGGGTTCTTCCGGCACGGTTCCCGTCGCGCAGTACCTGGATCTCGTGGACGGCGCCCTGGAACAGCAGCTTCGGGAAGCCCCGCA
>ERZ724512.339-NODE-339-length-20850-cov-13.561625_pt1 | contig 20850 bp, 15 predicted proteins | sample MGYA00376045_ERZ724512 | MGnify/ENA primary metagenome ERZ724512 (study PRJEB28724, sample SAMN07190883) | activated sludge metagenome | isolation source: activated sludge of sewage treatment plant in Hong Hong | place: Hong Kong | collected 2016-03-17 ... | reverse complement strand
CCGCCCCCTCCTCACCCTCGCGCTGCTGTCGGCGGCACTCACGGCCGCGCTCTTCCTGCTCGTCCTGCTCCTGGTCGAGGGCTGGCGCCGGTCCCCGGGGGTCGCGGCGCTGGCGGTGTCGGTGGTGCCGCTCGCGGCTCTCGCGGCCCGTCCGCTCGCCCGCCTCCTGCGACCTCCGGCCGAGGTCGAGGTCGCGACGGGGTGCTTCCTCATCGCCGGCGGGCTGGTCGGCCTGGCGATCCCGCCGTCGGCCGACCTCGTCTGGACGATCGCCCCCCAGGCGCTGGTGGGCCTCGGGCTCGGGCTGACCATCGACCGGCTCACCTCCCAGGCGATGGAGCTGCGGCTACCGCGGATCCGGCACGCGGGGTGGACCATCAGCGCCCGCCACCTCGGTGTCGTCGTGGGTCTGGCGATCCTGACGCCGGTGTTCACCGCCGACCTCCAGGACGCCCAGGTGCCCGCGCAGGAGGCGATCGCGTCCCTGGTCCTCGACGCCCCGCTCCTGCCGGAGGACAAGATCGCGGTCGCCCAGGCGCTCGGCCGCGAGCTGGTGCAGCAACAAGGCCGCGTGCCCGACCTGTCCAACGCGTTCGTGACGGCGGACCTCCAGCCGGAGGAGAGGCCCGCCGCCGCGCAGCTCGAACGCGACCTCGACGCCCAGCTCGAGCGGGCGGCCGCCCGGGCGTTCCGCGACTCCTTCCTCATCGGCGCCGGACTCGCCCTCCTCGCTCTGCTCACCGTGGTGGCGCCCGGAAGGAGGACCCGATGACGGAGCTCTCCCGCCGGGTGGGCCTGCCGGTCCTCGCGCTGGTCCTGGTGAGCGCCGTGCTCGGCGTCCAGATCGCCTACGGAGGGGGCAGTTTCGAGCCCCTCGAACCTGCCGACCCGTGCGCCGCCCGAGCTGTCACGTCGCAGGCCGACGGCATCGACGGTCTCACCGAGCGGCTCGTGCTCCTCGGGATCGACGGCGCCGCCTGCCGCCTCGGCGTCAGCCGGGAGGCACTCACGCTGGAGCTCGCCCAGCCCGGCCCCCGCACGGATGCCGAGGTCGACGCCCTGCACGACGGTCTCCTCGAGGCCGTCCAGCGGATGAAGGCCGACGGCACGCTGCCGCCCGCGTCGGACCTCGTCGACGACGCCCTCGACAACGCAGACCTCAACGGCTTCCTCGAGGCCGCGATCCGCGCGATCCCGGACGCTGTGGTCGACGCAGCGCTGGAGACCGACGACGTCCTCACCCGCGCGATCGACGACCTCGACCTGCGCACGCTCCTGGCCGACCTCGACGACCAGGACGAGCTGAACCAGCAGATCGAGGTCGCGGTCACCCAGGCCGTGGAGGACGCACTCGTCGCGCGCGTCGAGGACCTCCTCTGACAGCTGCGCTCAGCGGCGTCCTCGGTCCCTCGGCCGGGACCGAGCCGTTTGTCGGGTCTCGGAGGCGGAAACGATCGAACCGTGCGCGACGACTGGCGGGGGCGGCTGCGGCGCGAGGTGGCGCGGTTCCGCCTCGGCTGGCGCGGCGCCCTGCTCTGGTCGCTGCGCATCACGGTGGCAGCGACAGCGAGCTACGTCGCCGCGACCCTGATCTTCCCGGGCACGCAGCCGCTGCTGGCGCCGCTCACGGCGATGCTCGTCGTCCAGGTCACCCCGGTGTCACTGCTGGCGAGCGGGCTCGACCGTGTGGTGGCCGTCGTGACCGGTGTCGCGCTCGCGACCGGGTTCGCGATCGTGGTGCCGCTGGAGTGGTGGAGCCTCGGCGTGCTGATCTTCGTGTCGATCACGATCGGCCAGGCACTGCGGCTGCGCGCGAACCTCATCGAGGTCGCGATCAGCGCGATGCTCGTGCTGGGGGTCGGAGCCCTGGGCGCCGAGGCCGCCGCCGGTCAGCGGATCGCGGAGACCCTGGTCGGTGCGGCCGTCGGGATAGCGGCCAACCTGCTCTTCCCCCCGCGGATCCCCACGAGGGACGCCGGACGGGAGATCGAAGGGCTGGCCGACGCCGTGAGCGACCTGCTGACCCGATCCGCGGAGGGATTGGAGCGGTTGGAGGGGGAGCTGGACCCGGTCGCCCGCGCCGCCGGCGGCTGGCTCGGCGAGGCCCGCCGGATCACCCACCACGACGTGCCGCGGGTGGGTGCGGTCCTGATCCGGGCCGAGCAGAGCCGACGCCTCAACGTCCGTGCGGTCGGGACGCCGGACCTGGCTCCGGGGCTGCGGCACGGTCTGGAGGCCCTCGAGCACACGGCCCTCTCGGTCCGGTCGATGTACCGGACGCTCGCCGACGTCACGGAGGGCCGGCCGGACTGGCTCGCCGACGAGGGTGCCGAGGACGTGCTCCTGTGCCTGGCGCAGACCTTCCGCGACCTGGCCGCGGCCGTGGACGCCTTCGGCGAGCTCGTCCGGCTGGAGGCGGCGCCTCTCGGGCAGGTCCGCTCGGCGGACTTCGGTGCCCTGCGCGAGGCGATGGAGGGTCTGCCCGAGGCGCGAGCCCGGCTGGAGGAGCTCGGCACCGTGGTGACCGACCCGGCGCTGCAGGAGCTGCAGGCGAGCGCGCTCGCCACGGTCCGGCGGGTCGAGCGTGAGCTCGACCTCGGCCAGCGGATCCGCCGCCAGCTGCAGCTGCGACGGCCCGTCCCGCACCGCCCGGTCCCGCTGCGGCCCCATCCGCCGGTCGCCCGTCCGCGCGACTATCCCGAGGCCGGCCCGGAGGCGGAGACCGTGCGGATGCCCCGGCTCCCCGAGGACCCGTGACGCCGGCTGCCCGGCCGCGGGAACCGGGTCCTAGGCTCGAGGCCGGCGGTCCCTGATCGCCTGCACGCATCCTCCCGTCGTCCACGAGCCCACCCGCCGAGGAGCATCCTGGTGAAGCGGCAACTGCCCAAGCGGCACGACCTGGCGCCCCTGCTGAAGTTCAAGAGGCCGACCCTGTCCGCGAAGCAGCGGCGGTTGGCGGCGGCGCTGACGATCGAGGACCTCCGGCGCATCGCGAAGCGGCGTACGCCGAAGGCTGCGTTCGACTACACCGACGGCGCCGCCGACGGCGAGGTGTCGCTGGCCCGGGCCCGCCAGGCGTTCGGCGACGTGGAGTTCCGTCCGTCGATCCTGCGCGACGTCTCCACGGTCGACACCTCGCGCGAGGTCCTCGGGGAGCGGGTCGCGCTGCCGTTCGGCATCGCCCCCACCGGCTTCACCCGGATGATGCAGGCCGAGGGCGAGATCGCGGGCGCCACCGCGGCCGCCGCCGCCGGGATCCCGTTCGCGCTGTCGACCATGGGCACGACGTCGATCGAGGACGTCGCCGCGGCGGCACCGGGCGGGCGCCACTGGTTCCAGCTCTACATGTGGAAGGACCGGGACCGGTCCATGGCCCTGGTCGACCGGGCGGCGAAGGCCGGGTACGACACCCTGCTCGTCACGGTCGACGTGCCCGTGGCCGGTGCGCGCCTGCGGGACGTGCGCAACGGGATGACGATCCCGCCGACCCTGAGCCCGCGCACCGTGGCGAACGCGATCCCGCGCCCGGCGTGGTGGTTCAACTTCCTCACCACCGAGCCGCTGGCCTTCGCGTCGCTCGACTCGTGGTCGGGGACGGTGGCGGACCTGCTCGACACGATGTTCGACCCCACCGTCACCTACGACGACCTCGCGTGGATCCGGGACCAGTGGCCCGGCAAGGTCGTGGTCAAGGGGGTGCAGACCGTCGACGACGCCCGTCGGCTGGCCGACGCGGGCGTCGACGCCGTCCTTCTCTCCAACCACGGCGGCCGGCAGCTCGACCGCGCGCCGGTCCCGTTCCACCTGCTGCCGGAGGTCGTGCAGGCCGTCGGCGCCCACCACCCCGGCGTCGAGGTGCACCTGGACACCGGCATCATGTCCGGCCAGGACGTCGTCGCCGCGGTCGCGCACGGCGCCCACTTCACCCTGGTCGGCCGGGCCTACCTCTACGGCCTGATGGCGGGCGGTCGCGACGGCGTCGACCGGGCCATCGAGATCCTGCGGGGCCAGGTGGAGCGCACGATGCGGCTGCTCGGCGTACGCACCCTGGACGAGCTCGAGCCGGGCCACGTGACCCAGCTCGTGCGGCTCGAGCCGCGGCGGGTGTAACTCGGCGTTACAGGTCGTCGTTGGACGGCCATGCGCCGGTCCCTCCTCGCCCTGCTCGTCGCCGTCGGCGTGCTCGTCGCGCCCTCGCCCGCACTGTCGCCCGCGTCAGCGGTCGCCGGCGGGACCGCCGCTCGCGGCGGGTGGACGCCGCGGCCGGCCGACTACCCGGGCACCGTCACCCGGACCGACCTGCCGATCCGGATGTCCGACGGCACCGTGCTGCGCGGCGACCTGGTCCTGCCGGCCGATGCCGATGGTCAGGCGGCGAAGGGGCGGTTCCCGGTGATCGTGACGATCACCGCCTACAACAAGTCCGTGCAGGCGAACGCCGGTGGGCTGGCGGGTGCCCCGCCGGCGTACCTGGTGCAGCGCGGCTACGCGCAGCTCACCGTGGACGCGCGCGGCACGGGCAGCTCGGAAGGCACCTGGACGGCGTTCGGCAAGCGGGAGGACAAGGACTCCGCCGAGGTCGTGGAGTGGGCGCACTCGCGCAAGCGCCCCTGGAGCGACGGGCGGGTGGGCATGGCCGGGCCGTCGTACATGGGCATCAACCAGATCTTCGCCGCGGCGCAGCACCCGGCCGGGCTCAAGGCGATCTTCCCGCAGGTGCCGGCGGGCGACGTCTACCGCGACGTCGTCGCGTCCGGTGGGCAGGTCGACGTCGGGTTCATCCCGCTCTGGATGGGCCTGGTGACCACCACCGGGGTGATCCCGCCCGCGGTCGCGCAGAGCGACCCGCAGTCCGGCTTCGGTGCGTTGGTCGACCACCTCTTCGGCGTCGCGACGTTCACCGCGCCGCTGCTGCTGGACGCGGTGACGGGCGGTGACGCGGCGTACGACGGACCGTTCTACCGCGAGCGGTCGCCGATCGAGGTGATCGACCAGGTGCGCGTGCCGACCTTCCTGGTCTCGGGCGAGTACGACCTCTTCCAGCGCGGCACGCCGCTGCTCTTCGAGGACCTCCGCTCGCGCGGGGTGCCCACGCGGATGATCACCGGTCCGTGGAACCACCTGCAGGCCTCGGCCGGCGACGGGGTCGCGGACGCTGGACACGGCAGCCTCGCCGAGCTGCAGCTGCGCTGGTTCGACCACTACGTGCGCGGGGTCGCCGACCGCCGGCTGGACCGGGACATCCCGCCGCTGACCTACTACGAACAGGGCAGCGGCGACTGGCGGGCGAGCCACGACCTGATCCGGCCGGACACGCACGCGGTGTCGTTCCGGCTGTCCGGCTCGGCGTCGAACGGGACGCCCGGCGGTCTCACGACCGGTGCTGCCGAGGACGGGACCGCCGACGTCTACCCGGTCCCGGTGTCGGGACTGTGCACGCGGTCGGCCGACCAGTGGACGGCGGGGCTGCCGAGCAGCGTGCTCGCCGACCTGCCCTGCTTCGGCGACAACGCGGCCAACGACCAGACCGGCGTGGTCTTCGAGACCGACCCGCTCGACGCGCCGCTGCACCTGCAGGGCCCGATCAACGCGCGGCTCTACACCTCCAGCGTCGGCGGCGACGGGATGCTGTCGGTCTCCGTGTCCGACGTGGCGCCGGACGGGACCGTGTCGCGTCTGACCGGTGGGTGGCAGGTGCTCTCGCTGCGCCAGCTGGACCGGTCGCGCAGCCGCTACCTCGACGGGAGGCTGATCCAGCCCTACCACCCGTTCACGAAGGCCTCGAAGAAGCCCCTGGGCTCCGGCGAGGTGGCGCCGGTCGACGTCGAGGTCTTCCCGACCGCTGCCGAGATCGCCCCGGGCCACCGGCTCCGCATCGCCGTCCAGGGCTTCGACGTCCCCCACCTCGCACCGACCCTCCCCGACCTGCCGGGCGCGCTCACCGTCATGACGATCCACAGCTCGTCGACGTACCCGTCCGTGCTCACCGTCCCGGCGGTGGGCTGACCTGCTGCCCGGGTGGCCGCGGAACGTCATCAGGATCGTGGTGACGGTTGCTCTGTGGTGACGGTTGCTCATTTCTGATGACGTCCCGGCGCGTCGCTCACGCAGCTCGCCGCTAGCCAGCGCTCAGCCGCGGGCGAGGACCGCGTCGACGACGGGGCGCACCCGCTCGAGCTCGCGACCCGTGTCGGCGTCGCGACCCGGCACGAACACGTGGGCGCCCCACCCGTCCACCGACCAGTGCGACGCGTCGGCCTCGCGCGGTCGGACCGGCCGCGGCACCCGCACTGCGTCGTCCGTCCACGCGGCGTACGCCGCGCACACCCAGTCGTGCTCCGGGACGCACCCCACGGGCTTGAGGACCAGCCGTCCGTCGGTCCAGACGTGACCCGCTCCGCCGGGGAGCCGGCGCAGTGCGTCCTCGTCGGCGCCGAAGGAGCGCAGGGCGCGATGGGTGGGGCCGCGGCGGCGCCACTCCCAGTCGGGCGCCTCGAGCAGGCGGACGTCACCCGGGCCGACCGGCCCGCTCCGGCGGGGTCCGGTCACGCGCCGAAGCGGCGCTGGAGGTCGGCGTACGAGACCGCTCCGTCCAGGAAGCCCAGGGTGCCGTCCTCGAGCAGCTCCCGGCCGGCGCGCTCGAGCGTGCTGAGGGCCGCGCGGGCCAGGCTGCCGCCGAGGCTGACCCGCCGGACGCCGAGCGAGAAGAGCGTGCGTGCGTCCGTGGTGCTCGCGAGTCCCGCCACGATGTTCAGCGGGGCCGGGATCGCGGCGGCGAGCCGCCGGATCTCCTCCTCGTCGGCGACGCCGGGGACGAAGACGCAGTCGGCGCCGGCCTCGACGTACCGGTGCGCTCGCGCGACGGTCTCGGCGAAGACGTCACCGCTCGTGCCGGCGAAGTAGGTGTCGGTGCGGGCGTTGAGCACGAAGCTCCCGCGCGGGGCCGCGGACCGTGCCGCCGCCAGCCGGTCCACCGCCTCGTCGACGCCGAGCAGCTGCCCGCCGCGCGCGTCCTCCAGGTTGCCGCCGACGACCCCGATCTCGATCGCGCGGGCCACGGTCCAGCCCACCTCGTCCGGGGTCTCGCCGTAGCCGGCCTCGAGGTCTGCGGTCACCGGCACGGCCACGGCGGCCGCGATGCGAGCGACGTGCTCGAGCATCGTGTCGCGGTCCAGGCCTTCGCCGTCCGGGATCCCGCACGACCAGGCGATGCCGGCGCTGGTCGTGGCGATCGCCGGGAAGCCGACCAGCTCGAGCACGCGGGCGGAGCCCGCGTCCCAGGCGTTGGGGAGCACGAATCCGGGGCCGTCGTGCAGCGCGAGGAGGGCCGCTGCCTGGTCACCGAGGGGCATCGCCCCATCATCGGTGATCGCGGGCCGGACGGACACCCTGCGACCGGGCGTCAGCCCGGCTGGCGCGCCTGACCCGCCAGCTCCTCGTCGGTCAGCAGCCGGGACCGCACGAGGAAGCGGACGCCGTACGGCGCCTCCAGGGAGAAGCCCGCGCCCCGGCCGGGCACCACGTCGATGGTCAGGTGGGTGTGCTTCCAGTACTCGTGCTGGGAGGCCGACATCCACACCGGCACCGGCCGGTCGAGCCCGACGTCCAGGACGCCGAGGTGCACGTCCGCCGGGCCGGTGAGGAACTCGCCGTCGGGGTAGCACATCGGCGCCGAGCCGTCGCAGCAGCCGCCGGACTGGTGGAACATGACCGGGCCGTTCGCCGCGGTGAGGCGGCGGACCAGGTCCGCCGCCTCACCGGTGATGTCCACGAGCGACATGCTCAGAAGAAGCCGAGCGGGTTCGGGTCGTAGGACACCAGCAGGTTCTTGGTCTGCTGGTAATGGTCGAGCATCATCTTGTGGGTCTCGCGACCGATGCCGGACTGCTTGTAGCCGCCGAAGGCCGCGTGCGCGGGGTAGGCGTGGTAGCAGTTCGTCCACACCCGACCGGCCTTGATCTCCTTGCCGGCGCGGAACGCCTGCGAGCCGTCACGCGACCAGACGCCGGCACCGAGGCCGTAGAGCGTGTCGTTGGCGATCTTGAGGGCGTCGGCCTCGTCGTCGAAGGAGGTCAGGGCGACGACGGGGCCGAAGATCTCCTCCTGGAAGATCCGCATCGCGTTGTGGCCCTCGAAGACCGTCGGGGTCACGTAGTAGCCCTCGGCGAGATCGCCCTCGAGCACGTTGCGCTCGCCGCCGGTGAGCACCTTCGCGCCCTCCTGCTTGCCGATGTCGATGTAGGACAGGATCTTCTCCAGCTGGTCGTGGGAGGCCTGCGCGCCGATCATCGTCGTGTCGTCGAGCGGGTTGCCCTGCGTGATCGCCTCGACGCGCTTGATCGCGTCGCCCACGAAGTCGGTGTAGATCGAGCTCTGGACGAGCGCGCGCGACGGGCAGGTGCAGACCTCGCCCTGGTTGAGGGCGAACATCGCGAAGCCCTCGAGTGCCTTGTCGTAGAAGGAGTCGCGCTGCGCGGCGACCGACTCGAAGAAGATGTTCGGGCTCTTCCCGCCGAGCTCGAGCGTGACCGGGATGAGGTTCTGGCTGGCGTACTGCATGATCAGCCGGCCGGTCGTGGTCTCCCCGGTGAACGCGACCTTGGCGATGCGCGGGCTGGAGGCGAGCGGCTTGCCGGCCTCCACGCCGAAGCCGTTGACCACGTTGAGGACGCCGGCCGGGAGCAGGTGACCGACCAGCTCGACGAGCTTGAGGATCGACCACGGGGTCTGCTCGGCCGGCTTGAGGACCACGCAGTTGCCGGCGGCGAGCGCCGGGGCGAGCTTCCAGACCGCCATCAGCAGTGGGAAGTTCCACGGGATGATCTGGCCGACGACGCCGAGCGGCTCGTGGAAGTGGTAGGCCATCGTGTTCTCGTCGACCTCGCCGATGGTGCCCTCCTGGGCACGCAGGACGCCGGCGAAGTAGCGGAAGTGGTCGACCGCGAGGGGCAGGTCGGCCGCGAGCGTCTCGCGCACGGGTTTGCCGTTCTCCCAGGTCTCGGCGACCGCGAGCATCGGGAGGTGCTCCTCCATCAGGTCCGCGATCTTGAGCAGGACGTTGGAGCGCTCGGTCGGCGCCGTACGCGCCCAGCCTTCGGCGGCCGCGTGCGCGGCGTCGAGCGCGGCCTCGATGTCCTCTGCGGTGCCGCGACCGACCTCGGTGAACGGCTTGCCGTTGACGGGGGAGATGTTCTCGAAGTACTCGCCCCTGACCGGCTCGACCCACTCGCCGCCGATGTAGTGGCCGTAGCGGGACGAGACGGTGACGAGCGAGTCGGGCTGCCCGGGCGCTGCGTAGATGGTCATGCGGTGCTCCTGTGTCGTGCTGTCCTTGTGACTGGAGTCACAGGACAGCAGGAGCCACGTTGCGACGACGTTGCAGCGGTCGTACGGCGGCAGCCGCGCCGCCGGGGATCAGCCGAGCTCGCGGTCGAGCCGGGCCAGCTGGCCCTCGATGAGCGGCAGCATCGGCGACGTCCGGCCGACGACCTCGCGCTGCGCGCTCCACATCTCGTAGTCGTCACGTCCCCACGCCGACCGGGTCCACGCGGCCATCAGGTCGGCCTGGCGGGAGCGCACGAGCGCCTGCCGAAGCCCGGCCTCGAGGTCGCCGCGGACGCGCTCGATGCCAGGCGCGGACGAGCGTGGCAGGAGCGGTCCCCGGTAGCCGCGCACGGCGCTGCGCAGGTCTCCCGCGGCGAGTTGGGCCTCCACCGCGGTCCAGTCGGTGGTGACGCGGCCGGTGAGTCGGTAGGGCCGCGACGCGAGCAGCTGCTCGCCGAGCAGGCCGCGCATCCGGTTGAGCTCGGCACGCAGGGTCGACGGGGCGGTCTCCTCCTGGTCGTAGAGCAGCACCGAGAGCTCGTCGCCGGTGAGACCGGACGGCGCGGAGGCCAGCAGGACCAGGATCTCGCTGTGGCGCGGGCTGAGCCGCAGCGTCGTCGGCCGGCCCCGTCCGTCGTCCACGGTCACCAGTGCGTCCGAGCGGCCCAACCCCTCGACGTGCACGAGCAGCCCGGTGCCGGGCCGCGCGGTCGCCCGCGGCACGATCCGTTCGCGGGCCAGCTCGGCCTCGGCGAGGCGGGCCGCGGTCCGCACCATCGCCATCGTCTGCGGCACCGCGACCTGGTCGCCCCCGGTGACGTCGAGGACGCCGATGACCTGCGCGGTCGACGGGTCGTGGATCGGCGTCGCGGCGCAGCTCCAGCGCCGTACGCTGCTGCGGAAGTGCTCGGCCCGCGTGATGGTCGACGGGCGCCCGGTGGCGAGCGCCAGCCCGGGGGCGTTGGTGCCGGCGAGCCGCTCGTCCCAGTTGCTCCCCGCGACGAAGCCGATCTTCTCGGCCTCGCGCAGCACCGCCGTCGAGCCGCAGACCCACAGCAGCTGGCCGTCGGCGTCGCCGATCGCCATCACCGCCTCGCACTCGCGGACCGCCTGCCCCAGCACGTCGTCGAGGAGCGGGAAGACCCGGGCCAGCGGGTGCGCCTCGCGCACCGCGGCCAGGTCACCCTCGCCCACGGTGACCGGCGCCTCGACCCGGTCCGGCACGACGCCGGCGGCCGCGGAGCGCTGCCAGGAGTCGGCCACCTCGGCGCGCATGCCGCGCAGCAGGAGCAGGTCGGTGGTCATGGGCGTCCTCCACATCGCGCGCGTGTGACCGACGCCGCACGAGACGTCGAGGCATGGTGCCTGGCCCGAGGTTGCACAAACGTTGCACCACGGTTGCACAACCTCTCCGACCGATTTCGTCCGCCCCCGACCGCTCCGGTACTGTCTCCGGCGGTGGCGTGTCCGAGCGGCCTAAGGAGAACGCCTCGAAAGCGTTTGTGGGTGCAAGCCCACCGAGGGTTCAAATCCCTCCGCCACCGCCAGCCTGGACGATCGGCCCCCGACCTGCGACGAGTCGCGTGTCGGGGGCCGATCGGCTTCCCGCCCGCGAGCGCGGAACGGTCGTCAAGGCCCGGTCTGAGCCGGTCGTCCGCGTACTACCCGCCGCGTCCGTGCGGTGCCATGCTGGTCGATTCCCTGGAGGAGGTCGGCACGCATGAGCCCGGTGCGCAGGGGCGGGACCAGGTCGTCGCGATGGGCGGTAGCGGCGGCGGCGGTGCTCGCCGTCGTGGCGCTGACCGCGGGGGTCCTGCCGGCCGACGCGACCACGTCCGCCGGCCCGGTCTCGGGCACGGGGTCCGCGCGGCTCGAGTGCAACCCCGCGTCCGAGCCGATCCCGTCGGGTCCCCCGGATCCCCATTCGCCGTGCGACGAGAACGTCGACCCGCCGGCGTCGTCGTACCACCCGGCGACGGTGCACCTGGCGGCCGCCCGCCCCTTCATCCCGCTCGACGACTACACGGCGGCGCCGGCCGGCGACCCCGTCGCCGTGGAGTTCCGGCAGTACGTCAACCGGGCCGTCGCCGGGCACCCGGACTGGGGCTACAGCCCTGCTGACGCGGTCGTGCAGTTCGCCCGGAGCGGGAAGCAGAAGTACCTCACGAGCGCGATCGCGGACGTCGACAAGCAGGTGACCCGGGCCGCGCGCGCGATCGCGCAGGGCCGTGAACCGGAGATCGCGGGCGACTCCTACCTGGAGGTCGGCCCGGACATCGAGGCGCTGGCCCTGACCTACGACTGGGGCTACTCGCGGCTCACGAGCAAGCAGCGGACCCGCTGGCTCCGGTACGGCAACCAGGCGGTCGCGAACGTCTGGAGCAACCGGACCGCATCCTGGGGAGGTCGGCCCGCAGGGTCGTCGGAGTGGAGCGGGTGGGCGATCAACAACCCCGGCAACAACTACAACTTCAGCTTCATCCAAGCGACCGAGCTCTGGGCGCTGGCCACGAAGCGCACGGACTGGATCGAGTTCCTGCAGGAGTACAAGTTTCCCCTCATCACGGACTACTACGAGCAGCTGACCGGCGGCGGGAGCCGCGAGGGCACGGGCTACGGCACGGCGCAGACGCGCCTCTGGGCGAACGCACGGACGTGGGCGGATGCCACCGGCGAGCACCTCACGGCCGTCGAGGACCACGCGCACGCATCCGTGGACTACTGGATCCACGCGACGGTGCCCACCCTCGACTACTACGCACCGTTCGGCGACCTGTCGCGCGAGTCGGTGCCGAACCTCTACGACTACCAGGAGAACCTGGTCCGCGAGGCGGCGATGGCCGCGCCCGGCACCCCCGCCGCCGACCGCGCCCTGTGGTGGATCGGGCACAACTCCGTGCCCGACGACATGGCCAACAGCTTCAACCTGCGCGGCGCGCTCCTGCGCCCCGTCGGCACGCCGACCAAGCCGACCGCCCTCGTGTACGACGCGCCGGGCGTCGGCCAGCTGTTCGCCCGCACCTCCTGGCAGCCCGAAGCGACCTGGCTGGCGATGATCGCGGGCCCGTTTGACGAGTCGCACGCGCACATGGAGCAGGGCGCGTTCACCCTGTACGACGGCGACTGGCAGGCGGTCACGTCGAACATCTGGTCGCACAGCGGGATCCAGGGCGGTGGCCAGAGCGACGACGACGCCGGTACCGGGATCTCCAGCATCGTCCGCTTCGACCGTCCGAGCGGTCCGGTGCCGCAGGAGTACAGCACCAGCACGATGTCCGCGACGCCGAACTCCGACGGGGTGGAGATCCACGCCGACCTGTCGGCGGCGTACGCCGGCTCGGAGGGCCGGGTGACCGGGTGGGTCCGTGACCTCGACTTCTCCGACGGCGACCTCGTCGTGACCGACACCTGCACGGTCGGAGCGGGCGTCACGCCCGTCTGGCAGCTGCACGTCCCGACCCAGCCGACCGACCACGGCAACGGGACGGTGACCGCCGGTGGCCTGACGCTGTCGTTCGACCCTGCCTACGGCGTCGACCTGGTCCGGATGAAGGACGTCTCAGACGACTTCATCAAGGGGTGGCGGATCGAGCTCACCAACCCGGCGGCGTGCGGCTTCGAGGTCGCGATCGCCGTCGCCTGAGTCGCACGTCGCCGTACGGCGTCCGCTCAGCCGACCTGGGTGATCGGCCCGGCTCCGGGGGCCAGCGAGAGCACCTCGGTGAAGCCGGCGACCAGGCTCTCGGCGAAGAGATCGGGCTCGGTGACGGCCGCGGCGTCGGCGTTGATGCCCAGGCAGGCGGTCGGGCCGTGGGTGATCATGGTGGCCATCACCGCGCAGCCGGGGAGCGGGCCGAAGGGGTACATCCGCTCCACCTTGGCGCCGGCGACGAACACGTCGAAGGGGATGCCCGGCACGTTGCTCGCCTGCAGGTCGTTCATCGCGGTCGTGCCGCCGAACTGGGCCAGGACGCCCGCCGGCAACCACGCCAGGGTCGGGCCGAGGGTGTTGAAGAGGTCGACGGCCGGCTCGTGGCGCGCCTGACGGACCTGCTCGCGGATGGTGAGCACCCGCTCGAACGGGTCCTCCATCGCCACGGGGGCGGCCAGCCGGCCGACGGCGATCCGGTTCCCTCCGGCGGTGTCGGCCGCGGTCCGCACCGAGATCGGGATCGCGACCGGCATCGAGGTGAGGGGCGAGCCGAGCTTCTCGTGGTAGATCCGGAACCCGCCGACGAGGCCGGCGAGGTAGGCGTCGTTGATCGACGCGCGCGCCGCCTTCGCGGCCGCTCGCAGGTCGGTGAACGCCACGTCGAAGGCGCTGAACCGCCACGACAGGCTGCGCTGGGCGAGCAGCGGGGAGCCCGGCGGGCCGGCCAGCCCCGCCACCCGCGGCACCGACCGCCCGTAGCGCAGCGTCTTGCGCAGCGCCTCGCGCGGGTGCACCAGTGACCGGGCCACGCCGGTGGCGGCGTCCAGGCGGGCCGGCAGCCGGCGTACCTCCTCGCCCACCTGGCGCCTGACCACGTCGAGACCGGTGACCAGGTCGGGTGCGGGTGCCGGGGGCTGCGGCTTGGACGGGCTCGGCTCGCGCGTCCGGGAGTGCAGCTGCGCCAGGCCGATGATGGCGCCGAGGCCGTCGGTCATCGCGTGGTGGGCCTTGAGGAAGTACGCCGTGCGGCCGTCCGGCAGCCCCTCGACGAGGTATCCCTCCCAGGGTGGGCGGGCCGGGTCGAGCGGCGTCATGGCCAGCTGGGCGCAGGTCTTCATCAGCTCGGCGTAGGACCCGTCACCCGCGAGGCGCAGGCGGCGCAGGTGGTAGTCCAGGTCGAAGTCGGGATCGACCGCCCACGTCGGCGTACCGGTCCCGAACGGCGAGTCGACGACCCGCTGGCGGAACCGCGGCGCCATCCGGCTGCCCCACTCGTGGGCGGCCACGAGCCGGTCCCAGTCGGGCATCCGGTCCCAGATCTCCAGCATGCTGATCGTCGCGCGCAGGCGGCGGTCGGCGTTGCCGCGCCACATCACGGCGTCGACCGGCGACATCACCGGCTCGTTCGCCCAGTCGAGGGGCTGGTCGGCGGACTGGTCGGCGGGCTGGTCGGTCATCCTCTGTACTCCTCGTCGGGCGTCGGCCACTCGGCGAGCGTGGTCAGGAACTGCTGGCGCACCTCGGCGACGTGGTCGTCGACGGTCTGCGGTGTCCACGACGAGGTGTCGACCGGTGGCAGCACCTGGACCTCCACGGTGCCGGGCGCGATGAGCTGAGCGCCGCGCCACATCAGCTCGCCGGTGTTGCGCAGGACGATCGGCACGATCGGGACCTCGGCCTGCATCGCGATGTGGAAGGCGCCCTTCTTGAACGGACCCAGCCGCGGGGTCGGGGAGCGGGTGCCCTCCGGTGCCAGGACGAGCGAGACGCCCTCCTCGCGCAGCTTCCGCACGGCCGGCTCGAGCTGCTGGCGCGCCTTGGCGGAGTCGCCACGGTCGATGAACACCATGCCCGCCATGTCGAAGATCTGGCCCATGACCGGGACGGTGCGGACCTCCTTCTTGGCGACGCCGGTGAAGTCGTGCCGCAGCAGGTGGATCAGGACCGGGACGTCGAGCTTCGACTGGTGGTTGAAGACGAAGACGCACGGGCGGTGCTCCTCGAGGTGCTCCCGGCCGGCCACGATGCTGACCCGGACGCCGCCGAGGGCCATGCCGATCTCGTTGCCCTGCGGCAGCGCCTGCTCGATGAGGACGGCAGGGTCGCGGCGGACCAGGCTCCCCGCGAGCCCGACCGCGGCGGCGCCGACGAAGGTGCCGTAGAAGGCGGCGGTCCGGGCCAGCATCAGTGGGCGTGAGTGCCGAGGGTTGCTCAGGTCGAGCACCGGCCACCCGCGGCTCTCGGCCTCAGCTCGCATCCCGTGCCGCGGGGAGACGGCCGCGGGGTGGCCGACCGCCTCGAGGTAGGGGACGTCCTCGCTGCCGTCGGAGTAGGCGAAGGACGCGTCGAGGTCGATGTCGTGCTCGCGGGCGAGAGCGCGCACGGCGGCGGCCTTGCCGGGCCCCCACAGCGGTCGGCCGCTGTAGTTGCCGGTCAGCACCCCGTCGACGACCTCGGCCTCGGTGCACAGCGCGTGGTCGGCCTCGATCTCCCGGGCGATCGGTTCGATCTGGAAGCGGGTGGCGCTGGAGGCGATGACGATGCGGTGCCCCTTCTCCTTGTGGGCCCGCAGGATCTGCCACATCTGGGGCCGCAGGAGCGCGGACGTCTGCTCCTTGAAGAGCCGTTCGCCGGCGGCCAGCATCTCGTCGTACGTCTGCCCGGCGAGCGCCGGGCGGGTGACCTCGAGAACGGCGGCGTAGTCCTGCTCGTTCTCGACGCCGCGCAGCGCGATGAGGAGGGTCTGGGCCAGCTCCGCGAGCCCGACGTCGAGGCGGCGGATCCGATCGCGGTAGATCGCGGACACCGAGAAGCCCTCGATCAGCGTGCCGTCGTAGTCGAAGAACGCCGCCACCTTGTCGCCGTCGGGCGCGGCCTGGATCTCGGCGAGGCGCGTCGCGAGGGGGTTCATGCGTGGGCCTCCTCCTCGATCGCGGCGAGGAGGGCGAGCCGGCTGCGCAGCTCCACCACCTCGGCCAGGAACGCCTCCCGCTCCGAGCGCAGGTCCGCCGCCCCGGTCTCGACGAGGCCGCGGTTGCCGGCGAGCTCGAACGCTGCGGCGTAGAGCTCCTTGGAGACCGAGTCGCGCGCCTTGACGCGTCCCTGGAGCGCCAGCTGGTGCCCGTAGCCGAGACAGGCGTCGAGGAACGCCTCCTTCTCCGCGGGCTCCTCGCCCAGGGAGACCAGCTGCTCGGCGACCACGAGCTGGGCGTCGAAGAAGGGCTGGAGCGTCCGCCGGGCCATCAGCTCGCCGGCGTGCTGGAGCAGCGTCGCGCGCACCCACTCCACGCTCGGCTCGACCGTGCGCCACTCCGGGGCGATCAGGTCGAGCTCGGCGCCCAGCAGGTGGAGGAAGGGCTCCTTGGGCGGGAAGAAGAACTCGAACTTCAGCAGGTCGCGGATCCGCAGCGCCTCGGCCTGCGAGGCCGCGAGCAGGTCGTCGCCCCCGTCGCCGTCCACCGCCGCGACCGGGGCGAGCTCGCCGCTGGACGCCGCGAGCATCGCGAGCTCCACGATCGCGCGGTTGACCAGGTGGTGGAGCGCGCCGTTGCGGTAGTAGGCGGCAACCACGTGGTTGCCGGCGGCGACGGACCAGACGGGGTCGGTGCCGCCGTCGTAGAGGTCGAGGACGCCGGCGGCGGTGAGCTCGCCGAGGGTACGGCGCAGCCCGAGGCCGCGCAGCAGGGCCGGATCGGGCCCGGGGAGCCGACGGCGGTCGATGTAGTCCAGCAGCGGGGTGACGATCTCCTCGATCTCGCCCTCGGTGAAGGCGCGCTCCTCGGCGCCGAGCAGCGCGAAGGTCGCCAGCGACGTGGCGGAGATCGGGGTGGCGGCGTTGATGCTGTCCATCACCCGGAAGGCGACCTTCTCCAGCCGCGCCCGACCCTCGCCGGCCTCGGCGAGCGCCTCGCGCAAGGAGAACGGCTCGCCGAAGCGCACCCGCGCGGTGCCGAGGCTGAGCTTGCGCTGCGCGTTGACGTAGGAGACCAGCCAGCCGAGGCCCTCGGCCTTCTTGGCGCCGCCGGCGACCTCCTGTGCCATGGCCCCGACCTCGTTCAGCTGGTCGTAGACGATGGAGGTCGGGACCACCATCACCTCCGCGTCGGGGATCTGCTCGGTGGCGTCGACGACGTACGAGAGCAGGCCCAGCATCGGCTTGCGCAGCTTGCCGGTGCGGCTGCGGCCGCCCTCGATGTACCACTCGAGGTTGAAGCGCTTCTCGACCAGGTGGGCCAGGTAGGAGCGCATCGCGAACTTGTAGACCGGGTCGTCGCCGAACTTGCGGCGGATGAAGATCGTGCCGGACCGGCGCGCGATGCTGCTCAGTGGCCAGATCCGGAGGTTCGCGCCACCGAGCACGTGGTTGGGAGGGAAGTCGTGCCGGCGCAGGACCGCCGCGAGCACGAGCGGGTCGACGTAGGAGCGGTGCGACGGCAGGAAGATCAGGGCCGCGTTCTTGTTGAGCTGGCGCAGGCCGTCGAGGGTGGCCAGGTCGACCGACACCGTCCAGGTCCGCTCGTGCATCAGGCTGAGCATCGAGGCGAACAGGTCGGCCATCAGCCGGCTCTGGGTCGCGACGAAGGTCGACAGCTTGTCCGTGGCCTCCTGGACGACCTGGGGCTCGGGGCGGCCGAGCGACTCCGCGAGGGCCGCGGCGCCCGCGCGGAACCGTGCGCTGGAGGAGATCTGCTGGGCCACCAGGCGCGGGACCTTGTAGCGGTCGCCGATCACCTGACGCTCGGCCCGTTCGGCCGACAGCGTCGCCTGCACGCCCACCCAGTCGGCGAAGGGGACGTCGTCCGCGGCGGCGTGGTCGTAGCGCTCGCGCAGCTCCTCGATCGTCGCGGACTCACCGGCGACGACGCGCACCCGGTCGGGGGACCGGGCGCCGATCCGGGCCTGGGCCGCGGCGCGGGGTCGGTGCGGGTTGGTGAGCACCAGCAGGTCGGTCATGGTCACCCGGCGTTCGCCGCCCCGGACGGCCGGCAGCCACACGACCCGCGCCGGGATGAGCGCCGTGCGAGGCGTCAGGCCGGCCACGTCGGCGTCAGCGAGGTCGCACACCGGTACGCCGGGGTGGGTCCGTGCCGCCCACTCCTGCACCGCGCGGCGCTCGAACGGTGTGCGCGTCTCGGCGAGGACGATCGCGTCCTGCGGCTCTGCCCCCGTCACGTCCACGGCTTCCCACCTCCTGTGAGGATCCTCACCCAACCGTGACGGGCCGCGCGGCACAATGGCCCGTCCAGCCACGACGGGCTCGTCGAGGCGGTCGGGTTCGAGCGGTCGTCGCGACCGGCTGACAGAACCGCCGTCTTTAGTGACAATGGCTCCGTGGAAAATCCCGACGCGAGCCCTCCCCCGCGGGGACCGCGCCCGGCGCGGACGCCGAGCGGACGCCGGCTGTCCCCGACCCGCGCAGCGCTGCTGGAGACCCTGCAGGCGCAGCCGCAGCCGACCGGGATCCCGGCGCTGATCTCGATGACCGGCCTCCATGCCAACACGCTGCGTGAGCACCTCGACGGCCTGCAGCGCGTCGGCCTGGTCACCCGTCAGCAGGCGCCGGCCACGGGGCGCGGTCGCCCCGGGTGGCTCTACACGGCCACCCACCGCAGCTGGGACGACCCCCGCCCGGAGTACGCCGGCCTGGCGGCCACCCTCGCCGCCGTGATCGCCCGCACCAGCCCGCGCCCCGAGGAGGCCGCGCGGGAGGCGGGCGAGGAGTGGGGCCAGCGCCTCGCTCGCGAGGCAGGGGAGCCCGTCTCCGAGGAACCCCGGGCCGCGCGGGAGAAGGTCACCGAGCTCTTCGACGACATGGGCTTCGCGCCGGAGCCGGACGAGGACGTGCGCGAGCTGCGGCTCACCCGGTGCCCGCTCCTCCAGGCTGCGTACGAGCAGCCGGGCGTCGTCTGCTCGGTCCACCTCGGCGTCGCGAGGGGTGTGCTCGCGGAGTACGGCGCCGGCACGGACGGCATCGAGCTCTTCTCCTTCGTCGAGCCCGGCGCCTGCCTGCTGCGGCTGGCGCCGCCGGAGGACTGACCGCCGCGTCCGGAGGGCACGGGCACCGGCCTTCGAGGCCGAAGGTGTGAGTGCCCTCCCATTCGGGGACGTTCGCCCCTGCCCGGTGCGCACGGTGCGCGAGACGTTGGTGGCGTGGGGAACGGCCGGCCGTGTGCGGGGCGCCACGTGAGTGACGCTCGTTCCCTGCTGGCGCTGACCGGGGCAGCGATCCTGCTCCTGGGTGCCTGCGCAGGAGGTGGCTCCGAGTCGGCCTCGCCCTCGTCCTCGCCCTCGTCCTCGGCTTCGTCCTCGGCCTCGCCGAGTGCCGTGTCGTCGGCGTCCCAGGCGGCGGTGCTGACACCCGAGCAGCTGGCCGCGGTCCTGGTGAGGCCCGACGACTACGAGGGCCAGTGGACCGTGAACGTGCCGCCGGACAGCCAAGCCGCGGTTCCCGGTGTCGTGACCGAGGAGCAGCAGAAGATGCTCCCCAGGATCGAGCTCTGTGACGACGCCAGCGCAGAGTCGCGCTCGGCCGCCGAGGCGCTGCACTGGCAGGCGTTCCGACAGCTCGACCAGTCCGAGACGGACCCCATCGACATGGCCCCGGGTGACCGCGTGGGCCACATGATCTTCGTCCAGCAGTTCCTCATGTCCGGGGACCCGGCCGAGGTCGAGTCCACGTTCGAGGCGCTGCGCGACGGCATGCAGGCCTGCCAAGGACCGATCCCCGCCGGCGAGGAGGGGCCCGGCACGACCGGGCCGATGACCGTCCCCGACGTGGGCGACGACCGCTACGGCGACCTCACGACCATGGAGGAGGCCGGGGGTGGGGCGCAGTGGTTGCTGCACAACTCCCTGGTGCGACAGGGCTCGGTCCTGATGGACCTGCAGGTCGTCGACATCGTGATGGGCGAGGGTGTCGAGCCCGCCTTCACGACCGAAAACATCGGCACGTTCGTCACCACCGCCGTCGACAAGCTCCCCTAGCCTCGCTGCCGTCTAGGTGGTCGAGCTTGCCGAGACCCGCGCAGGTCGCGTGGGGCGGTGACTGTCGGCATGCTTCGGGCTTGTCTCGGGTTGCGACCGACAGGCCGGCTACGGGAGAGGTCCGCTTCGCTCGGCGCTGTTTCCCGGCTTTGCGGTCGGCTCCGGTGGTCGAGCTTGTCGAGACCCCCGCAGCCTGCCCGGGGCGCTGGTGCCGGCGGGCTGCGGGCTTGTCTCGGGTTGCGACCGACAGGCCGGCTACGGGAGAGGTCCGCTTCGCTAGGCGGCCGGTCGATCCGCGGTGCCGAATCTTCACCTTCACGATGCTCAGAGCCCTGTGGACAAGGGGGTTCTGAGCATCTTCAGTGTCGGTGGCGAGTGCTTGAGTAGACCCATGACCACCACCGCGACCACTGCCGGCGAGACATCCGCCGAGCAGGTGATCGCGGCCGCGATCCACGAGCACGAGATCGAGACCGGTGCCGCGATCCGCAAGCTCCAGCTCGCCGTGGAGTGGGTCCGGCTGCACCCCGGCGAGGAGGTCGACACCAGCGTCGAGTGGGGGATGCGGGAGCTGGAGATCGCCGGCGACGGTGCCCCCACGGTCGACGAGGGCGCGGTCGCGGAGTTCGCCCTCGCGATCGGGCACTCCACCGACTCGGGTCGCCGCTACCTGGGGGACGCGGTGGAGCTGGCGTATCGGCTCCCCCGGGTGTGGGGGCGGGTGCTGGCCGGGGAGGTGGCGGTGTGGAAGGCGCGGCGGATCGCCCAAGCCACCATGAGCCTCCCGCCGGAGGGTGCGGCGGCCGTCGATCGGGCCCTGTACTTCGTCGCCGCCCGGTGCTCGTACGCGGAGATCGACCGGCAGGTGGAGAAGGCCCGCAAGGAGCACG